>RCNI01000342.1_pt1 | contig 29964 bp, 26 predicted proteins | sample 2041151 | NCBI WGS metagenome assembly RCNI01 (sample SAMN09708214, study PRJNA481090) | feces metagenome | isolation source: feces | place: Antarctica: Albino Rookery
TAGTAAAACTTGCAGATTTATCAAAGACTTTTATAAACTAAAATATTGAATATCAGTAGATAAAGATGCTTTTAAGGGACGACTAATTACCGAAACGCTTCCTGACTGAATATAAAAAAGCTGCATTGGGATGGAGTTTTACCTCACTCTCCCAACGCAGCAATTATTTTTTCGTCATGCGACTTGCTATCCTTTCAACAGACCATCCATCGCAAAACAACCCTTATAATCAGATTCCCAAAGATGCTTTAACAGCTTCTGTCTTAGCTTTAGCCTCAGCAACAGCTGAACCATAGCACTTAGGACAAGCCATTTCACCTTTGATTTCCATATAGAACTTAATCTTTGGTTCAGTACCTGAAGGACGAACAGAAACCTTTGTACCGTCTTCTGTAAAGAACTGAAGAACGTTAGATGGTTCTGGCATATCCAAATCAGTCACATTACCTTCGCCATCAGTTGCCTTCAAGCTCTTGTAATCCTTAACCAAAACGACTTTAGATCCGCCCAATTCTTTAGGAGGACATGCACGGAAGTTATCCATCATCGCCTTGATTTCTTCAGCACCGCTCTTACCCGGTTTAACGACGTTGACAGTCACTTCATTAGAGAAACCATATTCTACATAGATTTCCATCAAGATATCATACAAAGTCTTGCCCTGATCCTTAGCCCAAGCACAGATTTCAGCCAACAAAGAACATGCTGAAACAGCATCTTTATCACGTACGAAATCTTCAGCCAAGAAGCCGTAGCTTTCTTCACCACCACCAATGTACTGTTTGATACCTTCATTCAAACGAATCTGACGAGCAATCCATTTGAAGCCAGTGTAGCAGTCGTACATTTCAATATTGTTCTTTTCAGCTACTTTCTTGATCAAATCAGTAGTAACGATAGTCTTCACGATAAATTCGTTACCCTTCATCTTACCCATAGCGATACGGTTCTTGATGATATAATACAAGAAGATCAAGCAAGTTTGGTTACCATTAATCAATACCCATTCGCCATTGCTGTTCTTGCAAGCCATACCTACACGGTCAGCATCAGGGTCAGAAGCCATAACGATATCACCATCGATTGATTTTGCCAAGTTGATAGCCAATGTCAAAGCTTCAGCATTTTCAGGGTTCGGAGAAACAACTGTCGGGAAGTTACCATCCTTAATCATCTGTTCTGGTACGCAATGTACATTTTCAAAGCCCCACAATTTCAATGACTGCGGAATCAACATCATACCTGTACCGTGGATAGGAGTATAAACAATCTTCAAATCTTTCTGACGTTTGATAACTTCAGGATCGATAGAAATTGAATGAACCTGTTCCAAGTAGATATCATCGATATCCTTACCGATAATCTGAATCAAGTCTTTGTTGCCCTGGAATTTGATATCAGCAGCAGAAGCAATCTTATTCACTTCTTCAATGATGCCTTTATCGTGTGGAGCCAAAACCTGTGCACCATCATCCCAATAAGCCTTATAACCGTTGTATTCTTTCGGGTTATGTGAAGCAGTCAAAATGATACCGCTCTGGCATCCCAAATGACGGATAGCGAAAGACATTTCAGGAGTCGGACGCATGTCATCAAACAAATAAACTTTAATGCCGTTGGCAGAGAAAATGTCAGCAGAAATTTCTGCGAACAAACGGCTGTTGTTACGACAGTCATGACCCACTACTACAGAGATGTCTTTCTTGCCAGCAAAACATTTATTCAAGTAGTTTGACAAACCTTGAGTGGCAGCACCCACTGTATAAATGTTCATACGGTTTGAACCTACTCCCATAATACCGCGCAAGCCACCGGTACCGAATTCCAAATTCTTATAAAAAGCTTCAATCAAATCGGTTTTATCCGGATTTTCAATCAAGCGTTTTACCTCAGCCTGAGTTTCAGCATCGTATGCCGGAGACAACCAATTCTGAGCCTTCTCAGTACACAGTCTGATCAATTCTTCATTTTCCATAATATCTTTATTTTATTTTTAGTTAGTGAATTCTTTATAGTGACAAATTTAAAATAATCATTCTATTTTTCCTAATATTTAGACTAAGAAAAAATAAGGAATCGCAAGAAAGAATCAAGCGGCAGGAAGCGAACGACCAATTTTCCCTTATTTTCTGCCATGATCGTACCTATATAATAGGGAAAAGGCTGAGAGCACTTTTCCCGTCCTTGAGAAAATGCCTCAGCCTTCTTATTTTTTCCGCCTGTAATCAGAACCTTATTTTACTTTATAGCGTTCACCTGTAGCTTTTACATACTCTTTCAAGAAATTCTCAGGATAACCCGGACGTTCCAAAGGAGCCACATTGCCTGATTTCGGACGAACCAAACGACCGTTTTCTACTTTCTTTCTAGCACCGTCGTTATAACGTACAATCAAGAATTCGCCCAATTTCTTCCAACTGTCAACAGCTGCACGAGCAGTCATATCCGTATAGTTAGCCAAGAATTCCTGAGCCTTTTTAGGATCCTGCTGATACAGTTTCATAGCCTGTGCTTCGATACCCTCCTGTGACTGGTCGAAAGTGTCTTCCAAGCCATTCTGCACATTGCGCATATCTTCAATCATCAGATTATAACGAGGACGAATCATATCTGCTACCCAGTTGTAAATCCAGAACGCTGAATCCCATGAGAAAGTCACACAGTCACCGTTACCTTCTTGATATGGATATGGCACACGGTCGGTAGCACAATACACTGGAGTGAAAACAGTCATATTGGCATCATCCAATCCAAACCACATAACGCCACCAATCATATCCGGCATATTTCCGCGAAGCTGAGAAACAAAGGCAAAAGCACTCTGCTGAGTAGAGATAGGACGTTCGTTGAAATATTCTTTTCCATCTACCTTAAATGTCAATGGAGACAAGCGGTAAGGCATTTCAAATGGGCCAGCACCGAAATCTTTGGTAATATCAAGAGGAGTACCTTCATAATGGTCACGCATAGCACGCTGTACATCACGAACAGACAATTTTGTTTCCGGTTTGATGAAAAGAGGCATTTCTTCATCACTTTCACCTAAGATATAAGGAAGATAAGCATCGCCTACAGTCTTGTTGAACTGATTGTAGAAACTCCATACACGGGCTTCACAAAAACGAACGCCTCCAAAATCCAATGGATTATACGCCTTAGAGAAGCTGAACTCAGAATTTTTGCCATTGAAATAACCTTTTTCACGAGCAAAAGAAATCACATCCGGTGAATAAAGACAGTTTTCCTTGTCATTCATGTTGAACTTGTGAATACGGCTCTGGTTGGCATGGGCTGCAATGCAGTCATCCGGTATGCGGACAGCCACCCATACGGCTCCCTTGACACCTGGACCTTTACCTATCATTTCCATGATCCACGCTTCATTCGGGTCTGCGATTGAGAATGATTCACCACCGCTCTTATAACCATATTCTTTAACCAAGTCTGTCATCACCTTAATGGCTTCTTTCGCTGTACGTGAACGCTGCAGAGCCAAATAAATCAGATTTCCGTAATCGATGACACCAGTAGGGTCAACCAATTCCGAACGGCCACCAAAAGTCGTTTCGCCGATAGACACCTGATATTCGTTGATGTTACCAATCACATTGTAAGTCTGCTTCACTTCGGCAATGCTTCCATTGTAACCGCCATCTTCCCAGTCAAAAATCTGACGTACTTCCCCTGCTTTGTGAGTAGCAGCAGGCAAATGACATAACCAACCAAACATTCCGTACGAATCGGCCGAATAAGAAACCATCACAGAACCATCCGTTGATGCCTTCTTGCCAACAATGAAGTTGGTACAAGCCCAACCGTTCACTACAAAAGCTGCCAACAATACAGCAGCCATCAATACTCTTTTCATCATAAGTATAAAGGTCTATAATAATTAAATTTTAAATTGTTTTCTTGTTTCATTGCCACAGCAATCAGTTACTATAACTTTCACCACATGAGGGACTCCCCGCTTTATCTTTTCCTTGTCTTGAATGACCAAAACACCTTTTTTCAAGCCAAACAACACAAATTTCCCATCTACAAAAACCTTATAGGCAGCTATTCCCGAAGCCTCGTCCTTTACCTTCATCCGAATGTTTCGGGTAGCTTTCCATTTCGTACGCTCCACAGGAGTAATCACGGGAGGAACCGTGTCCACTGCCACCGAAAATGTTCCTAAAGCACGAACCTTCGCACGATACCATCCTTTTTCCAACTTACCGATAACCGGACCACTCCATTTTCCATCTTGCTGCTTGAGATAATATTTCTTCGGATTCGATACCGGCATATTTCGAACTCCGATTGCCAGCGGACAATAGCTATGCAATGGAGTGTTTCCTGCATCCAACACATATTTGTATGAAACTCCCACACTATCGGGAATTACATGAACATCCAAAGGGACATCGGTGTAAACATATCCTTTAGGAACCATCAACTCCAAACCCGGTCGCTGGACAATCGTATTACGGGAAACTCTCAGCCACTCCCCTTCAAATGGAGGAAGAGCCGGAAGCGACTGTTTTTTGCCTCTTACCGTAAACCGATACGTCCTGCGGTTTCCAAAATCATCTTCCAAGACATAACGGAAATGGTAATCACGCTCTTCACTGACAGTGACGATTCCTCGCTCAGGGCCAACCTTCAGCAAACGCAAGCGGTTTCCAGGTTCCTTATATGAACGCATAATCCAACGACGGGTACGAACCCGCTCATCAAAATCGACAAAAGAATTAATCATTCGATTTTCATCAGGCAACACAGCATCCGTAACACTATGAAAAACCTTTTTGTCATCTACATATAAAGTAACGGAATGAACGCCGTACACATTGTGGGTATTATTCATCAAATCCTTTGCACTGATACCCGCATAAATCTTTCCCCATGCATGTATCAAGGATACAGAAGCGACGGGAATCATTTTCTTCCGATACGAACCTTCTACGACACCTTGCCCAAGAACCGGATAAACGGCCAAATGAGTTGCCACCGGTGCTTTGGTATCGCTCAAATACTTCTTGAAATAGGGCATCGGGTTCAAATACTCATCCGTTGCCGTCTTTCGCAGCTCCAAATGCAGATGCGGTCCTGCCGAAGCCCCTTCATTTCCACTCCAAGCGATAATATCTCCTTTCTTTACAGGAAACATGGCAGGCTTAGGATACAAATTACAAACGAAAGTCTCATTCGCATACTGATAATTACGGACAAATCGTTCCACTTTGGGCGCAAAACGAAGCACATGACCATACACTGAAGTCTGGCCATTAGGATGAGCGATATAAATGGCCTGCCCGTATCCGCCATGCTGCACCGCTACACGAGCCACATACCCATCTGCTATGCAACGCACTGGATGTCCTACGCTCCCTTTTGTCTTGATATCCAATCCATTATGAAAATGATTGGTACGTAGTTCTCCAAAATTCGCACTCAATAACAACGGGAAATCAAAAGGGGAAGAATAAACAATCGTATCTTTGGCGGAACAAGCCAAAGACAACAAACACCCTAACAGACATACTTGTATTTTATACATCACTCTAAACTTTTTCAGTTCACTCATTCATCCTACTCTGCAAAGATAAGATTTTTTCAAAATCATCACACCATACGCACCATGGATTTCTCGATAAAGGGGACTAATATTTCATAAATATTTAGGATATATGCAGGAATTTGTCTACTTTTGCGGTCGCAAAATAAAACGACAAAACATGACTAGACTCAAAACGAACATGGACACCCTGCACAAGGTGTCTTTCTTCAACGTAGGGTATGCTATAAAGACCCAATGGTACAGCGGATTCTGCTAACAGATTGGTCGAAAACGAATCTTCTCCAAGACTTATTAAAAGTGAAAAGACGAACAGTCTTTTCCTTATTGCAAGGTACCCTTTTCGGGGAATAAAGCGTTATTTACCTCTTTCACACAGAAAAATTATGATTTCAATTATAGCAACCATGCTTACCGGCATCCTTTTAGGATACTTTTTAAAAGACAAGAAATTTACCCAACATACGGGCAAAACCATATCTCTCACAATCTTTACCATGCTTTTCATCATGGGACTGAACATCGGCTCCAACAAAGAGCTCATTGAGAACTTAGGAGAATTCGGATGGCAGGCAGCCATCATTTCCGTATCAGCCACTTGCGGAAGCATTTTAGCTTCGTGGATTATATTCAGATTATTCTTCAAAGAACACACTCAAAATCAAGAACAAGAATGAAAGGAAGCCTTACCGTCATCGCCTTTTTCGCAACAGGTTGCCTATTAGGCCTATACCATATTATTCCGCTCGATTTGCAGAAGACCAATCTGTCCATGTACATTCTTTATGCTTTGATGCTGCAAGTAGGTATAAGCATCGGTTCCAGCAAAGACTTGAGCCAAGCTGTCCGCAAATTCCAGCCCAAGCTCCTGCTGATACCTTTGGCCACCGTAGGAGGAACCTTGATTTTTTCCGCAATAGCCAGTTTGCTCCTTTCACAATGGAGCCTATTTGACTGCATGGCAGTAGGAAGCGGCTTTGCCTACTATTCCTTGTCATCCGTATTGATAACACAAATAAAGGAACCCTCACTGGGACTCCAATTGGCCACCGAGTTGGGAACCATCGCCCTCTTGTCAAACATCTTCCGCGAAATGATGTCTTTGGTAGGAGCTCCCCTTCTGGCACGCTATTTTGGAAAATTCGCACCTATTTCAGCCGCAGGAGTCAACTCAATGGATGTGGTCCTTCCGGCCATCACACAATATTCGGGTAAGGACATGATTCCTATCGCTATCTTTCATGGATTGCTGATTGACACGTCCGTACCATTTTTCGTATCATTTTTTTGCCAGCTTTAATTGACAGCTGGCATTTTTTATATCCCTACAGATACAACAATCAAAAGGATTTCGTAATTTTGCAGAAAATATTGTTTAAAAGCATTGCTTAATTACTGAATGATAGAGAAACATATTGTTTTGGAAGATATCGATCCGGTAATCTTCTATGGCGTAAACAACGTCAACATACAAATGATAAAAGCCTTATTTCCCAAACTTCGTATCGTGGCACGGGGCAACGTCATGAAAATAATGGGAGATGAAGAAGAAATGTGTGCATTTGAGGAAGCTGTGCAAGCGCTGGAAAAGTACTGTGTAAAATACAATTCACTCAACGAAGAAGCCATACTCGACATTGTCAAAGGGAAATCACCTCAACATGAACAGACGGGCGAAGCCATCGTTTTCAGCGTTTCAGGCAAACCCATCGTTCCACGAAGTGCCAACCAGTTGAAATTAGTGCGCCAGTTTGAAAAAAACGATATGATCTTCGCTATCGGCCCCGCCGGTTCCGGTAAGACCTATACAGCCATCGCCTTGGCGGTCCGAGCTCTCAAGAACAAAGAAATCAAACGCATCATATTAAGTCGTCCTGCAGTAGAAGCCGGTGAAAAACTCGGATTCCTTCCAGGTGACATGAAAGACAAGATCGATCCTTACTTGCAACCTCTATACGATGCACTGCAAGATATGATTCCGGCAGCCAAGCTGAAAGAATTTCTCGAACTGGATGTCATTCAGATTGCACCGCTTGCTTTCATGCGAGGCAGAACGTTGAACGATGCGGTGGTCATCCTTGATGAGGCTCAAAATACCACAACCCAACAGATCAAGATGTTCTTGACCCGTATGGGCATGAATACCAAGATGATTATCACCGGTGACATGACCCAGATTGACCTGCCTGCATCACAAACCTCGGGACTGGTACAAGCCCTTCGGATTCTAAAAGATGTAAAAGGTATCGGATTCATCGAAATGAACAAGAAAGATATCGTACGCCACAAGCTGGTAACCCGAATCGTTGACGCGTATGAGAAGTTCGATGAAAAGATGAAAGCTGAACGTCAGGAACGAAAGGCTGCCAAACAGAAGGAAGAAGAAAATAAAACAAAAGAAGAATCCAACTAGAACATAATTCATTAACAATTAATAGAATTAGGAAATGAGTAAAGCATTAACAAAAACAGATTTTAACTTTCCGGGTGAAAAAAGTGTTTACCACGGTAAAGTACGTGATGTATACAACATCAACGACGAGAAATTAGTAATGGTTGCAACTGACCGTATCTCTGCATTCGACGTTATTTTGCCTGAAGGTATTCCTTACAAAGGTCAAATGTTGAATCAGATTGCCGCTAAATTCTTGGACGCAACTTCAGACATCTGCCCGAACTGGAAATTGGCTACTCCAGACCCAATGGTCACTGTAGGTGTATTGTGCGAAGGTTTCCCAGTAGAAATGATTGTTCGTGGTTACCTTTGCGGTAGCGCTTGGCGTGCTTACAAGAGCGGCGTACGTGAAATCTGCGGTATCACTCTTCCTGAAGGAATGCGTGAAAACGAAAAATTCCCACACCCAATCATCACTCCGACTACAAAAGCTGAAATCGGTGCTCACGACGAAGATATTTCTAAGGAAGAAATTTTGGCTCAGGGTCTTGCTACACCAAAAGAATACGAAATTTTGGAAAAATACACCATGGCCTTGTTTGAACGCGGTACTCAGATTGCAGCAGAACGTGGCTTGATTTTGGTTGACACCAAATATGAATTCGGTAAACACAACGGTGAAATTTACTTGATGGACGAAATCCATACTCCAGACTCTAGCCGTTACTTCTACGCAGAAGGTTACCAGGAACGTTTTGAAAAAGGGGAAGCTCAGAAACAGCTTTCTAAAGAATTCGTACGCGAATGGTTGATGGACAACAACTTCCAGGGCAAAGAAGGTCAGACAGTTCCTGAAATGACTCCTGAAATTGTAAATTCTATCAGCGAACGTTACATCGAACTTTACGAACACATCACCGGTGAAACTTTCGTAAAAGCAAATACCGACGAAATCCACGCTCGTATCGAAAAGAACGTAACTGAATATTTGAATAAATAATTTATCAAACATCATACGGTTTGCCGGCCTGTCTTGCGACAGACCGGCTTCCGTGTTTTTGTTCATTGAAAGAAGTTTCTAAAATCCCTACCCTATGTCAAATTATCCACAAGAAAATATCAAGCCCTACAACGAAGACGAAAGGAAAGCAGTGCAAGTAGAAAAAATGTTCGATAACATCGCCCCTACTTATGACAACTTAAACCACGTACTTTCTATGGGAATTGACAAGAGTTGGCGACGCAAAGCTATCAACCTACTGAAGGCATTCCATCCACAGCACATGATGGATGTGGCTACTGGAACTGGCGACTTCGCCATACAAGCATGCCAAGTGCTTCAACCTCAAGAGCTGATAGGTACCGACATCTCTGAAGGCATGATGAATGTGGGCCGCGAGAAAGTGAAAGCAGCCAGTCTGGAAAAGCAGATTTCATTTGCCAAAGAAGACTGCACTTCCCTCACCTTCCCCGACAACCGCTTCGATGCCATCACAGTGGCTTTCGGCATCAGAAACTTTGAGAACCTGGACAAAGGACTGAAAGAAATGCACCGCGTGCTTACTCCCGGCGGACACCTCGTCATACTGGAACTTTCAGAGCCCGAAGTTTTCCCCATGAAACAGCTGTATTCCCTCTACTCGAAAGTAGTCATCCCTACTATCGGAAAGCTACTTTCTAAGGACCGAAGCGCTTACACCTACCTGCCAGAATCAATCAAAGCTTTTCCTCAAGGAGAGATTATGCAAGAAATCATTCGAAAGGCAGGATTTAGTCAAGTGTCTTTCAAGAGACTGACTATGGGTATCTGTACCCTTTACTTTGCAACGAAATAACTTTAACTTTTACTGACATGAAAAAATTTGGCTTAATCGGTTACCCACTTGGACACTCTTTCTCCAAGAACTATTTCAATGAAAAATTTCATTCTGAAAATATTGATGCAGAATATGTGAATTTTGAAATACCAACTATCGAGGATTTGCCTAAAGTCATCACTTCAAATCCCAACTTGGCAGGGTTCAACGTAACGATTCCGTACAAAGAGCAAGTCATACCTTACTTGAATGCCATCGACAAAGACGCCGAAGCGATTGGAGCTGTAAATGTGGTCAAAGTGGATCATGTCAAAGGTAAAACGCTATTGACCGGTTATAATTCAGACTTCATCGGATTCACACAATCCATTGAATCGCTGTTGGAGCCTCAGCATAAAAAGGCGTTGATTCTTGGTACTGGCGGAGCCTCAAAGGCCATTCACTATGCATTGAAGAGACTGGGTCTGGAATGTCTGTTTGTCTCCAGAACACATAAAGATGAGCACACCATTACCTACAAAGACCTAACACCTGCCATCATGGACGAATATAAGGTTATCGTCAATTGCAGTCCGGTAGGCATGTACCCACAAGCTGATGAGTGTCCGAATATCCCGTATGAATGCCTTACCCAGCAACATCTACTATACGACCTTCTTTATAATCCGGATACGACACTCTTCATGAAAAAAGGAGCAGACCAAGGGGCTACTGTAAAGAACGGATTAGAAATGCTGCTTCTTCAGGCTTTCGGAACTTGGGACATTTGGAAACGCTAACATGCTTACTTTATGAAAAAGAAATTGGGCATGGCCTTGATAGCACTGATGGTGCTTATGGGCGTTCTGACCCTTGGAGGCAGCTTTTATTTAATCGACTATTCCTTGCGACCGGAAAATGAGAATAAGGACCAAGCGAAAACGATGGCCCTGATGTGTGACCGATATCCACAAATCACAACATGGTTGGATAGTCTGCAACAGCATCACGCATTGCGTGACACCTTCATCACCGCTCCCGACGGCATCTGTCTGCACGCTTATTATGCCGCAGCCTCTCGTCCCAAACGTGAAACGGCAGTAATCGTACACGGTTACACCGACAGTTCCATACGCATGTTTCATATTGGATACCTCTATAACCACTCACTCGATTTCAATGTTTTGATTCCTGACCTCCGCAATTCGGGACTTTCGGAAGGTGAAGCAATCCAAATGGGGTGGCTCGACCGAAAGGATGTCTTACAATGGATTGACCTTGCTCCTTCCATTTTCGGAGATTCTATTCAAACTGTAGTTCATGGAATCTCCATGGGAGCAGCTACTACCATGATGGTCTCGGGTGAGAAACTGCCATCGCAAATCAAATGCTTTGTGGAAGATTGTGGATATACCAGTGTTTGGGACCAGTTCGAGAAAGAACTGAACGAACAATTCGGTTTGCCGGCATTCCCTCTCCTTCATGTAAGCAGCTGGCTATGCGACTTGCAATTAGGATGGAATTTCAAGGAAGCTTCTGCTCTCAAGCAAGTGGAACGTTGCCACCTTCCGATGTTCTTCATCCACGGTGACGCCGATGCTTACGTTCCTACCTACATGGTTCATGAATTGTATGATGCCAAGCCTCAACCCAAGGAATTATGGGTGGTTCCTAAAACGAGTCATGCCAAATCCTATATGAACCATCCGGAAGAATATACAGAACATGTGAGAAAGTTTGTCGGCAAATACATAAAGTGACTTTGAGAGACATCTCCTAAAGAGCCGGCACTTTTTCCCAGGTTTTAGAAAAGAACACAAAAAGACCTCTCCTTCATTGAACTGAATTATTCAATGAAGGAGAGGTCTTTATTTTCAAGGCTGCCGGTTCCAGCGGCCAACTAAAAATCCTCACGGGCGGTTTTACGGCTTATGGGTGGGAAAATTAATCGGATTTTTCACCCGTTTCTTTATCTGCCATTTCATGACATATCCTCCCAAAACTAAAGCCAGCAAATTAAAGAAGAAGAAATTGAGCAATCCAAAACGGATAGTAGCCTCAGCATCGATGGTATACCGAAAAGAAGAAAAAAGCATACCGCAAGCAGCCACCAAAGCCATAGAAGAATAACGTACCCCGACCACTTCATAAAGTATGGCCAAAGCTACCATGAAAACGATACAGAAAACCAATAAAATCCCATTCGCAGGAAAGTCTGTAAGAAAACAACCGACAAAGACCAGTGCCAACAAACAACCTAATGTATTGTCCCATCCTCGGTAGAAAAGACTATCGGCAGGAAAGCTGCAAGTTCTTCCTATATACCCCATCAACCAATCTATAAACGGGATCAATAACAGGCACCAAGCCACCAGGCGTTCATTTACATAATAACTCATCACAAATAAGGCAGCAATGACCAACAGGTTGACCATACCTGCTTTCCAAACCAATTGACTCGTCCTGCTATTCAGTTCAACAGGAATAAGCTGAAGTTCCGAAACCTCTTGCTTACTCATTTTCTTTTCCGGTTCTTGTTCTTTCATTTTACGTTCTTTTAAGGTCTTTTTATTACTAAGGTTACCTAAAGATTGCTATTTTCAATCTATTAAACAGGCAAATATAGTTTTTTTTTACAGAAAGAAAATAATCAGAACATATTTAACATTTAAAATAAAATCCGTATCAAAAGAAAAACAGCCTGAATCAAGCAACCCTTCGTAGCCAAAGGTACTTACAATGTAAATCAGAAAAAATTTAGCGGCAGCCTTTACCATTCTTACAGCAGGTGATAGAGCAAACTCCGCCATCTTTTCTTCTGCTGACGTATGTCAGTAGTATTACTGACGTATGTCAGCAGCATTACCGACATACGTCAGCAATGAAATCTCTCGTGAGTCCGATAAAGGCATATACCCAGCAGTGAACAGTCGGATTAACAAAAAACGGTTTCCCAGGCCATTTATCCAATGAACCGGGAAACCGTTTCTCTATATAGATAAGAATACTACTTCTTATACCAAGACTTTTCAAGCCTGCAACTCTTCACACTCCTGAAGCCACATCGCAGCACTTGCATCACTTGGCATGTGCCAATCACCACGCGGACTCAACGAAATGGAACCTACCTTCGGTCCATCCGGCAAACAAGAACGCTTGAATTGCTGAGAGAAGAAACGACGACAGAACGTTGTCAACCATTTCTTGATGGTCGTGCTGTCATATACCCCCTTGAAAGCAATTTCTGCCAAATAGAAAATCTTGGAAGGGCGAGAACCATTCCGCAAGAAATGATAGATAAAGAAATCATGCAACTCATAAGGACCTACCAAATCTTCGGTCTTCTGCTTGATATTTCCATTTTCATCGGCAGGAATCAGTTCCGGACTGATTGGAGTGTCAATGATATCCAACAATGTATTACGAGAAATGAGATCGACTCCTGTCTGAGCTACCCAATTCACCAAGTAACGTACTAAAGTTTTAGGAATGCTTCCGTTTACGCCATACATAGACATGTGGTCACCGTTGTAAGTAGCCCACCCCAACGCAAGTTCAGAAAGGTCGCCCGTACCAATCACAAGCGCTCCGACTTTATTGGCATAATCCATCAGAATCTGCGTACGTTCACGAGCCTGACTGTTTTCATACGTTACGTCATGAAGTGACATGTCGTGAGCAATATCTTGGAAGTGCTGGATACATGCATCCTTTATGCTGATTTCTTTGGTAGTCACTTGGAGAGAACTCATCAAAGTCAAGGCATTATTATAAGTACGGTCGGTTGTACCAAAACCCGGCATGGTAATACCAATGATGCCTTTACGAGACAATCCCAACTTGTCGAACGTCTTGACGCAAACCAACAGAGCCAAAGTAGAGTCCAATCCTCCTGAAATACCGACAACCACCGTATGACAATTTGTATGTGCCAAACGTTTGGCCAATCCCATCACCTGAATAGAAAAGATTTCCTCGCAACGAGCATCCAAAACATCTGCTGCCGGAACAAACGGATGCGGTTCAATCGGACGAGTCAGTGACAATTCACGTGAAGAAACCATTTCCGTAGAAATATGAGTAGCCGGATGATTCACATACGCTCTTACACTGGTAGTAAAAGTGGTATTCTGCAAACGTTCACTACGAATACGTTCCACGTCAATTTCACTGATTACCATCTGAGGTTCCAAAGAGAAACGTTCCGATTCGGCAAGCAGTTCACCATTTTCATAAATGAAGGCATCACCACCAAAAACGACATCGGTAGTAGACTCACCATATCCACAAGAAGCGAAAACATAGCCAGCCAAAGTACGAGCCGACTGCTGTGCAAGCAATGCACGCAAATATTGATGTTTAGAAATACCCTCGGTACTTGCACACAAATTGAAAATAATTTCAGCTCCCTTAACAGCCAAAGCAGAACTTGGTGGAACTGGAGCCCACAAGTCGTTAGATACCTCAATACCGAAACTTACATAAGGAGTATCAAACAATAGATTGCATCCTACCGGTATCAGTTGTCCACAAAGTCGAACGCTGATGTCGTCGGCATGAGACAATGAAGAAGAGAACCAGCGCTGTTCACAGAATTCTTTCGAATTGGCAAGATAAGTCTTTGGTACAATACCCAAGATTTTTCCTTTCTGGAATACCACTGCACAATCCATCAAAGTACCTTCTATAACGACCGGCATACCCACAATCGAAATGATATCCAACTGACGGGTATTGTTCATGACTTGTATCAATGCAATTTCAGCCTGTTCCAGTAACACCTGCTGTCCAAACAAGTCACCACAACTGTAACCTGTCAAGTTCAACTCTGGAAATACAATAATCTGCACTCCCTTACCATCTGCAACAAGTATTTGGGCTTCAGCCTGCTGCGCATTAAATTTACAATCGGCCACTTTCACTGCCGGAATAGCAGCGGCCACTTTCACAAAACCAAATTTCATATAATTTGTTGTTTTTATAAGATTCCACAAAAATAAGCATTATTCATGATTCATACCAATACCTGTAAAAGTAAAAAATATAAAAAAAAGGGACAAAGTATTGGAATTAAAAAAAATCTGTGTATCTTTGCGAAGGAATTAAAATTGTAACAATTACATAATTGAAAGAAAGTATGAACGTTTACGAATATTTGCTTAGTTTTCAAATCAAGCCATCCGTACAACGAATCGCTATTATGGATTACTTGTTGAAGCACAAAACTCATCCTTCCATCGATGAGATTTACATGGCTTTATGTAAAGAGATTCCTACTCTTTCCAAAACAACAGTCTATAATACTTTGAAATTGTTTATTGAGCACGGAGCAGCCAAAATGCTGACCATTGATGAGCACAATGCTTGTTTTGATGGTGACTTGAGTGCACACGCTCACCTGCAATGCAAAGTTTGCGGCAAGATTTTCGACTTACCTCTTCAAGAAAGATCAGAAGAGATCAAGCGCATGGAAGCCAATGGTTTCATCGTAGAAGAAGTCCATTGCTACTACAAAGGAATCTGTCCGGACTGCAGAGACAAAAAAACTAACAAGAACTAATTGAGTTCATACTATGCGGGACTCAACTTGTAACTAACTGTTCTATTTTTAACTAATAACTTTTAACAACTAACTAACTAATTTTTACGATTATGAAGAAATTTATTTGTACTGTATGTGGTTACATTCACGAAGGTGAAACTGCACCTGAAAAGTGTCCATTGTGTAAAGCTCCAGCTTCTAAATTCAAAGAAATGGAAGAACCAAAAGAAGGCACAGGTCTCCAGTTCGTTGACGAACACGTTATCGGCGTAGCTAAAGGTTGCGATGAAGAAATGATCAAAGACTTGAACAACCACTTCATGGGCGAATGTACAGAAGTAGGTATGTACTTGGCTATGAGCCGTCAGGCTGACCGCGAAGGTTACCCAGAAGTAGCTGAAGCTTTCAAACGTTACGCTTGGGAAGAAGCTGAACACGCTGCTAAGTTTGCAGAATTGTTGGGCGACTGCGTATGGGATACTAAGACCAACTTGGAAAAACGTATGAACGCAGAATGCGGCGCTTGCGAAGACAAGAAACGTATCGCTACTCGTGCTAAAGCTTTGAACTTGGACGCTATCCACGATACTGTTCACGAAATGGCAAAAGACGAAGCTCGTCACGGAAAAGGTTTCGAAGGTTTGTACAACAGATACTTCAAGAAATAATAGAGTTTCTATCCTATAAGAAGGGGATGTACCGCTGGTGCATCCCCTTTTCTCTTGTATATGAGTATGTGTGTTCAGCTCCTCCTTAGATTCATACGAAAAAAAAGGTGAGAACAGGTTTTGTCCTGTTCTCACCTTTTTATTTATCTATGAAAATTTTAGTCAAGTTTCAATACCGCCAAGAATGCTTTCTGAGGTACCTCTACAGAACCAATCTGTTTCATACGTTTCTTACCTCTCTTCTGCTTTTCAAGCAATTTACGTTTACGGCTCACGTCACCACCATAACATTTTGCAGTCACATCCTTACGAACGGCCTTGATGGTTTCACGAGCAATGATCTTTGCACCGATAGCAGCCTGGATGGCAATCTCGAACTGCTGGCGTGGAATCAATTCCTTCAACTTTTCACACATGCGGCGACCCAATTCATAAGCATTGTCAACATGCGTCAAAGTAGAAAGGGCATCTACCGATTCACCGTTCAGCAGGATATCCAATTTGGCCAACTTAGAAGGTCGGAAACCACACTGGTGATAATCGAAAGAGGCATATCCCTTAGAGATACTCTTCAATTTATCGTAGAAGTCGATTACAATTTCACCCAACGGCATCTTATAATGAAGTTCTACTCGATTGCCCGAAATGTAGTCCTGACGAACCAGTTCACCACGCTTACCCAAACACAAGGTCATGATCGGACCGATGTAATTGGTAGTCGTAATAATGGAAGCGTCAATATAAGGTTCCTCAATATGGTCAATCAATGTAGGATCCGGCATACCACCCGGGTTATGCACTTCTTGTACATTGCCTTGCTTATCATAAATCAAATACGATACGTTAGGCACCGTAGTAATGACGTTCATGTTGAATTCACGGTCGAGTCGTTCCTGAACGATTTCCATGTGAAGCAATCCCAAGAAACCACAACGGAAACCGAAGCCAAGTGCCAATGAAGATTCCGGCTGGAAGGTCAGCGAAGCATCATTCAACTGCAACTTTTCAAGTGAAGCACGCAAATCTTCAAAATCTTCCGCTTCGATAGGATAAACACCGGCAAAGACCATCGGCTTCACTTCTTCAAAGCCCTCAATTGCCTTGTCACACGGACGATTGATATGCGTAATGGTATCGCCCACTTTCACTTCTGTAGAAGTTTTGATACCTGAGATGATGTAACCTACGTCACCGGTACGCAATTCCTTACGAGGCACCATATCCATCTTCAACACACCGATTTCATCCGCATCATACTCCTTACCTGTATTGACGAATTTTACCATATCGCCCGAACGGAGCACTCCATTCACCACTTTAAAATAAGCGATGATACCACGGAAAGAGTTGAATACAGAGTCAAAGATCAAAGCCTGAAGCGGTGCATTCTCGTCTCCAACCGGATGAGGAATACGTTCCACTACAGCCTGAAGAATATCGGGTACTCCTTCACCGGTCTTACCCGAAGCACGAATGATATCTTCATACTTGCAACCGAGCAAATCCACGATTTCATCGGATACTTCGTCAATCATAGCACTGGCCATATCACACTTGTTCAAGACAGGAATGATTTCCAAATTGTGTTCCAAAGCCATGTATAAGTTGGAAATAGTCTGTGCCTGTACCCCTTGTGATGCGTCAACGATAAGCAATGCGCCTTCACAAGCCGCTATAGAACGAGAGACCTCGTATGAAAAGTCCACGTGTCCCGGAGTATCAATCAAGTTAAGGATGTATTTTTCTCCTTTGTACTCATATTCCATCTGAATGGCGTGACTCTTGATAGTAATACCACGCTCACGTTCCAGATCCATATCGTCCAACATCTGTCCTTCTGTTACTTTGATGGTCTGCGTATATTCCAGCAAACGGTCGGCCAATGTTGATTTCCCATGGTCAATATGAGCGATGATACAAAAGTTACGAATATTCTTCATTGAGTTTACTTCACTTTTTAGTTAATTTCAGCGGCAAAGATAATGAAAATACGCCTATTTTTCAATAATTGAAACCAAAACATTTGGCACGGATGGAACAGTCTTTTATCTTTGCATACATTAAAAAATAACCGTTAAACGAGAGAGAGATGAAAAAGACAACTAAAAACGTGATGTTAACGCCCGAACAATATATACGCCAAAAAGCTCGTACGCTGCCTTTGGGTCAATGTTACATGAACAAGAACTGGTTCATTTCAGGCATTGCTATCGGTGTAGTCAGTCGATGCCATACAAAAGGCACATATACGGTCGGCATTTTTCAGATGGATACTTTCTGTTCTGGTATCAATGAATGCAAGATTGAATTCAGCATAGATAAAAGCAATTATACCAATCTCATCAATTACTTGACCGAAAACTTCAAGATTGAGCCAGTTACTTATACCGAAGTACACAACTTGATTTACGGTGCGATGGAATTCGGTGAGGAAGCTGGATTCACACTTCCAAATGCATTCCATCTGGCAAAATTCATTTTGGAAGAAGATACGGAAGACATTCCTTTGATCAATTACCAGTATGGTAAAAACGGAAAGCACTTCCTGCTTGCCGAAAACGAAAGTGAATTGGATACGTTCATGCCTCATCTTATCAGTCACCTTGGAAAGGAAAATATTTTGTTCACCATTTACGGCTGCAATCAGGTATTCAGAGGGGAAGATTTCTACGACCGTCACACAAGAGCTTTGATGAGAAGCCTCGTAGAACAGATGAACAAGAAAGAAGAAAATTATCCGATTGAAGCTTACAGCTATGTTCATCCGGAATATCCTTCAACACTTCAAGTGAAGCATCAAGAATTGGCCGACGCTTTGTACAGCCAAAAGAATACGTTGTTCTTGACGGAAGACAAGATTAAAGAAATCCTTGCACTTCCTCACGAAGAACTGAGAGCCGATTTGGAACAAATCTTGTTGTATGAAACCGGCAAAACAGCCGACCAAATCAACGAAGATCAATACAGCAACAAAGGAACTACTCTCCTGCATTGCTTGATTCTTTTAGGTGAACTTGGATACAAGGAAAGTCTGCCGACAATATTGGAAACACTTTGTCAGAAGAAGGAATATTATGATTTCCATCTGGGAGTTCTCTTGAATGAAATCTACGTACCTACCCTTTACTTGTTGGGTAAAGAGCAGTTAGATAAATTCTATGAGTTCTTACAAATACCAGGTCTCTACACATTCGCACGTTACCTTGTATTCCCGGCTGTCATCCAGGTAGCTATCCAGCATCCAGAACGCCGTGAAGAAGTCATCGAATGGTTCCGTAAGGTACTGACCTTCTACAAAGACAAAGTAGTAGAAAAGAAATGCTGTGACGGCAATCTGATTGGTCTTCTGACTATCGACCTGTTCAAGATAAAAGCTGTGGAACTGCTTCCAGAACTCAAGGCTCTGTTTGAAACGGGAGGAGTAGATACAACTTGCTGCGGAAACTATGAACAAGTAGAAAAGAAGATGAAGGACAGTAATCCGTTCAACATCACTTACCAGTTTGATATTTTCAAGCGCTACGAAGAGCTTCACGAACGTTACGACAAGATAGCTGCTGAAGAAGCAGAAATAGCTCAGCAGGCACAAGAAGCTCAAGATGCACAAACAGTTTCCAACGAGGAAGTCACCGATGTGGAAGAGATGGTAGAACCAAAGGTCGAAGAGGTTGCTGCTGAAGAAACTGAAGTGGAAGCTCCTAAAGCCAAGAAAAAAGCAAAGACAGCTACCAAATCCAAGACAACCAAAACCAAAGAAAAGGCTGAAAAAGCTCCTAAAGCGGAAAAAGTTGAAAAAACACCAAAAACTGCCAAAGCTAAAAAAGCCGCAAAAGAAGAAACTGAATCTTCCGTAAAAGAGACTAAGCCCAAAACGAAAAAGACAACGGCTAAAAAATCAAAAGCAGCCGATACGGAAGAAAAATAATTGAACTGAAATTCAAAAGCCGCAAAATAAAAAAGCGTTTCAGCTGAATCAGCTGAAACGCTTTTTTATTTTGTCATGCATTCATCATGCGAAAAGGACATAAGCTAACGGGATAAGAATGCCCAATAGGAAAAGCCATTTTCCCCGACCTCCCAATCCGTTTTTCCCTTTTACCAGGAAAAGTCCGGAAATAGCAAAGAAAGCCAAAGAAAAAGCGAAGAAATCTCCCATCCAATGCCATCCCTGCACACGGTTATAATGCAAGCTATTGAACCAATAGATAATGGGACGCTTTTCATGGGTCTCATATTCCACCACTCCTTCAGCAGGGTTGTACACTCCGATTCCACCTTGAAGCATCAAACGGTAAGCTTGCCCGTCACCAACTGGCAATACTTTCTTCAGGACAGGCAATTCCGGTTTTGCATTCCAAGCAGCCTGCACCGCTTCTGCATCCAAGCCTTTATCCATAGACAGAGTCGCCTCCACAGTCTTGTAAGCCCGATCCTTCCCATCCATGTGATTCAAGAGGAAGCCTGACGTAGCATACACAATGCATACACCCGCCATCAGATAACCCAAGTCGCGATGAATGACTCTCAACCAATAAGTCAAGCTCTTATTCAACAACTTCATATTCCAAGCCATCCATATAATATACTGAATAGAAATCCTTGTTGTTGGCCTTCATCCATTCGCGCATACCTTCGATGTTCTTCAATTCACTTTCACAAGTTTCAGCATTTTCCTTGCCCTGCTTGTCATTCAAATCTTCCTCCATCTGAGCAAGGTATTCTTTAGTCAAACGATTTTCACGCAAAGTACCTTTCACTACAACTTCAGAGCCAATCAGTTCACGGTTGAAACCACCGATATTTCCTTTAGCTTCTACACGAATCGTAGTTTTCTGGTCTTTACCAGCGATAAAACAACGACGTCCAGAATGTTTGCAAGTATGTGTAATCACACCACGCAATGTCACTTCTTTTCCTACATTTGCTTCAGCATTAGCCAAAAGATCTTCCAAACATACCGCCTTATCCACTGAAAGAGCGACCTCTTGCTGTTCGGTTGATTCTACATTCTTTTTCTTGTTACTTGTACATGCTGCCAAGCTAACGCTCAATGCAGCTACCAAAACATAGATGAAATTTTTCATACGTTTTTTTTAATTTTATAAGTTAGTTATAATAAATGAGTTAGTTATGTTCAAACGGAGGCAAGACTACCAAAGCCAACAACCCCGGAAGCCCTACCAAGAGTAAATAGAAGGCTATAGACAATTTTCCGTGTAAAGGCATTTTTCTATAGAGCCCGAAAAACAAAAGTGCTAAAATGCCATTCAAAGCCAATGCTTTCCATGACACTCCCTCCCAATACAACGATACATACGCATTGTCGGAAGAATCAGGAGAAACCTTGCAGAAGAAAAGCCATTCGGAAAGTGTATCCCATAACGTAACAGCCTTCTCCTGGTGATAAGAAGAAAGAGACTTCAACGTTTTCATATCCAATCCATACGAATAGGCACCTTTATCATCAATGACCTTAACCGACCAGTATAACATATTTCCGAGCACGGTCAGTTCATCTTTTTCCAAATCAAACGGACGAATATCCATCTTCACGAAACGATAACCTCCTTCATCGGTACTTTCCAAGATTCCCACTTCTCCCTTTTCTCCGAAAAGGAATCCATAGAACCGCTTGTCACTGACCTCCTGCATAGAGAACCATTTGATATTCAATTCCTTGCTAATACCTGTATTCTTTACAAAAGGACGTCCATTCACCATCTTCAAGTGAAAGAGTTCACCGTTGCTATCCAAACAGAAATATCCTTCCTCATAAGGTTTTCGAGTAGTAGGATTTCCCCAATAGTGTTTAACGGGAAAAGTGAATCCCTTACGTTTCAACTCCTCGGTAAAGCGTGCACTCTTCCCTTCATTGATTTGATTCGTTTCCGCATCAATAAAGGTTATTTCCGAGTCCATACGGAAATAATCTCCCGGAAGATACAGATTCATTCGTTTAGGCATCGCTTCCAGCAAGACCCCCATAGCAGGCTGAGGAGCATAGACATCAGTCGGCTGGAAACGGAACATCACCTGTTTGGTACGGATGATTTTCGGGTCCATTGCCTGTCCTTCGATAGAATCCGGAAGTGTTCCATTCATCATCAACTGACGGAAATTCAACATCGGCAACAAGGAATCATATTCTGAACGCGGATATTTATTTCCCTTGATATCTGTAAAATAGTTTTTTGAATCACGGAAGTCGACAATACAAAGTTCCTTCAAGATTGAACTATAATAAACTAAAGGGTAAGAATTGGCACTGTCTGTCATCTTCTTAACCAAAGAAGGTACCACCCACCATGAAAGCATGGTAGTCAAGGCTACCAAAAAAGTAAATAATATTTTAGTATGTTTCATCTTAGCAGTTTAATTATAGTACACCGTGTTTAAAACGAACGGCTGAATAAAAAGGAAAAACAAATGAAGCCACCAACAATACGAACAATCCCCATCCGAAATGCAAATAAGCACCACTCGTTTGCGAAACGAAAAGAATTGAAAGCAAACCCAATCCGATGAGCAAATTAAAAATCCGCTGTTTCCATTGCGGCTCAAAACAAATCCATGCCGAGAAGCCATACACAATCCATCCGGAAACAAACCAAGGCAACAAGGTCTGCAAGAAGCTTTGGATAATTTCACGTGGTAAAACCAAAGACAAGGTGGCCACCAAAATCAAAATCAAGAAAGCAAACAAAACAGCCAGTACCAAATAACCATAAAGCAACATGGATGAAACGATGGAAGTTTCATCAGCTGGCAGATGCAGCGTCAATTTCAATCGTTTATTGGTCATCTCTGGAATGAACTGGACCAGAGAAAGAGCCAGACCAGCCAAAGGAGAGAATAACAAGATCACTGCAGGCAGCTGTTTCCCCAAGAACAAATAACCATACCAAGCGTTAACAGCCTCATCCAGTCGAATGGAATGCGTCACATCAATAAAAGTATAAGCGAGAGCAGCCAATGCAAGAACGACCAGAACTCCCAAGACCCGTCGAGTCTTAATCCATTCCTTATAACTTAAAGCTTTAAACAAATTCATCATTTCAATATTTTCCTGTTAAACCAATAAAAGCATCTTCCAGCGACAGCTTTTCTGTTTCTATCTGATGAATGCCATAGCCCGACAAACGAGCCTTCACTTCATTATCCGGCAAAAACGAATAAAGTTCCCACTTATTTCCCAAGGAAGAGGCATTCCATAATTCCTTATCTCCACTCAAGTCTATGGCTTGGTCGGAAACGAAACGATATCGTTTAAAATTATCCATAATTTCCTGTACCGGTTTATGAAGAAGCAGACGACCATAATCCATAATCATACAGTCATCTATCAACATTTCCATATCTTGAATGATGTGAGAAGTCAGAAAAACCGTCTTGTTTTCAGCCGTAGCATATTCTTTCAGATATTCCACGAACAAACGACGATACCCAGGGTCCAATCCCATAGAAAAGTCGTCCAGAATCAACAAATCAGGATTCTGTGCAAAAAGCAATCCCAAAGCAACCTGCGAACGCTGTCCACACGACATCGTATTCAGTTTCTGAGAAGGAATCACCTGAAGTTTCTTCAACAATTCATAATAAGCATCCCGATTCCAACGAGGGAAGAATGCCGAATAGAATTTTTCTATTTGGGAAACAGTAAAGTAAGCATGCTGTACATGCTGTTCCAACAAGAGCCCTACCCTTGCCTTTGTGGCAGGCGATATCGACTCCATATTCTCACCGAACAGCCGACATACTCCCGAACGCGGTTTCAAATATCCATTCAAAATATTGATAATAGTCGTCTTACCAGTTCCATTCTTACCCAGCAAGCCTAATATTTTTCCTTTTTCTACGTCAAAACTCAAATTCTCGTAAATGAGTCTCGAGCCGTAATAATGCGTTATATGGTCGCATTCTATGATTTTCTCCATAAGATTCTTTTATTGTATTTAAAACCTCACACCTACCAAGACATCAAACAGCAGGTAAGATTCTTTTTTCAAGGTGGTATTTAAAGCATACTTGGGCGATATGCCAGCAGTGGCATATCCAGACAGCTTCTTTGAGAAAGAACGCTCATACCCTACAGAAAGTTTACCAACGATACGAGAAGCCGTAAGATAATCATACTGCTTTACCAGCAAATCGTCTCGTCTTGCCGGGCGCTTCTGCTTGTCATCAATGGGCACATATACTCCATCTTTCTTCATGGTGCCACTTCCTGTACCATAGCCCGCCTGCATGGACAAGGTAAAGACCTGTCCTTTCTTAAACCAACTGTAGCTTCCGTAAAGTTCACCTTCGAAGTAATTGACTTCCTGTTTGCGATAGAACGGGAAGACAGAAGCCTTCGCTGTCATACGGTCGAAAGACAAGCGTCCGCCCACATGATAAGGAGAACGAATCTTTTCAGAGCCCTTATAGAAAGTATAAGCAGCCGTTCCTTTCCAACGGGTACGGTCCAACATTTCATTCTTTCCATAATAAATGATCTGACTTACCCCATTGTCATCTGTACTCTCTTTGTAATTGTTTTCCGAGTTGGTTGTACCCGTCCTGCTCAGCGACGCTTCAATCACCTGCGTACTCTTTGGAAACTTCAGCAACAACTTACCGTTATACCCCAATGCAGTACCTTTATGAGTGGAATAAATAATAGTCCGTTCATCTCCTGAGCCGAAACGGCCATCCGCATGCCGGTAGAAGAACTCATTGAACCAATCCACTTTTTCTCCCAAATGGAATGACAACTGAAAAGCACCTCCATGCGATTGAGTAAAAAGCGGAGTTTCGTTTGAAGTATATCCACTATCACCAAAAGCTTCTTTTCGTCCAAAGAAGCCTCCGTAACTAATCAGCGTATAATATTGCTGGTCAGTATTCCCGTATACCCCAAAGGCAACCGATTCATTCTGCCGATTGTATGTATACGACAATCCGAAGGTTGTACAAGACCAAGGAGAGTAAGTCACGCCCAAATCGAGATTCAAATCCATGCGCGAATTTTGGTGTCGCAAATCCTTGAATTTAGCATAATTGGAAGTACGATAAACGATTTTACCTCCCACAGCTACTTTGTCATTCACCTCGTATGCCAATCCGCCGCTAAGCGTATAAGCCTCCAACTTTTTGCTTCCAGCACAAGAATCGGCCATTTCCACCATATCAAAAGGGGCCTCATCAGGAGCGATAAAGGCCGAGCCCATCATGTTCTTTCCCCGATTCATATCGTACGACATTCTGCCATACAGCATGATCCGGTCACTTAAGCGGAAATACGACTCAGTCTGCATTCCTACACAATATGCATTGTCCGATTGATTGAAACTCACAAAATCTCCATTGCTCTTCTGAGCGAAAGCCTGCAAATAGGAGACCCTCTGAAGAGGGTACTCCTTTATAAATGCAGTATTGCTGCTTCCCGATGCATAAAACTTGGCTAACGTTTCTTGAAAATCAGGAAGGTAGAGATTCTCGGCATACGAAATCAATGGAACAAGGAAACATACTCCACTTACTATTCCTTTCTTGACAGATCCCATCGAATTCATTGTTTAAATTAATTTCTAAGTGATGATTTTTTACGCTGGTGAAAGTCATTTGTTGAATTGTTTGTATCCATATAAATGACTTTTGCACCGTTTTTCAAAGAAGCCTCCGCATCAATACCGCTTGGATCGGTACTATTTTCTGTTCCCAGAGCATAGTTATAAACCAATTTACCTTTATTAGATTCCAAAGCTTCTGTTGCTTCTTTATCTACATTACGATATAAAGAATGACCTAACTTATTGGTCAAATTTACGTAACCTGCATCTACTGAATTCAACAAACGCTTGTAATTCTGAGGAGCATCTTCTTTGTACACTTCAATACCATCTACCACCCATGCTTCCGGTACCATAACACGAGTTTGTGTAGCCAAACCACTATACTGATTCAAATTTTTTGGATTCTCTACAAATGATTTCAAGGTCTGACCTTCCGGACGGAATATGAAGAAAGCCGGTGAAAGGTTGCTGACAGTCCAAGCATTTGCAGTAACCCCAGGGAACTTATAAGCATGCAAATGATGTGAAGTAGGAATTGCTTCAGAAGGAGCTGGATAATAGAACTTATTATCGAAGTTCTTGATATCATACATACAATAATATTCTTTTTTAGACAAGTCTACTGACTGTGAATAAGTAATTGTATGATTAACTCCACTATTAAAAGAGACTACAATTTGCTGACCAGCGGCCAATTCCACCTTTTCATTGAAATACCATACGGCATTCCCTGCAGGAAGCACTTTATCTTTCGCATAAAACAGCTCGTCGTTGACATAGTCTTTATTTGAGCTATGTGAATTATAAGGATTAACAACCGCAAATGCATAATCGGAAATGTCAACCGTTTCTGACGAGTTATTATAAAGAATGACATACTGATCTCTTTGGAACGGTTTGCCATTGTCGTTAGGACAACCACCAATGTATAACTCCTTAATTACTACGCCAAAGGTCTTTGAAACAACCATCGGCAATTTAACAGCAGTAGTCTGAGCATTTACGGTAACATTCGTATTCAATCCATTAAGCAACAAAACCTTTGTACCAACTGTACGCTTGTCGGTTGCTGAGGCTTCATACAAGCCCTCTGGAACTTCAAAACTGGCCATACCAGACTGATCGGTAACAGCTTTGAAAGTGATGTCTGAAACAGAATTTTTCAGAACCACCTGTACATTTTCAGTTGCTGCGACTCCTGAATTTTCAGGATATACTAGTTGAACCTGAAGAGGATAAAGTAGGTATCCCCCATCATTATCATCATCCGAACATGCAGAGAAAGATAGAACTGTCAACAGACAGAACAATAAATAAAACATTTTTTTCATGATTGTTATAATTTGATTTTAATTGACAAACCGTAATTAAACGGAGAAATTCTTCCAGAATTGAACAAGCTTTCTTCTATCCCCGTATGATGCGCCTTCACCTTTTGCATACTATAGAAGAAGTTATTAGCAAAGAAGGAAAGCGTCAAGTAATTCCCTATTTCTTTCGTAACATTGAGATTCGCAGAGAAATAAGGTGAATAACGGTATTCACGGAACATATATCCGGTAGGACTCTTTATCACCAAAGCGCTTAATTCATTATACAACTGCTGATCGTGTTCCTTTGCCCAGAAAAACTTCTCCTGGAAAGGAATCTGAGTATTCATATCCTCCCGACTCACATAATACAGAGGATAAGTACCTACGTAATGATCGCCCTTATAAATGGAAGAAGACGAAGAACCAGGCAAATAACCGCCCTTGCTGTCCAATACGAAACTTCTTTCAGCATCGTTATACTCACTCAGATTTTGTCGCGTATTCATAAACGTACCTTCAAGACGCAAAGAGAATATCATTCTGATTTTAGGAACATGAGTAATGGCAGTCAGATTCAGGTTCATTCTACGAGAAATGAAGCCATTGTAATTGTTGGCACCACCCACATAATAGCCAATATATTTGTACGGCTGTCCATCTGTCATCGTTGAACCGGGGCGATTTGCAATCAGACATTCATCTACCCCTTTGTAGCGATAATATTTACCATCGATACGGAAAGAAGTATTGATGGACTTGATTTTATCAAAATCCAAAACCCACTCAAATCCCATACGAGAAGAGGAAGAACCATTCCGATAGTAAGAAGTCGACTTAAAGTCATTGATGACATCATGTTCCAATACTTGTGAAGGCAAAATGCCACGCTTGTCTGAAACCGTTACAATACCTGTCTGCTGGTCAATATGAAAATTTCTATCCATCGAAGGTATCGTACAATCGTTTAACGCCTGAATGTCTGTAAAATTCCGATCAAACAATTGATATTCTTTTGTCACCGAATAAGGTCGATGCATCGTATTATAGAAGAACGACAAAGACACGTTAAATCCTTTAAACCGCACATCCGCTCCAACTTCCCTCATCACATTATATTGCCACTTCAAATTCGCATTGTATACCGGCTTTACCACTTCAGTGTGATAGGCATAATATGCCGCTCCATCGCTCAAGGCCGAAGAAGTAAACGCCAATTTATCCACATAAGTTTCTCTAGGGTAAAGGATTTCAAATGAAGGCAATTTTACAGCTTTTCCCCATCCAGCACGTAGGGTAATACCTTGCAGGAAGCGCGTATCACTCTCTGCAAAAGTATATCGTGCATTGACACGAGGAGAAATGCTTCCTATCGAGCCGTATTCAGAACCAGACAAAATAGTACGGTCTGAGCGAATACCTGCCTTCACCAGCAAACGAGAAGACATGAAAGGCACCGTCACTTCCTCTTCCAGATAAGAAGACAAGTTCTGCATCATCGGTTGGGCATCCAGACGAAATTCACGCCAAGTAGGTGCATATTTCATGTCATCGTAATAGGAACCGCGACCGGCATTCTCCTCTCCCTTCCATTCTACACCAGCCAGCAAGTTGCTAGTCACTTCATGAAACTTGTGTGACCAGCGAGCTTTCAGATAAGCAGAATAATTCAAAGGTTTGCTGTCATTGAAAGAAGTAACATACCAATATCCGGTAGGCAGCAAAACAATCGGAGCATCCGGATTATCTTCATATTTGGAAGCGACGAAATACCCATTGTCCGTTGTATGAATCACCGGAAGACGAGAAGAAGCTGACTGATTCAATTTTTCTTCACGTTGATTGTCTGCATACGAAAAAGTAGCCCCCCAACGCAAGTCAGACAGCCAAGGAGAATTGGCACGATAAGAAAACGCCAGATTTGCACGTACGGCATTATCTCTCATCTTGGTATAAGTATCCTTGAATGCATCCGGGTCCGATTCTGAATTCAAGCCCCCGACATTCCCGTTCAAGCCGAGGTCCATTGATATCTGCTTGTCACGCCGTGTAGTAAATGTATTTGAATAACGGAGTCCAAATGCGTTCCGGACATAAGAAGTATAAGGTGAGGCTATATCAGCAACCGAACGAGCACGTTCGAATGAAAGATTGACTACTCCTCCACGATGTCCCAATTTGAAACCTTTGCTCAATCCATAAGTTTGTGTATGCGGACGAACAGACACTTCAGCTGTCAAAGGAGCCTTACCCTTCCTTGACACCACTTTTACCACGCCATTGGTAAAATCGCCATATTCTACAGAAGGCACACCTGAAATAACCTCTACACGTTCTACATTGCTGTTGTTGATACTGCGTGTATCCGTACCTCCTGTCAATCCTGAATTGCCCGACAAGCGCACCCCATCCATTTCCACTACTGTACCGAAAGCTGGATTACCCATTTCTTGCGATGAACCACGTAATGTAATGACTTGACTATTGGTAAGATTCTGCGATTTATTGGTCTGTTCCCCCGGAAGCAGTCCGATGATATCTGAAATACTGATTCCCTGAAGGTGGTCCAAAACGGTACGGTCAATAGAATAAGCCGTTGTAGCGTCCGTATTCTTTCGTTTGGCAGTTACTGTCACTTCGTCTAAAGCAAGACTCATTTCACTAAGCAAAGCGACCAAGCCTGTCACATCCTTTTTCTTGACAGAGACCGTAAGTGTCTGGTCTGCATAACCCAAACACTGAACTTTCAACTTATAAGTGCCTTCTGATAAATTCTCAATAAGAAACACTCCATTGTCATTGGTCACCGTACCAATGCTGCTTCCTTCCACCACAACAGTAGCATAACTAATGGCATCACGCTTGTGCTGTCCCAGGACTTTACCTGAAATACTATAAGTCTGCCCCCAAAGTTGTACTGAACTCAGAAGGAATAAGAATATTAAAACTCCTTTCATTTCTCACTGCATTTAAGATGCAAAGTTAAACAAAACCGTAAACAACACAATACCTAGTTATAGGTAAATTCACCAAAAACGAACCTCCTATCACGGCTCTTTCATTTAAGTTTAGATAAAGGGACATAATCCCCCCACCCACTTCTTATGGGAAGTAGGAATTTTGTTATGATTGATAT
>RCNI01000343.1_pt1 | contig 29861 bp, 28 predicted proteins | sample 2041151 | NCBI WGS metagenome assembly RCNI01 (sample SAMN09708214, study PRJNA481090) | feces metagenome | isolation source: feces | place: Antarctica: Albino Rookery
GTAAGCATACCGCCTCTTCCCTGTGATAAAGACAGGCAGTTAGAAATTGTTCCACCAGCTAATGTATATCCGAATCCACTTACATAGTCTCCGCCTTCCATTTCTGATACACAGTTAAAAATCGTTCCTTTGATTTCTGTTCCGCATGGTCCGTTTGCACCACCTGGGTAATCTACACCTTTAAGGCTTCCTGCAAAGCGAACATTTTTTACAACTCCGCCTGCTTCAATACCCTTAAACAGATAGTTTGCAGAGTTTCTACCAGTAAAAGTAATTGTATGGCCCTTACCATCAAAGGTTCCGCAAAGTGCACCCAAATAATTATATCCTGGTTTCCTTGGCATTGTAATATTCGCCTCTAAAACATAATGTGCATCTTTGTCTTCAGGAACAATATTTTTCAGATCATCTGCTGTTTTAATTTTAACCACTTTTGCAGCTTTTGTTTCCTGCTGAGTAGGATTTTCTGCTGACACTGCACTAGCAGCCTGAACAGGAACAGTCATTCCTGATACTAGTAATGCTACTACCAACAATAAACTAAATATTCGTTTTCCTAAATAGTTCTTTTTTGTATTCATTATATCCTCCTTCTTTAAATTCTGCATAAAATATATTCCATAGTATAGTATTTATTTATGGCTTTAGGGCATAAAAAAAGTTCTTTTACACCTATAGGTAAAAGAACTTGATACATAACAATAATTAAATTGCTAAACTTAAGTACATAAAATATTCCTCTACCTGGAAAACACATTTGTGCTACAATGGCAGATATTCTGACTTAGTTTCACCCTCAGAAACTCCTTCTCAGCCATACGACCAATGGATATACGTTTCTTCGTCCACATCACAGTAGAGGAGACTGTATCGGATTTTCACCGATTTCCCTTTTAACGTTGAACATGAATTCAACGACCATTTTAGTTATGCAGTTTCATACACAATAAGTATATATAATCATCATAAAAATGTCAAGGTATTTCCATATGTTTACAATGAAGAAATTATAAATAGTTAATTTACTCATTGAACAACGGAATTCTGTTAACTCTCCGCTTTTTCATGTCCTATGTGCTCAGCAGACAGTAACAATGTTAATCCATTTGCGACTGTGAAATCTTGGCCAGCAAACTAAAATTCTAATTAAATTCCCCAGTTCTCCAAGTATAATTGCCATTGGAAGGCTGGTATGTAAAACCATTACTGCAAAAAAAGCTATAGGCACATGCACAAGCATATTGCAAAATACTTCTAATTTCATGCAGAACACAGTATCTCCTCCGGATCTTAGTATTCCCACAATGAAAATATATCCAAGCATTCTAGGTGTAATAACAAGCGCCATAGTCATCAGTGTTCCGATTAGGAGCTGTGTCGTTTCTGTATTGAAATCATATACGTTAGCAATGGGCTTGCTTAATGTAAAAAGTAAGATAGTCATAATAACATTTAAAATGCACACAACCTTTATCGAACGTTTTCCATTTCTATATGCGCATTCTTTATCTCCCTGTCCCAGTACTTCACCTATAAGCATTGCTGTCGCATTTCCTACACCGAAATAAATAGACTGCATCATATCTGTAACTACATTTGCAACCTGTGTTACTGCAAGTGCCGCAGTTCCTAAATGTCCATAGGCTGCAAAAATTAAAGCAACAGAGACAGCCCAACTACCTTCTGTGAATACAACCGGAATAGCCATTTTCATTACCTGACTAAACTGTTCTCTGGAAAAACCGAACAGTTCTCTGAATCCCGTTTTGAAAGGATGTTCTGTCCTTGTATAAATATATGTAAATAATGCCAAGCATTCTATAATTCGTGCAATAACAGTAGCTAAAGCAGCTCCTCTGACGCCCATTTCAGGAAATACACCTATACCGAAAATAAGCATATAATTCAAAACAGCGTTGATTGTAAGCGCAACTGCATTAATTATAGTGGGTACTCTCAAATCCTGAATAGCTCTTGAATTATATGATACTGCCATGGATATACCTGAAAAAATATAAGAAAAGCAGGCCGTTCTCAAGTAATCCGTACCAAATTGAATAACAGAGGGCTCTGAAGAAAATAAACTGATAATATCGGGAGCAAGAACAAATGCCGCAATAGTTACAATTACAGAAAAAGTTATTACTACCGAATAATCCATTCCAAGCATTCTGCGTATACCTTTAATATCCTTTGCACCCCAATATTGTGCAGTAAATACAGCTGCTCCGCTGTATAGTCCAAAGAGTGCAATATTAAAAATAAAAAAAACCTGATTTGCTGCACCAACAGCTGCAAGTTCTCTTTCTCCAATCATTCCAATCATTAAAGTATCAATAAGATTTAGACCAATACTGATTAAGTTTTGAAATACCACAGGAATTCCAATCAGTACTAATTTTTTTATAAACATCTTACTCTCTGTATTGTACATTTTAAGTTCTCCATTTAAATATTTATTTGGATTATTCTATCATATTTTTTCTTTTTTTCCAATATTTCAATATAATAAAAAAACAGGATCACGGAAATAAATCTTCCTGTTTCCTCGTATCACCTGCAAGAGGCGACAACAATCAGAGATCTTTCTTTGAAATATATGGAAATATCCTTACAGCAAAATTGATATTTCCTGTTAAATAAAAACCGGGCAATAAATTGCCCGGGAAAAATCATTTTATTAGCTTAAACAGATATTAAATCCTATTTAATGGAAGCATCATAAAGAGCTTCTGCGTTATCCCATTCATCCATGATAGCTGGGATTACTTTGTATAAGTCACCTACAATACCGTAGTCAGCAACTTCGAAGATTGGGGAATCACCATCTTTGTTGATTGCAACAATGATGTCTGATGACTGCATACCAGCTAAGTGCTGAATAGCTCCAGAAATACCGCAAGCGAAATAGATTTTAGGCTTAACAGTTGTACCTGTCTGACCTACCTGATGTGAGTGGTCAATCCAACCAGCATCAACAGCAGCTCTGGAAGCGCCTACAACACCGCCAACTTTTTCTGCGAATTTTTCTAACAGTTTGAATCCTTCAGCATCTCCTAATCCTCTACCACCGGAAACGATGATTTCAGCATCTGTTAAGGAAACCATTTCCTTAGCATGTTTAACGATTTCTACGATTTCTGTTCTGATATCAGCAGCTGTGATTTCTGGTTTGTAGTTAACAACTTCACCTGTAACTCCTTCAACTCTTTCTCTCTTCTGCATTACGCCAGGACGTACAGTTGACATCTGTGGTCTTGTTCTTGGGCAGATGATAGTAGCCATTAAGTTACCACCGAAAGCAGGACGAGTCTGTTTGATTCCTGTTGATGGATCGTTAGGGTCTAATGTGGATGTATCAAGAGTTGTATTCTTCTTAGCAAATTCGATGTAGCTTGATACTTTAACATCAAGACTTGTACAGTCAGCTGTAAGACCTGTGTTGCATCTAGCTGCAATTCTTGGAGCTAAGTCTCTACCAATGTGTGTAGCACCGTAAAGTACGATTTCCGGTTTGTATTCATTGATAGCATCTGTGATAACTTTTGTATATCCATCTGTTGTGAAGTTCTTTAGTAATGGATCCTGAATCATGTAAACTTTTTCAGCACCATATTCGAAACATTCCTGAGCTAAATCGTCGATTCCATCACCAACTAATAAAGCACAGATTTTTGTATCTTCACTAATATCTTTAGCAAGTCTGTAACCTTCACCGATTAATTCACGAGCAACGTTCATTAATTCGCCGTTTCTCTGTTCTGCAAATACCCAAATGTCTTTGTAAGCAGAAAGATCAACTGCTTCAGCTTCAGGAGCAGCTTCGATAGCGTTGAAATGACATTTTGCAATACATGCATTACAATTTGTACATTTTCCAGCGTCAACAACTGCAATTCTGTCTACTAGCTTTAATGCATCAAATGGACAAGCCTTAACGCAAAGGGAACATCCCTTACAATTCTCATTAATAATTTTAATTGCCATTGTTATTCTTCCTCCTAATTAAATTACATGCTTAGCTTTTAAATTAACTAATAAGCTGTCAGCAATTTCTTTTTCTGTATCTCCGTCAAGAACAATTCCTTTTCCCTTTGGAGCTGGTGTAAATGATCTGAATACGTTTGTAGGGGAAGCTTCAAGACCTACTGTTGAAAGGTCTACTTCGATATCCTTAGCATTCCATGTAGTCATTTTCTTTTCGCCAAAGATGCCTTTCATGTTCATGTATCTTGGCTCATTTAATTCTTTGATAGCTGTAAGCATGCAAGGAGTCTTAACCTTGATTAATTCATAACCATCTTCTAACTGTCTCTTAACAGTTACTTCTGTAAGTTCATCATTGATTGCGAATTCTTCAACATATGTTACCTGTGGTAAATCTAACTTTTCAGCAATCTGAGGTCCAACCTGAGCTGTGTCTCCGTCAATAGCCTGTCTTCCAGCAAAGATTAAGTCGAAGTCACCAATCTTTTTGATTGCAGCTTCAAGAGTGTTTGATGTAGCCCATGTATCGGATCCACCAACTGCTCTGTCAGATACTAAAATACCTTCGTCAGCACCCATAGCGATGCATTCGAATAACAGGTCATTAGCCTGAGGAGGTCCCATAGTAACAACTGTAATATGTGTATCAGGATGTTTATCCTTGATTTTTAATGCTTCTTCTAAAGCGTTAGCATCGTCTGGGTTTAAGATGCTTGGAACGCCATCTCTAATAAGAGTACCAGTTTTAGGGTTAATTTTGATAACGTTTGTATCTGGTACCTGTTTTGCACATATGATAATCTTAAATGCCATATCTAAATTCCTCCTACTTCTTATTTTTTGAAAGTTTTACCAGCAATTACCATTCTCTGAACTTCTGATGTTCCTTCGTAGATTTCAGTAATCTTAGCGTCTCTCATCATTCTTTCAACTGGGTAATCCTTAGTATATCCGTATCCACCATGGAACTGAACACACTTAGTAGTAACTTCCATAGCAGTTTCAGCAGCAAATAATTTTGCCATTGCAGCAGCTTCGCTGTAGTTCATGTGCTTATCCTTCATATCAGCAGCTCTGTAAACTAAAAGTCTAGCAGCTTCAATCTTTGTTTTCAGGTTAGCCATTTCGAACTGAAGTGCCTGCATCTGAGATAATTTCTTACCAAACTGCTTTCTTGCCTGCATGTATTCAACTGTAACGTCGAATGCACCCTGAGCAATTCCTAGAGCCTGTGAAGCGATACCGATACGTCCACCGTCTAATGTAGACATAGCAACTTTGAATCCGTCTCCAACCTGACCTAAAAGTCTGTCCTGAGGGATTTCACAGTTCTGGAAAATAAGTTCAGTAGTTGAAGATGCGCAAATACCCATCTTATCTTCTGTTTTTCCGATTGAGAAACCTGGGTCATTCTTTTCTACGATGAATGCACTGATTCCGTGGTTTCCTTTTTTCTTGTCAGTCATAGCCATTACAACGAAGATATCTGCATAACCACCGTTTGTGATAAATACTTTAGCTCCGTTTAAAATCCATTTGTCACCAACCAGTTCAGCTCTTGTCTGCTGTCCGCTAGCATCTGTACCAGCGTTTGGTTCTGTCAGACCGAATGCACCTAAGTGTTTTCCTGAAAGAAGATCAGGAAGGTATTTCATTTTCTGCTCTTCATTACCCCAGTTAAAGATAGGCCAGCAGCAAAGTGATGTATGAGCTGAACAGATAACACCTGTTGATGCACATACTCTTGATAATTCTTCTACAGTCATAGCATAGGAGATGTGGTCTCCGCCTGCTCCACCGTACTGAGTAGGGAATGGAATACCAAGCATGCCATATTTAGCCATTTTTTCAACAGTTTCTTCTGGGAATCTGTGTTCCTGGTCAATTTCTGCAGCTAATGGTTCAACTTCGTTAATAGCGAATTCTCTTACCATTTTTCTTACGAATTCCTGTTCCTTCGTTGGTTGAAAGTTCATGTAAATGCCTCCTTAAATTATAATAACGGTCCTTCTTTGAAGGATGTTTTTTTAACCGTATCCATAATGCTGTTCGTTTGTTATTTAAATAACAGCATACATATATAGTAAACCACTTTTATGGTTTTTTTGCAAGTCATTTTTTCATTTATTCTCAGAAATTGTTTGTTCATGAAATATTATATTTTTTTAGTACTATTCTGTCATTTTTTTTCGTATATCTTCCAGAACCTTTTTTTCTATTCTCGATACCTGAACCTGTGATATTCCCAATACTTTTCCGGTTTCGCTCTGGGTCATGTCTTTATAGTAGCGTAGCATTACTACCTGTTGTTCTGTTTTCTTTAGATGCTTAATTTCCTCTCTTAAAATAAGTTTATCTATATTTTCTTCTGGTGAGCTACATACTTTTTCTTCCATATCATTTTCTGTTTTCATAGTTTCAAGGCTTATCACTCCCACTACCTCTTTTTCAGCCTCTGAAATTTCTATAAGGTGTTCAGGAGTAATATTCATTTCATTTGCCAGCTCACTTATTTTAGGTGATCTGCCAAACTGTAAAGAAAGCTTTTCCTTTACTTTCTTCATCATTATTATTTCAGTTTTAAGACTGCGGCTTACTTTTATTTTCCCTCCATCTCTAAATGTTCTTTTTATTTCTCCTAATATTAAAGGTACTGCATAAGTCGAAAACATAACATCGTAACTGCAGTCAAATCTGCTTATTGCTTTCAATAATCCTATGTAGCCTATTTGGATAAGATCTTCCCGCTCTATTTCACACGAAGAAAATTTCCAGGCCAGCTTTTTAACAAGTCCGGAATTTTTTTCGACCAGAATCTCTTTTGCCTCACGGTTTCCTGCCTGTGCTTTTAGAATCAGCTCATACGTCTCTGCTTTTGAGAGATTTAAGCATACATCAGTCATAATATACATCCAGACACTTTATTAAAGTTATTGTAGTACCCTTACCTTCTTCCGACTTTACCAGTACTTTGTCCACAAAGCTTTCCATAACGGTAAATCCCATGCCCGACATTTCTCTATCCGCAGCTGTAGAGTACATCGGTTCTCTTGCTTTTTCTATATCCTTAATGCCTTTTCCGTAATCTGTAATTTGTATGTAGAGCTTACTGCAGTCTATGGTTTTAATTTCCATATGTATTCTACCTTTACCTTTGCTTTCATAAGCATGAATAATTGCATTGCTTACAGCCTCTGAAACTGCAGTCTTAATTTCCGTCATTTCATCAATTGTTGGATCAAGTCCTGCACAATATGCGGCAACCACTGTTCTGGCAAAACTTTGATTCTCAGGTAATGCTTCAAAGTCGAAAGTCACTAAATTATTTTCCATCACTACCTCCTTCATATTTCATCAGTTGAAATATTCCTGACATTTCCATAATTTTTTCCACTATCCTGTTACAATTTTTTATAGTAACCGTTCCACCTTTTTCTTTTAACTTTCTATATCGGCCCAATACAACACCTATGCCTGAACTGTCCATAAATGTAACTTCTGCAAAATCCAGAATGAGATGTAACGTATGGGTCTGTTCTATTTCCTCATCTATACTTTCTCGAAGATTTTCGGCAATATGATGATCGACTTCGCCAACAAGTTTTACCGTCAGTGTTTCTTTATCAATGTAAAAAATATTATCCATAAAAATACCCCCTTGACTCTATTATAGACGTATTAAAACAACTTGTCTCTGATAGATAAAGGGGGTTTTCTTCTATTTTTGTCGAATATATACGACCTCTGCTGATGCTACTGCAGCATCAACAAGTTCTTCTACATTCAGGTGACTTTCTGATTCCAGAATTCTGTCAAGTTTTGGTTTAGTTGTCGGATGTTTTGGAAGAAATACTGTACAACAGTCTTCATATGGTTGAATAGATGTTTCAAAAGTACCTATTTCTTCTGCTTTATCCATAATATCAACTTTATCCATTGCAATTAAAGGTCTCATTACCGGCATCTTTACACATGCATCAGTTACCACAAGGGCTTCGGCTGTCTGACTTGCAACCTGACCAAGGTTTTCTCCTGTAATCAGCATCATGGCCTTATTTTGTTCTGCCACTTTTTCCGCAATTCTCATCATAAATCTTCTGACAAGAATTGTCGTCTCTTCTTCAGGACAGTTCTGAACAATCTGCTCCTGTATAGGTAAAAGGTTAATTACATGCATTTTAAAGTTTCCACAATAAGATGCAACTATTCTGGCAATATCTTCAACTTTTTCCTGTGCTCTCTGGCTTGTGTATGGATAAGAATGGAAGTGCACTGCTTCAATAATCATACCTCGTTTAGCCATCATCCATGCAGCAATCGGACTGTCGATTCCTCCTGAGAGGAGAACCATACCTTTTCCGTTTGTACCAAGTGGAAGTCCTCCGAATCCTGAGATTTTTTCCTGATAGATGTAGGACTTATCATGTCTTACATCAACGAATAGTCTCACGTCAGGATGATGAACGTCAACACTTAAAACTTTACATCCGATTAAAACCTTTGCCCCTATAATTCGTCCAATATCCGGTGATTTTATAGGGAAGTTTTTATCCGCGCGTTTTGCCTCAACCTTAAAAGTCTTAATTCCTTTTTTTTCAATGAGATCCAGCATATATTTCACTGCTTCTTCTCCAATTGCATCCAGATTGCTTTCAGCTTCTACTGCCGGACTGATTGATGCTACCCCGAATACTTTTGAAATCTGTCGTAACAATTGATCAGTATTAATTGACTTGTCTGCTCTTACATAAATAAGTCCTTCATGTCTTTTTACATCTACACCTTGAAACTGCTTTACATTTGCTCGAATACGTTCAACAAGCATTCTTTCAAAATACGGCTTATTCATTCCCTTTAAAGCAACTTCACCGCATCTCACAATAAAAATATTCTGTTCGTTCATTGTTTTCTCCTATCTGAATGAACCTAAACGCCTAAACCGGTTCACTGCATTTTTCACTTTATCTAAAACATAATCCATTTCTTCAGTAGTATTAAACTCGTTAAAGCTGAAACGAATGGCACCTTCAATCTCCTTATCTTTCAGTCCCATAGCTCTTAAAACGTGACTATTTCCTTTTTTATTTGAAGAACATGCTGAACCTGTAGAGACAAAAATTGTATCCTGTTCCAGTGTATGAAGGAGTACTTCAGCTCTTGTACCTAAAAAAGAAATGTTCAGAACCGAAGGAGCACTATCTTCCGGAGTGTTAATTAAGAGATCTTTCAGCTCTGTTTCCAGTCCGTCTTTTAAATAGTTCTTTGCCTTACGCATAGCCATTGTTCTTTTCTCAAAGTTCTTATACATCATTTCACTTGCTTTTGCAAATCCAAGAATCCCCGGCACGTTCTCCGTACCTGCTCTCATATGTTTCTCCTGACCTCCTCCTACAAGAAGAGGAGCAATATTTGTTCCTTTTTTGATATATAAAGCACCCATTCCTTTAGGACCGTGAATCTTATGTGAACTCAGAGAAATCAGTTTTGCACCTGTATTCTGCATAGGAATTTTACCATAGCCCTGAACGGCATCAGTATGAAATACAGCATTTCCTTTGACTTTTGCAATTTCCTTTAACGGCATAATCGTTCCCACTTCATTATTCACTGTCATAATGGAAATAAGAATAGTATTGTCATCTATGGAATTTTTTAGTTGTTCCATATTGAGTTGACAATGCCTGTCTACTCCGATATATTCCACTTCAAATCCCTGTTTTTCCAGTACCTTGCATGCTTCAAGAATTGCCGGATGCTCAACTTCAGAAGTGATAATTTTCTTGCCTTCACGTCTTTTGCTCTGTGCTATGCCGTAAAGTGCTGTACTGTCACTCTCTGTTCCTCCTGAAGTAAAAAATATTTCATCGGGATTTGCACCCAGACTTTCTGCAATCTGTAATCTGGCAGCTTTAATTTTTTTTTCAGAATTAAGACCGAGTGAATGTAGTGATGAAGGATTTCCAAAACAATCCCGCATCGCATCAGCCATTACATCTGTTACTTCATCATATTGCCTTGTTGTTGCACTGTTATCTAAATATACAAACATCTGTTATTGTCTCCTTATTCTTAAAGCAGAAATACCTCCCCGGAATTTGGGGAGGTAAATTCTTCGTTTCTTTATAGAACCGATTATTTTGCGTAATCAATTGCTCTCGTTTCCCTAACAACATTTACCTTAATCTGGCCCGGATATTCCAGTTCTGATTCAATCTTCTTGGAAATTTCTCTTGCCAGTAAAACAATGCCTTCATCTGTTATTTCTTCAGGTTTTGCTATAATTCGGATTTCTCTTCCAGCCTGAATAGCAAAGGACTTGTCTACTCCAGGAGTTGTATTTGCAATTTCTTCTAACTTTTCTAATCTCTTAATATAAGCATCTAAAGTTTCTCTTCTTGCACCCGGTCTTGCAGCAGATAAAGCATCTGCAGCTGCAATAAGAACAGCTTCCATACTCTTAGGCTCATAGTCACCATGATGAGCTGCTACGCCATTAATTACAGCATCTGATTCTTTGTATTTCTTTAATACTTCGATACCGATGTCAACATGAGTACCTTCATATTCGTGGTCAAGGGCTTTACCGATATCATGAAGCAGACCAGCACGTTTTGCCAGTTTTACATCAAGTCCCAGTTCGCCTGCCATAAGTCCTGCAAGATGTGCGACTTCAATAGAATGTTTAAGTACATTTTGTCCGTAAGAAGTTCTGTATCTTAGTCTTCCTAATAACCTAACCAATTCAGGATGAAGATTATGAATTCCAGTTTCAAAAGTAGCCTGTTCGCCCTCTTCTTTGATAATTGCGTTAACTTCTTTTTCTGCTTTCTGTACCATTTCTTCTATTCTTGCCGGATGGATTCTTCCGTCAACAATAAGCTTTTCAAGTGCAATTCTTGCAATTTCTCTTCTAACAGGATCAAAGCCTGAAATAATTACTGCTTCCGGTGTATCATCAATAATAAGATCCACACCTGTAAGAGTTTCGATTACACGAATATTTCTTCCTTCTCTACCAATAATGCGACCTTTCATTTCATCGTTTGGCAGATTTACTACAGATACTGTGCTCTCTGCTACATGATCAGCCGCACATCTCTGAATTGCTCCTGTAATAATTTCTTTTGCTTTCTTCTCCGCTTCGTCTTTTGCTTTATACTCGATATCTTTTATCATAACAGCCGCATCATGTCTTACATCTTTTTCAATTTCTTCGAGTAAAAGTGCTTTGGCTTCTTCTGCAGTAAGACCTGAAATTTTTTCAAGTTCTTCAATCTGCTTCGCAAGAAAACCATCCAGTTCTTTCTTCTTTTTTAAAATCTCGTTTTCGTGTTTTGTAATGCTTTCTTCTTTTTTTTCAATATTGTCCAGCTTTCGATCTACAGACTCTTCTTTCTGAATTAATCTTCTTTCTGAGCGTTGAATTTCCGCTCTTCTTTCTCTCACCTCGCGCTCAATATCTGTTCTCATGCGGTGAGCTTCTTCTTTCGCTTCTAATGTTATCTCTTTTCTAATGGTTTCGGATTTATTTTCAGCATCAAGAATCATATTCTTTGCTTTCTGTTCAGCACTTCCGATTGCTTTTTCGCCAACATTTTTTCTCAATATATATCCGATTAATAGGCATAAAATTGCCACCACAACAATGATCGCAATCCATACGATTGGAGACATAACAGCACCTCCTTATTAGATTATTTATAATGTTTGTAATTTATGATGTTTATAAAAAATTTCACATTACATAATTAAAACTTGATATATTCACACAAGATATATTATAATGTTTATGTCGGCATTATGTCAAGAACAAGAGGTTAAAACTATGAACTATTTTTCAAATCTAATAAAAAATGTAGATAAAGTCATTGTCGCTGTTGTGGCAATACTTGCGGTTATAAGTGTACTGATGATAGGAAGCACGACTATAGAAACCGGGTTTTTCAGTCGTGACGTCATTGTACAGTCAGCCGCATATATTATCGGCGTTATTGCTGTTTTATTTATTTTATCTTTCAATTATACGATGTTTTCAGGTATGGAAAAGCAACTCTATATATTGTCTCTTATCCTGCTATTATTGGTATATATTCCCGGACTGGGTATCGAACAATTCAGTTCAAGAGCCTGGATAAGCCTTGGATTTATTACAATTCAGCCATCTGAAATCGTAAAAATACTTTTTATACTTATTATGGCAGGTTATCTTAACGAACACAAAGATGATTTATATAATTTTAAAGGACTTATAAAAGCCGGCATGGTTGCTGCACCGATTATTCTTATTGTTTTGAAGGAAGACCTTGGAAGTGCTTTGGTTTTTGCTGCAATATGGGTTTTTATGATTTTCTTTGCTGGCATCAACCTGAAAGTCTTTGCTAAATTTTTTGCACTCGTTGCCGCATCTGTTCCTGTAGCTTTCGTCTTTATGGCAAACCACCAGAAAGAACGTATTGAAGCCTTTTTACATCCTTCCAATCTGAGTCTTCAGGGCAATTATCAGGTCTGGCAGTCAAAAATAGCTATAGGCTCCGGTGGGGTTTTCGGAAAAGGTCTTTTTAAAGGTACACAGAAAGAACTTAACTTTATTCCTGTACAGACATCAGACTTTTTCTTTTCCGTAGTAGGAGAAGAACTTGGACTTATCGGAGGACTTATCATAATTGGATTATTTACTATATTACTCACAAGAATGGCCAATATTGTAAGAAATGCTATTGACTTTTATGGTGCTTTGGTCGTTGTCGGTATAATCGGAATGTTTACTTTCCAGATTTTCGAAAACATTGCAATGACAATCGGATTAATGCCTGTTACCGGTATTACTCTTCCTTTCCTTAGTTATGGTGGATCATCAATCGTTTCAAATATGCTTGCACTTGGACTTGTATTAGATGTATGCATCAGAAACAAAGGCATCAATTTTTAACAATTAACTACAAAAACAGCCATGCGTCAAGACGTATGGCTGTTTTTATACGAAAAGCGCAAAAGACTGTTTTTTGCGCTTTTTCTTATAATATAGGAAATATCGATCTGCTGTAAAGATATTTCCTCTTTTTTATTCTTTTATTATACGCTCTATAATATTATCAAAATTATGTTCGATGTACGTATTTTTCTTCAATACAATAGGAACGCCCAAATTAGTTGAAATATGAATGTTCTCATCATACTGTATAGCACCTGCAAGAGGAGGCATAAGCATCGACGTAACATCCTTAAGACGTGGCGCATAACCTGCAGTCATAAGTTCTACTATGACTTTATTCAAGACTACTGCTCTTTCTTTTAATCCCAGCCTCAGAAGTTCCCTGTCAAGTAAATCCGCATCTCTTAGTGAAGCATACTCAGGCGTAGTAATAATCACTGCAGCGTCTGCACCTGCAGAGGCTAATACCAGACCATCATCAATTCCTGATGGCGAATCTATGATAACGTAATCGTACATTGATTTAAGCTTATCGCAGAGTACCTTCATATGCAATGGTGTTAATGTCCCGTCATCTTTTGATGGCGGTGCTGCCATAATGTATAATGATTCAAAACGCTTATCTTTGATTAATGCCTGCTTTATACGGCATACACCCGTCAATACATCATACACATCGTAAACCACATTGTTCTCAAGGCCAAAATAAAGGTCTAAGTTTCTTAACCCCAAATCCAGGTCAACAATAACTACACTTTTGCCTTTTTTAGCTAACGTCGCACCAAAATTAGCAGAAAACATAGTTTTCCCTGTTCCTCCTTTTCCGGATGCAATTAAAAAAACTTTACCCATTCTATCCTCCAACTAATACTACTGAATAACATTCTTACCACTATTTACTATAAATGAATTATCTTTATCTTTGTTCTTTTCCTGTAAATCAAAGTAGCCATTAATTACGTCTTTAACTACCGGTGCCGCATGATAAGAATATCCGCCTTCAATTAGCATGGCAACTACTGCAATCTTAGGATTGTCAGCAGGTGCCATGGATATAGTCCACGCATATTCCTCATAACCCGACTTTTTACTATTAATTATACTCTGTGTAATTTTATAGTTGCTGGCTTTGATTAAGGCATCATCTACAGTATCATCCGGTGTTGGAAAACGTTTCTTGTCCTTTTCCATCATCTCATTCATGTTTTTTTCCACTTCTTCCCATGTTACCGATGCACCGGACACACTATTGAATAAACCTAAATTACTTTTTACATAATCAATTTCACTCTTTGGTTGTTTAATACTCTGATTTTCCGCAGTTCCTGTTTTTCCTGCAACGTCAATCGGATAATTTCCGAAAGTAGCTGCTAAGGTACCACTCTTGCAAACTCTCTCCATTCCCTTAATAACCTCTTTGAGATTATCAGGATTAAGTTTTAAATCTAAAGCGACTTTCGTTTCCTTACTTCCATGTCCCTCTATGCCGTGAATCAAACTTACCGTATTTCTAACTCCACCGTTTCCAAGCGTAGCAAGATAGTTTGCTACCTGAATCGGAGTATAAGCGTTGTCACCCTGTCCAATGGAAATATTAAACTGGTCACCGACTCCCCATCCTGCCTGAATAAAGTAGTCAAACTTTACTCTTGTTGCAACAGTCTCTATCTGACTGTCAAGTACATCCGTTTCTTTTTCAAGCAGTTCTACAAGTTCATTAAAATCAGGATTATCTTTCGTCCATCCTGAAATTGTATATAAATTCTTTTTTAACTTCTCATAATCGTCTGCAACGTCTTTCGGGAAAAATTTATGTGCATTTTCATAAAGGTAATATCTTACACTTGCTTCCATGCTCTCCATTTTTCCTTCAGCTGATGGACTTGGACGTACAGTCTCATAAAGTTCTATACCTGTTTCTGAACCTAATCCGAACTTTTTAGCCATATCGATTATTTTCTCAACGGTAATATCTTCACTATATCCTAAAGAACTTCCCGTTCCCCAGTCTTTACCTGTTCCTATACAGTAAAAATAATAGTTACATGAATTTCCTATTCCCCATTCAAGATTTTCACTGCCATGGTTTCCGCCGTAATTATTCCATAAATCGCAACCGAAGTTACGTCCACCGTAGCGAATTACACCTCTGTCATAAATCTGACGATAAGGATCAAGTCCACACTCTAACGCTGTAAGTGATGTGATTGGTTTAAAAGTTGATCCTGATGATACAGCGGTTCTTGTCGCATTATTCCATAAAGGTGACGGAGACAGTATATCTCTTGGATTGTCCGGTTGTACAGACTCCCAGGCTTTAAAAGAAATACCATTTGCAAAAATATTCGGATCAAACGTAGGGTAGCTGGCCATAGCAAGAACCTGACCTGTTTCAACGTCAAGCGCTACTGCCGCTCCACTCTTGCTGGGGCTGGATTTGGCAATGTTACGCTTAAGCGACTCTTCCATTATCTTCTGAAGCTCCAGATCCATAGACAAAAATACATTATTGCCCTTTTGGGGCGGAGTTTCACTTATTGTTTCTACATATTCTCCACCACTATTTACACGAATCTGCTTTGTACCTGCCTGTCCATGAAGGTATTCCTCCATAGCCGCTTCCATACCATCTTTTCCAATCAGGTCTGTAGCACTGTATCCTTTTTCTTTGACATAAAAATCTGTTTCACTTTCAGAAATCGCACCCATATAACCTAAAATATGACATGCACTTGTACCATTAGGATAATATCTCTGACTTTCAGAAACAATATCCACACCGGGTATTCCTGCTTCTTCTATATACGCAATAGTTTTTTTACTTACATTAGAAGCAACTTTTATCGGTAAATACCTTGTAAATCCGTTTGTTGCAACCTCATTTCTGATGATAAAAATCTTTCTGGCTTCTTCATTGCTTAATGATTTGTCAATTTCATAATTATTTCTCAAATCGTAAAAGCATTTTTTCGCTGAAATTCCTTTTTTTATTTCACTTGCAGGATATCCGAATTTTGTTAAAAAGCGTTCTTTTTCCTCCTCCGGAGTGTACACCATTTTCTTAACGGAAATCGGTGGATCAAGGCTATATTTATCTCTAAGAAGTTCCATGGCCTCGTATCTGTCAAGGCCTGGATCAATATTATATTTTGCACGAAGTTGCGTAAATGCCTGTTCGGGAGTTAAATTTTCCTGAAATCCCTGTTCCCTGAGCCACTCTCTGACATCTTCATCAAAAGTATAATAAAACTCACCTTTACTATTAATCTTTATTCCAAAGTTATCATTAAACTTTTCTCCATTAGAGATTAAAAGATTTATCAGCTCATAAGCAGCATCATTAATTTCCTCAGTTTTCATAGAACTAACATTAAAATTAACAGTAAAAATCTGTTTACTAACCGCCAATGGTCTCCCATACCTGTCATAGATATTACCACGCGGAGCCGGTGTATATAATAACTTTGTATTTTGCTCTTGTGCCTTGTTAGACCACTCATCGTGTTTAAAAACTGTTACTACAAAAAGCCTTACAGCTAAAATTGTCATAAGGATTAAAATAACTGCGACAATCTGTCGATATCTTGAATTGAAAAGTTTAAAATCTCTATTCATCTAAAATACCTGTCTCTTCTATGTTTGACTACACGTTTAATTAGTGCCCTGTAAAAAATTATACCTGTAACTGTATTAAGTAAAATCTGAATTGGTAAATCATGAAGGGCTGCTGTATAGCTGTACGTACTTCCAATAAAGAAATATACACACCATAATACACTGACAAAAAGCCATGTTGATGCAATTAAAACGAAAATGGCATTAAAAACATTTTCAATATTAATGTACTCTTTTAAAATAAATATCAAAACACCTACAACAGCTATTGCAAAAGCCTGTGGACCAACATACGGTCCATACAGGCTATCAGACAACAAACCAAACACAGGACCGAAAAACAGTCCCGGTAATATTTCATCATATACTAATGTCAGCACAACAGTAAGGCATAATATCAGATTAAGATCTATTCCCAGCATCGGAAACAAGCCATATAAAAACGGCTGGCATATAAACGCTATTAGATAGATTATGAATGCATGCCAATATTTCATATAATCACCGAAACTTTCTGTAATGTTCTGAAGTTAACTGATGGTTTTACTTTTATACGTAAAAGCTGAGAATCACTGTCATACTTTAACTTTGTCACTTTTCCTATTTCAAGTCCTGCCGGATAAATACCAAGGCCCGAAGTAATAAGAATATCTCCTTCTTCTACATTGGCTTTATTATCCAGCATAAAACCGTTTAGTATTCCATTCTTTGCATCTTCAACAACACCAACCAGATCCAGCTTGCCTACAACAGAAAAACTTGCTTTGTTTTCTGCATCAGTAATAGAAATTACTTTTGACCAGTTATGACCGGTACTGACAACTTTACCTACAAGACCGCTTCCATAAACAACGATATTCCCGTTTTTTATACCACTTTCAGTACCCCTGTCTATAGTAAAGGAATTCATCCAGGAAGCTCCATACATTGCTGTTGTTGTGATATCGGCTGTAACCAGACCGTTTTCAGCATCCTTTAAGTTATAATTTACTGCTGCTGCCAGTTCTCTCAGCTCCTGTAATTCCTTTGCTGATAAGGAAGTCGCTGTAATCTGCTTTTTTAACTCGGCATTTTCCTTTTTCAGTTCTTCATTTTCTTTCTGGTATCTTTTATATGAAAAAACACCAGATAAATTATTTGATATTGCATCCGCTAACGAAACAAAAGGCTTTTCAATAGCTGTAGCTACCGTATTGAATTTATTTGTCACGGAGCGGTTCTGTCCTCCTGTATTAACAGAAATCATTACAACCAACAAACTGGCAACGACTATTGTTATCAGGAAAACAATTAACTTGTGATTCTTCATCCATTTCATTATAACAATCCTATCTTCTCTTTATACTTGAAGCATAAATTTTTAATTTCTGAATATCGTTTAAGCTCATTCCTGTTCCTAAAGCAACAGCTTCAAATGAATTTTCTGCGACAACCGCCTTTATTCCGGTTCTCTTCTCAATAAGAACATTTAAATTACGAATATTTCCGCCACCTCCGGATAAAATCATACCGTTAGCTGCAATATCCGCTGCAATTTCAGGTGGTGCTTTTTCGATAGTACTTTTAATTCCATCAATAACCAGATCGATGGATTCCTGTAATGCAAGAAGTACATCACGATTTGTTACTTCAATAGTTTTTGGAAGGCCGGAAATAATATCACGACCACTTACAACAACAGTCTCAATGATTTCATCTCCATTTTCATCAATATCCATCATTGCTGTTCCTGCATTAATCTTAAGATATTCCGCTGTCTTGTCACCAATTAAAAGCGCATGTCTTTTTTTCATATACTGAATAATTGCTTCGTTAAATTTATCACCTGCATAGCGAATGGAAGAGCTTGCAACAATTCCTCCAAGTGCAATAATTGCAATATCGGTAGTTCCTCCTCCTATATCTGCAATCATACATGCAGTAGAACTGTCTACATCAAGTTCCGCACCGATAGCTGCAGCCATAGGTTCATCAAGAATATATACTTCTACAGCACCCATCTGTCTTACTACTTCTTCAACAGCCCTTTTTTCTACTTCTGTAACACCACTCGGTACACCTACAACAACTCTGAAATTCTTAACTTTATTGGCAGATACCGCCATTTCAATAAAAGCTTTAAGCATATCTGCAGTTCTGTCAAAGTCAGAAATTACACCTTCCTGTAATGGTCTTACAACACTGATATTGCTTGGTACTTTTCCAATCATCTCCTTAGCTGCTGTTCCTACTGCAAGAGTAATTCCTCTTCGATTATCTTTTGCAATTACCGAAGGCTCATTAAGAACAATGCCTTTGTCTTTTATGTATATTAAAGTATTTGCTGTGCCTAAGTCGATTCCCATATCTTTCATTGAAAAAAATTTAAACATTTCTATTACCTCCAAGTTAACTAAACTTACTACATCATTTTCATATCCCGTAAGCTTGAAAATTTTCCATTACCAATAATAATATGATCCAGTACTCTGATTCCTAATATTTCCCCGCTATCTATCAGCCTTTTTGTTGTCTGCACATCCTCTCTGCTTGGAGTTGGATCTCCGCTGGGATGATTGTGAACAAAGATTACTGCCGCAGCACTTTTTCTAACAGCTGAAACGAACACTTCTCTCGGATGAACAATCGTACTTGACAATTCGCCAACAGAGACATCATCAATAGTAATCAGTTCTCCTTTTGTGTTTACTAAAATACTTTTAAAATATTCTTTTTTTGCATAGCGCAATTCTTCCATCAGAAGATTTGCAACATCTTCTGAACCTGAGAGGCATATTCTGTCTCCCGATGGTGTAGAAGCAATTCTTTTGCCCAGTTCCACCGCTGCCAGTATGCTACAGGCTTTAGTCTTCCCTATTCCTTCAATTTTAAGCAAATCTTCCAGTTCGCAATTTCCGAATCCTGAAACTCCGTCAGGATAAATTGCCAAAACGTCTTCGGCCAAACCGATTGCCGATTTATTTTTTGTCCCTGTGTGCAAAATCAATGCAAAAAGTTCAGCATTTGAAAGTGCTTTAATCCCATATCTGCAGGTTTTTTCTACAGGCCGCTCAATGGCAGGTAATGATTTTATCTGCATATATTCCCCCTGTTCCAGTAAAATCCATCCTGTTCTATTCGATTTAGAAATAACCACAAAATATCACGCTAAATTATATCATTATTTTATCTTTCTTACAAGTCAATGACTTTAATAATTTTACTAATTTCGGACAAACTATAAAAGATCACAATATCAGGAGGTAAAAAAAATGAACACAAAAACACAGGGAAACATCAAATGTACGGTATCACAGTGCAAACATCATGAAACAGATTGTAACTGTTGTTCCCTAAACAGTATTTCCGTCGGCACACATGAACTTAACCCGACACAATGCGAGTGCATTGATTGTCTTTCTTTTGAAGTCAAATAGCACAAAAACCATAAAATGGACTGATTTAACTCAGCCCATTTTTTTCTTTTCTTTTTTATTTTCAACAATGTGTCTTATTGCAATTACCGGATGATAAAAAATCATTCTTGGTCCGGAAAATCTCATAACCTGACGGATTCTTTCGCGCATCCCCGGCTTATAACAATGTACTTTACAATTTGAACAAAATGTTTTTGTTTCCATAAAAGGGCATCTGTCACTTCGCTCCCATGCATATTGTTTTAAACTCTCACATTCTTCACACAATCCGTTTCTGTAGTGATGTTTTTTTCTGCAATATAAGGTAATCATAAGATTAACCATTTCTTTTTCGCGCTCACGCTTGCTTTCTACAGATTTCACGAAACTCACCATTCTTTTTTAATGGATTTTACACCGAAAGTAAAGTATAGAATATGGCCGATCCATACTGCGGCTAAAATAATACACGGAATGTAAACACCAGCACGTAACATCATAAAAAATCCAAATCCCATTAAAGCCGTTACAGTCAATATAATTGTCAGTTTTGTCTGAACCAGCATTCCTTCTTTTTTCACATAAGATTCAAGGTGCTTTTTATACATCGCAGTATTAACAAACCAGCTATGCAATCTTTCCGAACTGTTTGCAAAGAAAAATACAGTTGCAAGAAAAAACGGTACTGTCGGCAAAACAGGCAGTGCAATACCTATGCATCCAAGAACCATGCACAAACATCCTAATGCAATAAAAGCAGCTTTTTTAAACTTCATAAATTTGTCCTCCGTCTATACGATAAATTCTGTCAGCTATAGCCATAGTTGATTCCCTATGAGAAACCAGAATAATACTCTTTTTACATTTTTGTTCGTGTAAAGCATTAAGAATTATCCCCTCGTTAATGCTGTCTACGTTACTTGTAGGCTCGTCCAGAAGAATAAGTTCAGCACCCTTGAGAAATGCTCTTGCCAGACCTATGCGCTGTTTTTCGCCTGCTGAAAGGTTATCTCCCAGTGCTCCTGCTTTTGTTTTGTATCCCTCCGGCAGGTTCATAATAAATTCATGAACCGATGCCATTTTGCATGCATCTTCTAACTCTTCCTGTGTCGCATCAGGTTTTGCAATGCGGAGATTGTCCTCTATGGTTTCATCAAAAAGATATGTGGTCTGGCTTACCATAGTTACATTATCAAGAAGATTATCCGTATCAATTTCATCTATGTCGGTTTCGTTATAGGCAATGCATCCTGATGACTTTCTCCAGAAGCGCAACAACAGTTTCATAAATGTGGATTTACCACATCCGGACTCGCCGATGATACCAATGATTTCACCCTTTTCTGCATACATTTTAATGTCTTTTAGAATTTCTGTTTGTCCATCATAAGAAAAGGAGAGATTATTTACATTAAGTTTCTCAAAATCAAATGTTTTTCCATCCTTTACTGGTTCCGCCACAGGTTCCTCTGCGAGAAGATTTAAAACTCTGTCACCACTTGCAAAAGTCTGTGTGAGATTCCCCGGTAATGTGGAAATTGCAATTACCGGACCAAAAGACGAAAATACAGTTACTACACCGATAATCATATATCCTACTGTAAGCATCTGATGATGTACAAGAACAATCCCTGTAATCAGTGTTGCAATAATAGATAAAGAAACTGCCAGTTCTGTAAAAGCCGAAGCTTTGGCTATATGGTGTTTCATCTTTGCAGTTTCTTCTAAAAGTTTGTCTGAACGTCTGTTTACTTCTTTCTTTCTGCTTTCTCCTGCACCATTAAGGATAATGTCTTTGATTCCTTTGATGCTATCGAGAAAATATGCGTTGAAGTCTGCAAATTCACCTCTGTATTTTACGCCTGAAGCCTTTAAGCTCTTTGAGGATACCGTTGGTACGATAATTCCAATTAGTAAATATGCCAGTAATGCAACTATAGCAAGATACGGGCTGGAGATAACTCCAACAAATACAATCACACAAATTGAAACAATAATCGCTATGCAGATTGGAGATATCGTGTGTGCATAAAAGACTTCCAGAGTTTCTATATCAGAAGTAATCATCGCTATAATATTTCCTTTTTCTTTGCTTTCCAGTTTCGCAGGGCAAAGTCGACGCAATGCCGTGAAGATTTTATCTCGGATTACTGCAAGTAATTTAAATGCTATATAATGATTGGAGTATTGTTCGAAATATCTGAGGATACCTCGCACAACCCCGCATCCAATAGCAAGAGCTATAATCCAGCCATAAGAAAGGGCTATATTTTCACCCAGTGCTTTTGCTACACCGAAAGCCCCGAAAACGGTAACTCCCATAGCGGAAACAAAACCGAGAGAACCATTAATTACCGCAAGAATCATAATATAGGCAAGGCTTCCAAGAAGAACGATAAGGCTTGCCATAATCTTTAATCCGCTTCGTCTTACACTGTTTTGTTTATTCATATGACAGCCTCCTTATATCCCTGTTCAAGTTTTTTCTGTGCATTAAAAAGTCTTGCATATCCACCATTCTGACTTATAAGTTCCTGATGACTGCCAGTTTCCATAACTTTTCCTGATTCCATATAATAAATTTTGTCTGCTTCAACGATGTTTGCAAGTCTGTGAGATATGATAATAACACTTTTGTATCCTGATAAAGCTTTAATGTTTTTCATAATTATCGATTCACTCTCAATATCTATATTGCTTGTTGCTTCGTCAAAAATGTAAATAGATTTGTTTCCTACAAGTGCAATTGCCAAAGCAAGTCTCTGTTTCTGTCCACCGGAAATGTTACTTGCATCTTCACTGATAACTTTGTCAAGTCCTCCGTTTTCACGGATAAACTCAAGCAGGTTTACCTTTTCCAATGCATCGAACATTTCTTTATCTGTAACAGTTTCTTTTGCCATCCTAAAGTTTTCCCGCACGCTAATGTGAAAAATATATGTATTATAACTTACAACTCCAAGGCGTTGATAATAACTTTCTCTTGTCAGTGATTCTATATTCTTTCCGCCTATCTTTATGAGTCCCTTTTGCGGATGATGTACTCCCATCAGAAGGTTTACTACTGTAGATTTTCCGCATCCGGACTCGCCGACAATTGCGGTCATTCCCATATCTTCAAAATGCATGGTTACGTCAGTAAGCACCTGACGTTTCCCATCATAAGAAAAAGTGACATTCTCCAGTGCCATATCATTTCCTTCTGCAATTTCATTTCCCCATACAGGATCCGGTGATTCTAACAGTTTAATAATTTTTTTCCCTGCAGATGCACCATTCATTGCAATATGGAAAGCGCTGCCAAAAGCTCGTAAAGGTAAGAAAAATTCAACGGCAACGAGTACTAAGAATAAAGCTGACACCGGCGAAGTTCCATATGTTATAGTAGAAAAAACAGCCACGGCAATTCCAAGTCCTGCTCCGCCATAGGCAACAAGATCCATTATCGTTGTACTTGCAAGCTGCATTACAAGAACCTTCATTGTGATTTTACGGAAATCTTCCGCATTCTGGTTCATTTTCCTATGCTGTTGTTCATCTGCCTTAAAAATCTTCAGTTCTTTTAGTCCCTGTACACTGTCAAGGAATGAATCCCCCATAGAAGTATATTTTCCCCAATACTTGGCAAAGACTTTATCTGCATATTTAGAAACTGCAATAATTGACAAAGGAATAAGCGGTACACAGCATAAAAGAATTAAAGCAACTCTCCATTCAATCCATACTGTAACACCAAATAAAATCAATGGTGCAATCATTGAATAAAAGAACTGTGGAATATATGAAGAATAATAAAGATCCAGCTGTTCTACTCCTTCCATGGAAATCTGTGTAAGGCCTGCCATACTCATTTCTTCCGTGGAGCGTACACCGAGTTTTACGATTTTATTATATATTTTTTCCCTGAGATCTTTTTTGGCATGTCTACCCAAAGTATCTTTAACTTTTCCATTTTTATATGATGCGAAATACCGAATAACAATGGCTATTCCTGTGATAACAGCAGGAATAAGATATTCTGACATTTCCGCATCCTGAATAAGAAGGTAAATGGACCAGCAGATACAGGCCGTAATACCTATATTGCCAATTAGTCCCAGTATCATAAGAGCAACTGCTCTGTATATGTACTTCTTATTTTCTCCCAGTAATTTTATTAATTGCTTATCAATCATTTTACTTTCCTTTTTCTTTCTATATTTATATCAAAATAGTAAAAACTGCCTTAGATTCCGGCATGTGTATTAAATCACAAGAGCACTGTAATTTTAATAAAACACTTCCATGTAAAACCTGTCCCACTCCTGTGCCCATATTTACAAATTTCAATGCATCTGCAGGAAAGGAAATAACATTTCCATGAAATTCAGCACTGGTGAAATTCCCGGAATCATAATACTCCATTTTACTTACTTCCCCTCGTAGAAGTTTTTCATTTAAAATGGACTTTCTTGAAATTGGAAGTATACGAAGTTGCACCATTCCAACACCATTTTTTATATGTAAACTGCATGGATGTTCAAATCCCTCATTTGTCATAGAAACATTATTATTATCCTTTATAGTTTCACGATAAATAACGAAAGGAAACGAATATGTTCCGTCTTTAAGTTTTTTGCAAAGAGCTGCCCCGCTAAAAGTTCTTTCATTTCTAAGTTCGTGTTTTACGCGGTAACATTCATCCCTGGAACGGATTACATTCATAAGTGCTTCTGAGCAGTATAATGCCCAGTATCCGGCATCTCGTCTTGCATTCTCTATATCCACGCCTTCATGCAGCAGATGGTTTTGCGCAACCGTTACCCTCTCAAGATAGTGTTCCGCCTGTCTGCGACCTTCCTCAGTTAATTCCGGTGCTCTGGGATTTGATCGGTCAAGCAGCCCCTCTTTTTCCATATTAATCATCGTACGGCTTATTTTCTGTTTATTTTCATTAAGCGTTCGCGAAATCCCCATAACTTTACAGTTTTCTTCCGCGGAATTCAAAAAACACATTAAAATTCTATATTTAAGAAATTCCGGTATTTCTGACATAATAGTCACCCCTTTTACCTTTTAAAAGTTAGCAGTTGCTAACTTTTTACCTTTTTATAAGGGCCGTATATACGGTCCTCTTATATAATATTTATCCCCAATATCAAAATTATTAGTTAACTGTAACTAACTTCAAATTATAAATAATCCACAAAGAAATGTCAATAAAAAGACCTTAAAATCTTTTCAAAGTTGTGATTCAAAATCTTTTCAAAAAAAGCTTGCAAAATATATAACGCAATGCTATACTCGTTATTAGTTAGTCATACCTAACCAATTTGTAAATCACTTCAGTATTGATATAGCGGTTGCTATTCATGCAACCGCTATACATTACAAGTTTGGTTAGTCTGTACTAATCGATTGCAAAGAAAGGAAATAATTCAATGCTTGAAAAATATCTGATTGAGCACTGCTCACCAACATTAGCATCACTAAAAACCGCAAATCTGTTCGGTATATGCGTATCCGATTTAAATGAACTTATTGCGCAGATACAGTCATTAAATAACGAGTTTAAATTTAAGGGGATTGAGATGACGTTATTAAAATATGAAAATAAACGTGCGTTAGTATATGTATACCGTAGAAAGCAATTAGAGCAGGATTTCAATAAACCGGGAGCTGCGGCTTTTATGAAAAAATGTGGATATCCAAGCATTGATGTGGACTATGCCATTGAGACTTTAAGGCAGAAACTGGCTCTTAGTCCGGAATTTCCTCATGAAATCGGAATGTTTCTTGGCTATCCTCTTGAGGATGTTATCGGCTTCATTAAAAATGCAGGAAAGAACAGCAAGTGCACGGGTTGTTGGAAAGTGTATTGCAATGAGTGCCAGGCTAAAAAAACATTTGCTAAATTTGAAAAATGCCGTAATATATACAAACAATTGTGGCAAAACGGCAGAGATTTGTTGCGACTTACTGTTGCAGCATAAAAGAAGAAAGACGAGGTATTGAACATGAGCAAAGTAGCTGTAGTGTACTGGAGTGGTACAGGTAATACAGAAAAAATGGCGTTACAGGTAATGAATGGGATTCAACAGAATGGTGGCGAAGGGACACTTTTCACATCTGCAGAATTTGATGCAGATAAAATGGATTCCTATGATGCAGTAGCTTTCGGTTGTCCTTCAATGGGATGCGAAGTACTGGAAGAATCTGAATTCGAACCAATGTTTTCTGCTTGTGAAGCTAAATTAAAAGGCAAGAAAATTGCACTTTTCGGTTCTTACGGATGGGGAGATGGCGAATGGATGCGCAACTGGGAAGTGCAGTGCATTGAAGACGGAGCTATAATGGCATGTGACTATGTCATTTGCAACGAAACTCCTGATGACGATGCTGATGCAGCTTGCCAGGCATTAGGAAAAAGACTTATTCAGTAAATAAGTCCATGCTCAATTTTATGTAGCCATGCACTTTACCCCCTCTCCCCGCATATAGTTAAATTCGGGGAGAGGGGGTTACTTATATGAGCAGTTCTTTTCCACTGCCACTTTCTGAAAGTGAAGAAAAAAACTATGTACAACAGATGGAGTCCGGAGACCTTACTGCCCGTAATATTCTTATTGAACGAAATCTCCGGCTTGTTGCATATATTGCAAGAAAATATAACAGTCCAAATACTGATACTGATGATTTAATATCTATCGGCAGTATAGGTCTTATTAAAGCAGTAAATACCTATACCAGTCAGAAGTCCACACGACTTGCAACCTATGCAGCAAGATGCATTGAAAACGAAATACTGATGAGCATAAGAGCTTCAAAAAAAACAAAACAGGAAGTCTCTATAAGTCTTCCCATAGGTACAGATAAAGATGGTAATGAAATCAGCCTTAATGATATTTTAGGAACTGATCCCGATGAAATAGCAAATGACCTTAATCTGAAACTCCAAACACATCAGCTCTATAAGGTCATTCAGACTTCTCTTTCGGAAAGAGAAAAAAAGATTATATGCTATCGCTATGGACTCTTCGGTACGGAATCGAAGACACAAAAGGAAATTGCAGGTGAACTTAATATAAGTCGGTCTTATGTTTCCAGAATAGAGAAAAAAGCTTTGGAAAAACTGAAAAGTGGAATGGCTCAATATAAATAGTTTACGATTTCATCAAAGACAGGGAGTGCTGATGCGCTTCCTGTTTTTCCATTTTCCACAAAAACTGTAACCGTATATCTTGGGTTCTCTACAGGAAAAAATCCGGTAAACCACCCATGAACAATTTCTCCGTCGGAAGATGCTTCGGCCGATCCTGTTTTCCCCGCTACTTTAATATGCGCATTACTACCACATGCAGTACCTGAAGTGACGGTTCTTTCCATCATAGTCTTAATTTTATCAGAAACCTCTTTTGATAAAACAGGCTTTGTTCTAAGACTTTTTTCTTTATCAGACATAAGAACTGTAATTTCTTTGTCTATTCCTTCATTTGCAATAATATTTGTCATTCGTGTAACTTCCAGCGGCGTAAGAAGAATACTTCCCTGTCCGACAGAAAGATTGGCAAGTCCCCCGTTATTATACTCTTCTTCAGGAGGAAACTGACCTTTTGTCTCATTTGGAAATCCTTTGAGACATTTCCGATTCAGTCCCATTCTCTTTGCCATGGCAATAATACGGTCACCGCCGATTATCTCGGCAGCCTGCGCAAAGTAACAATTACAGGACTCTGCAAAGGCTTCTTCCATATTTATTTTACCGTGTCCCTCTTCATGATCACTGCATCGCATTTCTCCACTCTCTATAGTAACTTCTCCATTACATTCCAATTCTGTATCTGTATCCATCATACCACTTTCAAGTGCTGCAGCAGCTACTACAATTTTGAAAACCGAACCGGGCGGATAAACTCCCTGAATAGCTTTATTGATAAGTTCTTCATTATCTGAATTCACATATCTTTCAAGATTATTAGGGTTAAAATCAGGTCTGCTTGCCATTGCCACCACTTCTCCTGTCTTAACATCCAAAATAATAACACTACCATCTATATCTTTATCGTCTAAAATATTTTCTACTTTCTTTTGTAATTTCAAATCCAGGGTTGTTACAACTGAAGCCGGATTGATCTTTCCTTCTTCCCTGTACTCTGAAATTCCTGATCCATATAAAGGATTTCCATTAACGTCAGCAAGAAAAGAAAGCATAACCGGTGTCGCTGATAATTTATTCTGACACATCTTTTCAATGCCGGTCGCTCCTCGGTTATTTCCAGATGTCAGATGCCCTATAAAGTGAGTTGCTGCCTGGTGATCAGAATATCTTTTACCTATACAGAATGCATATGCATCATAATCTTCAACAAGCTTCTCGGTTATTTTTTTATTAAAAATTTCCGTTTCATATACAATATAGTCTTTTCCTTTGTATCCTATAGACTTACCGTTTACAATTTTCATCATTCCATCCAGTTTTCTGTCTCTTTTCTTTTGAGGGATAAGATAGCAGTAACGAAAATCTGTATTCGTTATTTTTTCCATATTTCTATCGTATATAGTCCCTCTGGCTCTCTGACTCTGTACACGTACTGTATGTTGTTCATCTGCAGCTTCTTTCAGCTCGTTGTAGCAATAAATCTGAATGTACCATATTTTTGCTGAAAGCATTACTACAAGAACACAGAAAAAAATAAAAATAATACGGATTCGTTTTGTCATAATTCCTCCAAAATAAAATAAACTCTGAGGTTATTTTCTCCCTCAGAGTTTTTACTATACATATTATTTTACTATTCTATCGTAAATACAATTCACAACTTCGTCAATATTCATATTCGTTGAATCAATTTCAACCGCGTCATCAGCCTTTTTCAACGGATTAATTTCCCTTGTCATATCATTATAGTCTCTTGCTTCAATGTCAGCCAGTATCTGACTCTGTTCTACATTCTGACCTTTTTCAATAAGCTCCCTGTATCTTCGTTCAGCACGAACTTCAGCTGACGCGACAAGATAAAACTTAAATTCCGCATCCGGAAAAACATTAGTTCCGATATCTCTGCCATCCATAATTACACTTTTTGTCTTTCCCATATTACGCTGTATCTCTACAAGTTTTTTTCTGACTATGCCGATTGCAGAACATACTGATGCCTGCTTTGAAATTTCAGGTGTTCTGATTATATCATCCACTATATTTCCATCAAGCAGAATATGTCCGTTAGAAAAATCTATTTCGGTATAATCCAGTACAGACTGAACCGCATCAAGGTTATTAAGCTCTGTTTCTTCTTTTAACAGTTTATAGCCGATTGCCCTGTACATTGCTCCCGTATCAATATAATCTATCCCTAATCGCTTTGCAAGGGCCTTTGCAATAGTACTTTTACCTGCACCGCTAGGACCGTCTATTGCAATTCTGATTATCTCTTATATTAACTGTTGCTTTCATTTTATCGCGAATAGCTTGTAATTCCTGCAAACTTTTCATAGCTCAATAACTCCTTTTCAATATTTCTGTTTGATTTTCTTTTATGTATTCTTTTATAAACTGTACAACTGAAATATCTGTCAAAGGCATACCGTTCATAACTTCTTTAAGCTGTCTTGTATCGCACACAAACTGCTTTCCGTCTTTTTTAACAGTATATACGAAATCTATATTTTCATTCATTTGAATTAAAAGTGCCACTGTATCCCACACATCGCCCAGTGGAGTATAATCTATATTTGTTGTATCAAACACTGCTTTTACTGTTGTGCCTTTTCCAAGTTCTGACTTTATATCAAATATTCCTCCTGTTACTTCTGCAAGTTGTTTGAATAAAGGAATACCCAACCCAATTTTTCTTGTTGTTCTTGATGTAAAAAATGGGTCTGTAACATTTTCTAATGTTTCCTTATCCATTCCAACTCCATTATCTTTAATAGTTATAGTGATAAATTCTCTT
>RCNI01000344.1_pt1 | contig 29839 bp, 26 predicted proteins | sample 2041151 | NCBI WGS metagenome assembly RCNI01 (sample SAMN09708214, study PRJNA481090) | feces metagenome | isolation source: feces | place: Antarctica: Albino Rookery
AGTGGGCAAAGATGGATTCGAACCACCGAAGGCGTAAGCCAGCAGATTTACAGTCTGCCCCATTTGGCCACTCTGGTATTTGCCCAATCGCTTTTGTGGGTTACCTTTCGTTAGGTGTTTCCCTCAATTGCGATGCAAAAGTAATGTTTTTTTTTTAATCTACAAACAAATCAGAAGAAAATTTGCACATTTTTATTGCAGTAATTGCACATTCGTCTCCTTTATTGCCTAGCTTACCTCCTGCACGGTCTTCTGCTTGTTCCATTGTATTGGTTGTGATAAGTCCGTAAATTACTGGTAATCCAGTGGTTGCATTCAAGTGAGCGATGCCTTGTGTCGTTCCGGCACATACATAATCAAAATGTGGAGTATCTCCGCGAACTACGCATCCAATTGCAATGACGGCATCTACTTTTTTACTTTTAATCATTTGAGCGGCTCCAAAAGTGAGTTCAAAACTTCCAGGAACGGTTTTTACCAAGATGTTTTCATCTTTGGCACCATGCTTTTTTAAAGTTTTTACAGCGCCTTCAAGTAGTGCACCTGTAATGTTACTATTCCATTCGGAAACAACGATACCGAATCGCATATTAGATGCGTCTGGTACAGAATTAAAATCGTAATCGGAAAGGTTGTGATAAGCTGTAGCCATAATTCCTATTTTTAATAATTATATAGTATAAATAAGAAAACGGAGAATCTCGATTTGCGCATCATGTTGATGAATGCCGGGATTCTCCGTTTTCGTAAAGTATTCTTTAGTTTTTACTGTAATGCTATCTTATTTAATAGAAGCACGGTCAATGTACTTGTCAATGTCAATAGCCTGGTATGTGTTGCCATATTTAGTTTTGATGGTTTTGTAAGCTTCCATTGCTTCTGCTTTTTTTCCAAGCTTTTCATAAATCTCACCTGCCTGGCGCAAATAGATTGGACTCAAAGACTGGCTTTCTGCTGCTTTGGCTGCTTTCAAAAGGGTAGCGGCAGCTTTGTCTAATTGGTTGAGTTGAGCATAGCAATTTCCCAATGTACCTAGGATAGCAGGAGAAACCATAAAGTCATCTGCGCTGAACTTATCAAGATATTTAATGGCATCTTCATATTTTCCCAGTTGCGCATAGCAGATACCGGCATAAGCATTGGCAAGGTTTGCCGCATCTGTACCGCTAAATTCGTTTGCTATTGAAATGAAACCAACATAGCCGAGGCTGTCACCGTTTAAGGCTGTTTCATAGTTTTCTGTAGCGAAATACTGTTCACCTTTGAAGAGAACTTCCGAAGCTTTCAGTTCATTAGGTTCACTGATAAAATTTTTGTAGCTCAAGTAGCCACATATTACAATCACAACTGCTGCTACGATACCTCCCAGCATGTTTTTGTTTTTAAGCAGGAATGCCTCTGAAGAGCTTAATGCTTCATCCATGTGTAATGGATCTTGAGTGTGTTTCTGTTCTGTCATTTTATTATTGTTTTATTATTATTTCTATCACGAGTTTATTACGGTCAGCAAAAGTAATTTATTTATGTGTATAAAAGAAATTTGCGGGCATGTTTTTTTCAGAATCATGCTTTATTTGTAAATTTGCTCTTGAAATAGGGTTATGACCATTATCTTATCCATAAAGCCTAAGTCTGTTTTTTTTTATTTGGGTGAATGAAGTTTGTTTGCGAAACTTTAAAATTGGAGTAAGGTAGAAAAGAAGTTGTCAGTTAAAATATTGATTATATGAGGCTAAAGAGAATATCCATCCTTAATTATAAAAATATATCGCAGGTTGAATTGGAGTTTTCCCCAAAGTTGAATTGTATTCTTGGCAAGAATGGCATGGGGAAAACTAATCTGATGGATGCAGTATACTATTTGTCTTTTTGTAAAAGTGCTACCAATCCGGTTGACTCACAAAACATATTGCATGACCAGGATTTTTTTATGGTGCAAGGTTTTTACGAGACTGACCATCAGGAGCCAGAAGAGGTTTATTGTGGTTTGAAGAGGAAGCAGAAAAAGCAATTTAAGCGTAATAAAAAAGAGTATAATCGTCTGTCTGATCATATCGGATTGGTTCCTTTGGTGATGGTTTCTCCAGCAGATTCCTGCTTGATTTCAGGGGGAAGTGAGGAGCGAAGGCGTTTTATGGATGTGGTAATTTCTCAATTTGACCGTGAATATTTAGAGTCTCTAATTCGATATAATAAAGCACTTCTTCAGCGTAATACTTTATTGAAAGCAGATGCAGAGCCAGAGGAAGAATTGATGGCTGTTTGGGAGGAGATGATGGCAGCTGAAGGTGAACGAGTATATCGTAAGCGTAAGGCTTTCATTGATGAGTTTATTCCAGTTTTTCAGTCTTATTACTCTTATATCTCACAGGATAAAGAGCAAGTTAGTCTTACATATGAATCGCATGCCATGAAAGGTGATTTATTGGACCTTCTTAAAGAAGTACGCCAGCGCGACCGTATTTTAGGATATACTACTCGTGGTGTACATAAGGATGATTTGATTATGCAGTTAGGCGAGTTTCCTATCAAAAGGGAGGGTTCTCAAGGACAAAACAAAACTTATCTGATAGCATTGAAATTGGCTCAGTTTGAATTCCTTAAACGCACAGGAAGCAAGACTACTCCATTGGTTTTGCTGGATGATATTTTTGATAAGTTGGATGCTAGTAGAGTGGAGCAGATTGTAAAATTAGTTTCGGGAGATAACTTCGGGCAGATATTCATAACAGATACCAATCGTGATCATTTAGACCAGATTCTTCATAAAATAGAGGGTGACTATCGTTTGTTTGAAGTGGAAAATGGAGTGGTGAAATGTAGTTCGAATCATTCGGCAGATAGTTTGGAGGTATTATGAGAAAAGGAAATACAGAGCAATTGGGTGATGTAATCAGAAAATTCCTTCGTCAGCAACAGTTGGAAAGCCCATTGAATGAATACAGGCTGGTAGATGCTTGGAAAGAGGTGGTAGGGAATGTTGTAGCCCGTTATACTCTAGATTTATATATTAAGAACCAGACTCTGTATGTGCATCTTTCTTCTCCAGTGCTGCGTCAGGAACTGATGATGTACCGCAAGTCATTGGTCGACAGTCTGAATAGGCATGCAGGAGCTCAGGTGATAACCGATATTGTGTTCAGATAATTTCGTCTTCAGTGATTATTTTATCCATCGGAATATCGGTGTTTTCACAAGGCAACGTGTTTTCCAGCAGTTGGAAATTGAAGCAGATTCCTATCTTGGATATTCTTATTTGTGGCAGTAGGCGGTCATAAAAGCCTTTTCCTCTTCCCATACGGTTGCGTTGGCGGTCGAAAGCTACCCCCGGGATAATGGCCAAGTCTATTGTCTGGTAGTCTTTAAGTACTTCTCCGATAGGTTCTGCTATATGAAAGGCTCCGTCGCATAAATTTTGGTCTCCAGTATAACGACGTAGTTCCAGCACATCGCCTTTTACTACCGGTAGAATTAGTTCTTTTGTCTTTCCCCATTCTTTGATGAGCTGACGGGTATTTACTTCATCTGGGAGTGAATGATAAAGTAGGATAGTTGTAGCTTGTAAAAACTCCGGCATTTGTATCAGATGATTGATGACTGATTTTGACTTTTCTGTCAATTCATTTTGGGTATATAGCCGTTTGGTGATTGCGATTTGTCTGCGTATTTTTTTCTTTTCAAGAATCATGATGTAAGATAAATCAAACTCCCCTTGGCTCTTATTGCTTTAATAAATAGATCAAGGGGAGTTTTATAGGTTATAAGCTATATGGATATTATTTTTCGTTCTGTATTTCTGTCGAATCAGCAGGAATTTGAGGGAAGGCTTCATCTTTTTCCAATACCTCAATTGCTTTGAGCACGGTATTGTCAAAACGGTTCAAGTATTTGATATATGACCCAATTCCTTGCATATTATAGATAATATTTCCATAAAGTGCTTCTTCAAACAATTTGCGTGATTTATACATCAGTGCATTTCTTTTCTGCAAGCCCTTCTTTTCTGCGTAGTTGGCAAATTTATACAGCAGGTTTTGTTGTTGTAGGTATTTTACCATCTTTTCCGGAGTATCATATTCGTTCAGAACTTTTCTGTTTTGGTCGGTATATTCTAATGTATATCGGATAATCAGGCCACGGGTAGCTGCGGAACGATAATAAGAAGTCATGCCGATAGTATCCTGCGGGACAAAAAAGTCGGGCATGATACCACCACCTCCATATACTTTACGTCCCAATCTGGTATGGTATATTTCTTTTTTGTTTTGTTTGATGCTGTCTGCCGAGAAGAACTCGCCATGTTCAAAGCGTGTCAAGATATCCATGCCATACTCATCGCCTTTACCTTTGTCGTAAGGCTTTTGGATGCATCTACCGGAAGGAGTGTAATAGCGTGCTATGGTAAGTCGGATAGCAGACCCGTCGGTAAACTCGATAGGTTGCTGTACAAGTCCTTTCCCAAACGAGCGCCGTCCTACAATTGTTCCTCGGTCGTTATCTTGAATGGCACCGGCAAAAATTTCGCTAGCCGAAGCCGAGCCCTCATCTGTAAGAACCACTAAAGGCATCTTTTGACTACTTCCAGTCCCGTTTGAATTATAGTCTTGACGTGGAAACTTTCTTCCTTCAGTATAGACTATTAGTTGGTTGGCTGGTAAGAATTCATTAACCATCTGGATGGCTGCAGCCATATATCCTCCTGTATTGCCGCGTAAGTCGATAATTAATCCTTGACAGTTTGCTTGGTTCAATTGAGCCAATGCAACAAGTAATTCAGGATAGGTTGTTTCTCCAAACTTGTTGACTTTGATATATCCCAGTTTGTCTGTAATCATATAAGCAGCATCTACACTCTTTACAGGGATATCTCCACGGGTAATGGTGAAGTCTAGCAGTCCTTTTTCTTCCGGACGGAAAATCCCGAGCTTTACTTTGCTGCCTTTTTCCCCCTTCAGTTTGCGCATAGCTGATGAGTTGTTGACTATCTTTCCTACGAAAAGAGAGTCGTCTACTTTTACAATACGGTCTCCGGCCAGTAGTCCTACTTTTTCAGAAGGTCCTCCTTGCACCACACTGTTGATATGGATTGTATCATTTTGAATGTTAAAGATTACTCCGATACCGCTGAAACTTCCTTTCAAGTCAGAGTTTACGGCTTCAAGGTCCTTGGCCGGAATATAGGAAGAATGAGGGTCCAGTTCCGACAGCACCTGAGGCATAGCACCTTCTATGAGGTCTGCCACTTTGACCGTATCTACATATTGTTCATTGATGATATGCAACAACGCATTCAATTTGTTGGATGATGCGTTGATGGTTCCCATTCGGTTTCCCGAAAAGCGTTGAGTATAGAAAGTCCCAATGCCTATTCCAGCTATCAAAGAAATAGCCAACAACAAAGGGGTAAATTTTTTCTTGTCATTATTAGCCATAATATACTATTTATTGTGAGGGTGAATATACGTTAATTCTATTCCTGCTTTTTTTAACAGGTCCAACCCATCTTCCAGACGGTATTTCTCGGCATACACTACGCGTTTGATGCCGGCTTGGATAATTAGTTTGGCACATTCGATGCATGGAGAAGCTGTTACATATAAAGTAGCCCCTTCACTACTATTGTTTGAACGTGCTATTTTGGTGATGGCATTTGCTTCGGCATGTAATACATAAGGAATGGTATGATTGTTGTGGTCCTCGCAAATGTTTTCAAATCCGGCAGGAGTTCCATTGTATCCGTCAGAAATAATCATCTTATTTTTGACAATGAGTGCTCCCACTTTTCTTCTCTCGCAGTAAGAGTTTTCCGCCCATATAGTAGCCATCCGCATATAGCGCTGGTCCAGTTTGCACTGCTTGTCCATTGATTTGTTTTCTTCCATAATCCCTTCAATTTATAAGGTTGGTTTATTACTTCTTGAATCCTTGTGGATAGAATTGGATGAAATAGTTCTTATCTTGATTGAATAATTTAATGAATCTTGAATCTCCGCGGTAGAATTTGGCAGACTGGATTTCTTTTATAAACTGTCTGCCCAGTCCTACATCATCTCCCGGATGGTTGAGCTTGATATAAAAGCTGTGGTCTTTTCCGTCTGCGCTCCATTCTCCAGTGAAGGAGATACGTTCACCACGACCTTCCAAACTACCATCTTCCTTGAAAGTAATGTTGTAGAAATCTTGTGAATCATTGATTTTTCCTAGCTCTTCACGGCTTAATGTAAGAGCAGCATTATTGTCGTGCTGCCAATTGTTTGTACGGTAAGAGCCACTCCAGTGCCATACTTTTCCTGTGAATATTTCTTCAATATTATCCTTCTGCTTACAGCTGCAGAAGATAAAAGGCAATGCCATCAGGCAGAAGCAGATATAAGAGATAAAGTTTCTTCTTTTCATAAGTCCTGTTTTTTGATTCCGTTTCTTTTCAATAGGGCATCAATGGTTGGCTCTTGCCCACGAAAACGTTTGTAGAGTGTCATCGGATGTTCTGTGTCTCCTTTGGAGAGGATATTGGTGCGGAATGAAGAAGCCACCTCTTGGTTAAAGATTCCTTTTTCTTTAAATACAGAGAAAGCGTCGGCATCCAACACTTCGGCCCATTTGTAGCTGTAATATCCGGCAGAGTATCCTCCAGACATGATATGCCCAAATTGTACTGTCATACACGTGCTGTCTATTTGTGGTAAGAGAACAGTGCGTTTCCATGCTTCTTTCTCATAGGTCAATACATTCCCATTGAAAGGTTCCGTGCGGGTATACCATGCCATGTCTAGCAGTCCGAAACTTACCTGTCGCAAGCAGGCGTAAGCTACATTGAAGTTGGCAGCATCTACAATGCGTTGTATCCATTCGTCAGGCAGGCATTCTCCGCTCTGATAGTGGTGTGCAAAAGTGTTGAGAAACTCCTTTTCTGTAGCGAAGTTCTCCATGATTTGAGAAGGGAGTTCCACAAAATCCCAATATACATTGGTGCCGCTCATGCTTTGAAAGCGAGTGCGGGCGAACATGCCATGGAGTGCATGTCCAAATTCATGCAAGAATGTTGTTACTTCAGAAAAAGTGAGCAGCGCCGGCTTGTCGGCAGTTGGTTTGGTAAAGTTCATGGTAACTGACACGTGCGGACGGCTATCTGTTCCGTTGGCTTCTATCCATTGTTCTTTATAGCTGGTCATCCATGCGCCAGAGCGTTTCCCCTCGCGAGGATGGAAATCGGTATAGAGGACAGCAAGGTAAGAGCCGTCAGCGTCAAGCACTTCATAAGCATCCACATCGGGGTGGTAAACAGGGATGTCACGGTTAAGGCGGAAAGTGATACCATAAAGTTTTGTAGCCAGTCCGAATACACCTTCTTTCACTTTGCTTAATTCAAAATAAGGGCGGAGTGCCTCTTCATCAAGCTGGTATTTTTGAGTTTTCAGTTTTTCTGAATAATAAGAAAAATCCCAGGGCATCAGTTGGAAGTCTTCGCCTTCGGTCTGTTGGGCAAGAGCTGTTACTTCCTCCACCTCTTTTTGCGCAGTAGGAGTATATGCGTCAAGAAGACTATCCAAAAGGAGATAGACCTTTTCACTGTTTTCTGCCATACGTTTTCGGAGTATGTAGTCGGCATAGTTCTTGTATCCAAGCAGTTGTGCTAATTCCATGCGCAGGTTGACCAGTTGTGTCACAATGTCCAGATTGTTCTGTTTGTTTGGATGTGTACATTGTGTGTTGTAAGCCATATACAGCTCTTGTCTTAGTTTGCGGCATTTGCTATATTTCATGAAAGGTACATAGCTTGGTGCTTGTAAGGTAAATACCCAGCAGTTTTCTTTTCCTTTTTCTTTAGCTGTATGAGCGGCAGCCTCTATCGCGCTTTCAGGAAGGCCATCCAGTTCTTCTTTTTGAGTGAGTTCCAGTTCGTAGTTGTTGGTTTCTTTCAAATGATTTTGTGAAAAGCGTAAGGTAAGAGTGCTCAGTTCGGTGCTGATTTTTCTGAATGTCTCCTTGTCTTTTTCGTTCAGGTTTGCTCCATTTCTGATAAATCCGTCGTAGCTTTTTTCCAGCAACCGTAGTTCTTCTGGTGAAAGTGATAATTCATTTCGTTGCTCATACACATGTTTTACGCGCTTGAACAAGTTTGGATTCAAGCTGATGTTGTTACTGTGCTCAGAAAGTTCAGGCATCATTTTTTCTGCAATGGCTTCTAATTCATCACAAGTTTCTGAACTCATCAAATTAAACAGGACGGTAGTGACACGTTCTAGTAATTCGCCCGAGTTTGCCAGAGCCAAGATTGTATTCTCAAAAGTAGGTTCTTCTTCCGAATGAATAATGGCAGCTATTTCTTCATCTTCCTGGCGCATTCCTTCACGGATGGCAGGCTCGTAGTGCTCTAGTTTGATTAAATGGAACGGTACGGTTTGATGTGGGGTGTTATATCTTTCTAAAAATGGATTTGTCATAACATTTAATGTAAATAGGTTTATGTTTTTATTTTTTATATTGATGCTGGATTATTTTTTCCAGTTGTGGGATGAGAATCTCTTTTCTGCTTAGTGATATCAGTTCTTGTTCTTGCAGATCATTCAACACTTTTGATACATTGATTCGGGTGTCATCTATCAATTCCGCTAAATCTTCCATTCGGACACATAGTTTCTTTTTTCCTGCCGGCCGTATACAGCGCAGTTGCAGGAACTTGATTATTTTGTCTTGTGTATCTCCGATATGGGTGTTCCAAAGTTTCCGGTACATGGTTTGTGCCCGGTTACAGAGCATGTTCAGGTAATTTAGGCGGAAGATTTCATAGTTGTTTAATTCCGAAAGAATGTAGCTTTTGCTGATTATCAAGGCGCTTACTTCAGTTTCTGCATAATAGGAAGTTGTATAATAAGGATACATTCCAAATAGTGAGTAAGGTTCTATAACCAATGGTCCTTTGAACATTTCATATAACGTGTAATTGTGATTTTTGTCTGTCGATTCAGAACAGACTTCTCCTTGGATGATGAATATGAGATGGTGGCAGGTTTCCTCTTGTTTAGCCAGATAATCTCCTTTTTTATATTTGATGAATTGCAGTTTTACTTTTTCTAGGATATTGGTAAGGTCTTCTTTACATAATCCTTGAAACAAGGGGAGAAGTAAAAGTGTATCATACATAGTTGGTTGCATACGCGTTAACTTTATTAAGTTACATTTTAACACACAAAGGTAATCATTATTTCTGAAAGGTGTATTTATTTTGTCTTTTTTAGTGATTGAGAAGAGGGATGGGGTAAAGTGAGATAAATAAGCACGCTTTGTATTGAAAAAAATGTAAGAAACAGTCATGTATTGCAAAAATATCTGTAAATTTGAAAATGAGATAATAAAAACTAGATAGCTTATGGGAGAATTTAATTTTAAAGATTTTGTGAGTGCTTTTATTGCTTTGTTTGCTGTGATAGATATACTTGGTGCTGTACCGATTATTCTTGACTTAAAGCAAAAAGGGCATACTGTGAACGGGTTGAAAGCTACTTTAATAGCGAGTTCGTTGCTGGTAGGTTTTTTCTTCGCTGGAGATATGATGTTGAAATTGTTTCAGGTAGATATAGCTTCTTTTGCTGTTGCAGGTGCTTTTGTTATTTTTCTGATGTCATTGGAAATGATACTTGATATTGAAATATTCAAGAATAATGGTCCTATCAAGGAGGCCACGCTTGTTCCTTTGGTGTTTCCGTTATTGGCAGGAGCTGCCACTTTCACTACTTTGCTTTCACTTCGGGCTGAGTTTGCTTCGGTGAACATTCTTTTAGCTCTGACTCTTAATATGGTATGGGTGTTTATCGTTCTTAAGATGACCGACAGGGTGGAGCGTTTGTTGGGCTTGGGCGGTATTTATATTATCCGTAAATTTTTTGGAATTATATTGTTGGCTATTTCGGTCCGTTTGTTTACTGCAAATCTAACTCAGTTGATTGAGCAGTTTCAGAATTTAAATTGATTTTTTGTAACAGAAACGAGTCTCTTCATATCAATATTGATGGGGAGGCTCGTTTTTGGTATGTTCAGCATGATTCTTTCATGAAGGTTCGGTAGATAATTAGATAAAGTTTAATGAAACTGTATTTGCTTTGCGGCGTTTACAAATATAAACGATTGTCTTCCTGCTGCTCTACCAACAGTTAAACAATGTAAATGTACGGTCTGATAGTTGTCCGTTTGTGTACTGGTATTCAAGTTTTTCCAAAGAAAGGATTCTCATGGCTTTATTTTTTTATGTATTGTGTTATCTGTCAGGGTAGTATGCCCGATTTTCATGTTTTCTTTTTTCGTTCAAATAAAATAAAAAACAAGTAAAAAGAGCCTTTTCCCTTCTGCTTTTTTAGAATTTCCCACAGCTCCTTCTAAATCGTCGGCATATTTTTCCCCAATCTTCTAATTATTTTCCCCAAAATAATTAGAAATTTTCGCCAGAATGATTATATAATTCCCTAAAAATGTCGGTATGATTCCGCTCCTTCTCCATAAAATGGATGGAAATCCTACTGAGATTCTTTCTAAATGGTACAAATTAATCAGCTTGAAATGTTATAAAATGTATATAAGGGTATCTTTTTGCAAATGCATATACTGTAAAAAAGTCAATTTAGAATATCTGATAGTGGAAACCATACTATAATAAATCTCCATCGTATGCGGGATGTATGATGGGGAGGTAAGAAAGTAAAAGCAGGAAGAAAACTGCTTCGTTTTCTTCCTGATCTAATTATCTTCTTGATTTTCTTTTAGGGGAGTCTGATGAGTTTCTTTTACTGTTGCCATATAGGCGGTCTATCAAGTCGGTCCGTCCTATTTTTCTCAGTTCGTTGATGATGGCGCGTTGTTCTTCCGGTTTATACCAAAAGAAGAACATGCGTTGCGCCAGTTTTTCCTTCTGTGTTTTTGCAGAAAATATAGGCTCCAATGTATAAGGATGAACTCCGGTGTACCATGCTTCAGTAGCTACAGTCATAGGGGTAGGAGTAAAATCCTGTACTTGCTCCAAATGAAAGTCCAGTTTTTTAGTGATGACAGCCAGTTCAGCCATATCTTCTTCTTTGCATCCGGGATGGCTGCTTATAAAATAAGGTATCAGTTGCTGTCGTAAGTTCATCTCTCCGTTTATTTTATCAAAGATGCGTTTGAACTGTTGAAATTGTTCAAAAGGCGGTTTACGCATAACATACAATACCTGGTCGCTAGTATGTTCGGGGGCAACTTTGAGTCGTCCGCTTACATGCTTTGCTATCAGTTCTTTTGTATACTCTGCAGTACTTTTGTTCACTTCCGGGTCTTTACTTTCGTGTAGTAGCAGGTCATATCTCACCCCACTTCCGATAAAGCTTTTCTTGATGCCCGGTAAGGCATCCACTGCATGATAGATGTCTAGCAGCGGATGGTGGTCTGTGTTGAGGTTGGGGCATATTTTAGGATGTATACATGAAGGGCGTTTGCATTTTTGGCATAACTTCTCATCACGTCCGTGCATGGCATACATGTTGGCTGAAGGACCGCCTAAGTCGCTCAAGTACCCTTTGAAGTCAGGCATGTTACAGATGGCTTTCACTTCTTTTAAAATGCTTTCCTTGCTTCGGCTGACGATGAACTTTCCTTGGTGGGCCGATATAGTGCAAAAAGCGCAACCTCCAAAACATCCACGGTGTAAGTTTACAGAAAATTTAATCATGTCGAATGCCGGTATTCGTTTGCCTTTGTATTTAGGGTGGGGCAGTCGGGTGTAAGGCAAGTCGAATGACATATCCAGTTCCCCTTGGGTCATTGGCGGGTAAGGAGGGTTAACTACCACTACTTTTTTCCCTGTTTCCTGGTATATTCTAGACGCCTGGTATTTATTAGACTCCTCTTCTATATGTCGGAAGTTTTGCGCTTCTTTCTTTTTGTCACTTAAGCAATCTTCATGAGAAAAAAGTTTCAAGTCGGTATCCAGTGGAGTAAACTCTTCTTTTTTGCGGAGATACGCAGTTTGGAGAATGTCCGTTGGGATATTATTGCATTGCTTCAAGTGTCGGCAAAGGTCTGTAAGAGGTTTTTCTCCCATGCCGTAAATGAGCAGGTCTGCGCCCGACTCCACCAAGATGGATGGCCGTACGCAGTTCTGCCAATAATCAAAATGAGTAAGACGTCGGAGTGAAGCTTCGATGCCTCCTATCACTACCGGTATATCAGGATACAGTTTTTTTAAAATTTGAGTATAAACGATAGTCGGATATTCCGGTCGCATATCATGTCGTCCATCGGGTGTATACGCATCTTCGCTTCTGAGCCTTTTGTTGGCCGTATATTTGTTTACCATGCTATCCATGCATCCGGCAGAGATTCCGAAGAAGAGTCTTGGCCGTCCCAGTTTTTTGAAATCACGTAAATCGTCTCGCCAATTAGGTTGCGGCACAATAGCCACCTTCAATCCTTGTGCTTCCAGGATACGACCTATCACGGCCGCTCCAAATGAAGGATGGTCTACATACGCATCACCGCTGAACAAGATTACGTCCAGTTCATCCCATCCCCTTAATTCCACTTCTTTTTTGGTAGTGGGTAACCAATCTGTCAGTTTATACTCTTTCAATTTATGATGTTTTTTTAGTCAGTTATCCGTTTCTGAGCCGTTTTTATTCGGCTGTTGTTTCTTTCTCTGGCTCGGCTTCTTCCTTTTTCTTTACCCAATCAACATAAAGTAAAATAAGTCGGTGTAGTCCGAATGCTTTCATGTTGTTGTGGTAAATTACATCCAGGCATAAGTCGAGCAGGTCCTTGCTGTCACCTTCTATTGAAGTTAGCAATGAGCGTACGTTCAGTTTTAGTTTGTCAAGAACCGACTCGTCAATAATTCCATTGCTGTCAATCAACTGTTGGAATAACGCATATTTCTGAATGGTTTCCAAGTGAGATTCTGCAATTTCCATGCTACGTGTGCCAGAGGCATTAGTCTGTATTGTGTACATAGTTTTAAAATTTAAAAGTTTCTTCAAGCAAAGTTATGATTTTTTCTGATAAAATGAAGACGATGGGAGGTTTTTTCAATTTCAAAGTGTTAATTTAAGGACTTACGGTAAAAAAGAGTAATTTAATTATGACTGTTACTGGAGATGTTGAACAGATTTTGGTAATCATAAGTTAAAGAGGAAATGTCCTCTGCTGGGGGGATCCGCCTGTGACCATTACCGTTTAGAGGTGCCGTTCTTTGATATGTCTGCAAATGAGTCAATGTTTATTGGTCCTGATATGGAACAGATTTGGATGTCTTCTCTTCATTTAGAATGACAAAAGTATAGTATATATCCTCAGCGTTTGCGTTATCCTTCTAGTTTGCAGAACGTAGGCCCTGTAACTTATGAAAAAGCTCTTGAATTATTAGGTGGTTAAAATGCTATGATTGTTCCGTTATGGTGGCCTTTGGGCGCTAATAAATAATCGTTGAGCATATAGACACTTATAATGGAACATGAAAAACATCCATCCGTTTATCAGATGGATGGCTGTTTTCTGTATTAATAGTTTTCAGATTTTTATTGTTTTTCGTATCTTTGTACTTATATTGCGTATTTTTTATTTATCAATCTTTTTTAACAGTATGATTAAAAAACAAGTAGTTGCATTGTTTACTGCTTTGAGTTGCATGGCATCTCCAGTGATGGGGCAGCCCTCGCTCAAAAGTGAACTTGATGAGCAGACAAAAAAACGAATGGAATGGTTTGAAAATGCCAAGTTGGGGGTTTTCATTCACTGGGGTATTTATGCTGTCAATGGAGTAGCGGAAAGCTGGTCTTTCTTTAATAAGTATTTGCCATATGAAGAATATATGGGACAGATGGACAATTTCACAGCTTCTAAATATGATCCGAAAGCATGGGTGGATTTGATTAAGGAAAGTGGTGCTCGTTATACAGTACTTACTACAAAACATCATGATGGTGTTGCACTTTGGGATACTAAAGTGGGAAGTTTGAGTACAGTGAAAGCCACTCCTGCCAAGCGTGACCTGTTGTCTCCTTTTGTGAAGGAAGTACGCAAGCATGATTTGAAGTTGGGATTCTATTATTCATTGTTGGATTGGTCTCATCCGGATTATCCAAACAAAACTCGTACGGAAGTCCGTTACAAGAACGACCCGGCACGTTGGCAACGTTTCGTTGATTTCAACATGGCTCAGCTGTCTGAATTGAACAAGACTTGGAAACCGGATCTTTATTGGTTTGATGGTGACTGGGAGCAGTCTGCTGAGGCTTGGAATTCAAAGGGGATTGTAGATTTGCTTCGTTCTGGCAATAAAAATGTAATTATCAATTCACGTATTCAGGGGTATGGAGATTATGCAACTCCTGAACAGGGAGTGCCAGTGGTACGTCCTGACAGTAAGTATTGGGAATTGTGTATGACAATGAATGATTCGTGGGGATATCAGCATCTCGATAAAAACTATAAGTCTCCGTTTATCTTGCTCCGTACTTTTGTGGACTGCTTGAGCATGGGAGGTAACTTGTTGCTGGATATCGGTCCGAAAGAAGATGGTACTATTCCAGAAGAGCAGGTGGCCATCTTGAAGGAATTTGGACGTTGGACCAAAAAACACAAAGAGGCTGTTTATGATACTCGTGCCGGTATTCCTACTGAACATTTCCAGGGATATACAACTTTAAATAAGGCTGGAGATGTGTTATATTTATATTTGCCTTATAAACCAAACGGACCTATTGAGGTTAAAGGCTTGATGAATAAGGTAAACCGTGTATGGGTAGTGGGTAGTGGAAATATGCTTAGCTACAAGGTTTATAACAAGAATTACTGGAGTGAAGTGCCAGGAAATCTATATATTGATGTTCCTGAAACTGTACTTGACCCTCAGATTACAGTAGTGGCTGTTTTGCTTGACGGTCCGGTTAAGTTGTATAGAGGAGCTGGTAAGGTTATTGAAAGTAATTAATGATATACATTGTAAATATGAGAAAAATTTGTTTTTTCCTGTCTTTGCTGTTTTTTGCAGCATCAAACGCAGCCGGTCATAAAGAGTTTTCGGCTAAGGGTGACACTCATCTTAAAGTGTTTGAGAAGGCAAATATCCGTTTTGCTCCAGATACTTATCCTAACTTTTCAGAAGCCGACCAAAATGGTATCATCCATTTGGTAAACGGACGTATCATTTTGAAAAAGATACAGATTCCTTCTTATAAGAGAAATGTTTCGGTAAGTGTGAGGGTGACAGTGGCTTCCAATGGTGACCGCTGGGATAAGTCAGGCTCTTGTTTCGTTTTGCCTAAGGAGTCTGCCATCAACTTGATGAGCATTGCTCAAGGCAAACAGAAGTTCCCTGCTGTTGATAGCACGAAACTGGAAAGCCTTGTTGGAGTGGTAGCAGGTAAGAATTATTTGCCGACCATTGAATTGATGCGTTTTATGACTCCGTTTGGAGTTGGACATTATAGTCATAAAGACGATTCCCTGTCTAGTAAGCGTCGTCCGGTCTATATCCCTCATTGGGAAAAATGTGTGCAGTGGGAGCAAGATATTACCGACTTGTATCCAACATTGGAGGGAGAAGCTTATGTTGGTATTTTCATTGATACCTGGACAAAGGAAGGGTATGTGGCTAGCATGGAACTGAACTTTAAGGAAAGTAAGATTTCTTGCGATAAGTTGGTGCGCCGTCATGTAGAACCGCTGATGAATACAGTGTATTATATCGGTCAGTCTTATCCTGATATATTTGCACGCAAGTCTGTTTCTACTGAATTCAACTTGCCTAAGAATGCAAAGAACGTACGGTTGAAATATATCGTAACTGGTCACGGAGGGCATTCTGGTGGTGATGAGTTTGTACAGAAACGTAATATTTTGTCTATAGATGGTAAAGAAGTATATAGCTTTATTCCTTGGAGAGATGACTGTGCCTCTTTTCGTCGTTTTAATCCAGGTACGGGAGTTTGGTTGATTAAGCGTCTGGCTGCTTATATCAGTGATGATGGCTATAAGACTAAAGAGGTAGAAGAACCATTGGCTTCGTCTGACTTGTCTCGCTCTAACTGGTGCCCAGGTAGTGATGTGGCTCCTGAAGAAGTTGCTTTGCCTGAACTGACTCCAGGAAAGCATACATTTATGGTGGCTATTCCTAATGCTCAGCCAGTTGCTGGCGATGAGTTGAACCATTGGCTGGTTTCTGCTTATTTGGTATGGGATGAATGAGCAATCCGTTGATTAAATAAATAGTTATTCGTCGGCATGTTTTTATGAAAAATATGCCGACGTTTTTATTTGGAAAAACAGATAGACATATTGCAATGAACAGATGCTGTTTTGATATAAAATGAAAGTTTTTTGCTTTAAAATTTGCATAAATGAAATCGGTCTTATATATTTGCACCAAGAAACAAATAAAAAACAAGAAACAATGAAAACATCTATGTCATATACATTCTTTTGGTGGCGCCGCTTACAACCTCATAAGTCGTAAGGGAGTCAGCCGTATGTATATTTGACATAAGATAAGATTACAGATATTGCAGAAAGGGCTGCCGTACTTTACGGCAGCCCTTTCTGCTTTTTTTATAAACCTTTTAATACAGAAAATGATGTATCAAGTAGATGAAAATGGATTTTATGGAGAGTTTGGTGGAACTTATGTGCCAGAAAAACTTCGTCAATGTGTAGATGAATTGCGTAGTTCATATCTGAAAGTGATAGAGGACCAAGAGTTTCGCAATGAATATGAACAGTTGCTGAAAGATTATGTAGGACGTCCTTCACCTTTATATCTGGCTTGCCGCTTGTCTGAGCGTTATGGATGCCGTATCTATCTGAAACGTGAGGACTTGAATCATACCGGTGCTCATAAAATCAATAATGCAATAGGTCAGGCGTTGTTGGCTCGTCGGATGGGAAAGAAACGTATCATAGCCGAAACTGGAGCCGGACAGCACGGTGTGGCTACAGCTACAGTGTGTGCACTGCTCGGTATGGAGTGCGTTATATATATGGGAAAGATAGATGTGGAGCGTCAGCATGTCAATGTAGAGCGCATGAAAATGTTGGGTGCCGAAGTCAAGGCGGTTACTTCAGGGGGAATGACTCTTACAGATGCTGTAACAGAGGCTATCAATGAATGGTGTACTCACCCTGAGGATACTTTTTATTTGCTTGGCTCAGCTGTAGGACCTCATCCATATCCTGATATGGTAGCTCGTCTTCAATCTGTAATCAGCAAGGAAATCAAGTCTCAGCTGATGGATCAGGAGGGAAGAGATTATCCAGATTATCTGATGGCTTGTATTGGTGGGGGAAGTAATGCTGCCGGTACTTTCTATCATTTTTTGGATGATGAAAGGGTACAATTGGTTTTGGCTGAGGCTGGAGGACTAGGACTTGCCAGTGGAAAGACTGCTGCCACCATCAATTTGGGTAAGAAAGGTACAATTCACGGATTCAAGACTTTAGTCATTCAGAATGAAAATGGTGAGATTAAGGAACCATATTCTATTTCTGCAGGGTTAGATTATCCGGGTATCGGACCGATGCATGCTAATCTGGCTGTGCAGCATCGAGCAACGGTATTGGCTGTCACTGATGAAGAAGCGTTGCGTGCTGGATTCGAACTGACCCGCTTGGAGGGGATTATCCCTGCATTAGAGTCGTCTCATGTATTGGGGGCTTTGGGTAAAATGAAATTCCGTCCAAATGATGTGGTGGTGCTTACAGTTTCCGGTCGAGGAGATAAGGACTTGGAAACCTATTTGGCTCATACTCCAGAATGAGGTATATTTGAAAATAAAATAGTATCTTAGCATTCAAATTGCTAAAAATCCGTCAAGACAATGAAAGTGGCCGTTATAGATAATTACGATTCATTTGTATATAACTTATATCATTTATTGAAAGAATTAGGTGCTGAAACTACAGTATTCAGGAATGATTGTTTCTCCTTGGAACAATTAGAAAAATTTGATAAGATTTTATTGTCCCCTGGTCCTGGCGTTCCTTCAGAAGCCGGGTTGTTGTTAGAAGTAATTCGTTGTTATGCTGGCCGTAAGTCTATATTGGGAGTCTGTTTGGGTGAACAGGCCATCGGCGAATGTTTTGGTGGGAGATTGATAAACCTGGATACCGTATTTCACGGTATTCAGTCGGAGATAGCGGTGGCAGCCAATGACCTCCTTTTCTATGGGCTTCCATCCCAATTGCTGGTAGGTAGGTATCACTCCTGGGTGGTGGATGATGCTACCTTGCCATCATGTTTGGAAGTGACAGCATATAGTAAGGAGGGGTATATCATGGCTCTTCGTCATCGTACTCTGGATATAAGAGGAGTGCAGTTTCATCCTGAGTCGGTGTTGACCCCTGATGGAAAAGTGATGATGAAAAACTGGCTGGATGAATAGTTAAGTTTTTAAGAACAGATAAACGTTTCAATTTGTGTTGATTATCTGATAGATTAAGGTCTTGTTTGATATAGGACATAAAGGAAAATGAAATGAATATAATTGCATGATTCCCTTTTGATGTAAAAATAAATCATTTTCTTTTTTTTATTCAAATAAATAATTAGCTTTGCGATTAAGTAAGGAATAGTTTATTCCATAAAACCTAAAATCAGATATTATGAATTTAAATTTGAAAAGGCAAAAGTATGCTCTTTTGGCGACAGCTGTTATTGGTAGTTGCTGCCCAGTGTTATCAAGTGCACACTCTTCTATTCATGACGTGTCGTCAGCAGTTCTGCAAAATCAAACTATTCGAGGATTGGTTGTTGATAAAAAGACAGGAGAACCTGTAATTGGAGCGAATGTAGTGGTAAAAGGAACCACTAATGGTACAATAACCGATCTTGACGGGAACTTTACATTGGATGCTCCTTTAGGAGCAGTGATTGAAATTTCGTATATAGGTTTCAAAAGTATAGAAATGAAAGCTACAGCCAATATGAAGGTTTCGCTTTTAGAAGATTCTGAAACCTTGGATGAAGTGATAGTGGTAGGATACGGAATTCAGAAGAAAGAAAGTTTGACGGGTGCGATGTCTACTGTAAAAGAAGGACGTTTAAAGGATGTCACCACTCCTAATGTGGAGAATATGCTGAATGGTAAAGTCTCTGGTGTATACGTTTCTCCAGGTTCTTCCAGACCAGGGTCAAGTGGCGCTGTGCAAATTCGTGGACGTGCCACATTGAGTGGTAGTACCGCTCCTCTATGGGTGATAGATGGTGTGATTGTCGGTTCAGACCCAGGTGCTGTTAATCCTGCAGATATTGAGAACATGACTATTCTTAAAGATGCAGCATCTACTGCTATTTATGGATCGCAAGGTGCGAATGGTGTGGTGATTGTCACTACAAAAAATGGGAAAGGCCAAGGGATGAAAATCAGTGCTTCTGCCAAATTGGGTGTCAGTACATTGACCAATGGCAACATGGAAGTAATGAACGGGACCGAACTGTATGACTATTACGCTTCGTTTAAAAATGTTGAAGAGATTAATTTCTCTCGCTGGAAGCCAGAATTGAGAAATGATAATTTTGATTGGGGAAAATTGGCTTCTCAAAATGGTTTTACTCAAGATTATAACTTGTCCATTTCTGGTGGAAGCGAAAAACTAAACTCTTATTTTTCTTTGGGATATTATGATGAAGACGGTATAGTGAAAGGGTATGAATATCATAGATATAATTTCCGTTATCGCACTAATTATCGTCCGTTCTCTTGGCTTACTATCAAGCCTAGCATCAATGGCGCTTTGAAAGAAGTACGCGATAGCCAGTATAATTATTCAGCAATTTATAGTGTTTTCCCATGGGATAGCCCTTATGATAAGGACGGTAATCTAGTTCCTGATAAATATAGTGGATGGGTAGACCCTTCAGATACAAACTATTTGAATGATTTGTCTTATGGTAATTATTCAAAAAGTAGAACGTATGAATTTAATGGGAACTTTGATTTTGACATCAAGATTACTGATTGGTTGAAGTTTACTTCTGTAAATAGTTACAGATGGACAGGAGAAACTTATCATGCTTATACAGACCCACGTTCTCAAAGTGCTTCGGGTGTTCAGGGACGTATCGAAGAACAACAGACCAACTCTACTCAACGTTATACCAACCAGTATCTGACATTCAACAAAATATTTGGCAAGCATTCTGTCTCTGCTTTGTTGGCTTATGAATTTATGGATACCGAAAATAAGGTAGTCAATGTAAAAGGTACAGGCCTTGTTTCTGGCTTTGAAGTGCTAGATGTAGCAGCTCTTCCCGAAAGTGCGAAAGGATCATTGGTGGAATGGGCTAAACAGTCTGTATTTGCCAAGGCCAATTATTCATACGATAATAAATACCTAGCAGAAGTATCTGTTCGTCGTGATGGTGCTTCAAATTTTGGAGATGATAAAAAGTATGGTAATTTCTTCTCTATTAGTGGAGGTTGGAATATCAATAAGGAAAAGTGGTTTAAGGCAGATTGGGTAAATGTACTGAAACTTCGTGCTTCTTATGGTTCCGTAGGTAATATTCCTTATGCTAAATATCCACAATATGGATTATATTCTGTTTCTTCAAACTACAACGGTGTTCCTACTTTGCTTATTTCTCAGATTGGAAATAAGAATCTTACTTGGGAGCAGACTTATACTGGAGGTGTAGGTATTGATGCCAATCTGTTTGACAATCGCTTGCGTATTATTTTCGACTATTACAATAAGTACACTTCTAATGTATTGTATGCAGTGCCTGTACCAGGTATCGTTGGTGTAACTAGCCGTTGGAACAATGTAGGTGAAATGCGTAATAAAGGTGTTGAATTTACTATAGGAGGTGATATCATCCGGACAAAGGACTGGTTGTGGAGTCTTGATTTCAACATGGGACATAATGTCAATGAACTGGAAAAACTGTATGGTGATGATCCTAATATGACTATTATTGGAGGTGGTGGTAATGACACTTCTATTTCTGGAGCTGCCGATAAGGTCTTGAAGGTAGGCAAAAGTACCGACAGATATTATTTAAGAGAATGGGCTGGAGTAGATACAGAAACCGGTGCTCCTTTGTGGTTTAAAAATACAGAAGAGGGTAGTAGGGAAACAACTTCTAATTATAATGAAGCTAAGCAGGTGATTACAGAAGCTACTTCTCCAAAACTATTCGGTGGATTCAATACTTCGGTTACTTGGAAAAATGTAGATTTCTCTGCAGCTTTTGGTTATGCTATCGGAGGTAAAATCTATAATTATTCTCGTCAGGAATATGACTCAGACGGTGCTTATACCGACCGTAATCAGATGAAACTGCAGGATGGATGGAGCAGATGGGAAAAGCCAGGTGATAAGGCTACACATCCTGTTGCAGTCTATGGTAACAAGAGCAATTCAAATAAAGCATCTACCAGATATCTGGAAGATGGAGATTATTTGAAATTGAGATCGTTGTCTATCGGATATAATTTTAGTCTGCCTCAATATCATATTGAGAATATGAGAATTTACTTCACTGGAGAAAACTTGTTCACTGTAACAAAATTCTCAGGTATAGACCCTGAAATTCCTGCTACTTATGACGATACTACAGGAACTTACAAGACTATCGGAACAGCAGGTGCAGACTTGTATCCTTCAAGCCGTAAATTTATGTTTGGTATTAACTTAACTTTCTAATACGTTGACTTTATGAAAAAGATAACTTCAAATACATTGATTGCTGCCGCTCTTTCGGGCTTGATGATGACAGCATGTGACATAGACCGTTTCCCTACCGGAAGCATGGATGCATCTCAGATTGGAAATAATCCGGAAGCAATGATTGGAAATCTGGTGGATGGTGTGTATGCTCAGTTAAAGACTTGGTCTGACCCGATGCATCGACTGGGAGAGTATGCTGGAGATAATATGATGATTAGAGGAACTTCTACAGATGCGTTTTATGAATTCATCTCTTATTCTCGTACTCCAGACAATTATCGTCTGCAGCACTTTTGGGATTTTGGATATAAGGCTGTTGCACAGGCTTCTAATGTGATTAATATATTGGAAAATATTAATGACCCTAAGTTTGCCAATAACGAAGGTGAATGTTATTATGTAAGAGGTATGATGTATTTCTATTTATGTCGTGCCTTTGGTAGACCTTATTATCAAGCTCCTGATAAGAATTTGGGAGTTCCAATTATTAATGGAACTCCTGGTGAGGGTGAAATAGATCATTTGCAGTTGCCGGACAGATCAACCGTAAAGGATACTTATAGACAGGCCATCAACGATTTGAAACAAGCAGAAAAATTGTTGTCTAATGATAGAGGACCTGCTTATGCATCTAAGGAAGCAGCTCAGGCGATGTTGTCAAGGGTGTATCTTTATATGAGCGGTACTTATGAAAGCCCTAACAAGGTATATGCGGATTCGGCTAAATGGTATGCTGATACTGTCATTAATTCGGGAAAATATTCATTGGTTAATCGCGAAGATTATCTGAAGTCTAATAAGACAACGCCTGAAAACTATAAGGAAGCTATTTTTGTAGTGAAACGACTGGCTTCTGAATTTGCAGGTTTTGATTATTTTTATGGTATCGGTGGTATGTATTCTAATATCGGCGGTATGGGCTGGGGAGAAATGTATGCCAGTGCAAAATATTTGGATTTGCTGAATGAAACCGGACGTAATGACTGGCGTCCGGGTAAGCAGAAAATTGTAGATGCTAGAGCTAATTTCATTGAACCTCAGTACACACAGGACGAAAAGACTGGAGCTTATACTGAAGTCTTTCGTTTTATTGTAAAAACAGAAAAAGGGTATGTGTATAAACAACTTCCAGTGAAGGGTGACTATTCGTCGTGTGCAGAGAATACTGAAAACTATTCATTGACTCCATACATAGAAAACGGTCGTAAACCTGAGGATTTGTATTATACGATTAATTATAAAGGTCAGAAATATGTGGGTATGATTGATTATCAGATTGACTTGAATAATGGTTACCCGATGTTTTACATCGTGAAGTGTTCACGGGAAGATGGACTGGAATCACAGTTGCATTCTCCTATTATTTCCAGATTGGATGAGATGTATTTGAACCGTGCGGAAGCTAATGTGAAATTGGGCAATGTGACGGCTGCCATGGAGGATGTCAATTTGATTAGAGGTCGTGCTATTGTAGGAGGTGAATATTCTAGTACCGATTTTAATGCGAAGACAGCAGCCGATTTGGTAGATAAGGAGCGTCAGATAGAATTAGCTTATCAGGCAGAAAGAAGTTATGATGTGTTTAGAAACGGAAAAGCGCTTACTCGTCAGTATCCGGGGCCACATAAGGCGTTGGAGAATGTTCCAGCTGTAGATTATAGAGTGACTTATTTCATTCCACAGACAGCTATCAATTCATATCCTTCAGGTTCTACTTTGACACAGAATCCGATTGATAATTCAGGTGTAATCACCAATTAAGGAGGTTTTTTCTTTATGAACAAAATCGCTGCATTGTCATACTTCTTAGGAAGTGACTATGCAGCGATTTCTTTTTTTGTAGCAACAGTTGTTTTTATAGTTGCAGATAATTTTTAGCATTGTAGTAGCAGATATCTTCAATCATTTGTTCGATCTGCTTCATTTCGCATTGTGGCAGCAATCCTTTTTCTATGTCATCTCCTATCATGTTACATAATATTCTACGAAAGTATTCATGGCGCGGATAAGAAAGGAAAGAGCGGGAGTCGGTGAGCATTCCAATAAATCTGCTAAGCAGTCCTTGTTCGGACAAAGCGTTCATTTGTCGGAGCATTCCGTTTATCTGGTCATTAAACCACCATCCAGCCCCAAACTGCATTTTTCCAGCAATGCTTCCATCTTGATAGTTGGCTATCATTGCAGCTACCATATCATTGGCAGAGGGATTGATGTTGTATATGATAGTCTTAGCTAATTTGTTGTTTGAATTGAGCCGGTCGAATATTTTCACCAATGCTTCTGCGCACTGGAAATCTCCAATTGTATCAAATCCAGTGTCAGGACCTAGCTGTGCCATCATTTTAGAATTGGTATTGCGTAGAGGACCGTAATGATATTGTTGTGTCCATCCAGCTTCAGCATTCATTTCTGAGAGAATCAGGAGCATTGCTGTTTGATATTTTTGTTTTTCTTCTTCGGTCGGTTCGATTCCTTCGTATAATTTTCTGAAGATAGTTACGATTTCAGAATGAGTATATTCTGCACAGGGAATCTTTCCCATGCCATGGTCGGCTAGTTTACATCCGTTTTGTGAAAAATACTGATGGCGTACTTTCAGTGCCTGTATCAAGTCATCAAAGTTAGTGATGGATATGCCGCTTGCTTCCGATAGTTTTTCTATGTATGCTTGATAGGCAGGGGCAGTAGAGATATTCATGACTCTGTCTGGGCGCCAGGTAGGAAGAACCTTTATATCAAAATTACTTTTGGTGATAGTTTGATGATATGCTAGGGTATCGGTAGGGTCATCGGTTGTACAGACTAGTTCCACATGATATTTTTTCATTAGTCCTCTGGCAGAAAAAGCGGGAGTTTGCAGTAGCTGGTTACATTGTTCATAAATACGTCTTGCCGAAGACGGGTTTAGCGTTTCCGAGATATCAAAAGCAGTTTTCAATTCTAGATGAGTCCAATGATAGAGCGGGTTGCGTAATGTATACGGGATTGTCTCTGCCCATTTTTTAAATTTCTCCCAGTCTGAGGATTCTGTTCCGGTGATGTATTTCTCGTCAATTCCGTTTGCGCGCATGGCCCGCCATTTATAATGGTCTCCACCGAGCCATAGTTCGGTAATAGAACGAAACTGATAATCTTGAGCTATCATTTCTGGGTTTAAGTGGCAATGATAATCTATGATAGGTAGGTTTTCTGCATGTTCATGATAGAGCATTTTTGCAGTATCATTTTGCAGAAGGAAATTTTTGTGGATAAAATCTTTCATATAGTTTACTTTTAGCGGGTCGTTTTTAAATTTCAATTAATTTGTATTTAGGGACCAGAATTTTAATCATAATCCAACTGAAGAGATAAGCAACAGATGCCAGAAGGAAGATAATCATGTATCCAGCTTCTATACCGTGATATCCCAAACATGCCATATTGGTTTCTTTTGCATAGGTAAATAGAATTCCGGAACCTTGGTTGAAAATCAAACTTCCAATACCTCCTGCCATGCCTCCTATTCCGGTTACTGTAGCTACTGTCGACTTGGGAAACATATCACTGACTACGGTATAAGTGTTAGCGCTCCAGCTTTGGTGGGCTGCACCAATGATGCCGATAATGAAAATGGGATACCAGCAAGAAATGTCACCCAGCGGTTGCGCTATCAGTCCAATTAAAGGGAATAGAGAGAAGATAAACATTGCACGCATACGCCCGGCAAATGGATTCATTCTCATCCGGTTGATGAATACAGTAGGAAGGTATCCGCCAATGATGGAAAGCATGGATATCAGATACAGAGTAAAAATCAAGAGCATTCCCATTGTGGAGTCTGAACTGTATCCATGTACATCTTTTACATAGGCAGGTGCCCAAAACAAGAAAAACCACCATACACCGTCTGGAAGGAAACGGCCGAATATTACAGCCCATGTTTGCCGGAAAGTAAAACATTTCCAGATACTGATGCTTTTATGTGAGTCTCCTTTCTTTTCTGAAAACTCCTGTTCTTTTAATCGGTCTTGTTCGATGTAGGCTAGTTCTGCTTGATTTACTTTATTATGGTGGGAGGGGATATCATATATTTTAATCCAAAATCCCATCCAAAAAAAGCCAAGTGCACCGATGATGAGGAAAGACATCTCCCAACCTAAGTGTCGGGCAATGACCGGAATGGTAAAAGGTGCCAATAAAGCCCCTAATTGTGCTCCGGCATTGAAAAGGCTGGTAGCGAAGGCTCTGTCTTTTTTAGGGAAATATTCGGCTGTTACTTTGATGGCACAAGGGAAGTTGCCCGATTCTCCAACAGCAAGGATTGAACGGGCTGCAAGGAAAAGCCAGATACTTATTGTGGAGATGCTCCAGATGACGGTACCTGTATTCTCTGCTGTTTTTAAGATATGGCGTGCCTCTTCAAAGGTAAAGGTCCAGTTGCCAGTAGAGATGCCGGCGGTAGCTATTCCGCAAAAAGTATGTAAACAAGCTCCTACAGACCAGATTCCGATAGCCCATAGATATCCTTTTTTTGTGCCTATCTGATCTATGAATTTTCCGATAAAGAGCATGCTGATAGAATAAAGGATGGAAAATATTCCAGCTATGGTTCCGTAATTGGCATCTGTCCAGCCAAACTCTGGAGAGATAAAGTCCTTCCAAGTGAGAGAGAGAACCTGACGGTCCATATAGTTGATTGTTGTCGCCATAAATAGCATGAAGCAGATTGTCCAGCGGTAATTGGTTTTAGGTGTATTAAGATTAGGTGAATTCATAGTTTGTTTGAGTAAATTGAAAAAGAGTATGTGTGGTAAAAGGTTCCAGACATACTCTTGAAAAATTGTTTTCTTATAAGATGCCTCGTTGTATTTCATCTTCTACAGCGGCCATCATCCCTTCTACTTGTCCAAGGGCGAGCATTCGGCCGTGGAATGAATAGCCTGCATTGTATCCTTTATCTTCGTCTCCAAGCATCATTCGAGCATGGTCAACACGCATAGGAAGACCTGGATTTTCCTTTTCAAAGATTCTAATCAGTTCTAGGATATGTCCTCTTCCTGTAAGATGAGTACTTTCGATGAAGTTTCCTCCTGGCATTGCATCCGTACTTCTCAGGTGTACAAAATGGGTTCGTTTGGCAAATTTACGGGCTAACTCCCTAGTATCATTATGTGTTCCGGCACTTAAAGAACCGGCACAGAAGGTCAGTCCGTTGTGAGGATTGTCTACAGCCTGAAGGAACCATGCTATATCTTCTTCATTGGTAACTATGCGGGGGAGCCCTAAGATTTGAAAGGGAGGGTCATCGGGGTGTACGCACATATTGATACCGTATTCTTCGCATACCGGCATAATTGCAGAGAGAAAATATCGCATGTTTTCACGTAGCATATTTCTGTCAATACCATCATATAAGGTTAAAAGTTTCTTGAAAATAGCTACCGGATTCTTGTCGTCTTCTCGGATATTGCCGTTGACAAAACCTTGTGTCTTGACAATGATGGCATCAATGAGTTCATCTTTTTCTGTTTCCGTGATGGTTTTGTCTAAAGCGGCAACCTTATTGAACTCTTCTTCTGAATAATCTACTTCTGCTCCTTTCCTTTGAAGAATTTTCAAGTCGAAATAAGCAAAGCGCACTCTGTCGTAGTAAAGAGAACTAGTTCCGTCTGGCCATGGATGTTGCAAGTCGGTACGTACCCAGTCAATGACAGGCATAAAATTGTAGCAAATAGTCTTAACACCACACTTGCCGAGGTTGGCAAGACTGATTATATAGTTTTCAATGAGTTGGTCTCTTTCTGGACCGGCATATTTTATAGCCTCACACACCGGAAGACTTTCTACCACCGACCATCTCATGCCGTATGATTCTATGTATGTCTTCAAGTCATTGATGGCTTCTACAGTCCATATTTCTCCATTAGGGATATCGTGTAAGGCAGTAACAATACCTTCCACACCTATTTGTCGGAGCATGGAAAGCGTTATTTTATCTTTCTTTCCAAACCATCTCCAAGTTTTTTCCATCATATCTTATTCATATATATTATGTTATACACCACTGAAAGCACTGAAACCACCGTCTACTGCCAAGGTAGTACCCGTGATAAAACTGGCAGCCTCACTACATAGAAACTGAACGGCTCCGTTTAATTCAGAAATATCTCCGAATCTCCTCATTGGGGTTTTTGCAATAACCTTTTTGCTTCTCTCGGTCAGTGTTCCATCAGGATTAATTAAGATGGCTCTGTTTTGATTGCCGATAAAGAATCCCGGTGCTATGGCATTTACACGGATTTTCTCGCTGAATTTGAGTGCCATTTCCTGAGCCATCCATCGGGTAAAGTTTTCTACTGCACTTTTTGCCATAGAGTAACCTGGTACACGAGTAATTGACTCGTAGGCTGTCATAGAAGATATATTCACAATAGCTCCGAATTTTTGCTTTGCCATAATTTCTCCAAAAACTAGACACGGATATACTGTTCCGTTCAGATTTAGGTCAACTACTTTGTTGAGGCTTTCCACTTCCATGTCAAAGATGTTTTGGTCTACAGTAAGAGTACCGCCCGGAATGTTTCCTCCTGCAGCATTGATTAAGTAATCAATACGTCCCCACTGTGCTAACACAGTATCTTTTACCGAATTCAAACTATTTATGTCAAGTACGTTGCATACCGTGCCGATTACGTCATTGCTGATTTGTCTCAGTCGTGTCAAAGCAGCATCCACTCTTTCTTGATGTGCTCCTATGATAATAACTTTTGCACCTGCACGTAAGAAACCTTCTGCAATATTACTTCCCAGAACTCCAGAGCCGCCAGTGATTACAGCGACCTTATCAGAAATGTCGAATGTGTGATTCATCTGTTGATTATTTAATATGTTTACTGAATGCAAAAGTAGTATAGAAAGTTTTATGCTTCTATGCTTGAATTTGCAACTTGTTTACGGATTTTTGCATATCAATGGCGCTATGGATTCATTAGTCTGTAGAGGCGGTTCTTATTTGGGAGGGGAAGAAATAGAAAATCCTCTCTTGCCGCCTTTTAAAGCATAAGGGGGAAAGAGAGGAAGTCTTATGGTTAAATTCGTTTGTTTTTACTTATTTTTCTTCAAAGAAATGTAGTGCGCTCCGCATGATATGAGTCTGATAGTCGGTTTGTGTAATGGTTTCCAGTGGAACTCCAATGACAAATGTACGATAGTCATTTCCTTTATAGGCAACACCTGCTCCATATCCTCCTTGTGGAAAAGCGAAAGAGGCAAAGGCGCCTTTGCTTGGGAGGATGCAATGAGGGGCAGTAACTGCATATACTCGTTCATTGGCGGCATGTGGCACACGGAAACGTATTCCATTACCAGTTACTTCGCCTGTAAAGTGATGTTCAATAGCGCCTCCAAATGTATATTTCAATATGTTAGAGGTGAATTGAGAATCACCTATCTTTCCCATGAATGCTCCACTTATCATCAGGTTTCCTCCTCGTTGACAATATTGGGTAAGGAGTGTTTGCATATTCTTGCTGAGAGAAGTTTGTTCGGCACCATATATATAGTCTACAATAGGATATTGGGTAAGCGAAACGGCTCCCTCTTCTATAGCTTGTTTGCTGCACGATACAAATGAATGCCGGCCTGCACGTTGGATAGCCTTTCCATGTACAAACGGATAGTCAAAACTGTTTCCGGCAATAAGCATGCCTTCCAGTTCATCACCGCTGTATCCCAGTCCGCCTTCTGTTTCAATTCCTGCTTGTCGGCTGTCGAAACTTTGTTGGTATCCGCAGAAGGCCGGAGTGTTCTGATAAGGCAGGCCAGGGTCTTTCTGCAAGTCGAAGCCTTGCCATAGTGCTGTTTGCAGTGTGGCTGGTCCGCTTAACCGGTTAAAACCGTTGACGATAAGGACAGTTCCTTTGCTTTTCTTTGCTTTATAGGCAGCTAGGATTTCTGATGGAAAACTTTCCCCTCCTTTGTTTACGGCAGTAATCTTGAAACTATAGACCAGTCCCGGTTCTACTTTTGCTGTATAGTGAGGAGAGCGGGTGTAGACACCATTATCAAATCCGCCATATCCTACTCGGGTATATACCACATATCCCGATGGAGTAGCTGTTGGTTCGGCAGGATCGTCTACCGGACTCCAATTCAGTTCAAATGTATTTTTCTTTTT
>RCNI01000345.1_pt1 | contig 29747 bp, 24 predicted proteins | sample 2041151 | NCBI WGS metagenome assembly RCNI01 (sample SAMN09708214, study PRJNA481090) | feces metagenome | isolation source: feces | place: Antarctica: Albino Rookery
CAAAAAGTTCATAACCTATGACTAGATTAGGAACATTATTTTCTATACATCATTTTGCATGATCAAAGTTGTAAGCTTCTACTACAATTTCCATTATTTTCTTTCTAATATTGCAATGCCATCATCCATGTCGACAATAGTACATTTGAAGTCTTCTAAGTGTTCAATGTATTCTCTAAATTCATGTACAGCATTTAATAGTTTTTCTTGGTTAGCTGTTGGATTATCAAGTGAGGCAATTTTATTTAGATAAATATTATCGATGATTACTATACCATTATCGTTTAAAAAATTAACTAGTTTCTTGAATAAATCAATTTGGTTTGCCTTAGGACCATCAATAAAGATTAAATCAAACTTTTGGTCTGTTCAGAATTCAAAACAATCACATAATTCACAATGGATGTTCTTGTATGGTTTTAAATAGCTCACTGCTTTCATATTACGTAAAGCATCTTTTTCAAGAGTAGTTACTTCTACTCCTCCAAGGATTCCCATCACTGCAGCACTAAAACCAAAAGCAGTACCAATTTCTAAACATGTTTTAATATTGTACTTTTTCACTTGTTCTAAAAGGAATACAGCAGTGTTATCTCTTACTAGAGGAATTTTATTTGCTCTTGAGTCATTATAGATATTTTTAATAGTAAAATCTTTGAGAATTCCTTTTTTCCCTTCGTCGCATACCCATTTGCTGCAACCAACAATCCGAAGCCTTGGAATTGCAGAAAGTCTTTTTGCTTTATTCCGGAGGCTCCAGCGTGACCTGTCAAAAAGCATACTGGCAGGAGGAGCTTTCATCTTGGGACATTTTCCACAGCCAGTCATAAAACGACTGCAGCCGCAATCCGCATAGTGAAAACATTTACCGGTAAACCACCAGCAGTCATGCATAGTAATAACTGTTGCAATATCTTCCTTCGCTAAGAAACGCAGCAACATGTCAATATTGATATAATTGCTGTGCAAATTATGTAGATGGACTATATCCGGTTCGATTTTTTTCAGATATCTCTCAAAGCTTCTGGTCGCTGCCCAAGAATAATATCCTTGAGCACCAAACAAACGGCACAAAAATGCATGAATCTTCCAATCCAAAGGATTTCCGATTCTGTACCCATTGGCAAGCAGCTCTCCTGTTCTTTGATAGGATGGATAAGATTCATTTCCATGTGCTTCTATGGTATCACTTATATCCTTCATAATCAGGCCCGTACTTGTAAAACCATAATTCGCATTTATCTGTACTATGCGCATAGACAGAGCCTCCCTCTATCACCAGATATTCTTTGCTTGGTGTCTTTCAATCATCCATTCAGATTAATGTCTCTGGACCTTATTTTCCCATCACCAGGAAGTCGAATGCTCTGCCCATCGCAGGTTTCTGAGTTACGTAATCTGTCCACAAAATCATTAATTATCTCCTCATAACTCTCCCCAATTACGATTTGAGGCTCAATGGCCGTGATAGAGAATCCCACATTCATCCCAGTATTATCTTCCGAATAAAAACGTCCGACTTTATTCAGGTATGCCGCTCCTGATGCAACTCCTGATAAAATATCGATTAACATGGATATTCCATAGCCTTTATATCCGGCCATCGGTAATATCAGGCCCTGAATGCCTTGATCCGGATCATTGGTTGGATTTCCATTTCGATCCAGTGCCCATCCGTCCGGAAGCTTCTTTCCTTCCAGCTTATACTGTTTAAATTTGGACTTAGCCACCACACTAGTCGCCATATCAATAATAATAGGATCTTTTCCGGGGACTGGAATCACCGCAGCAAATGGATTGGTTCCCAGTAGTTTCTCTTTCCCGCCGAAAGGTGCCATCTGGGCCGGACTATTACAACATATCAGCCCTATTATTCCTTTTTCTGCCGCTCTTAACGGATAATAAAATGCGGGGCCAAATGTATTATTATTTCTGCTAAACACGTGGAATATGCCTGAAGTCTTACTTTTTTCGACAGCATATCTCATGCAGTAATCTGCACTGCAAAAGCCAAACGCATTGTCCCCGTCTATAACAGCAAACGCTGAAGTCTCCTTTATAATCTTAAACTGGGGGTTCAGATTATAACCGCCTCTGCGTATTTTATCAATGTGTGCATCTAGAACGCTAACGCCATGGGATGTTACGCCATACAAATCAGCTGTTGCCATCACATCAGCTACTATCTCCGCCTGCTTTTCCGGAACTCCACAGGATATCAGCTTGTCATATGACTGCTCTTTTTCAACACTAAATTTAGACATCATCAATTCCCGTTTGCAGCCCTTGAAATTGTGTCGATAAATTTTTTCTTAACAACACTCTTTTCATGATTTCTTCTGCCGCATTCAAAAGCCTTTCTTCCATATTCCACAATCTTATCCGGCGAATTCAGCAATAGTCTAAGCTGTTGCTCAATATGTTTGTAGTCTGTTGCTATAACAGCTGCATCATTTTCAGCCAGATATTCAATGGGCGCAATGTGCTCATCGCCAATTGCAAAAATGCATTTGCCGCTTGCAAAATAATCTGTTAGCTTCGTAGAGAAAGACAGTCTTGCTGCATAGCGATGCTTCGGTTCCAATGATTCCACAAAGACTACCACATCTGCATTTTTTTGAATGTCTTTCACTTCATCTTTAGGGACAGCACTGCAATAATGGCACCCATTAGAGTTAAGATATTTCATTGTTTCATCGTCTAAAACTGTAGGCGAGTAAATATCAAGTTTAGCCACCGGACCGTCCTTGTTAATTTCTTTGAGTGCTTTTGATATAGCTACCAATGACGAAGCACGGCCAATAAGCAAATTGCCTGTATATACCATACGAATAGGATTAACAGGAATTTTTTCTTCAAATTTCAGATTTGTGTAGTCGATTCCCTTTGTAAGCACTACACTGTGAGTCCCGAACTGATTATCAGTATCTTCAGCTTCCGTTCTAGTGATGGTGAACATTTCATTGCAGTTTACAGCAAGTTTTTTTACCACTCTCCGCAAGAAAAAGCGATGAATATAGGCAAAAAGATTTTTTCCGCAGACCATATAAGAATAATTATCATCTGCCAGATAACAAACATACGGTTTGGGGAATTTCTTTAACAAATACAGTTGAATTTTACCCATATATACCACAGGATAAATTGGAACAAAATATACATCTGCATCAAAGTCCTGAACAAATCTCTCCAGTTCTTTGGTCTTCCAGCATCCAAGATCCCAGACCAGTTCTCTCACCAAGGTAAAAAACCAAGACTTCTTTTTATGGGCTTTTGCATACAGCTTCTGCTCCTGCTGAACTGCACGGCTATCTGCATCACCGCCATTTTCCACTCTTTTTCCAACCGGTTTCCGATTCAGTACGCTATGAATCACAGCATTTTCAGAAATCTGGAAGAATCTGTTGCAAACCGGCGTATTAGGCAGATCAGACTTCGTGTATATCTGAGCCAATCGTTCCGGGTCCCAGAATTTAAACAGATCCGTCTGCGTATGGATTCCGCTGTCTTTTCTCCATGTGCTGAGAGAAATCGCCAGCACTTTCGGCAATTTTTCTTCTTCCATGTCGATTACCTCTTTACCTTGTCGAGAAGCCGCAGTGCAAGAATTGTTGCATCGTAGCCAAACACTCTGTAAACTTTATATACCATCTGGGGTCTTCGGCTCATACTGTAGCGAAGGAGCCAGTCAAGGTTTTTAATTCTTGCCTTATAGTCCTTCTTTTTCGCATCCGCAAGGCGAGTATATACAACCAGCAGATTACTGTAATACTTAGCAAGAGAACCAAACAGGGCCCGCTGTAACTGCACATCTGCTACTTCTTTTTTAATTTTTTCTGACCATTTCTCCAAAATATAAATAAAATCAGTCAGGTTCTTTTCCTTATGTGTAGTTGTAATCGATCCTTCTCTCTGCCGATAAGCGATAAAGGCCTCGTCAATCAACTCCATACTATTGGCACAGCCTATAACATGGTAATTCCATTCCATATCTTCTCCCAGCAAGCCAACTTCAAAAGAAATACCGTGTTCTACAATAAGGCTTCTCTTAATTGCTTTGATCCAAGCCATGCCATAGAAGGCATCTGCTTTCACCAGCGCTTCAATCTTATCTGCATAAGTTTCCCCTTTTATAGCATTTTCGTAAGAAAAACTGCAAGTTGCCATTGTTTTGCTCTGGTCAAAGTATTTCTGATACTTATAAAAAATCAAATCTATATTATTAGAAGCCTTTTGAGAAAGTTTTTGCAGAAAATCATTGGATAAGAGGAAATCATCGCTGTCAATATAGATGATGTAATCCCCCTGTGCAATCTGAGTTCCAGCATTTCTGGCATCAGACAATCCCCCATTGGGTTTGTGCAGCACACGGATGTTACTGTATTTCAATGCCAAGCGATCACAAAGTGCAGGGCTTCCATCTTTCGATCCATCATCCACAAGGATTACTTCATAATTATCAAATGTCTGGTTTTCAATGCTGCTTACGCATTCTTCCAAGTATGCTTCCACATTATAGATTGGCAAAATAATGCTAAATAACATTATACTTCCTCCTGAACCCTTTCCATAATTGAATTAAAATCATTAAGGAGATTTTCCAGCATAATCGGCCTGTCAAAGTACTTTTCCGCTCTTTCGCGACCGGCTTTTGCCATTTTTTCTCTCATGTTTGGATCCATGTACATCTGTTCCATCTTTTCAGCCAAATCAGCAGAGTTTTTCGCTTCTACCAAAATGCCCGTTTTTCCATCTACTACAACTTCAGACGGTCCCGGTACATCGGTTGTAATAATGGGTATCCCTACTCCCATAGCCTCCTGCAAAACCTTTCCAAAGCCCTCACGGTATGTAGGATGCGTCAAAACATCAAACATCGCCGCATGAGGATACACCTGATCAGAAGGGACATTGCCCGTCATAACAATTTCTGGGCTTTCTTTTGCAATTTGAAGTGCTTCAGGTGTAATTGGATTGGTGTTGTCCAGCATTCCCACCAAAGCCAGATACGTATTCGGGTATTTCTTATGGACTTTTTGAAATGCAGCAATCAGCTCATTAACGCCCTTATCTGCATTTAACCTGCCTATATAACCAAAGACAAAAGCATCTGCGGGTATGTGATACTTACTTCTCATTTCCTGTTTGGCTACATCATGGTCAAATGCATCGCACTGCTTTAGATCAACACCCGTTGTACCTCCGATACCCACAACGGAAATCTTACTGGCTGGGCAAAGTTTTTCATCAATTGCAAACTGCATATTCTTAGGACTCTGCGCCCGGATTGTTGTTGACATCATACAGGTAAACTTTTCGACCAGCCAAAAAATCTTTCGTTTTAGGCCTGTAAAGGACACATATCTTAAGCCGCACTGACTATACACCCGCTTCTTAATACCAGCTAACAGTCCTCCCAGCGATGCATACATAGAAGCATTAGGGGACATATAATAAATTACATCGAAATTATTCTCTTTGAAGATTTTTCTTAAACGAAAAGGTACTGTCAGCAAATCCTTGATGCTTATTCCTCTGCCCATAGGGATATTAATGCATTTTGCAAAATCGCTGTTTTTTTCAGCAAATTCATCTTCCATATTGCAAATCAGTGTAACTTCATAGCCATTTTGGGATAACTTTCTCATAGGATCTACTACAAACCATTCCATTGCCTTTGAAATAGTGGTCAACGCACAAATTTTTATAGGCGTTTTGCATTCCATACCAATGCACCTCACATTTTACTCACGATAGTATCAACCAATCTTTTGACTTGCTGTCTATTTTCTTCGAACTCCTCATTGCTCATTTGGGAAGCCAGTTTTTCGGTTTCACGAATCTTCACCATTTCTCTTTCAAAAAGTTCCTGTACCTTTCCGACATCCCGGATTTTATTAGCATTGCAAAACGCACGCGAAAGGATGGCACAACCGGACCCTATACGATAATGTTCCTTTATGATATATTCCGCCGGCAGCATGCCGTAGCCTATCCTCGCTATGCCACCAAAACCAAATGGCTTATCACTTTCTTTGATTATATTGCAGATTTTATCCACTGTGCCATCCGCAAGCAACTCAAACATAAATTTTCGATGCATCGCCAGATGTAAATCATTTAGGCCAATATGAATTTCATCCACTTCCGGAAGCTTAACCACCTGATCCATGATCTCACACGCCTCAAGTGTTTCTGTCAATAGTTGAATCTTCACTCTTCGGTCTACAATCCTGAGTAATTCTTCTACTTCTTTCATCGATCGATACATCGGAAGCATAATAACCTCTGCACCTGCATCAATTGCCTGATTGATTTCATCTTCAGAATTGCAGTAATCCGATGTGGCGTCATGAATTGGATTTACCCGAACCATTAATTCAGCATTTTTCAGTTTCTTTCTGAGCGCAATCACATCCGAAATTGTATGATGGTATTTCACACAATCCAGGCCTGCCTGTCGTTCCTCTTTGCCGATATATTCCATATCAGCAAAAATACGATCAACTCCAGTTTCTTCTGCAATTTCCGCAATCTCCGGCCTGTTGGTTATGTACATAAGTTTAAGAGACATAATCACATATTCCTTACTTTACTTCTTTTTGCTTCTTCATCTCTCCAGTGCCGCCTTCGACAATACCTTCATGTTTCAGCACACTGGTAATGGTTCCAAAGAAGCACTTACAGTCAAACGCAAATCCCATCTTCTCGACATACTCGCCATCCAGCTTTGCTTTCTCTTCAATCTCCAGCTGATCTCTGCCGTTAATCTGAGCCCATCCGGTCAGTCCCGGCTTTACATCATTTGCACCGTATTTGTCTCGCTCTTCAATCAGATCGTACTGGTTCCAAAGTGCAGGACGCGGCCCAATAATGGACATCTTTTGTGTAAGAATCTGAAAAATCTGAGGAAGCTCATCCAAGCTGGTCTTACGGAGGACTCTGCCCACACGAGTAATATACTGGTCTGAATCTTCCAGCAGATGAGTAGGCATATCGTGGGGAGTGCACATCTTCATGCTGCGGAATTTCACAAGATTAAAGTAAGTAAGCTCGCCATTTTTCTTCTGGCCAACACGCTTCTGCTTGAAGAGCACAGGCCCAGGATCATCGATCACAATTGCCAGACAGATAATTCCCATCGGAATTGCCAGGATAATCAAGCCAAGGAGCGCAAGGATAAAGTCAATCGTACGCTTAATTACTCTTTCATAAATCATATTGCAACCCTCTCCTCTGATTTGAGCCTCATAACCCCGGGACGATTTTGCCGCAAGGTGTCCCGTTTTTCCGGAGCCCATAACCGCTGTACGATTGCGCCGTGTCACTATCATTGTACAGCTTCACATATTATTCATATCTTTTAATTATACTATTTTTCAATTTTTTGTCAACCAAGAATCGGGCTTTTACTCGTAAAATCGGGTTATTTTCTATGATTTCAAAAAATTCTTTCACGCTAGGCAAGAACAATCAGCAGAGCTCCTAATATAACGGCAATATGCTGATAATCCAAGTTTTACCAATGCTAGATTGCCGATTTACTATATTTTTCATTTTAAGTTTGCATTTCCGGCGCACAATATAAGTTATCCTGACTTTTTTATGAATGTCGTGTTATATTCTAACAAATGCCAGCTAAACGCAACCGCAGAGTGTCTGAAGCAAAGACCTCTGCGGCTTGGCTTTATCGTTCCATTTCTCTGCGAGGATTTCTTCTTTTGATGGATATAGGGGACACCGTTTCGAGCTGATGATCCGCAGTTCTCTCTGCCAGTGACTGCAGCAGGCATCATGGTCATGCCGGGGAGGATAGTCTTGTGGTTGTCGTCGATCAACAGGGTGTCCTCTTTCGGATATTTGAGAAAATATTCCTCTATGCCTTGGCCCGGCAGGGCATCTGCGAAATCAGGTTCATAAAATTCTTGCTGAGATTTCCGGTGCTGTTAACATACAGAATATTTGTGTAGTCCCCTCCATAGGTTTGAGCATAAGCCATACTGCCGCTAACATATCTTCCACCCCCGGTCTACTTTATCCTCCACGGCTCGTCCCGATTTCTCCGCTCGTCCCACTGTCCGTAGGAGAACAGGAGGAATTTTTCCTGCCCATCTGCCTAAGAAATAGGAAAAACCGGATTATCGTTCTTACGGCAGCCTTGATTAACGGCCTTTCTGCAAATAAAATGGCCCATTCCAGAGGGAATGAGCCTTTTATCCTTTTTATATTTTACTGATAGCTGTGGGGCTGTCACAAAAGCTGCGACAGCCCCACTCTCTTTTTAAGCGTACTATTGCTGCAATACATTTTAAATGCACTTCAAATTTATTCTAAAGCAGCCCATTCTCTTTCAGCACCCGTGAAATCTGCTCTACTGCAGCGGGTGAAATTTGGTCATACTTTTTCAAATCTGTCTTTGCTTTTTTCAATTTCCCCTGATACAGTTTTTTTACCCAACGATCAATTTGGAAAAACGGCGCTAACCATTTATGCTTTTTGGCTTTCGGATACTCAACACACAAATTAGCATACGGGAGAAAAATTCTATATAGGATATAATTTAACTTAGACTTTTTTCGTGCTTTAACAGCAGCATCGTGCTGTTCCAAGTTGCCGTAAATTCCTCCGCTGCAAACATAGTTTTCCATCCGTCTGGTACATTCGTTATGTTCTTCGCCGCAAAACCATACATCCACCAGCCGCACGGCATTCTCATAGAACCGGTCAATTCCCGCATGCTCGCAAAGGCTAACCACCTCTGCCTCGTTGTAATCCGCTTGTTTGCGGAGAAGCAGCAAATCCAGAAATGGACGGATTCCACAGCCACCGCCGACGAAATGACATACCATGTGTGCGACATGGTAAAGCAAGAAAAACTCATTTGACTGAGCATATTCCCCGGGGTACATTCCCCCTACCGGCCGGCTATGCTGCCAAACCTGCTCCAGCACTCCGTCCATCTGCTTCATATTTTCCTTGATATAGAAATGCAACTCCAAATGGGCATTTGATGGGGAATACATGGAAATATCGTGGTAATTCCGCATTTCCAGACGATAGTCCAGATTTTGAATCAACAGCTCTGCCGCCCGTTCAGCATCGCATTCATGGACAAGAATATCGTTATCGCAGCTGGTGCGCATCCACGCCTCCGGGTAAAGGGAGCGGATGCGGGCGCCCTTCAACTGAATAAATTCGATTCCGGCTCGGCTCAGCTCCTGACACACCAAATCCCGTTCCGCATCGAGCTGCGCAGTCTGCACCAGTGCAATATGGACACTGCGCCGCAGCTGCTGACTGACGACAAGCTTTTGCGTCAGCGGATTCTTTCCCAAAGCATCCCCCAGAAGCTGCGCCACAGAATTCTGCATTGCAATTTTGGCAAGTTCTGCCTGCTCAGCACCTGACAGGTTCAAAAAAGCGGACGGATCAAACTCTGTGCCGCAAATTTCGCTTTTGATGATATCCATCATCACCTGTATGTTCTGCTTCAAGAAGTCACCTCCGCTCCTTAAAAAATATTCCAAATCAGAATCTATTTCTCTGCTGTGGTTTGTCCTTCTTCAACGCCTTCAGTGCTTTCGGACATGAAAAGGATCTTGAGGGTTGCTATGATGATTTTGAAATCCTCCAGCAGGCTGGGGTGGGCTATATACATCAGATCCATCTGGAGCTTATCATAGGGCGTGGTATTATATTTTCCATAAACCTGCGCATAGCCCGTCAGTCCTGCCTTAACCTGAAGCCGCAGGGCAAACTCCGGCATTTCCTTGCAGTACTGCGCCGCAATTTCCGGACGCTCCGGCCGGGGGCCTACAATGGACAGGTCTCCTTTGAGGATATTCACCAGCTGAGGCAGTTCGTCCAGACGGAGCTTGCGGATAATCTTACCCACCGGTGTGATTCGGTCATCTTTTTCGCCGGTAGAAAGTCGGGCCACGCCGTCTTTTTCTGCATCGGTACGCATAGAGCGGAACTTGTAAATGGGGAATTCCTTCCCGTCCTTTGTCAGGCGGATATGGGAGTAAATCACCGGGCCTCCGTCATATGCCTTCACGGCTATAGCTACAATAAGCATAAACGGACTTGCAAGCACCAGCGCTATGGCAGACAGGACGATATCCATCACCCGCTTCACAAGCAGGTATTCCAGCGTTGCGCTGTTTCTGCTGACCCGGAGCATCGGCAGATGGAACATATGAACATGCCTTGCGCCGCTCATAAGCACATCGCCGACTCTGGGGATTACCAGCACTTCAATTCCCCGTGCCATGCAGTATTTCAGAATAATGTTGCGGTCATGGCTATGCACACCGCTGATAAACACAGTTTGCAAATCATCCAGACAGCCAAGATTATCAATGCAGTCTGCTGCCCGCATGGTGAACTTGACTTCGTACTTTTTTTCAAGGCCATATTCTCCGATCAGCTTTTGCAGATCCACCCGGACATCGTAGATTATGGCTGTCTTCTTTGGGGGAAAAACCGCATAATACCATTCATGTGCCACGATCGACCACACAAGCGCAAGCGCAAACTGCCCCGCAAACACCAGCAGCATCGGCAGGACTCTGGGGAATCTACCCTCAATCAACCAAATTACAATAAACAGGAATCCATCGGATATAAATGCCGCAAGGCTCTGGCTGTAGGCCATTTCGAAAATTTGTTTTACGGACACATCAAATCCTTCGTAGATTCGCCCAAATGCGACAAACAAGACCATATACAGCAGCAGAATAATGATATTCTGGGCAGTTACATTTGCATTTGCTCCGCAGCTGGCATAGTGCAGAAACCAGCCTGCGCTGAACGCTCCGGTAATCAGCAGCACATTGATAATCTTTGCAATTCTCAGCAAAATATCATGGCGTATTTTACTCATTTTATCTCTCCAAATCTATATTTCCCGCAGGGCAGAAGTATTGTAAGCGGTCTGCCCCGCTCAATCGGTCATTTTCTGCCGGTTCACCGCGATTTTTCGTAACATAAAGTTTCCTTTACCTGTCTTTTCTCTATTCGCTGCCCGTAAAAATATCCGTATCCTGCGCAGCGCAGGATTGCCCCTCCTCGCAGGAACAGTTTTCTTCGGAATAATGCGGGCAAACTGAGAAAAACCCGCAGGTAAAAAACATTATTGCTTTTATTATAGCAAAATTCTCCCTCAAAAGCAAGAAGCCGCCCAAAGTGCTCCGCACTCTTCTTTCATAGCTGCCGCACCGTCAGAAGCTTCCGGAAACAGCAAAACCCACCTGCGCAGCATCCCAGTGTATGCCGTGCAGGTGGGTTTTTATAAAAGTCGGTTTATCGTTCTTCCGGCAGCTGCTCCGTCTCAACAACGGTGCCGCTATGGTTCTGAACCCAGCGCTTTACAAAGAAAGCAATGGTCTTTTCCAAAAGGTTCAGCACCAGGATCATCAGAGATACCAGCGCAGTGCCTTCAATGAAGGACTGGCTCTCCAGCTGAGGAATCAGCAGCGCCAGAGTCGTTGTGCGGAAAGTCACAAGGAAGGACACCGCAGAAATGGTGATCATGGCGTTGACGAAGAAATAGCTGTACATCTCGATAATGGTGGGAATGGTGCTGGGGATATACACCGCCGTCAACATCCGCAGCTTACTGATCTGCAATGTCTGAGCCACATCCTCCAGATTCGGATTGAACTTCACCAGAGAGTTATAGGCCAGCAGATAGGGAGAAGAATAGAAGTGAACAATGTTCACGATGAGAAGGATGAATATGGTGGTATAAATATGCAGGGTGTGGAACGCCATGACATAAGAAAGGCCCAAAACCACACCGGGGATTGCCAGAGACAGCATACTGATAAAATGCAGTACCTGATTGGAAACCTTCTTGCCGGATCTTGCGGTGACATAGGCAGAGAAATAGGAAAGTGCCGTACCCACAAGGGCAGTCATCAGCGCCACCGCAAGAGAGTTGACCAGATACATTCCAATGCCGCTGTCCATCAGCTTTTTCACATTTGCCCATGTGAAGCTCATATCGATGGGATAGCGCTTTACGAAGCTGAGGCAGATAAATGCGATGATCGGCAGGCACAGCAAAAACAGCGCCACACCGAAGAGAATGTACACCAGCACATCCCGAGTCTTGTTTTCCTCGATCTGGTAGGGCTTGGAAACCGTGCTGCTGACGCTCACATTGCTGCTCTTTTTAAGGTCGATGATAAAGGCCACCACCGCAGGCAGCAGCAAAATCACGCCTACCACAGCGCCGCCGGAGAAGTTCATCATGCCGATGACCTCCCGGTACATAAATACCGGCAGCGTCATAGTGGTACCGCCGGTCATCAGCGGCACGCCGTAGTCTGTAAACACCATGGTAAATACGGACAAAACAGCAGAAACAATCGCCCGCTTCATAGAGGGCAGTGTAATGGTCATAAACTGCTTTGTTTTGGAAAGTCCCAGAACCCGGGCTGCTTCATAGATGGTGAAGTCCTCGTACTGGAAGGAATCGTAGAACAGCAGGAAGGCCACCGGGAAAGAATAGAGGATGGAGCCCAGTACAATGCCGAGATAGCCGTAAAGACCCACATTGATATGCAGCAAATTGGTGAGCATACCGTTGTCGCCCAGCAGCAGCACAAGGCCCATGCCATGGGAAATGCTGGGAATCAGCATGGGGATGGTGAAGAGAACCACCCACACAGATTTGAAGCGGATATTGGAGCGGGACAGGGCAAATGCCAGGAAAAACGCCAGCACCACGGAAAAGAATGTTGCAAGCAGCGTGGTGACCACGGAGTTTTTCAGCATCGGCAGGAACTGCGATGCCGTCAGGACTTCACGGATGTGGCTGCCCCGGATTCCGGCAAAAAGGCTGAGAATCGGGAGCACCACTGTGACCATCAGATAGGTCAGCAGCAGATACTTGATTACATGATATCCGGATTTATTCTTCATAGCCAACCCGTCCTGTATAACGCAGAAGATCTGTGTATTTCTTATCCAGCTGCTCCACCACGAATTCCTTTACATACTGGTTGGCAGGATGCTCATAGATGTTGAGCGGGGTATCCAGCTGCTCGATGTTACCTTCGTTCATAACCATGATCCGGTCGCTGAGGAAGAAAGCCTCCTCCTGATCGTGGGTGATAAAAATCATGGTAGCATTGAACTTCTTCTGCAAAGCCTTCAGCTCCGCCTTCATGATCTCCCGGTTTGCCACATCCAGTGCGGAAATGGGCTCATCCAGCAGTATTACATCAGGGTTGGTGGCCAGAGTCCGGGCAATGGCTACTCTCTGCTGCTGTCCGCCGGAAAGCTGATTGGGGCGCTTGTTCATCTGATCTGTAAGGCCCACCTGCTCCAGTGTCCGCAGTGCAGTCTCCCGAGCGGTTTTCTTGGTTTCCTTCCGCAGTGTCAGAGCGTACTCCACATTCTGCAGCACCGTCATGTTGGGGAACAGCGCATAGTTCTGGAACACGATGCCCATGCCTCTCTGGTCACATCTGAGGCCGGAAACATCTTTGCCCTCTTTGATGATCTTGCCGCTGTCGGCAGTTTCAAGGCCGATCAGAATCCGCAGCAGTGTGGTCTTTCCGCAGCCGCTGGGGCCGAGGACAGAAAGGAATTCACCTTCTTTAACATCAAAAGAGATATTATTGAGAACAATTTTTCCATCGAAACTCTTGGTGAGGTTCTGGATTGAAACCTTGGGATTTAATACTTCCATAGTGCTAGCAGCCTCTCTTTCTCGTGGTCATCCTGAATGCCGGTCATGTCGGCATAGGGAATATTCTGGGGGTAGTTGGGAACATTGTTCACCTGTCCGTGATAGACAAGATCGGGAGAATAGTTTTCCTTATCATAGATCATAAACTCATTGACAAGGAAATCATAAACCTCCATGATTTCGGGGTCGGTTTCTCTGCCTTTGATCATTGCTGTACCGGACAGAGAATAGGGAGAGCCGGTTTCCGGGAATATAATCTTCAGCGGCTGTCCGGCATTGATCTCATTCATTGCCTGAAATGTCATGCCCAGACCAATGGCAATTTCTCCCTGCTTCAGCAGCTTAGTCGGGCCGTTTCCGGATTCCGTCAGCTGCTTCAGATTCTTATAGAGGGCATCCACATACTGAAGCGCAGCTTCTTCGCCCATGGAATTGACCCAGGATTTATAGAAGAAATAACCGGTACTGCTGGATTTGGGGTCAGGCATGGCAATGTGTCCCTGATATTCCGGTTTCAGAAGATCTTCATAACTTTTCGGTTCTTCCAGACCGTACTTTTTAAGCACTTCCGTATTCACCAGCAGTGCACCTGCAAATTTTTCCCATGTAACCCACTTATTGTGGTTTTTCTCCGGTTTGAATTCATCCAGATAGGGAATCTTGCTGATGCCGGAAATATCAGCCAGATCGTCAACCAGCTTGTTGAGATATCCAGTTTCCATCGCCAGCAGAATGTCAATTTCCGTATTGGGGCCTTCGGAAAAAACCTTGGCAGCAGCCTTACCTGTGGACATATAAGTAACAATAATGTTCTTATCCGGGAATTTTTCAATCAGCTGCTCCTGCAGTGCATCGTTGCGATCCTGATCCATCATGGAGCAGATCACAATACTTTCGCTGCCCTTCCGAGTCGCCATCACCGTAAACAGCAGGGTGATGACCAGTAAAATAATCAAACATTTTTTCATAGCGCTACCTTACATTTTCCATAAGCGGGATCAAATGCCTGCAATTCAGCAACAGAGTCCAGCTCAATAATCTGGTTTTCCTCAACCGGGCGAACCTTGAAGCAGATCTTGTCCAGATTCTGATCCAGAATATTATCCCAGAACAGCTGCTCATGTCCCTCATGGCAGTATGCTTCCTTAACTGCATCGGAAACAACCTTTGCATCTGCCATTTTAAGATAGGAGACGCCGCCCATAGTATATTCGTTCTCGCCGTGGGGGCCCATATGGACAACACGGCCATTCTCCTGATGGTACACCCATTCGTCGGTAACGCCCTGATAGAACTTTCCGAATCCGCAGGAGCAGTCAGAAGTGATGTCAAAGATAGTGGGATCGGACACATACAGATCCGCATCGCAAATGAAGCAGTCGGCAGTTCCCAGAACATCTGCTACCGCATGGATGGAGGAAATGTTGTTCTTCCGATCACATTCGGTATTTTCCACCAGTTTCACATTGCTGTACTTTTCCGGCAGAAAGGCGAAGCACTCCTTGAGATAACCAACTACCACATAGATCTGCTTCACGCCCCGCTTTTCCAGTCCGTCAATAACCGTTTCAATCATGGTCTTACCATGCACACGAATCAGGGGCTTCGGCGTAGAAAGAGTCAAAGGACGCATCCTCTCCCCCTTACCGGCCGCAACCAAAATTGCAATTTCGTTATTCATATTTCTTTCTCCTTACTTAGAAATCATAAGATTTGTCAATGTTTTTAAGCTCTCCAAATGTATCGATTTCAATAACATCTTCATTGCTGCACTCCCGCAGGGCAACTTTATAATGTTCCTTCTGATACATGAGTGCCGTCTGCTCCCAGAATCTCTCTTTGCCGCCCGGAGAATGGAACACAGTTTCCAAATCCTCCGCCAGTCTGGCACCCGCCTCGGCGTCCCAATAGGAAATACCCACTTCCCGATGAACATTCAATCCGCCCACAAACATGGAATCCACATAGCCGTTTTTATCGACCTTCACGCACCAGTCATCCGTGCGTTCCACCGGAACGCCCAGCAGATTGGTTTTGTATTCATATCTGCGAATCAGTTTGGGATTTTTGAGAATCAAATCTGCATCCAGCACATAGGCATTCCGGAACAGATGCCGAACACACATAGCAGAAGAAATATTATTGCTTTCATTAAAAATGGGATTTTCCACAAATTTGATTTGCGGATATTTATAGAGAAGCTGATCAAACTGCTCTGACAGGTAGCCCCGGACAATGATGATTTCCGGGATACCTGCGGATGTCACCGCATCCAGCAGCGTGTCGATCATCCGCACGCCGTTGACCCGTACCAAAGGCTTCGGGGTGTTCAGCGTTACAGGAGCCAGTCTGGCACCGAAGCCGGCGGCAATAAAGATGGCCCGCTTCACCCGATAAGGCTCCAGTGCTTCCAGTCCCCCGTCCGTAAGGTGCTTGCCGTCATAAAATTTTCTTTCCGTGAAGGACTGCATCAGCTTATTAACTGCACCCAGGGAGCATCCCAGTTTAGCAGCCATCTGTCGCTGAGAAAGGGGCTTTTCGCTTTCTGCAAGCAGCTCCAGCAAATTAAATTCTCTTTCCGTTAACATAGCCGTTACTCTCTCCATATCATTTCCCGTGTCGCTTGTTGTTCATTTCCTTTTTTCTATTTCCTACATAATGAACATTTTTCCCTTTTCAAACGGCAGCAACAGCGAAGCCGGAATACCGTTCATTCGGTCCTCGGCTTCGCGCTTCTGTGAACTCTTCTATTTTCAGCCATAAAGTTTTCATTTTTGCTGTATAATATGACTAAGCTTCAATTATTTAATCATATCAGTGCTAAATATAGCAAAAAATACAGGGTATGTCAAGCCATACCCTGTATTTTCTTTGTACCGTTTACTTTCTTTCAAAGGTTCCACCGCAGGATTTTGCGTCTGAGATGCTGCGCTTTCCGGCCGTAATCTGTTCAAAAATGTCATTGTTCTCTGTTCATCATGTTCCTTATGAACAAGCATTTCTGTGACACTTATCAAAACTGCACGTGGATAGGATTCCATATGTATCACGCTTAACAGGATGTAGCAAACTCAACCGACAGAAACTTTATCCGTACCTTTATACTCTGTATAATTCTTATGACAGTCTATAATAGAACTACTATGTGAATATCTCAGCGGCGAACCCTCGGGTGGGATTTCCATATAATTGTCACCATACAGCCTTCTAAGATATTCGTCCCACTTCGTGGGTACTTTGACAGGCATGCCATGAAGTGATGCCTGACAGCCCTCTCCATAGACATCTCTGTGCATAATCAGGCAGTTTTCACTGCCATCAAGGTCAAGAAGATACTCGCCGTCCGGGCAGACAATGGAATCAAGAATACGGAAAAACAGCTTTGTTCTTCCCTTTTGTCCCATTATGCGGTACAGCAGTGTCCAGATCTTGTGCTGAAAACTACTCCCCAGCTTTTTATAGTAAGGAAATCTTGCCAAAATCTGAAGACTCAGTAATTTCAGTTTTGTTATCTTATCCGCTTCCGGCTTATCGTATGGCAGTATTGGAAAAAGGTCAACGCAGATTCCCCAATGAATATCCATAGCCTGGCAATTTACATCCATGGACGTGGTATTGTTTTTTCTCAATTTGGGCCAGCTTGTAAAATGCTCAGGGTCCGTAACCAAATCCTGATAGAAATAATCTTTACTGTCCTGAAACGCCTGCTTCAGCTTATCATAATCACGATAATCAATGATGAAATCAACATCATCGTCCCAAGGAATGATATCTTGGTGGCGTATAGCTCCCAAACAGCTTCCGTAGCTCATATAGTAGCGAATATGATTCTTTTCACAGGCTTCCACAACTGCTCTGGTAACATCCAGCAATTCACCGTGCAGTTCTTCCATCTCTCTGTTTTCCATATGTGCTTACTCCAATTTCTTCTTATTCATAAGTTCGTGCAACATTGCTTTCAGCAATTTTCTAAATATGAGCAGGGAAACCAGCACAGCAAAGCAAAGTGCAATGATATTGAGCCACAGCAGCTCGCTGCGATAAGCAATCGCAACAATAACAATGGAAACGAGCAAAACTGCTATGTTTCTGTACTCTATTTTGATTTTGATATGCTTCCCGAAAATCAGAACTCTTGCAAGGCAGGACACAAAAAATCCAACCGCAAGCGAGATATTGGAAGCCTGCATTCCCACGACATTTATCAGGAGATGAATGCAAATTACATTGGCAACGCTGCCGATGGCCATCGTCCAAAACAGAAGGTTGTTCTTCTTAATGGCTGTAAAAGCATTTCCAAGGAAACTGCTGATTGTAGAAAGGATGGTTCCAAACAAATAAAGCGGAATCAATGTCTTGCCTACATCGTAGCTCTCATTTACCATAATGGGATATATAATGTAAATCATCGGGATGAGTATCAGCAGTCCGGCGCACATGCACTTGATATAGTTATTAATGGCTGCTGTATAAAACTCATCCAGACTGTCGTTTCGTGCAGTTTTGGAAAAAGACAGTTCCTGCCATGCCATCTGGAAACAGGTGGTAAACAAAGTAATCATGGAGCCAAAGCGTCCTGCAATGGCATAATATCCGTTTACTGCTGCGCCCAGCTGTGCATCCACAACGATTCGGTTGTAGCTGGTCAAGAACCAGTAAGCAACAGAATTAACACACAGGGGAAGAGAGAATATAAACATATCCTTGAAAATCTTGTAATTGAAATATTTCAGGGAAAATGCTCCGGGTTCTCTGATTCCGATCACAATAATCAAAATATTGGTGAGATAACCAATGCAGCTGGCAATAATCAGCGCACTGTAATCCATTTTCAGACCGACCAGAAGTATGATATTGAATATAACGGTTACAAAGGAACTCACAATTCCTGCCGCTGTGTAGAGCACATTTTTTTCGTAACCTCTGGCAATATAACCTACAAGAGTCTGACCGTTCATCAGCACTCCATACAGTGCCAGAAGCACCGGGTACCGCAAATGCAGATGTGGCAGTACGGCCGCCAGAGTTGCGCTGTACATAATCGTGGAACAAAGGAAAATCGCAATACCGCTGCTGATGGGCTTTTTTCTGTCGTCCCCGTTGAAATCATACATAAAGCGCATGATTCCGGACCATATATCAAAATACAGAACGGAGCCGAAAAACATAATGTAGGTAAGGCCTAAATCATAGGCTCCGTATTCATCCGGGCTGATGTAGGATGTGTATAAGGGCAAAAGCAGAAAAGAAATCAGCTTTGTCATAACGGTTCCTACGAAAAAAATGCCCGATGATTTAATAAATTTCCAAAAATCCTTCATATTTATCCTTTTAGCAGCATTTCCATGCTTTGAAGTCATGTTTCAGGACCCGTTCTTCTTCCGGAGGAAGCTCCATATAGTCTCCGTAAAGCAGAGTCAGAACCAAGTTGTAGTCAGCCGGTGCAATATACCGCTTGCCCTCAAATTCCACTTCCGTCGTTTCTTCCAGAACGCTCAGCGGATAAATTTCACGCTCCGGGAACCGTGTAATCAACACACCGCCATACAGCTGCGAAGAGTAGTCATACTTTTGCGAACGACGGTCCATGCGTTTTGCGAAGCGGTGCGGACCAATCGCCTTGATTACTCTCCACAAAAACTTTCTGGCAAGATTTGTTTTGGATCCATCTTTCAATATATATTCGCAGGGCATCATGGAATACATACGACATTTTTCCTGATTCTGCAAGGAAGTGATGAAATGCTTGCTGCTCTCCAGCGTGCCGGGGATGGCATCCACCGGAAAAACATCGATATAAACGCCCATATCATAGTCCCCCTCCACATCGTGCTCCTGCACAAATGTTTCGGCGTCGCAGACCTTGGCAAACGGATATACATATTCATCATTTTGACTGCACTCAAGAACCGCATATTTTCCGTCAGTCGGCCACATTGAAATGAACTTCTCATAATCCGGTCTGGGCATAGTCACATCGATATCGTCATCCCAAGGAATAAAACCTTTGTGTCTCACAGCACCTAAAAGAGTACCGTAGGCCAAATAATACCGCAGATTATTTTGATTGCAAAATGATACGAACGCATCCAGAATTTCCACTTCGATGTGCTTAACCTCATTGATATCTGTGATGCGCTCCCCTAATTCTCTATGAAACATACCATTACTCCTCCTGCTGCAGTACTTGTCCGACCATTCGCGCAAATGCTTCCAGCGTGAATCCTTTTTGCTCCAACTGTTCCTTTTTGCTGACCTTCTGATACTTTTGGAAAGAAAGTATCTTTTCAGCCCATACGGAAGCGTCGCAGTTTAAGCTCATAAAGGTGATAATATCCGTTAGATTTGCCTCCGGGCTGACCGTGTCGGAAACAACACAGGGAATACCGGCTGCCTGCGCCTCTACCAGTGTAAAAGGAAGTCCCTCAAACAGAGACGGCATAACGACAACATCCAATGCCTGATAAATCACGGGCATATCTTTTCTGGAGCCCAAAAAAGATACCTTATCATCCATATTTTTTTCATGAACCATTTCACGGACGGAATCCATCAGCTGACCGGTTCCACACAGCACCAAATGGGCATCTGCTTTTTTGAGGACCTCTGCAAATACTTCAATCAGGAACTTATGGTTCTTTTCCGGACTGAATCTTGCGATGCTTCCGATCAGAAATTCATTTTCCAAGCCCAGCATTTTTTTAGCCTGCAGCTGTTTTTCCATGTCCGGCGCATAAGCAGCCGTGTCTACAGCGTTAGGAAAGAGCACCACATCCCGGTCATTCTTCCCGAAAAACCAAGCCGCTGCCTCTTTAGAACATGCGGCCTTTACATCTGCAAGACGATTGATACGGGCACGGTTGACGGTATGCATCACAAGGGTCAGAAAGTTTCCCATGTTCTTGGATGAGTGGCTTTCCACAACGATTTTTCTGACTCCATGCTTTTTTGCAGATTTGATGGAGTAAATAGAACTCAAGGTTGTTTTGTTGAACCAGAATACATCATATGCCCCTTCTGCAAACACCGCATCAATTTCTGCGTAGAACTTTTTTACGCTCTGATAGCGAGGCGTGACCCGATGGATTTTGCAGCCCTGTGCCAAAAACTCATCTTCATAGGGAATATGGGCATCAACGGTGATGAAATCGACTTGATACTCCTCTTTCAGGACAGTGTAAAGCAGATGCACATAGGTTTCAACACCGCCCAGACTGCCGCTCATTCCTTCAATTAAAATCTTTTTCATGACAGTTTTTTCCTCACCGTTCCGTTTCTATCTTCTTGCACCTGATATCAGGCACATCATCAGATGCATGGCGGTCAGCATCCGGTGTCTCATCAGGAACTGAGCTGCTCTCTGCTTCATTTCAGGCATCTTTGCCGCTGCCAAAGCATCCCGTATATGAGAGTTGTCAGCCCACTTCTTCAGGACAGCCTTTTTCTCCTTGCCGCTCATTCCCTCCGTGCTGTAACACTGGGAGAGTCCGTGAAAGAGGAATTTCAGGAATATTGCGCTGATATGGGTTTCTGCCAGCGTTCCCAGATGGACTTCCTCTTTGAATGCCATGCTTTCCAGATAGAGGCGCTGGGCAATTTCAATGGCATCCGGCCGTTTTTTCTGCACCAGTCCGGTGTCCAGACACTCATAGAAATACAGCGCTTCCGGCACGAAGGCCACGCTGCTGCAATGGCGCATATATTCCAGATTGAACAGCAGATCCTCTCCCATAGAAAGGTCTTCCGGAAAACCGTTTTCAATTTTTTCTCTTTTATAGAGCTTATTCCACGGGGAATTCAGCAGGTAGCGCTCGAAAATATCTGGGTACTCTTTTTCCAAATTCTCCATTGCTACCGTCTTACGAATTCTGGGCAGATTGAGTCTCTCTCCGCCGGAATTGACTTCCGTCAGTCCGCAGATCACCAGATCGGCGTTCTCCGCTTCCATAGCGGAGAGCAGGGTCTCCATCATATTATCCCGCATATAGTCATCGCTGTCCGCAAACTCTACATACTGTCCCGTGGCAAGGCTCAGGCCCCAGTTGCGTGTAGCAGAAACACCGGCGTTTTCATGGGTAAAGGTACGGATTCTGCTGTCCTGTGACGCATATTTTTTGCATATTTCATAGCTGTTATCCGATGATCCGTCATCCAGCAAAAGCAGCTCAAAGTCTCCATATTTCTGTGCCAAAATGCTCTCAATACACCGGGGCAGCTGTGCTGAAGCGTTATATATCGGAACAATCACACTGATCATTTTTTTCACTCTCCTTAGAAAAGTAAAGGACATAGCCCACCATAATCCAAAACAGGACACTCATCAAGCTCAGAGACAATGCGATTCTGCTTTCTACGAGATCTCCAATCAGCCATGCAGGGATACAGGTCGCCAGATATTTTACCGATGCCGGTATTTGCTTGCTGCAGTATATTTTCAGAACTTTCAGCATCAGGAATACAATCAGCACCGCAAACAATGCGAATCCCACAACTCCGCTGGATACAAGTACGGTTAAATAAATATTGTGAAGACCGCCTCCTGCAGAATTTCCATAATCATATTTAGAAAGTTTATCTTTCAAAGCATCGTCAATGCTTCTATACCCAATGCCAAAAACAGGGGCTTTACGGTATTCCTCCAGGCCGATCTTCCAAAGACCTGCTCTGCCGGTTGTAAAATCCGAAGTTCCTTCATTACTGGGATTCCGGTCGATAGGAATATCAACATGATCATTTCCTGTTTCCGAGGAGCTCTCAGAATGCAGGGCCTCAGCAACTCTTGCTGTGCCGTTTCTCAAAAGCTTAGAGGCGCTTGTTAAGATTGCTAAGCAAATTACCAGCAGAAGAGCCTTACAGCCCAGCTCCTTGATTCTTCCGAGGGACGGCTTTTTCCAGACAAACAGGAAGTAGAGAACCGCAAATGCCAGTACGCTGACCCAAGCACCTCTGCTCTGGACCAAACTGAAACACCAGAACTGGACAAACAGGTTCAGAATTAGGAAAATTTTCTCACGGCCGGCCTTTTTAAGCAAAAGGAATGTAAAAATAACAGAAATATAGTTGATTGTTCCGCCGGTATTAGGGTTATAAATTCCGCCTAATTGTCCGCCGCTGATTCCATAGAAAAAGGAACCTCCGCTAACATGCTTTGTACCGGGATAGGAATAAAAATAGATTCCCAGATTTATAACCGCAAACACAAAGGAAACTGTGACCATCGCATACATAAGATAAGTAAGTTCCTTGCGAATTTCCTCCGGACGAACCTTGCTGTCACAGTAGGTCATCATAAAATATAGCGAAACGGTATAACCCAGAATCAAAAGTTCATTGATAAAATGGCGCTGCATATGGAGCAAAATCGTGATTAAATACGATCCGCAAAAAAGTGCCATCAGCAGATATTCTTTCGTTCTGTAATGTTTTCTGTCTGTCAATAACAGATAGAGTGAAAGCACCAAGGTCCACGCACAAACCAATTTCTTGCTGAAATACAGCCAATCATGCAGCAAGGGAATTGCCATCAGCATGGCATAAACAATGAGCATCATTTTAGTTGCAAAAACAATACTGTTTTTTTTGCCTGATAGACTTTCTGTAATCTTAGACATCCTTAGCTTTCCTTTTTTATTTTATATTTTTAATAGCCAAGTAATTGCGTTCACAATTATTGGTGTCGTACAATGGGAAAAACGCCTCTTCCCGCTGCCTGTACATGGGCTCGTCGGCCAAACCATTTGCCATGAAATGCTCCAGATTTTGGCAGACATCCTCCAGCGTTGCGCAAAAAGGCCCGAATCCGTCTTCCTTATAGCTGAAATAGCCTTCCGGATACTGTCCCCTGCGGAACTTTTCCTCGTCAAACTGATAGTAGAGCATAGGCTTGCGCATATAGGCAAAATCCATAGAAATACTGGAATAGTCTGTAATCAGGAAAGCTGAGGTCTTCAAAAGCTCCTGTACATCGTATTTTCTCCAGTCTGCAATGGTAATCCGCTCGGACGCAGTGGAAAATTCGTTCAGATACTGCTGCATATTGCGATGAGGATAGAACAAAATCCGCATATCATACTTATCCAGCAGTTCACTGATTTTTTCACTGTTCAAAAATTCATTCCAACGCTGAAAATACTCCGTACTGGTAAAGTCGGACATATCATCCAGCTGCTTCGACTTTGAGGTGGGTGTTGCGATCCACTCCCGCCATGTGGGCATCACAAGGATCTGATTTTTCACAACCTTAAAATCATGGAGTCCATCAAATCTGGTAAGCCCCAAATACTGCACTGCCTCGGGAGGATAGCCAAAAGTATCCCGGATATATTCATATTCCCGCTTGGCACCGCACACAAAAAGGCTCATTTTTGTGGTTTCGTAATACAGCCATGGAAGGTCATTGACAATTACACCATGCTGAAGGAAGGCTCGCTTATTTTTCAGCAGGCCGGATATCTCCAACACATAGCAAATCGCAGCGTTGGGCTTGCCGCCTTTCTGGGAGCTGATATTTTTCTGTGCCGCCAGATAGTAGACCCAATGGCGATAGCCGCCGAACTGGATTACCTCGCCCAAATTTTCGACCCGCTTATAATCCGGAGACTCCTTGTTGATGGCATATACGCAGTCCTGCTCCGGATGGTGCATCCGTATATACTTATAAAGCCAGTAGCCATTGTCACGGGCTTCATTGCAGTCCTCGCAAATCAGCCACATTTCCGGTCTCTTTTTTCTCAGCAGCAAAGCCTGAGGAATCGCTGCTAAAAAGGTGAATCCTGCCAGAATATCCCGCCATTTCACCCGTTCAAATTTTTCCCTTAAACCACCCACGGTAACCATCCTCTGTTTTTATAACTTTGCAATCGCATAATTTTGCCGGAAACAGCATTGTCAGCACAATGTTTTGTTATAACACGCAATTGTGAACGATTCAAGTATGCGTAATCGTATCTGTTTCTGTTTTTTATTGCTCCTGTCTTACTTTTTTGGCAAAAGACGGCATTTTCAGCAATCCTACCAGTGTGCCCACGCCATAACTCACATGGAGCAGCAAAAACAGGAACGGCATCAAAATACTAAACGCATTGCCTTTTCCCTTGGCAATACTAAGCACCGTTCCAAGAATGGCAAATATGCCATACGCTCCCCACATTAGAGCAGTAAGCAGATGAAATCCAAACAGGCTCAGCAGTGTAGTACTAAAAATTGCCAGCACAAAGGCAGCCGGGACCAGATGATAGACTGAAATACACCCCGGGCAAACGCCGAGGGTAAGTGCAATCCAGTAGCCGTTGGAATACTTCTGCCGGATCATTCGGCGCAAAGTGTTGCGGGCATACTGATAGGAAATAATCTCCGGGTCAAAGCAAATCTTATAGCCCGCCATTCGCATCCGATAATTCATCTCATTATCCTCTGTACGGGCCAGCTTTTCGTTGAAAAGCCCCACTTCATCAAACAGCTCACGACGATAAGCCGCATGGAACATGGTCTTCACATACTGCCTCTGTGTGCCTCGTCTGCTGACATTGAAGCTGCTGCCGAAAAGCGAATTTTCAACCTCCAGCAATACATCGCCCCACTGGGAGTTATTGGCACTGATACAAGGACGGACACCGCCCGTAATCTTCTCTCCGCTCTGGTGAAGATTCATATTCTTTTCCACAAAATCAGCCGGAATATGAGCATGCGCATCCACACGGATGACCACATCTCCGGTAGCGCTGATGATTGCCTTATTCCATCCAAATGCCAAAATGCGTTTTGGATTTTCTTCCACCCGAACAGCAATATATTCACTCTGATATTTCTGTGCAAAGTTTTCCATTACTTTGCGAGTATCATCGGTAGACATACTATCCACCAAAACAATCTCCGTTTTCTCTTTAGGATAGCTCTGCTGCAAAAAATCGTTCAGCAGATTGGGAAGAAAATCCTCTTCATTGCGTGCCACTACGCAAAGGGATACTGTTTCTACACTCAATGGGTTACCTCCATACAAATCATACATCGATTACTATCATTGCTTCGGTAAAGCAGAAAGCATCTGCCCTGCCAACCTTAATTTTTCTAAAAAAAGCCAATAGGCTGAAATATGCCGCATTTGCGGCATAAACAGGAAATTTCGCAGCCAGCTAATTTTGGCAACAGTGGCCACTTATATCATGCTCAGTATACCTTTTTCGCCGAGGATTGTCAATGATTGTTTCATTTTTCCTCTATCTCATCAATAATTTTCCGTTTTTTTATCTAAAATTGTGTAATATTTTAGCAATTTTTCTTCACAAAGGCAGGCAGTACCGACAGCGTGTCTGTTTTCTGTTGCTGTATCAAAATTTCAAAAAAGAAGCCGCTGCCCATTCGGGCAGCGGCCGGCAAAGATGCTGTTTTAGGTGGTAGCGAGGCCGTCAACACTGAGGGTCACGCCGGTAATATAGGATGCTTCATCGGATGCAAGGAACAAAAGGGCGTTTGCAATGTCCTCGGGCTTTCCCAGACGGCGCAGAGGAATCCGGGCAATCAGGGGCGCAATCATATGCTCCGGTACGGCGTTCATCATGTCTGTCTCGGTAATTCCGGGGGCCACAGCGTTGACACGGATGCCCTTGGGGCCCAGCTCCCGGGCCAGAGAACGGGTCATGCCGTTCACTGCGTACTTGGAAGTGGGGTATGCAACACCGCTGGGCTGACCGTAGATACTCACCATAGAAGAGACATTGAGGATCACGCCGCTGCCCATTTTGTCCATGATGTCCGCCACGACCCGGGTGCAGTTGAATGTACCCAGTACATTCAAATCCATAACCTTACGGAACAATTCCTCGGTGTACTCCGTAAAGGGAGTGCTGTCGGAAATGCCGGCATTATTGATGAGAATATCGATTCGGCCGTATTTTTCCGCAATAGCTTCAAACTGCTCCTTGACCTGCTGATAATCCGCAAGATTGGGCCAGATAGCCTCCACATCGGAACCCGGGAATTCTTCCCGCAGCTGCTTGAGTGCCTTGTCAGCTGTTTCCTGACGGCTGGCACAGATAACCACTTTGGCGCCCTCCCGCAGAAAGGTTTGGGCTACCGCAAAGCCGATACCACGGCTGCCGCCGGTGATGACGGTAACCTTATCCTGTAATCTCATAATAATTGCCTCCTTATCATTGGTTTTTCTTTATTATATGGATTTTTTCTGCATATATCCGTGACAATGTCACGAAGCCCCCATATTTTCTGTTTTTGCGGTTACACGATGCCCTGTGCGGTCATAGCCTCGGCAACCTTCAGGAATCCGGCAATATTGGCGCCCACCACATAGTTTCCGGGCACACCGTATTCTTTGGCAGCTTCGTCAACGGCAGTGAAAATGTGGGTCATAATCCCCTTGAGTTTTTCGTCCACCTCTTCAAAGCTCCAGCTGAGCCGCTCGGAATTCTGGCTCATTTCCAGAGCGGATACTGCCACACCGCCGGCATTGGATGCCTTGCCGGGGCAGAACAGCACCCCATGGCTCTGGAGATAACCGGTAGCCTCCAGGGTGGTAGGCATATTGGCGCCCTCTGCCACGGCGATGCAGCCGTTTTTCACCAGCATTTCGGCATCCTCCAGCTGCAATTCGTTCTGCGTTGCACAGGGCAGAGCCACATCGCACTTGACGCTCCAAACGCCCTTGCCTTCGTGGTACTGGGCGCTGGGACGGGCAGCTGCATACTCGGTAAGTCTTGCCCGCTTCACTTCCTTTACCTGCTTGAGGAGCGCCACATCGATGCCCTCGGGATCATAAATCCAGCCGGTGGAATCGGAGCAGGTCACGGGTTTTGCACCCAGCTGCCATGCCTTTTCGATGGCGTAGGTGGCCACATTTCCGGCACCGGAAACCGCCACGGTCTTTCCTGCAAGGTTGTGGCCGTTGGCCTTCAGAAGCTGTTCCGTAAAGTAGAGCAGGCCATAGCCGGTAGCCTCCCGTCGGGCAAGGCTGCCGCCGTAGCTGAGGCCCTTGCCGGTGAGCACGCCCTCATAGACGCCCCGGATACGCTTATACTGGCCGTAGAGGTAGCCGATTTCCCGGGCACCTACACCGATATCGCCGGCAGGCACATCCACATCTGCGCCCACATATTTATAAAGCTCTGTCATAAAGCTCTGGCAGAATGCCATGATCTCCCGGTCGGATTTTCCTTTGGGGTCAAAATCCGCACCGCCCTTGCCGCCGCCGATGGGCAGTCCGGTGAGGGAATTTTTGAAAATCTGCTCAAAGCCCAAGAACTTGATGATACCCTGATTGACGCTGGGATGGAACCGCAGTCCGCCCTTATACGGGCCGATGGCATTGTTATACTGGACACGGTAGCCATTGTTCACCTGCACCTGTCCCTTGTCGTCCACCCAGCTGACCCGGAACTGAATCACCCGATCCGGGGTGGTCAGCCGTTCCAAAAGGGCATTCCGACGATATTCTTCCTCATTACGCTCAATAACAGGCCGCAGAGATTCCAAAACCTCTCTCACCGCCTGATGGAATTCCGGCTGTGCCGGATTCTTGGCGATCACACCTGTCAATATTTCCTGTACATAATCCATATTTTGTTCCTCCTGAACACCGGGCTTGCGCCCTGCTGAGATTGCACGTATTTTAGCACACTCTTTTCCTCAGCACAATAATAATTTTTGCGCAAACCGCAAAATATCGGTACAGATGAACTCTGTACCGATATTGCCGCATCTTATTTACCTGCTACAGAAAGTCCGTTCACAAGTACACTGGGTGCGCCGAAAGCAGTCATGCCCATAGCACTGGGGATTTCCGTATTATTTGCCAAAGAGTCGATGTTCTTCAGCAGCTCGTAGAAGTTGCCCGCCACGGTGAAAGACTTCACCGGCACGGTCTTTACACCGTTTTCGATCAGGAAGCCGGCACTCTGGAGAGAAAAGTCACCGGTGATGTTATTGGCACCTGCATGGAGGCCGCCCAAAGAATTGATATAGACACCGTTGCCTGCCTTTTGCAGCAGCTGCTCCTCGGTAAGCTCGCCGCCTTCCAGATACATGGTGAAGGGGCTGATGCTTACGGGAGAATCGTAGTTGCCCTTGGAAGCATTGCCTGTGGTTTCCTTTCCTGCCACTGCTGCGGTTTTCAGATTGTACAGCAGGGTTTTGAGGACGCCGTTTTCAATGACATTTTTCTTATGAGTGGGGCTGCCCTCTGCATCGAAATTGATGGGCATGGGATTTTCCTTGTGGAAAGGATCGTCCACCAAGGTCACACAGGGAGCGGCGATTACCTCGCCCTCCTGATCTGCCAGACGGCTCAGGCCCTTCTGGGCAGCTCCGGAAGAGAAAATGCTGCTGAAAGTAGCCAGCAGGTCGGACATGGCCTCGCTGTTGAAAACAACCGGATACTGACCTGTAGGAGCGGGGTCGCCGCCCAGCTTCCGCAGAGCGCCTTCCGTTGCCTTGGCAGTGAGCTTTTCGGTGTCGATGGTATCGAGCTGTCCCAGCTTGATCTGGTAGTCGTTGGACATTTCCTTGCCGTTGGTAACAACGGATGCCACCACCAGACCTGCCATGGTATTTTCATAGTGGAGGTCCAATCCCTTGGAGTTATAAATGGCGATTTCGCTGCGGCCGGAAAGTCCCTGCGTGGAGCAGCCGTCGATGACAGCGGAATTGGAAGCGTAGAGCTTTTCCTGCGTGTCCATGACGCTGTGGATCAGTTCGTCAGTGGTGGGCAGAGCGTAGGGGGTAAAGTCCAGCTTTTCGTAGGTCTTGCCGCCCTCGGACAGGAACACCTGCTCGTCGGACTCCAGAAAACGGGCGCTGTCTGCCGCCTTCTCCACAATGGATGCGGCCTGCTCCGGGTTCAAAGCCTCTGTGGATGCGTAGCCCATTTTGCCGCCGACGATGCAGCGGAAGCACACGCCGCCCTCCAGAGAGCTGGTAAAATCGTTCATTTCGTGCTGGAAGGCACCCACACTGGTGCTCTCCGAAGTCTGATAGTAAAGCTCGTATTCGGTGATGCCCATGGCCTCGGCCTTGGCAATAACCGCTTCTTTGAATG
>RCNI01002101.1_pt1 | contig 29720 bp, 29 predicted proteins | sample 2041151 | NCBI WGS metagenome assembly RCNI01 (sample SAMN09708214, study PRJNA481090) | feces metagenome | isolation source: feces | place: Antarctica: Albino Rookery
GACGAGCCTACAGCATTTTTGGATGTGGGACAGCAGATCCGTCTGATGCAGCTGGTGCGGGAACTGGCAGCGCAGGGGAAAACCCTGGTGCTGGTGCTCCACGATCTCCATTTGGCACTGCGGTATTCGGATCAGATTGCGGTGATGGAAAACGGAATGCTGAAAGCCGTGGCTGCCCCGGAGGAAATCGTTGCCTCCCGGGTGCTGCAGCAGCTTTTCTCCGTGGAGATTGGCAAGGTGGAGACAGCCCAGGGAATCCAGTATTACTATGCGCCTCAGGAGGGAGAAACATGAAATACTTTCCTGCATTTATGGATATTTTGGGAAAGCGGGTGCTGATCTGCGGCGGCGGACGGCATGCGCTGGAAAAGATAGAAAAGCTTCGCCCGTTTGCACCCTGCATAGAGGTCTTTTCTCCCACACTTTCGGAAGACATCGGAGAGATTCCTTTGATTCGTCGCCCGTTGGAGGAAACGGATCTGGAGCCTCGCCCGGTCTTCGTGATTGCGGCGGAGGATGCGGAAGAAAACCGACGGATTCGGCGGCTTTGTCAGGAGAGGGGAATTTTCGTCAATGCGGTGGATCAGCCGGAGGACTGTGATTTTATCTTCCCGTCCATGATTACGGCGGGAGATCTTTCCGTAGGCGTCAGTACCGGCGGCGCTTCCCCTACGGTGGGGATGATTCTGCGGGATCGCTTTTTGCAGCAGATTCCCGACCGGACTGATGAGATTCTGGAATGGATGATCGAGGTACGGGAACAGGTGAAAAATGTATTTACCCAAAACAGCGCCCGGAAACTGGTACTGCGAAAAATTGCGGCAGAAGCACTGGAGAAAAATCGCCCGCTTACAGAGGAAGAACTGGAAGCCTTCTTAAAGTAAGAAGAAAGATAGAAAAAGAGCCGATACGATTCGTATCGGCTCTTTTTCGACATGAAAATTGGAGGAGGAAATCGGCTAGATTAAGAGAATCCCCATGGCGCTCAAAACAGAGGTGATGAGGATAAAGACGATCAGCACCGGGGCAATATACCGGATGACGGCGGTGAAGAGCCGCTGACTCCGGAACCGGGAGCTGAGGGTGACTTCATCGATGATGACCTTGGGCTTCAGCACATAGCCTACCAGCAGGCAGGACAGCAGTGCCACAACAGGCATCAGCACGGAATTGCTGATAAAGTCGAAGAAGTCCAAAAGAGACATACCCAGAGGCGCAACCCCGGAGAGGGGACCGTAGCCCAGGGCAGAGGGAATGGCAAATACCAGAGCGTAAGCGCCTACCAGACAGCAGGCGGGCTTGCGATGCCAGTGCAGCCGATCTTCCACAAAGGAAATCACCGTTTCCATAAGGGAGATGGAAGAGGTCAGGGCTGCAAACAGCACCAGCAGGAAAAATACAATGCCGATGACCCGGGCCATGCCCATGGCTTCAAACACCTTGGGAAGGGTCTGGAACATAAGACCGGCTCCGGCGTTCAGCTTGGACTGATCGCCGCCGGAGAAGGCGAATACCGCAGGCACCACCATGGCACCGGCCAGAAAGGCAATGCCGGTATCGAAAAAGCTGATCTGGTGGACAGATTTTTCAATGTCGTCTTCCTTTTTAAGGTAGGAGCCATAGGTGATCATAATGCCCATGGCGAGAGACATGGAATAGAACATCTGCCCCATGGCTGCCAGAATGGTGGTGACAGAGAAGTTTTTGAAATTCGGGGTGATATAGTAGAGAAATCCCTCCCATGCACCGGGGAGTGTTACCGAGTAAACAGCCACGGCAATGGTGAGCAGAACCAGCAGCGGCATCATCAGCTTGTTGGCTTTTTCAATGCCGTTTTTCACCCCCATCATCACCACCAAAAAGGTGACAATTACAAAGAGAGACAGCCAGACGATGGGCTGTGCGGAGCTGATGAAGTTGGGGAAAAAGCTGTCCTGCGCCATGGCAGCCTGCTGTCCGGTCAGATAGGAAAACAGATACTTAAAGACCCAGCCGCCGATGACACAGTAATAGGGAAGGATGATGATTGGCACCAACGAGGCAAGAACGCCCAGAAAGCCTGCACCCTTGTGGAGAGAACGGTAGGCAGCAATGGCGCTGAGTTTGGTCTTTCGTCCAATGGCAATTTCCATGGTCATAATGCTGTGACCAAAAGTGAGTACCAGCACCAGATAGACCAGCAGGAAAATGCCGCCGCCATATTTGGCTGCCAGATAGGGGAATCGCCAGATGTTGCCAAGACCAACGGCGGAGCCAGCTGCTGCCAGCACAAACCCAACCCGCCCGGAAAAACTGCTTCGTTCTTTCATAATCGTCCATCCTCCTAAACTTGCCTGCCCGGGAATTACGGAGCAGCCCTATTCTACAGTGTTTACGAGAGAAAAGCAAGTGTTCATGTATCAGAGAAAAACGAAGAAAAGCACAGCGTCACTGGAAAAGTACGCACCGGGCGGTGACATTTTGAAACCTGTCTACAATGTGCGGACATATGTATGCGAAAGAAACAAAAGAGGGGGGAGAGTTCCTGTGAATTTTTGTTCAGTATTTTCCCGGCAGACGCAAAAAGTCTGTAGAGGTCATAAAATACCTGCCCCGAAGGGAATCTACGGGGCAGGCGGGGGCTTCTTTCATCTGAGGGGTGCAGGAAAGGGAGAAAAGCAAGACGAAAGCCGCTTTTTTCAGGGGCGTGCAAAAAAATACCGGGCAAGCCCCGGCGGGGGTGCCCGGTGTCTCCTCCGAAAAGAAGAACTTCCCGGTGCTGTTGACCAGACAGCTCCGGGAAGTCCAAAAGAGGGGTAAAAATAAAAAGGAGTTTTGTACCATAAGACCTTTGTACGCCCTGATTATACAGGTAGAATATAAAAAATGCTATGGGGTAATTGTTAAATAAGTATGAAGCATAGAGAATATAGAAACGGAAAATTGTGCATAACATACAGTGGCTTTTCCGATATATGAAATTACTGTAACAGTTTTCGGAGCCACTTGACATTTTATCAAAAAGGAGTATGATGAAAGAAAAAGAATTAGCACTCTAAAGACGAGAGTGCTAAAATGCGTAAGGAGGATTCGCTATGAATTTCGGAAACTATACCCAAAAATCATTGGAAGCGGTACAAAGTGCCCAGAATCTGGCGGTAAAATCCAGTCATCAACAGCTGGAGCAGGTGCATCTGCTGCTGGCACTTTTGCAGCAGCAGGGCGGCCTGATTCCGCAGCTGCTTCGGAAAATGGATGTCACCGTGGAGAGCCTGGAGGCAGCGGCAGAGGCAGAGCTTCGGAAGATCCCTGCCGTCACCGGCAGCCGGGAGGCTGACCGTTTCTATATCAGCGCCGATGTGGAGGCTACTTTTGTGGCAGCCCAGGAGCAGGCAGAGAACATGAAGGACGAGTTCGTATCGGTGGAGCATCTGTTCCTTGCTCTGCTGGATACCGCCAAGGGCGGTGTGCAGGAGCTGTTTAAGCTCTACCGGATCACCAAGGAAAATGCCCTCAAGGCTTTGCAGGCTGTCCGTGGCAATCAGAGAGTTACTTCCGACAGCCCGGAAAGCACCTACGATGCACTGGAAAAGTACGGCACCGACATGGTGAAGCGGGCACGGGAACAGAAGATGGACCCGGTGATCGGCAGAGATGAGGAGATCCGTAATGTGATCCGTATTCTCTCCCGGAAGACCAAGAATAACCCTGTGCTGATCGGTGAACCCGGTGTCGGCAAAACCGCCATTGCAGAGGGACTTGCCCAGAGAATCGTTAAGAAGGATGTGCCCAAGGGACTGCAGGATAAAACCGTGTTCTCGCTGGATATGGGTGCGCTGATTGCCGGCGCCAAGTATCGGGGCGAATTTGAAGAGCGGCTGAAAGCTGTCCTCAATGAGGTGAAGAAGTCTGAGGGACAGATTATCCTCTTCATCGATGAACTGCACACCATTGTGGGTGCTGGTAAGACTGAGGGCAGCATGGATGCAGGCAACCTCTTAAAGCCTATGCTGGCACGAGGAGAGCTGCATTGCATTGGCGCTACTACCTTGGATGAATACCGCCAGAACATCGAAAAAGACCCGGCTCTGGAGCGCCGTTTCCAGCCGGTAATGGTGGATGAGCCCACAGTTGAAGATACCATTGCCATCCTGCGTGGCCTCAAAGAGCGGTATGAGGTGTTCCATGGCGTAAAGATTGCGGATTCCGCCATCATTGCGGCGGCAACCCTGTCTCACCGGTATATCACCGACCGGTTCCTTCCCGATAAGGCCATCGATCTGGTGGACGAAGCCTGCGCCCAGATCCGCACGGAGATGGATTCCATGCCCGCAGAGCTGGACGAAGTTTCCCGCCGCATCATTCAGATGGAGATTGAGGAAGCTGCGCTGAAGAAGGAGGAAGATCCTCTTTCCAAGGCTCGTCTGGCAGAACTGCAAAAGGAACTGGCAGAAACCCGGGATTCCTTCAAAGCCCAGAAGGCACAGTGGGAGAACGAGAAAAATGCCATCGGCCGTGTGCAGCAGCTGCGTGAGCAGATCGAGGATCTGAACCGCCAGATTGAGAATGCCGAGCAGAGCTATGATCTGGAAAAGGCAGCAGAACTGAAATACGGTCGCCTGCCGGAGGCACAGCGCCAGCTGCAGGAGGAAGAGCAGAAAGCACAGGTCGGCAAGGAAAGCCAGATCCTCCGGGACAAGGTGACGGAGGAAGAAATCGCAAAAATCGTGGAGCGCTGGACGGGCATCCCTGTGTCCCGGCTGGTGCAGGGCGAGCGTGAAAAGCTGCTGAACCTGGACGAAACCCTCCACAAGAGAGTTGTGGGACAGGATGAAGCTGTGCAGGCAGTCACGGAAGCAATTCAGAGAAGCCGTGCCGGTATTCAGGACCCCAACCGTCCCATCGGATCGTTCCTGTTCCTCGGCCCCACCGGTGTTGGTAAAACGGAACTGGCAAAGACTCTGGCACAGGCACTTTTCGATGATGAAAACAATCTGGTTCGTATCGATATGTCCGAATATATGGAGAAATACAGTGTCTCCCGTCTGATCGGAGCGCCTCCCGGATATGTTGGCTATGAGGAAGGCGGTCAGCTCACCGAGGCAGTGCGCCGGAAGCCCTATTCCGTTGTGCTGTTCGATGAGGTGGAGAAAGCACACCCGGATGTGTTCAATGTGCTTCTGCAGGTGCTGGATGACGGACGAATCACCGATTCTCAGGGCAGAACCGTGGACTTTAAGAATACCATCATCATCCTCACTTCCAACCTTGGCTCGGAATTTCTGCTGAACGGCATCCGTCCTGACGGCTCCATCGAGGAGAGCGCCAGAGAGCAGGTGCAGCAGCTGCTGCGCCGTTCCTTCCGCCCGGAGTTCCTGAACCGACTGGATGAGATCGTGTTCTATAAGCCTCTGCGCCGGGAAGATGTGACGAGAATCATCGATCTGCAGATTGCCAAGCTGAACAGCCGCCTGGAACAGCAGCAGATCAGCGTTGTGCTGACGGAGGCTGCCAAGAGCTTTATCGTCAACGAAGCCTACGATCCTCAGTATGGTGCAAGACCGCTGCGCCGTTATGTGCAGCATACGGTGGAGACCATGCTCAGTAAGAAGCTTCTCCGGGGCGAAATCCTGCCGGGACAGACCGTCACGGTGGATGCGGACGGCAGCGACCTGTATCTGAAATAAAAAAGCGGGAGCGTATCCATAGCGGGTACGCTCCCAATTTTTTCAATCTTTTTTCTCTTTCCCGGCTTTTCGCCAGCTGGCATAAAGCACAACGGCGGTGGCCAGAGAGGTGATGCAGGAGCAGATGAGAAGTCCTGCGAATGGTGCCCCGATGAGAAAGCCCATCATGGGGTTTCTGCGATCCAGATACAGAACGATCAGCAGGGCAATGTTAAATGCCAAAGACAGATTGGGCAGAGCTGCTTTCCAGAATTTCATTATGCACCCTCCTTGCTTTCCCGGATCACCAGAATGTCACCCAGCGCCCGGTCACCGCCGTTGCTGGGCTTGCTGTAGCGCTGGTCATCAAATACCATCACGGCGCTGCCGCCGCCGTCCAGATTGTAGGCGGTGGTGCAGCCCAGCTGCTCAAAGACCGCAGCCAGCTGAGGAATGGTCATGCCGGCGGAGTATCCGGGCTGTCTGCCGTCCACCACCACGAAGCAGTAGTGACCCGGCTCGTAGTAGCCGATGGCACTTCTGGGGTTGGGATAGCCCACGGTAGTGGATACCTGGTAGGAATCCCGCACCTTTCCGTTTTCATCCAGCAGCTTGGGACCGAAGCTCCATACCTGCAGGGGATGGCGCTGGAGAATTTCATCGATGGTATATTCGCCGCCGTCATAGGTTTCTATCACACCGTCGTCATACAGCACGCAAATGCTGTTAAAGTTGGTGTCGGATACATAAATTTCTTCGTTTCGCATCAGGAAACCGCTTACCTGATAGGTCAGGAAGTCGCCGCTGACGGACAGAATTCCGTTGGCATCGGCATCCATTTCCAGTACATCCTGGGTAGAAAAGTATTCCATTTCGCCGTAAGCTGTGGCGGTTACGAAGTTATCGAGACTTGCCACATACACATCTGCCACATGGTAGGTGATCTGGTCACTGCCTTCTCCGGTGGTGACAGTTTCGATGTTAACGGAGACATTGGGGCTTGTGTAGGAATGGTCGGTAGTTACCACGGTGTCCGTAAAATGCTCCGCAAATTTCTTCTGCCATTCAGTGCGGTGATCTTCCGGGGCATCCGTGGGAGGCACCGCCTCCGGGGCGGTGGCAGGACTTTCGGTGGGGCTGGAAGGCTCAGAGACAGCAGCTGTCTGCTCTTTCTGCCAGCGATGATACTTTACCTTGAACGCAGGAATCACATGGTGGAACATGGCAAATACCACCAAAATCAGACCCACAAGCAGAACATCCACAAGAATCAGCCTGTAAATGGGCATCCGCTTTTTGGAATCCCGGGTCTGGGGAATCTCTTCTTTGTTTTTCTTGATTTTCACACGATCTTCTCCTCTTGGGCAGCAGGGCAGAAAAATCTTCTGAAGCTGCTGCGTTTTGTCCATTCGACAATTTCCACTATTATACCGAAAAAGAAGACAGGTGTAAAGCAAATCCCAGCGTTTTTTCCTGATTTTCCTGTGCTTAAATGGCTGTGCCATTGTGTTTTGGCAGGGAATATGCTAAAATAATTTCAAATCAATCACGGCGTAGAGGGAGAAAAGCAAATGGGGGAGAACAGGTTTCCGGTGGTGGGCATCATTCCGTCCTTAAACCCGGATGAGAAACTGAAACAAACGGTGGAAGGACTGCTGAAAGCAGGCTTTACCGATCTGATTGTGGTGGACGATGGGAGCCGACAGGACTGCCAGAGCATTTTCGGCGATCTTTCGCGTTTGCCCGGCTGCTGTGTGCTGCATCACCCGGAGAATCGGGGAAAGGGGCGGGCACTGAAAACCGGATTTTCCTATTATCTGAACCATTATGATCAAGATTTCTTCTGCGGCGTAGTCACGGCGGACGCAGACGGACAGCATCTGCCCAAAGATATTTATGAGACAGCGCTGGCGGTTGCCCGGGCGGAGAAAGAAACGTGCTTTTTGGCTCTGGGCACCAGAGATTTTGATGAACCGTCCGTACCCTTTAAGAGCCGCAGCGGCAATAAGATCACCACCTGGGTCTTTAAGCTGCTCTATGGCAAGCTGATCCACGATACCCAGACCGGTCTGCGGGGAATTTCCAATGCCATGGTGCCCCTGTGCCTGGACATGAAGGGGGAGCGGTTTGAATACGAAATCAATATGCTGATTGCGGCAGCACGAAACCACTACACCATGGAGGAAATCCCCATTGAGACAGTCTATTTTGACTCCAACCGGGAAACCCATTTCAGACCCTTTCAGGATTCTGTGCGGATCTATAAGGTGATGTTTGCCTCGTTTTTGAAGTTTGCCTGTTCCGGGCTTTTTTCTGTGCTGATAGACCACGGACTGTTTGCCTTGTTTTTGTATCTGGGGTTTCGGAGAATGACGGATGTGGCAGCGATTCCGCTTGCCACTGTGCTGGCACGGCTGGGCTCCTCCTATGTGAATTTCACCCTGAATCGCTCTCTGGTCTTTTCTGCCGGAAAGAGCAACCGTAAAAATCTTCTTCGCTATTATACCCTCTGTGTTTTGCAAATGGCGGCGTCTGCCGCAGCGGTGACGGTGCTGCACCTTCTGACACTGGGAAATTCCTCCCTGCTGAAACTGATTGTGGACGGTCTGCTGTTCCTTGCCAGCTACCGAATCCAGCAGGCGTGGGTGTTCGGAGAAAAATAAGAACAAAAGAACCCTCTCTGCGTATTTGCGCCGCAGAGAGGGTTTTCTTATACATTTTCAGGTGCTTCTGCTGAAGATTCCCATACGGGTGCTGCCTCAAAGCTCTGCATTTTCCCTTTCCAGGGGAAAGTGAGCCGACGGGAAAACAGCATGGGGGCAGAGGCGCTGTCCCGGGCACCGTATTTGTGGTCACCCACCAGAGGGTAGCCCCGGCTGGAAAACTGCACCCGGATCTGGTGGCTGCGCCCGGTGTGCAGCCGAATCCGGACGAGACTTTCTTCTCCGGCGGTGAGCCGTACAAATTCCAGCCGTGCTTCCTTGACACCGGTGCGCTGCCGCTTCACAACAAACACCTTGTTCTTTCTGCTGTCCTTGAAAAGAAGGTCTGTCCAGTCGCCTGTTTCCGGGGGTGTGCCGTGAACCAGAGCGGTGTATTCCTTTACCATGGAGCCGTCCTGAATGGCCTTTGAGAGGGCGGCGGCAGCCTGCTTTGTGCGGGCATAGACCATCACACCTCCCACATTCCGATCCAGCCGGTGGACGGGGAAAAGGTCACCGCCCAGCTGCGCACGGAGCTGATCGGGAAATTCTTTTTCGGAATCCGGTCCTACCGGCTTGATGCACACCACGATTCCGGCATCCTGATATAAAATATCCATGAAACTGTCTCCTTAGAAAAGATGGAAAAGAAACCCCGGCGCATGGGTGCGCCGGGGAATGGAATTAAAGATACTCGGTGTTTCCGGGCTGCTCATGATAGGGGTCATGAGAATCCGGAGGGGTTTGCCGGGATGCGCTGCGTCTGGGGGGCATACCGGAATCCTTGTTCCGGCAGGCAAAAATGAACGGGGGGCGGACAACAGGGAGGAAAACGCTGAGCACCATAAACAGCACATTGTTGGCGGGGGAGCAGGAGGTATAAAGATCATACAGAGCGATGAAGCGGTAGATGATCTTTGCAAAGCTCACACAGAACCATACAACGCAGAAAATGAATGCAGTGAGAGAAACCGCCATCAGCGTGCCACCTGCATGGGCGTAAGGATTATAGTGCAGATGGAAATTGTGAAGGGAAATCTGATACTGGATCGGACCGATGAGGCTGAAGCAGATAATGGCAAGCAGCAGACTCACGATACTCAGCAGAAGAAGGATTTTCCGCCGGTTCGTCACCTTGTTTTTGACCACATATTGAAATTGGTCGGAAATGCTGCCGAGAATCCAAAGTCTGCCTACAGGCAGCCAGGCAAGCCATGCGTGGTGAATGGTGCGGCGCTTTGCGATGGTGTAAAGCCCCAGAGATTCCAGAACATAGAAGACCACCGTAACAGCAGCGACCAGCAGCCAGACAAACAGAAGAAATCCAATCATAGCAAAAGCAAGACCGGGAAATACATCAGAATAGCTCATAGAAATACCTCCTGACAATAATAGGGGTGTTATTTTCCAAATTGAATACCGCTGCGGAATTTCTCCCAGACTTCCACCTTTTCTCCCTGCTGATAGTAGAGCGTGTCGTTTGCGGGAGTGTAGACAGCCAGCTCGAAAAGTCCGTCCTGATCGTAGACCAGAATTACTTCCCGATCTTCCAGCGCTACATAGGAAACGCTCAGCTTGCCGTCATCGGCCAGCAGAATTTCCTTCACCTCTACGCACTGGTAGAGATAATCGGACAGGGCAGTGTAAAGGACTTGTATTCCTCAAACCGGGACTGCTTGTTTTCTCCCTGTACGCACATGGAGAGGATAATGTCCTTTTGCGCACCCTCTTTTCCGGTGAGGGCGTTAAAGTCTGCTGCATAGGTCTGCGCCATAGCGGTCTCTTCCGGGGTGGGGAGACGCTTGGTGGAGCGGTTGGCGAAGAGATAGATGCCGCTGGTCAGACAGCAAACAACAAAAATAATGAGAAATGTCCGCAAGGTCTTATTTTGCTTTATGTTCATACTCACATTTGCATTTGCATTTGTGGAAGCAGATTGCGAGGTTTTATTCTTTTTAAACATACCAAGTCTCCCAACAGAATTTAGTCGAAGTTAGTATACCATGAAATTTGCGGATTGGAAAGACTTTCAACAAAAAAAGCCCTCTTCCCGGAGGAAGAAGGCTTTTGATCGGTTACTGCATCAGCTTGCAGACAAGCTCGGTGTAAGCAAAGGGATCTTCCAGAGGCAGGTCAGCCATCAGCTGAGCCTGATAGCACAGCAGACTTGCGTAGTCCTTAGCCTTTACGGGATCCTCGGTCATGGCCTTTTCCAAAGCCTGCACGGCAGCGTGGTCGCTGTTAAGCTCCAGAATCCGGCCGGAGGAGTATGCAAACTCGGGATTTGCCCGCTTCATGTACTTCTCCATCTCGAAGCTCATGCCGGTGTCAGGCACCATGCTGACAGGATAGGAGCCCAGATTCTGAGAGAAGCGAACTTCCTTGACCCGGTCACCCAGAGATTCCTTCACGAAGGTGAGGAAGCCCTTCTTCTGCTCGGCCTGCTCTTCGGCGGCTTTCTTTTCTTCCTCGCTCTGCAGACCCAGATCTTCGGTAGCAGCGTTGCAGAAGGACTTTTCGCTGTAGGTCATCAGGGTCTGGGGGATGAATTCATCCACATCCTCGGTAAAGAGCAGTACATCGTAGCCCTTTGCATTGAGGGTGCTGACCTGCGGCAGCTTCTTGGAATGCTCGATGCTTTCGCCGGGGACGAAATAGATCTTTTCCTGACCCTCTGCCATGGAGTCCACATATTCCTTCAGGGTAATCAGCTTATCCTGCTTGTAGCTGTAGAACAGCAGCAGATCCTGGCAGGCTTCCTTGTGAGCGCCGTAGTCGGAGACGGTGCCGTACTTCAGCTGACGGCCGAAGATGCTGTAGAACTCTTCGTACTTTTCACGCTCGTTATCCAGCATATTCTTCAGTTCGCTCTTGATCTTCTTCTCGATGCTCCGGGCGATGATGGTGAGCTGACGGTTGTGCTGCAGCATCTCACGGCTGATGTTCAGGGACAGATCCTGGCTGTCCACAATGCCCTTTACAAAGCGGAAGTGCTCAGGCAGCAGATCCTCGCAGTTTTCCATAATCATAACACCGGAGGAATAGAGCTGCAGACCACGCTTGTAGTCCTTGGAGTAGAAATCGAAGGGAGCCTTGCCGGGGATGTACAGCAGAGCCTTGAAGCTTACGGTACCCTCTGCATTGTAGTGGATCACCCGCAGGGGCTTGTTGTAGTCAAAGAACTTGTCACGGTAGAAGGTGTTGTATTCTTCTTCCGTTACATCCTTGTGATTGCGCTGCCAGATGGGAACCATGGAGTTAAGGGTCTCCATCTCGGTGTAATCCTCATATTCGGGCTTATCCTCGGGGGAATCTTCCTTCTTACGGGACTTGGTCACTTCCATGCGGATGGGGTAGCGGATGTAGTCGGAGTACTTTTTAATCAGGCTGCGCAGCTCGTACTCTTCCAGATACTGGGAGCTCTTTTCCTCTTCGGTATCTTCCTTGAGGGTCATAATTACATCGGTACCGGGGTAATCTCTGGTGGCTTCCTCGATGGTGTAGCCGTCTGCACCGTTGGAAGTCCACTGGAAGGCGGTGTCTTCGCCGTACTTCCGGGAGATCACAGTGACAGAGGAAGCCACCATGAAAGCGGAGTAGAAGCCCACGCCGAACTGACCGATGATGTCCACATCGTCGCTCTTTTCCATAGCCTGCTTGAAGCTGAGAGAGCCGGACTTGCAGATGGTGCCCAGATTCTCTTCCATTTCAGCCCGGTTCATACCAATGCCGTTATCAGAAACCGTGAGAACCCGATGTTCGGGATCCCGGGTGATGGTGATGGCAAAATCATCCCGGTTGAGGCCCACTTTGTCGTCGGTCAGAGCGGTGTAGGCCAGCTTGTCGATGGCATCGGAGGCGTTGGAGAGAATCTCCCGCAGGAAGATCTCCCGATGAGTGTAAATTGAATTGATCATGAGATCCAGCAAACGCTGGGATTCGGCTTTGAATTGCTGCTTTTCCATAATCGTAATACGCATCCTTTCAAGAATTAGCACTCTTAATAGCTGAGTGCTAATATTATAACGCAGGAAAGAAAAAATGCAAGCCCTTTGGAAAAAAGTTCTTTGATTATTCACAAAACTGTGGTAACATATATAATGTATATCTATGTGCATTGGGAATTTATCCCAATTTGCGCATTTCCATAGAATAAGAAAAAACGAAGAAGAACGATTGTTTAAAGTGTAAGGAGTAAAGAATGATTACAGTCAGCAATTTAGGTATGCAGTTTGGCGGCCAGTGGCTGTTCCAGCATGTAGACCTGCAGTTCCTGCCCGGTAACTGCTACGGCATTATCGGTGCAAACGGTGCAGGCAAGTCCACATTCCTGCGGATTCTCTACGGCGAACTGGATTCCACCACCGGTTCCATTTCCGTTACCGAGGGTCAGCGGGTTTCCGTTTTGAAGCAGAACCAGAACGCCTATGACGGCTACAGCGTGATGGATACCGTGATCATGGGCAACCAGCATCTTTATGATGTGATGAAGGAAAAGGACGCCATTTACGAAAAGCCGGATTTCTCCGATGAGGATGGTCTGCGTGCTGCCGATCTGGAGGCAGAGTTTGCGGAAATGGGCGGCTGGGAAGCCGAGTCCGATGCCTCCCGGATTCTGCAGGGCTTGGGCGTGCCCACGGATAACCATTACGATATGATGGCAGACACCGACCCCCGACTGAAGGTGAAGGTGCTGCTGGCACAGGCATTGTTTGGCAACCCCGACATCGTCATGCTGGACGAGCCTACCAACAACCTGGACATTGAGTCCATCAACTGGCTGGAGGACTTCCTGCTGGACTTCCCCGGCATGGTCATCGCCGTGTCCCATGACCGTCACTTCCTCAATACCGTCTGTACCCATACTGTGGATATTGATTACGGCAAGATCAAGATGTATGTCGGTAACTACGATTTCTGGTACGAGTCTTCTCAGATGGTGCAGACAATGCTCCGCAATAAGAATAAGCGCAATCAGGAAAAGATCGAAGAACTGCAGCTGTTCATTCAGCGGTTCTCTGCCAATAAGGCAAAGGCAAAGCAGGCAACCGCCCGCCGGAAGCTGCTGGATAAGCTGACCGTTGAGGAAATGCCCTGCTCCACCCGCCGCTATCCCTTCGTCGGCTTCATGCCGGAGCGGGAGCTGGGTAAGGACGTGCTGACTGTCAAGGATGTTTCCGTTACCGTGGACGGAGAAAAGCTGCTGGATAAAGTGTATTTCTCCGTAAACCGTACAGATAAGATTGCATTCGTCGGTGAAAACGAACTGGCACAGACCGCTCTGTTCCAAATCCTGATGGGCGAGCTGGAGCCGGACGAAGGCAGCGTCAAGTGGGGCGTTTCCACCAGCCGCAGCTACCTTCCCAAGGATAATACCCCCTATTTTGAGGGCAACAAGAGCGAACTGGTAGACTGGCTCCGGGAGTATTCCGCCAAGAAGGACGATGTGTACCTCAGAGGCTTCCTGGGTCGGATGCTGTTCTCCGGCGAAGATGTATTTAAGAGCGTGGATGTGCTCTCCGGCGGCGAGAAGGTGCGCTGTATGCTGTCCAAGATGATGCTCAGCGGCGCCAATGTGGTGCTGCTTGACCAGCCTACCAACCATCTGGACATGGAGTCCATTCAGGCAGTCAATAAGGGTCTGGAGGCATTTACCGGCGTGGTACTGCTGGCAAGCCATGACCATGAGATGCTCAGCTCTGTGTGTAACCGTGTGATCGCATTCCAGCCGGACGGCACCATTATTGACCGCTACGGCACTTATGATGAATATCTCCAGTGGATGGAGGAGCAGAAAGGAAAGTAAGTATGGAAAAGATTCTGGACATTATCACCCATCGGATGCAGGAAGCCTTTCAGAAGGCCGGCTATGATGCATCCTTCGGCAGAGTCACCGTTTCCAATCGGCCTGACCTGTGTGAGTATCAGTGCAACGGCGCACTGGCTGCTGCCAAGCAGTATAAGTGCGCTCCCATCGCCATTGCCAATGCCGTGGCGGAGCAGCTGGACCCTGCTGACTATTCTATGATTCAGGCAGTGATGCCCGGATTTATTAACCTCAAGCTGTCCGACAGCTTCCTGAGGGATTATCTGGAGCAGATGCGCACTGCCGAAGATTTCGGCACCGAAAAGCTGGGCGCAGGCAAGACCATCGTTGTGGACTACGGCGGCCCCAATGTGGCAAAGCCTCTGCACATCGGTCACCTCCGTTCCGCCATCATCGGCGAGAGCCTGAAGCGGCTGTATCGGTTCTTCGGCTATCATGCCATCGGTGACATCCATCTGGGTGACTGGGGTCTGCAGATGGGTCTGATCATTGCGGAGCTGCAGGTACGGCAGCCGGATCTGCCCTATTTTGATCCCAATCATCAGGGCGCATATCCTTCCGAGCCTCCCTTCACCATTTCCGAGCTGGAGGAGATCTACCCCGCAGCTTCTGCCAAGAAGAAGGAAGATCCCGAATTTGCCGAAAAGGCACATACCGCTACCTTCCAGCTGCAGCAGGGTCATCCCGGCTACCGGGCAATCTGGCAGCACATTATGAATGTGTCCGTTGCCGACCTGAAGAAGAACTATAATAACCTGAATGTTTCCTTTGAAAGCTGGCTGGGCGAGTCCGATGCCGATCCTTACATTCCTCCCATGGTGGAAGACATGAAGGCCCGTGGACTGGCTGTCCAGAGTGAGGGCGCATGGGTCATTCCCGTGGCAGAAGAAGGGGACAAGAAGGAAGTGCCTCCCTGCATTCTGGTGAAGTCCGACGGCGCATCCATTTACGCCACCACCGACCTTGCTACCATGGTGCAGCGTATGCAGGATTTCCACCCCGATAAGATCCTTTACCTCACCGATAAGCGCCAGAGCCTCCACTTTGAGCAGGTGTTCCGGGCAGCCCGGAAGGCTGGTATCGTAAAGCCGGAGACAGAGCTGGAGCATGTGGGCTTCGGCACCATGAACGGTAAGGACGGCAAGCCCTTCAAGACCCGTGACGGCGGCGTTATGCGTCTGGAAACACTGGTGAAGGATATGACCGACTTTGTCCGCACCAAGGTGGTTGAAAACCAGATCGTTGCAGAGGATGCTGTGGAAGAAACCACCCGGAAGATCGCCATGGCAGCCCTTAAGTACGGCGACCTTTCCAACCAGCCCACCAAGGATTATATCTTTGATCTGGATCGCTTTGCTGCTTTTGAGGGCAATACCGGTCCCTACATCCTTTATACCATCGTGCGAATCAAGTCCATTCTGGCAAAGTACGGTCAGTGGGAGAATCTGCCCATTCAGGTACCTGCCAATGCCTATGCCAAGGATCTGATGCTTTCCATCACCAAGCTGGCACCCACACTGGAATCCGCTCTGCGGACTTCTTCTCCCAACCTGATCTGCGCTTATATCTATGAGCTGGCAGGTGCGGTGAATAAGTTCTACCATGAGACCCGGATTCTGGGCGAAGAGGACAAGGAAAAGCAGGCAGGCTACATTTCTCTGATTGCGCTGGCAAAGGGCATTCTGGAAACCTGTATCGATCTTCTGGGCTTCTCCGCTCCCGATAAGATGTAAGGCTTTGGCTTTCCTTAACGGATCATCCAATCATATCTTCCCCCTGTTTTTGCTCCTGCGGGCAGAAACAGGGGAAATTCTTTTGGATTAGGATAAATTCTGTTCAAAAAGATATTCTTATGATAGAATAAACATGACATACTGCTGTCGTGCTTTGGGTAGTATACTGCTTTTGGAAAGAGAAAATGGATATGAAACTAGATCGGCTCATTGGCATTTTATCAGTTCTGTTACAGAAAGAAACGGTTACTGCCCCGTATCTGGCGGAAAAATTTGAAGTTTCCAGACGAACTATCAACAGAGACATTGAGACTTTGTGCAGTGCCGGAATCCCTATTCTGACAAGGCAGGGAGCCCATGGCGGTATTTCCATTTTGGAAAACTACAAGATAGACAGAACCCTTCTTTCTACCCACGAGATGCAGGATATTCTGGCGGGACTTCGCAGTCTGGACAGCGTACAGGGAACCAGTCAATATGAGCTGCTGATGGAGAAGCTGTCCGCTGGATCTTCTGATTTTATGACCGGCAACCAATCGGTGCTGATTGACCTGTCATCCTGGGATAAGGATTCTCTATCCCCTAAAATTGCAGTGATTCGCAACGCTATTGACCGCAGCCGTAAGCTGTCGTTTCACTATTATTCTCCCAAAGGGGAAGAACAGCGCACGGTGGAACCGTATTATCTGATTTTTCGCTGGTCGAGCTGGTATCTTTGGGGCTTTTGCGAGAAACGGCAGGATTTCCGCCTGTTTAAGCTGAATCGTATGACCCAGCCGGAGCCATCAGACTGCGTGTTTCAGAAAAGAGCTGCACCGCTGCCGGCTTTAAGAAATGAGCGGGTTTTTCCCGGTGGGATCGGGGTGAAAGCATTGTTTTCACCCAGTTGCAAGTGGCGGCTTATTGAGGAATTTGGCATAGATTCCTTTACGGTGCAGGAAGACGGAAACTTGCTCTTTCAGGCGGATTATACCAATTGGGAAAATCTGCTTGTCTGGCTTATGACCTTTGGAGATCAGGTTGCATTGCTGGAACCCAGGGAGCTGAGAAAAGAAATTTATGCGCTTTTGCAGCGTATGCAAAAAAACTATGAGGGAGAGGATTTTTAATGGCTTCTCATGCAGAACTTGTGCAGTACATTGCAGACCAGTGCGCCGATGCGGGGGAGATCACCGTTCGGAAGATGTTCGGGGACTATGGCATTTATTGCGGCGGAAAGATTTTTGGGCTGATCTGTGACAATCAGTTGTTTATCAAAATCACAGATGCCGGGAAAGCACTGATGCCCGAATTGGAAACGGCACTTCCCTACGAGGGCGCAAAGCCCTGCTTCCTGTTTTCTGATATTGATAACCGGGAGCTGCTTTCTTCCTTTGTGCGGGCAACCTGTGAAGCGCTTCCTATGCCGAAACCCAAAAAGAAGAGAGAAAAGTAATATGCCATTCGATTATAAAAAATAGATCGTCATGCTAAAATACAACACTGCCCTCTTTCGATGCCGGAAAGAGGGCAGTGCTTATACTATATATAAATAGGGTTGCCAGGTTAACGGTGGTGTGCAAAGAGCGGTCTTGCGACCTTCTTATAAAGCAGAAGTGTCAGCACGGAAACCACGGCACCCTTCAGAAGATTCAGCGGTGCTACGGCAAAGAAGACAAAAGAGGACAGATTGGTGATATGGGGATTGATCTCTGCACCCATTTTCAGAATGCTGTCCAGAGGGAGCATATAAAGCTCGGAGAATTTAGGCAGCAGATACACGGCGTTGAAGGCGGAGCCAAAGACGGTCATAATGACTGTGCCGGTGAGCAGACCCACCAGAGCGGTGGTCTTGGTGCGCTTTATGTGATAGATAATGGCAGCGGGGATCACCATGCTGCATCCTACGATGAAGTTTGCAAAATCGCCTACAAATGCGGTGCTGGTACCCTTGAAGAGAAGCTTCAGGAGAATCTTGACGGCTTCGCAGGCAACGGTAGCGGACGGCCCAAGATAGAATCCGCAGAGCATAACGGGGACTTCGGAGAAGTCCAGCTTGTAAAATCCGGGAGCCAGGAAGGGCAGGGGAAAGTCCAGCAGATGCAGAACCGTGGCAATGGCGGCGCAGATGCCGATGATGGAGACTCTTCGGGCGGCGGATACCTCGCCCCGCTTGCAGAGCTTCCGCTCAGACAGGTGGGCAATGATGGACAGCACTGCAATCAGGACGGCGCAGGTTACCAAAAACAGCAGATTTTCTTTGGCTTGCGTGAACAATTCGGACATGGACAATTACCTCTTTTCAAAAAATGCGCCCTGAGAACGATCCCAGGGCGCAATGAAAAACTATCCTTGCCGAATTACTATCCCTTGCGGGACAGCTTTGTCTTCTTCCATCCAGACTATACTGTCGGTATCGGAGTTTCACCGATTCAACGCCATTGCGCTCGCGGACTTTACCGCCGGTGGGGAATTGCGCCCCGCCCTGAAGACCTTCTATGAACTTGCCTACAGAATAGCACGGGTTAAGACGGTTGTCAAGTTCGTCTTTTTCGTGTAAAATGAGGAAAAGATTACTCCTTGCTTTCTGCCTCAGCAGGCTGAGAAGGTGCCTGCGGCTCCGAAGGCTGCTCGGAAGATGCCTCGGAAGGCTGGGGCAGAGTGGGAACGGTCTGGGGCTTTGCCTGCGGATTTTTCGGCATGGCAAGGCCGTGCATGGCACCGTTTGCTGCGGTGTTGGTCACATCGCCGCCGATTACCTGATCCTTGCAGATGAGGAGCGTTGCATATACCGGCTCAGTGGCACCGGGATAATTTTCGATGGCGTAGACATAGCGCATTACGGTTTTTCCGGCATACTTGCTCAGGTCATAGCCCTGACTTTTCTGCAGAGCGTTGTAGCGGTCAAATACTTCGGTGGTATCCTTGGGAATGCGCACCTGCCCCGATTCCTTGGGAGCGGGCGTTACTTTCCAGCCCAGATCCTCCAGAAATTTGACCCGCCCCTCGTTGGAGGCAAGGCTCAGGGCAGCGGTGGGTTCGGTGTCGGCATTGCCGCCTCCCAGCAGAAGAACCAGCCCTACGATCAGCAGCCCGGCGGCAGCCAGTGCAATGAAGATTTTTTTCTTATCAACTTTTGCGGTCATAACCAGCATGAAGATCCCTCCTGAAACTCGTTTGGCATTAAAACCTATGCACCAAAATCGGAGGGTATACGAAATTTTTTATGGGAGAGGAACAATTTGGAACGACTGGATAAATTTTTGTGCGACAGCGGTGCAGGAACCCGCAGTCAGGTGAAGCAGATTTTAAAAGCAGGCCGGGTCACCGTAGACGGTGTCCCGGAGCGGGACAACAGCCGGAAAGTAGACCCGGAGAAGCAGGAAATCTGTCTGGACGGGGAGCAGCTGGGCGGTCGGCGCAGGGTGGTGCTGATGCTCAATAAGCCGGCAGGCTATGTGACGGCAACGGAAGACCCTGTGGAAAAAACGGTGATGGAGCTGCTGCCGGCCTGGGCAAAGGCACTGGATGTGAAGCCGGTGGGACGGCTGGATAAAGCCACGGAAGGGCTGCTGCTGTTTACCAATGACGGCGATCTGCTCCACCGCCTGATTTCTCCCAGAAAAGAAGTGGAGAAAATCTACTATGCCCGCCATGAGGGTGAGGCAGGGGAAGCGGATGTGGAGGCATTCCGTCAGGGAATCACTCTGCGGGATGGTACGAAATGCCTGCCTGCCGTGCTTACCCCGCTGGGACCGGGAGAAAGCCTGATTACCCTCCGGGAGGGAAAATATCATCAGGTTCGCCGGATGATGGCAAGCCGGAATATGACGGTATTGTATCTGGAACGGCAGCAGGAGGCTGATTTGCGTCTGGAAACACTGCCCAGAGGAAGTGTTCGGGAAGAGGCAGAAATTGCCGCACTGATCTGACCAGTTTGTGCAATGTGTTGGGAAAATGCGGGCAAGATAGATATGAAGCAGGGAGAAAACGGCAGGCACTTGGTAGAATAGATAAAAAACATGACATATTTTGCAATAAAATGTCAAAAGACACTTGCAAAGTGCGCAAAAGAATTGTATAATGATAACGCAATTTTGTGGAATAAGTAGTTATGCACATTTCTAAGGAGGACCTAAAAATGTCCAATAGTGTTTTTCAGGGAGTGATCATGCAGCTGAAGGATGTGGCGAACCGGGTTTTCGGCGTCATGGATACAGAGGGCTGTGTGATTTCCTGCACCGATGTTTCCCTGCTGGGAGAGCGCTGGCCGGATGCTGCCGTAAAGGTAGCTGGTACCACCGAGGGCGTTATCACATTCAATCAGAAGACATTTAAGCCGATCTACAGCAATGCAAACTATTTTGAGTATGCCGTGTTCTGCTCCGGTGACGATGAGCTTGCCCGGGATTACTGCGCTATGGCTTACATTGCCCTGAATGAAGCAAAGGTGTTTTATGAGGAAAAGCATGACCGCGGCACCTTCGTGAAGAATATCATCATGGACAATATCCTGCCCGGTGATATTTATATCCGTGCCAAGGAACTGCACTTTGCAACCGATGCTCCCAGAGCCGTATTCCTGGTGCGCCAGGTGGGTCACGGAGATGTGGCAACGGTGGATGTGCTCTCCGGTATGTTCCCTGATAAGACTCAGGACTTTGTGCTGAGCGTCAATGAAAATGACATTGCCGTTATTAAGCAGCTGGCAGCCGCTCCCGGTGAGGGTGAGCTGGAAAAGATCGCCTCCCAGATGGAGGAGACCCTGAAGAACGAGCTGTTCATCAAGACCATCATCGGCATCGGCACTGTTTCCGAGCATCTGCGGGAGCTGGCAGATTCCTACAAGGAAGCCCAGACCGCTATCGATGTGGGCAAGGTGTTCGATACAGAGAAGAGCGTTATTAACTATGAAAATCTGGGCATCGGCCGTCTGATCTATCAGCTGCCTACCACCCTGTGTGAGATCTTCCTCAGCGAAGTGTTCAAGAAGAGCACCATCGATGCGCTGGATCAGGAGACTCTCTTCACCATCAACAAGTTCTTTGAGAATAACCTGAATGTGTCCGAAACTTCCCGGAAGCTGTTCGTCCACAGAAACACTTTGGTTTACCGTTTGGAGAAGATCAAGAAGCTGACAGGCCTGGATCTGCGTCAGTTCGATCATGCCATCGTCTTCAAGGTTGCGTTGATGGTTCGCAAATATCTTTCCTCTCGTGAAAATCGATAAAAATTCCGATTTTAGAGGCCGCACTTAGTGCGGCCTCCCTTTACATTTGTAAAAACTTTGAAAACTACGGGGGAAGACAAGGGGCTTTCCCCGGGATTTCAATTGACAACACTTTTACAATGTGTTACAATTCGGTTACACTAGAACTGGAGTTAGATAATTATGATTCAATTTACCGATGTAGAAAAATCCTATACGGAAGGTAATCAGGCTCTGCGTGGCGTCAGTATGCAGATTGAGGACGGCGAGTTCGCCTTCCTGGTTGGTCCTTCCGGCTCCGGCAAGTCCACCATCATGAAGCTGATCACCGGTGAGCTGAAGCCCACCAAGGGATCTGTCCATGTCAATGGCTATTCTCTGGAGCGAATCCGCAGACGTGAGATTCCGTACCTGCGCCGTACCGTGGGTGTCGTGTTTCAGGACTTCCGTCTGATTGATACCATCAGTGTCTATGATAATGTGGCATTCGCCATGCGTGTCATCGGCGCAAAGGAAAAGGAAATCCGGGATCGGGTTCCCTATGTGCTGGATCTGGTCGGTCTTGAGAACAATGCAAACCGCCATCCCAGCGAAATGTCCGGTGGTGAGCAGCAGAGACTGGCCATTGCCCGTGCTCTGGTAAATAACCCGTCCACCATCATTGCGGACGAGCCTACCGGAAACCTGGATCCTGCCCGCTCTCTGGAAATCATGAGCCTGCTGCAGGAAATTAACAATTTGGGCACCACTATGCTGGTGGTCACTCACGAAAAAGACCTGGTGGAGCGCTTTGAGAAGCGTGTTATCGCCATTGATAATGGCGTGGTCATCAGCGACGGAATGGATGGGTATTACAAGTATGAAGATCAATAATCTGGGTTATTTATTGAAAGAGGGCTTCCGCAGCATTTTCCGCCGGGGATTCATGTCCTTTGCAGCTGTTTGTGTTACAGTGGCCTGTTTGCTGATCGTGGGCAGCTTCTCCTGCCTCATGTATAATATCAGTATCATGGTGGAAGACCTGAATAAGACCAGTGAGATTCTGGTTTATGTGGACAGCGAACTGACGGATGCGGAGGCCAGAAGTGTTGGCACGAAGATCAATCAGATCGATAATGTCCTGAAAGCGGAATTTGTGGATCGGGAAGAAGCTCTCAAGAACTTCGTTGCCGACCATCAGGGCGAAGGCGAATCCTTTGCCGGTGTGCAGCCTACCGATCTGCGCCATCGCTTTGTGGTTACTCTGGAGGATAATGCCCTTATGGTTCAGACCGATGAGGCAATCCAGAAGATCCCCGGTGTTGCCAAGACTTCTGCGGAATATGAGCTGGCAGAAGGCTTTTCCACTATGCAGAGAGTGATGCAGATTGCATCCATCGCTATCATTGCCGTTTTGCTGGTGGTGTCCCTGCTGATTATTTCCAATACGGTCAAGCTGGCAATGTATGACCGTCGGGACGAAATTGCCATCATGAAGATGGTTGGTGCAACCAATGGCTTTATCCGTCTGCCCTTCGTGGTGGAAGGTCTGGCACTGGGCCTCATCGGCGCAGGCGTTGCTTTTGGCCTGCAGTGGCTGATGTATGACAGCCTGATCCCCAAGATCGAAGCTGTTGACTCTCTGGGGCTTTTCAAGTTCGTTCCTTTCCAGACACTGCTGATGCCGATGATCGTAACCTTCGCATCTGCCGGTATCTTTGTCGGTGTTCTGGGCAGCTGGACTTCTATTCGGAAGTTCATGGATGTTTAAGTTAGGAGAAATGTCTTTTATGAAAAACCGCAAGTTATGGAAGCCGCAGATCGCCGGGCTTTTGGCACTGGCGCTTGTATTGGGACTTTTGGGCGGTATTAAGCCTGCACGGGTCAGCGCAGAATCTTCCAGCGAGATCCAGAATCAGATCGATGCCCTTGAAAATGAGAAGGCTGACCTGGAGGCGCAGAAGGATGCGCTGGACAGCCAGATGCTGGATAATGTAACAGAGATGAAGGACGCTGTGGAGCAGAAGCAGCGCATCGACCAGCAGGTGGCAAACCTTTACGCACAGATCGTCAATATCAATAAGCAGATTTCTGCTTATAGCGTATTGATTGCCGATAAGCAGGATGAGCTGAACGAAGCTCAGAAGCGGTTCGATGCACTCAATGAGAAAAATATTGAGCGGATTCGTGCCATGGAAGAAGACGGCGCCCTTTCTTACTGGTCCGTTCTGTTTAAGGCTACCAGCTTTGCTGATTTGCTGGACAGAATGAATATGATCGAGGAAATTGCAGCTGCGGATCGCCGCCGTCTGGATGAATTGAATGCTGCTGCACAGGATGTGCAGAATGCTAAGGATACCCTGACCGAGGAAAAGAGTGCTCTGGATGACACCAAGGCAAGCCTGGATGCTATCAATGCGGAACTTGAGGAGAAGCGCCAGGAAGCAGACGAACTGCTGGCCGAGCTGGTTGCCCGGGGCGAAGAATACGAGCAGGAGCTTATTAAGGTTGAAGAAGCCAAGGCTGCTGTCCTTCTGAACATTGCAGAAAGAGAAGCTGCCCGTGCAGAGGCTGCTTATCAGGAATGGCTGGCAACTTATGTGCCTCCCACGACAGAACCTTCCTCTCCCTCTGAGGGCGGAGATTCCGAAGGCGGCAGCTCCGAAGGAGAGGCAGATCCCCCCAGACCTCCTGTTGCAGAGAGTGACTGGCTCACACCGCTGGATAACTACTGGATCACCAGCCCCTTTGGCGAGCGTGTGCACCCGATCACGGGTGAGGTTCGTGTTCACTACGGCGTAGATATGGCATGGGACGAAGGTACCCCCATTTATGCATCCCGCAGCGGTCTTGTGACCACTGCCGGCTGGGATGATGCCTGCGGAAATCACGTGGTTCTCGCCCATGGCGATGGCTACAGCTCCATTTATATGCACATGAGCGGCTTCGCTGTCAGTGAGGGAGATTATGTGAACCAGGGTCAGGTCATTGGCTACATTGGATCCACTGGCTGGTCTACCGGTCCTCACCTCCACTTTGGCATTATGACCGGAGGAAGCTATGTGAATCCCGGTAACTACATTTACCTTGATCCCTCCCGGTACTTAGATGATGATTGATTCCAAGGAGTAGAGAATGAAAAATCGCAAGCGTTTTGTATCCATAATGGCCGGAGTGCTGGCTGCAATCATGCTGCTCAGTTTGATTGTTGGTTTGCTGCCGTCCCGCGCGCATGCGCTTTCCTCCAGTGAAATCCGTGATCAGATCAATGCGCTGGAAGAGAAGCAGGATGCAATTCAGGCACAGATGGATGAGCTGGATGAACAGATCCAGAGCACCGTCGGTAAAATGGAAAATATTGTTGCAGAGAAAAATATCATTGATCAGCAGGTCTTTCTGCTCAATCAGCAGGTGCAGAACATCAACGATCAGATTTCTGCTTACAGTGTCCTGATTGCAGATAAGCAGGATGAGCTGGATGAGGCAGAACACCGCTATCAGGATCTCAGCGAGCATAACAAAGAGCGGATTCGTGCCATGGAAGAGGACGGACAGCTGTCTTACTGGTCTGTGCTTTTCAAATCCAACAGCTTTTCCGATCTGCTGGATCGGCTGAATATGATCGATGAGATTGCCCGTTCCGATAAGCGCCGGATGCAGGAGCTGACGCAGGCTGCGGATGAGCTGAAGGAGATTCGGGAATCTCTGATGGCAGAAAAAGCAAATCTGGAAGAATCCAGACAGGAACTTGCCGCAGCTCAGGAAGCGCTGGCAGCGAAGCGTGCGGAAGCAGATGCGCTGCTGGTAAAGCTGAATGACGCCGGTGAGGAATATCTGAGCCAGCGGGCCGAGGCATTGGCTAAGTTTGATGAACTGGTTGAGGAAATCGGCGCCAAGGAAGCGGAATATGATAAGGCTGTGGATGCGGAATATTGGGCAACCTATGTTGAGCCTCCCTTCCCTCCGGGAACTTCCAGCGGCGGCGGTAATGACAGCGGTGCTTATTGGGCACCTCCTCTGACAACCGGTCTTTATGTGGTCAGCCCCTATGGCTACCGCCTCCATCCCATTTACGGCATTTGGAGACTCCATGCCGGTGTTGATCTGGATGCCAATTCCGGTGACCCCATTTTGGCTTCCCGGGGCGGCGTGGTTACCACGGCTACCTATGAAGCCGGCGGCGCAGGCTACTATGTGGTTATCAATCATGGCGACGGATATTCTTCCGCCTATATGCACATGACCAACTATATTGTTGGCGTGGGCGACTACATCACCCAGGGACAGGTGATCGGTTATGTGGGCTCCACGGGAGCAGCCACAGGTCCGCACCTGCACTTTACCATCTACCGCAACGGCAGTACGGTCAATCCCATGGATTATCTGTAAAATTTTATGCGATCCCACAGTCCGAACGGGCTGTGGGACACATTTGTTTGTATGAGGAGATTGCTATGAAAACATTCAAAAAGGTACTTTCCTATGTGCTGGTGGCTGCGCTTTCCGCAGGACTGGCGTTTGGCGCAGCTGAATTTTTGTCCCTTCCGGGAGAATCCAAACTGGATGATTTGGAATCCCTGATTCTTGAAAAATTCATTGGGGAAAAAGACCGGGTAAAAATGGAGGATGCAGCGGCACAGGCTATGATCGGGGCGCTGGGAGATCGGTGGAGCTACTATATCTCCGCAGCAGACTACCAGTCCTATCAGGAGAATATGGCAAATTCCTATGTGGGTATCGGCGTGACCATCCTGCGCCAGGAGAAAGAAGATACACTGGAGATTGTCAAGGTGTTTTCCGGCAGCTCTGCAGAGGAAGCGGGCTTGCAGGCAGGTGACCGGATTACAGCGGTAGAGGGAGAACCGATTTCCCAGCTGGGCGTTTCCGGCGCACAGGAGAAAATCCGGGGCAAAGAGGGAACCGTGGTTACGCTGGAGATTCAGCGTGGGGAAGATGCGCTTCAGGTGCAGGTGACCCGCAAGCCGGTGGAAACCCCGGTGGCAACGGGGAAAATGCTGGACGATGGCATCGGCTATGTGCGCATTCATAATTTCCACACCCGCTGTGCGGAGGAAACCATCCGTATTCTGAAGCAGCTGCAGGAAGAGGGCGCCCAGAGCCTGATCCTGGATCTGCGGTTCAATCCCGGCGGATATGTGACGGAGCTTGTGGATCTGCTCGACTACCTGCTGCCGGAGGGCGATCTCTTCAGAAGTGTTGATTACCGGGGAAAGGAAGAGGTGTATACCTCTGATGCATCCTGTGTGGATCTTCCCATGGCGGTCATTGTGAATGCCGATTCCTATTCTGCAGCAGAGTTCTTTGCCGCCGCTATGGCAGAATATGACGCAGCCGTGGTGGTGGGCGAGCTTACCAGCGGCAAGGGCTATTTCCAGCAGACCTATACGATGTCGGACGGCTCTGCGGTCGGGCTGTCCGTGGGCAAGTATTTTACCCCCAAGGGGGAGAGCCTCATCGGCGTGGGTGTCCAGCCGGATGTGGAGTTGAGCCTGGATGAGGAAACTGCGGTAAAGGTTTATAACGAAATATTGGAGCCTAAGGACGATCCGCAGATCGCAGCCGCAATTGCAGCACTTAAAAGTGGGGAAAACCCTTGACTATGCGGTGAAATTCCTCTATAATTATTGAAGCTATCGAAAATTTTCGAAAAGGAAGGATTCCACTATGGCAAAGGAATTTAAGATTACCAGCCTGCGTCTTGCAGATCTGGAAAAGGAACTGAATTATTTAAAGACCACCCGTGAGCGCGAAGTTGCTGCAATGATCGCAGAAGCTCGTTCCTACGGTGACTTGTCCGAAAACTCCGAATATGATGCTGCTAAAAACGAGCAGGCAAAGCTCTATGGCCGCATTGCTGAAATCGAAGACATCCTGTCTCATGCCGTCGTCATTGAGGACGAGAATGAGGCTTCCGGCCGTGTGGGTCTGGGCTGCACCGTTCGTGTGCGGAATGTGACTACCGGCGCTGAGACTTCCTACCGGATCACCGGTTCTCAGGAAGCAAACCCCATGGAGTTTAAGCTGTCCGATGACTCTCCCTTCGGTCGTGCCTGTGTCGGCAAGTCCGTTGGCGATGTGTTCACCGTCAATGCCCCCGCTGGCTCTTACCAGATGAAGGTTTTGAGCGTAACTCGTGAGGGTTAAGCCATGGCAAAGTTTGTACCGCAGGCAGAAATGCCGCTTTCCGACCAGGTAAAGGTTCGCCGGGAAAAGCTGGAGAGCCTCCGTGCTGAGGGACTGGATCCCTTCCAGCAGACCAAGTTTGATATTACCTCCGATGCCAAGACCATCAAGGAAAACTTTGATGCTATGGAGGGTCAGACCGTCCGCATTGCCGGTCGTCTGATGAGCAAGCGTGGCATGGGCAAGGTGCTGTTCTGCGATCTGCAGGATAATTCCGGCCGCATCCAGCTGTATGTGAAGATCGATGAGATGGAAGAGGCTTCCTTCAATCGCTTCAAGAAGAACGACATCGGTGATCTGGTGGGCGTTTCCGGCGATGTGTTCCGCACCCAGCGTGGTGAGGTCTCCGTCCGTGCCCATGAGGTTACTCTGCTTGCAAAGTCTCTGCTGCCTCTGCCCGAAAAGTTCCACGGACTGACTGACCGGGAGACCCGTTACCGTCAGCGCTATGTGGATCTGATCGTGAATCCGGAGGTGAAGGACACCTTCGTGAAGCGCAGCATGATCCTGCGTGAGCTGCGTCACTTCCTGGATACCAAGGGCTTCCTGGAAGTGGATACCCCCATCCTCACTCCCTTTGAGATCGGTGCTTCCGCCCGCCCCTTCTATACCCACCACAATACGCTGGATATGGACATGGTGCTGCGTATCGAGACCGAGCTGTACCTGAAGCGGCTGATCGTCGGCGGCATGGATCGGGTGTACGAAGTGGGTCGTATCTTCCGTAACGAGGGCATGGACCCCACCCATAACCCTGAATTTACCTCCATTGAGCTGTATCAGGCTTACACCGATTACTACGGCATGATGGATCTGGTGGAAGAGATGATGAAGACCGTTGCCATGAATGTCTGCGGCACCCTGCAGATTACCTATCAGGGCAAGGAAATCGATCTGGGTCACTGGGAGCGTATGACCATGGTGGAGGCTGTCAAGAAGTACTCCGGCGTGGACTTTAACGAGATTCACTCCGATGAAGAGGCAATTGCCGCTGCCAAGGAGCATAAGGTTGAGCTGCCGGAGATCCCCACCAAGGGCGCTATCCTGGCAGAGTTCTTCGATGCTTTTGTGGAAGAAAAGCTGATTCAGCCTACCTTCATTTACGATTATCCTGTGGAAAATTCTCCCCTTGCCAAGCGCAAGCCCAGCGATCCTGCCTATACCGAGCGGTTTGAGTATTTCATCAACGCTACCGAGTTCGGTAACGCTTTCTCTGAGCTGAATGATCCCATCGACCAGAAGGGCCGCTTTGAGAAGCAGGTAGCCGACCGGAAGATGCTGGAGCCGGATACCAGAGCACAGGTGGATTACGATTACATTACCGCACTGGAATACGGTCTGCCTCCCACGGGCGGCCTGGGCTTCGGTGTTGACCGTCTGGTCATGCTGCTGACCGATTCCGCTTCCATCCGTGATGTTTTGCTGTTTCCGACTATGAAGCCTACCGCTGACGAAATCGCCAGAAACAAGGCTGCAAGAGGCGAAGCTGTTGAGGCTGCAGAAGCTGCTCCTGTCAGCGCTGCTCCCATTGTTTCCGAGGAACCCATCGATTTCAGCAAGGTTGAAATCGAGCCGCTGTTCTCCGATATGGTTGACTTTGAGACTTTCTCCAAGTCCGATTTCCGTGCCGTTAAGGTTAAGGAATGCGAGGCTGTGAAGAAGTCCAAGAAGCTCCTGAAATTCGTTCTGGATGATGGCACCGGCACCGACCGTGTGATCCTGAGCGGTATCCATATGTACTATGAGCCGGAAGAACTGGTTGGCAAGACCTTGCTGGCTATCACCAACCTGCCGCCTCGTCCCATGATGGGTATTGACTCCTGCGGTATGCTGATTTCCGCTGTCCACAGTGAAGAGGGAGAGGAAAGACTGCACCTCATCATGCTGGATCCCCATATCCCTGCCGGTGCAAAGATGTACTAAGCAGGCGGATGTAGGTAAGACAGTCACATAATTTATAAATGGGCAATCCCTTGATGGGGTTGCCCATTTTTGCTAAAATGTATTCAGAGATTAAAGTGTTAGATATATTAAAAGTTATTCTAACAGTTTGAAGAAACAACATTTTTGGGGGAGGCAATATGAATCTTTTGCTCGTTATAGGCTCGGTAGTGTTTTCACTATTGGCAATTGTTTTTGTTTATTTAACAGTAAAACAAAAGCTGAATAAGCTTTATCTTTTAGCTGCGGTGTATCTTGAAAGCATTGTCATTCTTTGCCTGATTACACATCAGCCGGGATGCTTTGGGTTGTGTGGTGTATTGGGACTTGTCCCAATTATTAAGAGATATATTTCATAAATGCTCTATCTACAATTAGACGAATTCCGATTTTCTTAACAGATAAAGCTTAAAAGACCTTGAGAGGCAAATGCCTTTCTTCTATTTTGCGGTGAATACCGCCAGAATCGCAAATTTCAAAGTGGGCATCTTCCTTCCTATA
>RCNI01000634.1_pt1 | contig 29704 bp, 21 predicted proteins | sample 2041151 | NCBI WGS metagenome assembly RCNI01 (sample SAMN09708214, study PRJNA481090) | feces metagenome | isolation source: feces | place: Antarctica: Albino Rookery
GTGAGATCCTCATCCTTAATATCAATGTGATAACCCGTAAGGTTTGCAGCCAAACGAGCATTCTGACCACCCTTACCAATGGTGAGGGAAAGCTGGTCATGAGGAACGATAACTGTAGCGAACTTCTTGTCGTTTTCAGTATCGATGATTACCTTAGATACGCGTGCTGGGGAAAGTGCGTTTGCAATAAACTTAGCAGGATCTGGATCCCAAAGTACAACGTCAACACGCTCGCCGCGAAGCTCCTGTACAACAGTGCGAATACGGCTTCCCTTAGGTCCGATGCAAGCGCCTCGTGGATCGAGATTCTCATCCAAAGAGGTAACAGCAATCTTTGCACGCTCTCCTGGATCGCGAGCGATGGACTTAATCTGTACAACTCCCTCGTAAATCTCAGGAACTTCGAGCTCAAGCAAACGAGCAATAAGTTGTGGAGCGGTACGACTTACAATAATTGCAGGACGCTGACGGTCTCCACGCATAGGCTGCTTGTTTTTGCTTGGGTCACGAACACCGATGATAACAGCCTTGATGCGCTGGTTGTGAGAGTAGTGCTCACCCTTAGGACGCTCATTGATCTCCTGTGGAAGTTCAGTAAGCTCAACACCGGTCTCTTCGCGCTTCTTTGCAGCTGCCAAGATCTTCTTTTGAGAGTAATGAGGAAGCTCAGCCTCAACACCCTCACGGATCTTTACGATAGTAAAGTCTGGTGTTGTCTGAAGAACGGTACCGGTGATGATATCACCAATACGATCGGAGAACTCCTGGCAAAGCTGCTTGCGAGCTGACATGTGAACAATCTCATTGATTTCATTCTTTACAGCCATAGCAGCAAATCGAGAAGTGTCACGAGGGGTGATATCTACCTCAGTAAACTCACTGTACTCGCCCATCTCGTCAGGCTCTCCAACAGGAACGCGCTCGTAAACATAAATGTTTCCAGTAGTGCGGTCAATGGTTACACGTGCTCCAAATGGGCAGTGCAAGCTCTTGGTGTAAGAGTCAGCCAATGTGTGCTCAAGACGATCGAGCAAATCAAGCTGATCGATATTCTTCTCTTCGCATAAAGTTGCGAGTGCCTCCATCATTTCAGATGCCATGGGTTTCCTTTCAATATGATACGAATTTAAAATTCGCAAAGTTATAAATTTTAAAGCCACAAAGACGTAATTCTCTATACAGAAAAACTACCCGATTTGCAGCTAGCTATACGTAAAGTGCAATTCTTAGCTCATCTATCCTAGAACTCAAAGTTAGGCTTGATCTTGCAGAACTTAATAGAATCGACATCTACAAGCAGCTTTTCACCATCAACACTAAGTGCAACCTTACCATCTTCAACTCCAAGGAGTTCTGCATCAAACTTGCGCTTGTTGTCAGAGTCTTTAAGCTTAACGGTGACGTTATTGCCAGCAAAACGTTCAAAATCTGCGAGCTTATGAAGTGGACGAGCTGCTCCAGGGCTTGATACTTCAAGAGTATATGAAGTATCAAAAGGATCGAGACTATCCAAGAGGTCTGAAATCCAATGATTCTGCGCTGCAACCTCATCAAGAGTAATACCCTCTTTGTTGTGGTCTGCATGATCGATGCGGATGCGCAAGATTGGAGCCTTTTGACTACCAGCAACCTCTACGTCCACAATCTCAATTCCGTGCTTTGCAGCTTCAGTTTCAAGTGCTGAGCAGATGCGCTCAATCAATTCTGTATCGCTCATATTCTCCCTATCTATGTAAAAAAGGAAGTGGGAAATCCCACTTCCTTATTACAATTAAGTTTCGTGTACTAATTATACCGCACTGCACATACAAGTCAATATATTGTGGCTGAGCATGATATACAGCCCATAAACTGTGGAAATCTCCACTACTTCACTACAATATTGACCAATCGTCCAGGAACTACAATAACCTTAATAACTTCTTTACCCTCAATCTGAGATGCTACAGCTTCAAGAGCCTGTGCTTCAAGTTCATCTTGTGCAATATCAACTGCAACATCGATTTTTGCACGAACTTTACCTTTAACCTGAACAACAATTTGCTGAGTAGATGCCTGTGCTAAATCTTCAGAGAATTCAGGCCATCCCATATCGTAAGCTGATGTATCTCCATGAAGAGCCTCGGTGTAGAGTTCATCAGCCCAATGAGGACAAATTGGTGCAAGCATAGCAATGAGACTTTCTGCCAATAAGTATGAAAGCTCAGAGGAACGCTTAGAAGAGTCGACCTTAAGCCATGAATTGATCTCGTTAGCAAGCTCCATAACTGCACTGATAGCAGTGTTGAACTGAGAGCGCTCATAGGAATCTTGACAACGAAGACCAAGCTCATGAAGCTTACGGAACATTTCAGCATCTTCCTTAGAGAGCTTCTTTGGATCAACGGAACCCTTCTGAGCGTTGTCAGAGAGCAACCATACCAGCTTCCAAGCACGCTTGATAAAGCGATTTGCTCCAGCAACTACATCTTCATCCCAGTCGAAATCCTTTTCAGGAGGTGCAATAAACAAGATTGCAAGACGCATTGTATCTGCACCAAATGGCTCGATAACAGATGATGGTGGAACAACATTGCCCTTAGACTTACTCATTGTCTCGCCGTTGGCATCCTTAACCATTCCCTGGCAAAGCAAATTCTTAAATGGCTCACCAACACTCAAAAGACCTAAATCGCGAGCTACCTTAGTCCAGAAACGACTATAAAGCAAATGCAAAATAGCATGCTCAATGCCGCCAATGTAGTTATCGACAGGCATAAAGTAGTCGTTGGTGTCCTTATCGAAAGGCAGCATACCGTTGTGAGGATCGGTATAGCGAAGATAGTACCAAGATGAGCAAGTGAAGGTGTCCATGGTATCAGTTTCGCGCCTAGCCGGCTTTCCACATACAGGACAGGTTGTCTCGTAGAACTCAGGGCATTGTGCCAGAGTTTGACCAGCAGTCAAATCAAGCTCAGCTGGAAGCTTAACAGGAAGCTGATCTTCAGGGACAGGAACGATTCCACAGTGCTCACAGTGAATCATAGGAATTGGATTGCCCCAATAGCGCTGACGGGAAATGAGCCAGTCACGAAGACGATATGTTGTCTGTAGGTGGCCCTTACCCATATCCTCAAGGCGCTTGACAATCTCGGCTGCTGCCTTTGATTTCTTGCCAGCTTCCATACCATCAAACTCACCAGAGTTTACAAGTACGCCAACTCCCTCATGAGCACTCTCCCACTTCGAGGTATCTTGTGCGTCAGAATCTTCAAGTTGGTCTTTGGTAAGAACAACAGGCTTGATAGCAAGATTGTACTTGCGTGCAAATTCGAAGTCGCGCTGGTCACAGCTTGCAACTCCCATAACAGCACCTGTTCCATATTCCATGAGAACATAGTCTGCAACCCAAACCTCAACAAGTGATCCATCGATTGGGTTAATAGCATAAGAACCGGTACGAATACCGTGCTTTTCACGCTCTGAACTCTGACGATCGATTGAAGTCATATCCTTAAGCTCATCGCGCAAGGCATGAATCTGTTCAAGAATTTCAGTGCTCTGAGCGAGCTCGTCTACCATAGGATGCTCAGGTGATACAAGTACGAAAGATACGCCATAAATAGTATCAGGACGTGTTGTGAACACTTCGAGAGAAGATCCGGTCTTCTCCATATCAGCATTCGCAAGCTCGAAGGAAACGCTTGCTCCTTCACTCTTTCCAATCCAATTGCGTTGCATTTGGCGAACGCGCTGTGGCCATCCCTCTAGCTTATCGAGGTCACGGTCAAGCTCATCAGCATAATCGGTGATCTTGAAATACCACTGTTCAAGAGCACGTTTCTCAGGAACTGAATCACATCTCCAGCACTTACCATCTACAACCTGTTCGTTTGCAAGTACAGTCTTGCATGAGTTACACCAGTTAACTGGAGAGTCATCACGGTATACGAGACCCTTCTTGTACATCTGCAAGAAGAACCACTGACCCCAACGGTAGTAAGAAGGATCACAAGTTTTAATCATACGATCGTAGTCGTAGCTAAAGCCCATATGCTTCATGGTCTCAATAGCCTGATCCATGTTTTTGTATGTCCAGACACTTGCCTGAGTATTGTGCTTAATAGCCGCATTTTCTGCTGGCAAACCAAAAGCATCAAAGCCGATTGGGTGCAATACATTAAAGCCAGCCATATGAGCCTGGCGTGCCATAGCATCACCGATGGTGTAATTTCGAGCATGTCCCATATGTAGATCTCCAGATGGGTATGGGAACATCTCTAGAACATACTTCTTAGGCTTATCGGAAGACTCATCTACACGGAAGGTCTTCTCATCTTCCCAAATCTTCTGCCACTTAGCCTCAATAGCCTTTGCATCATACTCAGGAAACTCAGGGGTGTTAGTTGTGTCAGTTGTCATCGTTTACCTTTGTTCATATGACAACCGCCTGACGTTGAGTCAAGCGGTTGAATTATCTTTTTATTAGTCTTAGTTAAAGTTTACATCAGAAACGGTCTGATTTGCATTCTTTACCAAAACGTCGTGTGCCCCACCCTCAACAATTGAGGTTGAGGATACAAGTGTAAGTCGTGCCTTCTCATTGAATTCCTTCAAGGTAAGAGCACCACAGTTACACATTGTAGAGCGTACCTTAAGCAATGTAGTTGCTACATTATCCTTGAGAGGACCAGCATATGGTACGTAGGAGTCAACGCCTTCTTCGAACTTAAGCTTGGCATCTCCTCCAAGGTCATAGCGTGCCCAGTTGCGTGCACGACTTGAACCCTCGCCCCAATACTCTTTCATATAAGAGCCATTAACGTTAACCTTACGGCTTGGAGACTCATCAAAACGTGCAAAGTAGCGACCAAGCATCAAGAAGTCAGCACCCATTGCATAAGCCATGGTCATATGTGAGTCGTACTCGATACCACCGTCACTCGCTACTGGAATATAAACGCCGGTCTCCTCGAAGTACTCATCGCGGGCACGACAAACATCAATCAAAGCTGAAGCCTGTCCACGACCGATTCCCTTCTGCTCACGAGTGATGCAAATAGAACCGCCGCCGATTCCAACCTTAATAAAGTCAGCGCCTGCATCTGCTAGGAATCTAAAGCCCTCAGCATCTACGACGTTTCCAGCTCCAACCTTAACATCGTCTCCGTAGTTCTCACGAATCCACTCGATGGTAATCTTTTGCCATTCGCTAAAGCCCTCAGATGAGTCGATGCACAGAACATCTGCCCCAGCCTCAACGAGAAGTGGAACGCGCTCAGCATAGTCGCGTGTATTAATTCCAGCTCCTACCATGTAGCGCTTGTTGTCGTCCAAAAGCTCAAGAGGATTTTCCTTGTGAGAAGCGTAATCCTTACGGAAAACGAGATGTACCAAGTGTCCATTCTTATCGACAATAGGCAATGCATTGAGCTTATTATCCCAAATGATATCGTTAGCCTCTTTGAGAGAAACTCCTGCTGGTGCAGTAATGAGCTTATCTGCTGGGGTCATAAACTCACGAACAAGCTTATCTTTAGGATCTCGACTTACACGATAATCACGACCCGTTACGATTCCAACAAGTTTGGAATGAGGTTGTCCATCTTCAGTAACTGGCATGGTAGTATGACCTGTCTTCTTCTGAAGATCAATAACCTCAGCGAGAGTCATATCAGGAGTAAGATTTGCATCAGATACAACAAATCCTGCTTTGTGGCTCTTTACGTGAGCTACCATAGCAGCCTCGTTTTCAGGAGTTTGAGATCCGAAGATGAAGCTCAAACCACCTTCCTGAGCAAGAGCAATAGCGAGCTCAGGGCCTGATACAGCCTGCATGATTGCTGAAACCATTGGAATATTAAGAGAAATCTTAGGTTCTTCCCCACGCTTAAATTTAACAAGAGGAGTCTTGAGAGAAACGCGGTCTGGCACACACTCAGCTGATGAATATCCAGGTACTAGTAGGTACTCTGAGAATGTGTGGGAAACCCCTTCAAAGAAAGTAGCCATAGGTAAAACTCCTCACATAACACGTGATGTATATTGCTAAAAATTATACGTCAGCATTTTACAAATATAAAGGACATTAATGCTAATCACATTTAGCACGTAAACGTATATAAATTCAAAAAGATACAAAACGTAGGTAGGCCTAGCCTTTCTCGACTAAGCCTCATTCATAACTAACGTACATATAAGAAAAGCAGCCTCCAAGGAGACTGCTTGAATGTTAGTCGTTCTTGCCCGCTTCGGTAATTGCATCGAAGTCAACAGAAACAGTATGTTTTGTAGGAACCCACTCTACCTTCTTAAACAAGGCTACAACAGTAATTGGAATGTAGCTCATCATGAAGATTGGGAAGGTAAAAATATTCTTTATCTTGCACCACTTACTTGCGTAAATGTGATCAGATTCAGCCACTGTAGTAATGATAGCCAAAAGGAAGAACACAATATACATGCTCAAGAATGCCATGATAAGACTTGCAGCACAAAGCACAAGCTCGTGTCCAGTTGCAAAGAATCCTTGGCTCAATACACCAATAAGCAAATAGATGAAGTTTACCAAGAAGCTCAAGATAGTCAGGATCATACCAGGTGCAATAACCATGAACATATCATATGCAGGGAAATGTCCTTTTCGAATACCGGTAAGAAGATTAGCTGCATAGCTAAAGAATACCTGATAGAAGCCCTTAGTCCACCTCATGCGTTGGATCCAGGAACTCTTGAAGTCAATAGGCTGCTCATCATAGAACTCAGCTGGCGCATAACCTACGGTAATACCATTTGCAGCGCAGAACGTTGAGAACTGAATATCCTCAGTGAGTGTGTGGAAGTCCCATCCGTGCATACCACGAACGATACGCTGAGACACCATCCAACCAGATCCTGAAATTGCACAACTGGCACCGAGCATCATACGAGGATTATTCAAGAAACGAGCCTCTCGAATAAACCAAAGTGCGTTTGCAGCACTGATCCAAGAGCTTCCAAAATTCTTAGAGTTTCGGTAGCTTGTACCAACCAAGTAGCCCATATCAAAGAGCTTATTCATCTCTTTGACATAGGTAGGACTCAAAATATTATCTGCATCAAATACAAAGTAGCCTTCGTACTTATCGCCATATTCATTAAGAATACGATTGAAGGCGTAATCCAAAACCCAGCTCTTTCCCTTACGAGCAAGGTCGTTTCGCTCCCAGGTAATAGCTCCTGCTCGTCTCGCCTCATCAGCCGTGTTGTCAGTACAAGCATCGGCAATTACGAATACATCAATTAGGTCCTCAGGATACTCCTGATTTTTAATTGACTTTACGAGATTTGCAATAACAGATTCCTCATTGTGAGCAGCAATTACAAATGCAAATGAGTGCTGTTCTTTAGCATCCGGTAATACAACCGATCCTTTTCGAGCAGCAACCAATAAGTAAATTACCTGATAGAAATATGCAAGGGTAAAGAATATAAAGATAACCGCGTTAAAAATAACAATCGGTGTAAATTCTGTTTGTGTTAAATCCACGAAATACCTTCCCTAATTTGTTAGGTCAATACCTAAGCGGTCGAGAATCTTCTCGCCATAGGTTGTAATATTTATAACATCATTTTTCATCGATGTCAGAACCTCTACCAAGTCTTCAGGCAAAGTATCTACAATCTCAATATTTTCACCGGTTACCGGATGCTCAAAAGCAACGTACCAAGAATGTAAGAATTGTCTTGTGAGGCCTTTATCACGTGCAGGAATCTGCTTACCATAAAGAGGATCTCCAACACAGGCATGTCCAATATGGCGCATGTGAACACGTATCTGGTGAGTACGTCCTGTATACAAGGAACACTCAAGCAAAGAGTATCCGTTATCCTTATTGCCTGCTCCGAAGCGAGCGAGCGTCTTAAAAGTCGTCAAAGAAGGGCGTGCAGCATCTGAGTCGCTCACAGCCATCATTAAACGATTCTTCTTAGAACGTGTGATGGCAGCATCTACAACTCCCTCATCTGCAGCTACATTACCCTGAACAAGTGCAATATAGCGGCGTGTGAGACGTTTGGTACGAATAAGCTCCTGCAGATCTTCTTGTACAGCATCTGAATGAGCTGCAAGCATAAGACCTGTCGTATCCATATCAAGTCTGTGTACGATACCCGGACGATCATCTCCCTGCAAGGTGCCGAGATTATCATATCCATAGCGTGCAACAAGAGCATTACAAAGCGTATCTGTTGTATGTCCTGCTGATGGGTGGCAAACAAGTCCAGCTTGCTTTGAGATGACCATAAGATAATCATCCTCATACACCACATTCAATGGTATATCTGTAGGAATAAGTGAAAGCGGACCGTCTTGAGGATCTTCAGCCTCAAACGTAACAGTTACGCGATCTGAGAGGGAGAGCTTTTCCTTCTTCGACGTAACCTTTGAGCCATTAATAAGAACATTGCCCTGTTCAATGAGCTTAACGCAACCATTGCGTCCTGGAAGCTCAGAGACTCTTGCCAACAGAGCATCAAGTCTCATGTCCACGAAATCAGGACTAACGACTAGCTCGAGCGTCTTTAGAGGCATCTTCTTCCCTCCTTTTATCCCAAATCAGAAATATAGTAAATCCGATAATACACCCAAGGCTAATGGCAATATCTGCAACATTGAACACTGGGAAATTAATAAATGCAAATGATAGAAAATCGGTTACTTCACCGACAGCAATGCGATCAATTGCATTGGAAAGACCACCACATGCAACTGCACTCACACATACCACTAAGCTCTTAGGAAGCTTGTCTTCTTTTTGTACGAATCGAATTGCCAAAAGCAAAACAAGTACAGCAAAGAGTATCAAACCGAGCCTTTTGCCCGATCCAAGACCCCATGCTGCACCTGGATTTACAAGTTTTAGATCTAAAACATAAGGGATACAGGTGTAGATTACACCTGTATCCATGAATTTGAGCGCCAAGGCTTTAGTGAGCTGATCGAGAACAATCACGATCAGTCCCACCAAGCCAAATAGCTTCAAATTGTTATATGTCTTAGATTTATCAATCACTTAGAATTACTTCTCCATGTTAGAAAGTACTTCATGGCAGCGCTCACAAAGGCCATCTTCAGCCTCAGGACGCCAGTTCCAACAACGAGGACAACGTACACCCTCAGCAGGAGCTACCTTTACAGAAATCTCATCTGCAACTTCGAAGTCAACACTTGAGCAAACGAGAACTTCAGCCATATCAACCTTACCCTGAAGTTCAGATACAACCTTCTCAGGAGCATAAACGGTAGCACGAGTTGCTTGGGTTGTTTTCTCTTCAACAACTCCCTCCTCCAAGGCAGTCTCATATGCCTTGGTGTAAGCGGAGCGAACCTCAACCATATCATCGTATACAGGAAGAAGCTCAGATACCATCTTCTCGTCCATTGGATTTTGGAACCAATCGAGAAGGGCTGCAAACTCCTGACCCTCTTTAAGTCCCTCAGGCATAAACTCCATAGCTTCATCTGTGGTGTAAGCCAAGATAGGCTGCATATCATGTACGAGCATGCTTAAGATATATGCCCATGTAGTCTGAGCAGAGCGACGCTCATGAGAATCTACCCCACCACAATACATGCGATCCTTGGTAGCGTTGAGGTATCCGTTAGAAAGCTCAGTTACATAATCGTAAAGAGTACGATATACGCCGGTAAACTTATAAGACTCATAAGCCTTTGTTACCTCATCGTGAACCTGACACATACGAGCCAAAACAAGCTTGTCGTACATCTCAAGATCGGACACAGGTAGCATCTGATCGGCATCGAATTGACCTTCAAGCTCTCCAAGCAAGAAGCGAAGAGTATTGCGGAAGCGACGATAAGCATCTCCAACACGGCTCAAGATTTCCATATCGCATGGAACATCGGAAGATGAGTCAACAGAAGATACCCAAAGGCGGATGATGTCTGCACCCTGAGTGTCGCATACCTGATTAGGATCGATTACGTTTCCTAAGCTCTTAGACATCTTGCGGTTGTTTCCATCAAGAACGAATCCCTGAGATACAACAGCCTTGTAAGGTGCTTCATCGTATGCTCCAACAGAGGTAAGCAATGATGACTGGAACCATCCGCGGTGCTGATCAGATCCCTCAAGATACATGTCAGCTGGACGATGAAGGTCAGGGCGGTTATCCAAAACAGCAGTGTGAGATACACCTGAATCCCACCATACATCCAAAATGTCCTTATCAGCCTTCAAGTTGTGGCTATGACACTTTGGACACTCACAAGCATCTCCAAGATAGCTTGCTGGCTCATCGGTGAACCAAGCGTCGGAACCCTTTTCCTTAAAGAGTGCAATTACTGCATCGAGAGTAGCGTCGTTCATAACTGTCTCGCCACAGTCAGCACAGGTAAATGAAGGGATTGGTACTCCCCAACTTCTCTGACGTGAAATACACCAGTCAGGACGTCCTTCAACCATGGAAGAAATACGCTTAGAAGCATGTGCTGGATACCACTTAACATCGTTGTTGATAGCATCGAGTGCACTTTGGCGAAGACCGGTTTTATCCATAGATACAAACCACTGGCTTGTAGCACGGAAGATAACTGGATTCTTACAACGCCAGCAGTGTGGATAAGAGTGCTCGATGTCGCGGTGAGCAACGAGTGTTCCCTGCTCTTTGAGCCACTCAATAATCTTAGGGCTAGCCTCATCAGTATCAAGACCACCGAAGATTCCACCAGTGCCGATGCCCTCACCCTTGTAGAGCTTTCCGTCATCGTCAACTGGCATGATTACAGGAAGATCAAACTTGTTTCCTGCGTTGTAGTCGTCAACACCATGACCAGGTGCTGTATGTACGCATCCGGTACCGTCTTCCATACTTACGTAGTCAGCAACAATGAATTTACCAGCGTAATCAGAGAAGATTGGATGGGTGTAAGTCAATCCAAGAAGCTCAGATCCGGTAGCTGACCATCTCTCGCCGTTAGGATTCATAGCAAACTCTACGTTTTCCCAACCAGCAATTTCAGCTACACGCTCAACGAGAGCCTCTGCCAAAATCTCAGCACGACCATCGATCAAAGCTGCAACATAGGTCTCATCTGGGTTCAAAGCAACACCAGCGTTTGCAGGAAGAGTCCATGGGGTTGTAGTCCAGATGATTACATCAGTCTTGCCCTCAAATGCCTCAAGACCACTTGGTACATCGCGAAGAGCAAAACGTACAAAGATAGCAGGGCTCTTCTCATTACCATACTCAATCTCAGCTTCTGCAAGAGCAGTGTGGCAGTGCTTACACCAGTGAACAGGCTTGCTACCACGGTAAATTGCACCCTTGTCAAAGATTGCCTTAAAGATCTGAACATCAGCTGCATCGTAGTCATGAGTGAAGGTGAGATATGGATTATCCCACTCAGCCAAAACACCTAAGCGCTTGAAGCCATTGCGCTGAACATCAACGTTCTCAACAGCATACTCACGACAAATGCGACGAATGGTTGCTGCTGGAAGTGAGTTGAATTTCTCAGATCCAAGATCGGTCTCTACCTTGTGCTCAATTGGTTGACCGTGGCAGTCCCATCCTGGAACATAAGGAGTCTGATAGCCACGCATGGACCAAAAACGATTAATGATATCTTTTGAAATCTTGTTAAGAGCATGTCCGATGTGAATAGGACCATTTGCATAAGGAGGTCCGTCGTGCAATACGAACTTATCGTGTCCCTCGTTCTTCTTCATAAGCTGCTCGTATACGTGGTTTTCATTCCACTTGCGCAAACGCTCTGGCTCGCGCTGAGCAAGACTAGCCCTCATAGGGAACTCAGTCTTTGGCAGATTCATCGTCTTCTTGAATTCATTTGCCACAATTAGCACCTTTCACATTAGGGACGCTTAACTTGGGTAATAAAAAAGCGCCCGTCCCAAACTGCTGGGACGAAGCGCTCATAAGCATTCTTCGTTATACCACCCAGCGAGCGAAAATACGCCTTACTCGGCTTGCCTCTATCGGGGACAATCCCGGCAACGTCTACTTGCCTAAGCTTTCGGGTTGCAGCTCCGAGGTGATATTCGCACATCATTTGCTTGTAAGTTCTCAGCTACCTTACTCTCTGTAAAGCATTCAGATGTGTTACTGTCCTCATCACAGCATTGAAAAGAATAATACCATACCTATCATAAATATGGTGTTAGGAGTACAAAAACTACAAGGTATATATTAAAAAAGGAACTTCAAAATGAAGTTCCTTAGAATGTTATTTATTGAAAAGCACTACGTCTTTGTACTTAATGGACTTAAATGTATCGATAATATTATTCTTTTCGTCCATATTACCTGAAACAGTTATGCCTGTGTATGTATTGTACTCGGTGTTTATTACCATGAAGCTTGCATCAATATCTGTTTTATTGGCTTCCTTAAGCTCTACCCAACCACCTGCATAACTGAAGGTATCTGCAGATCCCTTGCAAACATCTTTAACATCAGGGGTATCTTGCATAAATGAATCAAGAACGCTTGATGCAATCTCTGGTGTAATTTGCTCAGGTGAATTCATGGTGATGATAGTAACATCGTATGATCCATTGGATACAACTTTGGTCGTAGCTGCGATGAAATCAAGAACAGTTTCTGTCTTCTCGTTCATAATTACCCATTCACCTGGAGCCGAGAAGCTAACGTTTCCGTATGTATGATAAGAAGTATTGTTGTTGTGGTTGATATACAGTACTACAACTACAATAGCAACGAATACGCCTGCAATAATCGCAAAGAGCTTGTTCTTAGAATTCTTTGAACCCTTGTTATTCTCCTGTGACAAGGTGTCATTTTGCTTGTTGTATTCCACGTGGGACCTTCCTTAAAATGTCTTATTTGATATTAAGACCAATATAAACCTCATAAGCATAATGCATTACATATATCGTAAATGCGTCTATATCATATCAGAAATCATTGTTAGGAAATATTTTATTGGAGAATAAATTGAATGATTCTAAAAAACCCCTAAAACAAGGTCAAACCTTGATATTAGGGGTTAATAGTTGGTATTTCCTCTAGTGATATAGTGGCATACCTTTGTATTTTGCAGATTTAAAAATTTCTATTACTTGAGCTTTGTCAGTAATTGGGCCTACAAAACTGACCATCGTATAAGTGTTGCTTTCAGTGTCAAGAATAGAGTACATTGCCTCAATGCTATCTACTCCATCGACTATCGCTTTCTCCCATCCTCCAGCATATACATAGGTACCTTTATAGCTTTCAACGTAATCTTGAACATCAAGATTGGTTTTCTTAAAGTCATACACGAGACCTTCCTTTACTGATTCAAGCTTAGAAGGAGGGATTTCTGTTGTTGTCATCTGCAGCTGAAAAGGAGACGAGGTGATAATCTTTGCATACATATCACCACGATCAGGATAGACCGGCCCTTGCATCTCCACTTTCCACTCGCCTGGCGCTGTAAATTCAATATTATCGAACTGATGAACGTCTCCTTGATTTGCAGAAGAAGTACCTTGCTGCACGGATGTTCTTTGATTATCCGATTCAGAATTTTGCGGTAGAGGATATGAAAAATCAAACGGTGTAAAGATAAGATACAGTGCAAATAAAATAAAGACTACACCTCCGAACATTGCAGGTAAGCTTTTATTCTTTGTATTAGGTGATTGAGATTTATGATCCTCCGGCATAAGAGTTTCTTTATCCTTTTTAGGTTGATCCATGTCCCCTTCTTTCACAAATACATATGCTGATCTACTTACATCAAACGCTTGTAATATTCCTGTTGTTAGTAGCATACCCAATTGACGAGCTTTGTACCCTTAGTACATAAATGAGCATTAACATGCTAAAGACACGAAGATAACCATCACAAGAATAAAGGCAACCACTTTTGCTTTTGATTAAGATGGACTATCTGAAACCCGTACAGAAAACTGAAATCTATCAATCTTGTGACTCGCCTTTATTCTCTTATTCATCTATATATCAGGATAGAAGGATAGAATTGCCTTCCCTACTACTTATAATTTTCTAGAAAAAAGGAGCCCCGAAGGGCTCCCTTGAATATATCAACTGACTCATACAATTAAATAGCGTAACAAATCGTATTAATGGCTTATATACTTTATTTAATCTTCCATGGCTTAATGATAATCAATCATAGGTTTACCATCGAATTTCAGTGACTTATATATGTTTACAATCTCAGACGAATTAAGTCTATCCCCGTATATAGATACATTATATTTTGTTGAATTATTAATATCGATAATTGTGTAATAAGCTCTATCTACATTTCCGTGAGTCAACTCAACTCCGCCATAATATCGAATGTTACCTTGATAGTTATAGCGTCCTTCCTTCATACCCATCTGCTCTGGAGTAGGACTACTTGGAGCAAATTCAGAATTCTCTAACTGAGTAAGCATGTCTGGCGTTAGGTGCGTTGTCATAACTTTGACTCTAACACTGTCGCTCGCTACAACCATGTCATCATAGGTTTTATTATCATTCGTTATGTGTTCATCGTATACGAGCTCGAACTGCTGCGTTGAATCAAATGATATAGGACCGTAGGTTTTCTCTGTTGCGTATAACTTAAAATAGGCAGATGTAAAATAAAAGATAAGTAACGCCACAACTGTTAATGAGAAAAATATAGTTAACTTAATAATTCTACGCTTTTGAGTTTCAGCATCATAAATTGAGGCGAACTCTTTATGAGAACGAGTTGGAGTTGCAAATTCATAAGAGTCAAAATCTGCAAAGGCATCAGAATCATCAGCATCAATGATGTCATTAAAGACCGATGTCTCTTCTCTCTCTTGATCTTCAGTTTCACCATAAGATGAACCATCAATATAATCACCCAGATTATCATCTTGATTAAATTCATCTGAATGTTGAATTTCTTTTCGTGACATATATGCCTACTTTCGAAGATGGTATTTATTAATACATACCCAACGGTTTAGACGATTCAGTCTTATCTATCAGATATATACAACTGTATTATTAATATATTTCTCCAATTATACAAATTCCTGTATTTTTACTATAATTGCCACCACAATATATAACTCGAGGTATAACACCGTTAAAAGTTAATATCAGTTAATTTAGCCGACTCAATGGATTTCTTGCTCCATAACAATGAAAAACAAGTACACTAGAGAGAGAAATATACAGGGTTATTGCGATGTTTCGTCTAGTATTAGCGACTATAACCATTAACGATCCGATAAGGTGAATACATGAACAGTACTATTACTACTAACTCACAGCAGCTCAAATATCTTTCGCTTCTCAAAGAGCGATTCCCTACTATTCAATCTGTATATACCGAGATTATTAATCTCGAAGCCATTCTTAATCTTCCTAAAGGCACTGAACATTTCATGAGCGATATTCATGGTGAATACGATGCCTTTGTACATATTCTCAATAACTGCTCAGGCGTTATCAAAGAGCGTGTAAATCTCGTATTTTCAAATGAATTGAGCGAGTCTGAAATCAACGATTTCTGTACGCTTATTTATTATCCTCGAGAGACGCTCGATCTTCTTCGTTCAACAAACGATCTTACTGATGAGTGGTATTACGAAAATCTCTTTCGTATGATTCGCTTAGCACGTCTGCTTTCAAGCAAATACACTCGCTCCAAAGTTCGTAAGGCAATGCCTCAAACATATGCCTATATCATCGATGAGCTCTTGCGTGCAAGTGGTCCGGGTGAAATTGATCGACATCACTATCACGTTCAAATTCTTGAATCAATCATCAATACAAATAGTGCTGATGATTTTATCGTTTCACTTTCTGAATTAATTAAGCGCCTAGCTGTAGATAGCCTTCATATCGTAGGAGATCTATTTGACCGAGGCGGAGCTCCAGACAAGATTATTGAGAAGCTCATTAGCTATCACAATGTCGATTTGCAGTGGGGCAACCATGACATTTTATGGATGGGAGCCTGTGCTGGAAGTCGTCTATGCATTGCAAATGTTGTAAAGCTCTGCATTCGATACAATTCCATTGAACTTCTTGAAAGTGGCTACGGCATTTCATTGAGAAACCTTGCTCTCTTTGCAAAGAGTACGTATCAAAAAGACGAGAACATGTCTCGAATGGAAAAAGCCATTGGCATAATTATGTTCAAGCTTGAAGGTCAATGCATTGCACGCCATCCTGAGTTTGAGCAAAACGATAGGCTCTTACTTGAAAAGATTAATCTCGACACCATGACGGTTAATCTCAAGGGAACTGATTATCCTCTCAACAACCACGACTTCCCTACGCTCGATCCTGAGCATCCTTATGACTTAACAGTAGAGGAAGCTGAAGTACTTGAGGGATTCTGCAAGGCCTTTGCTCAATCTCAACGTTTGCATCGTCATATTCAGTTCCTTTATGACATTGGATCTGTTTATAAATTGGCAAACGATAATCTCATGTTCCACGGATGTGTACCTTTGCAAGCTGATGGCTCAATGAGATATGTAAATTGCGGAGATGTACAACTTAAGGGTAAGGAATATTTCGACTTCTGCGACCAAATGGCACGAAGGGCTTGGTCTACAGGAGATCAAGATGCACTTGATTGGATGTATTACCTTTGGTGTGGACGATTCTCACCACTTTCAGGACGCATTATTAAGACCTTTGAACGTACATTCCTTGACGATACGGAGACATGGTTCGAACCACAAGATCCATATTACGATCTGACTGAGGATGTTGATATATGTAAAAACATTCTTAAGGAATTTGGGGCAAATCCTGAACTTGGACATATCATTAATGGACATACTCCTATTAAGGTAAAGAAGAACGAATCTCCTATCAAAGCTGACGGTAAGCTTATGGTAATTGATGGTGGATTCTGTAAGGCTTACCACAAAAAGACAGGTATAGCAGGCTTTACTCTCATCTTCTCTTCCAAGCGCATGTGGATTAAGGCGCACAAACCATTTAGCGGTATTGAAGCAGCTCTTAAAGACAACGCCGATATGGATTCATCGGAGAAGATTATCGAGAAATTTGAGCACACTATTAAGATTAGTGAAACCGACACGGGTGCCTCTATTAGATCAAATATTGCCGATCTTCAGAACCTACTTGAAGCATATCGTTGCGGTATCATATCCGAAAAGATTGAAAAGTAAATACATTACAGAAAGCCTCTTAATCGAGGCTTTCTTCTTATGGAATAAACTCTCACTTTCAAACGTGACAAGAGTGCATGCGGTGTAAAATAACTGTTATATATACTTATATTGTCGTATACTAAATCTAATAGGCTACGTTATAGATTTCTTATCGAGAGGTATATAAAACCGATGATAATGCGTTAAAAGTTAACGCAAGGGTATCATAGTAGCTGTGACACTTTAGTAATTATCTCTGTAAAGGAGTTATATGAATATGGATGACAAAAAGAAAAGACGTTCACTCATATTGTATTTCCTCATTGGAGCTGGATTGATTTTTGGTATTAACCAATATCTTGCTCCGAAGATGAGAAGTACAGTTATAGAGCCTGTTCCTTACTCAACCTTCATTGACTACATTAATGAAGGAAAAGTAACTGAAGTTGAGGTTCAGGACGGAAACAAGATTCTCTTCCGCACAAAGGAAGGTGGAGAAGGTAAAGCCTACGAGTCTGAAAATACCTATGGCAAACTATCTCCAGAAGTACAAACAAAGCTTCAAGATCAAAACATTAAATATGGAGCAAGCATTTCCGATAGTACAAACTCAATGCTCGTTACCTATATGGTATTGAGCTACTTGCTCCCTATCGCTCTGTTCATCTTTATTGGATGGAGAATCAGAAAACGTATGCAGGGCATGGGAGATGATCTTCCTTCCATGACATTCGGCGGAGGCGGAATGGGCCTTGGCAAAAGCGGTGCTAAAGTAATCGAGGGTAAAGAAACCGGAGTTACTTTTAAGGATGTTGCTGGCCAAGATGAAGCTAAACGCTCTCTTACCGAAATCGTAGACTTCCTTGAGAAGCCTGAGCGCTACACTGCAATTGGTGCTAAGCTACCACGAGGCGCTCTTCTCGTAGGACCTCCAGGAACAGGAAAGACTCTTCTTGCTAAAGCAGTAGCTGGTGAGGCTGGAGTTCCTTTCTTTAGCATGAGCGGATCTGAGTTCGTTGAGATGTTCGTAGGACGAGGAGCTGCAAAGGTTCGTGACCTCTTTAAGCAGGCTAACGAGAAAGCCCCTTGTATCGTATTCATCGACGAGATTGATACTATTGGTAAAAAGCGTGGTGCTCAGCTTCAGTCAAACGATGAGCGTGAGCAGACACTCAACCAGCTTCTTACTGAAATGGATGGATTTGATAACCATAAAGGTATCGTTGTACTTGCTGCAACTAACCGCCCTGATGTATTGGACCCAGCACTTTTGCGTCCAGGCCGTTTTGACCGACGCATCCCTGTCGAGCTTCCAGATGTTGCAGGACGTAAGGCTATCTTGGCTCTCCATGCAAACGATGTAAAGATGGAAAATGATATCGATCTTGATATCATCGCTCGTATGACACCGGGAGCCAGCGGAGCTGATCTTTCTAACATCATCAACGAAGCTGCTCTTCGTGCTGTCCGTCTTGGACGCAATAAAGTAAGCCAAGAGGATATCGTTGAATCTGTTGAGGTTGTAATTGCAGGTGAAAAGCGTAAGAGCACTGTATTGAATGCTCACGAAAAGCGCGTTGTATCCTATCACGAAATTGGACATGCTATTGTAGCTGCATCTCAAAAGGGATCTGCTCCGGTTTCCAAGATTACAATTGTGCCTCGTACAAGTGGTGCCTTGGGCTACACCATGCAGGTAGAAGAAGATGAGAAGTTCTTGACTACCAAGAAAGAAGCAGAACAGAAGATTGCCGTTCTTTGTGCTGGTCGCGCTGCTGAAGAGCTTATCTTCGGAGAGATTACAACGGGCGCATCAAACGACATCGAAAAGGCTACTTCCATCGCTCGCAATATGGTAACCCGTTTTGGTATGAGTGATAAATTCGGAATGGTTGCACTTGGCACTGTTCGCGATCGCTATCTTGGCGGAGGAAGCGAGCTCACCTGTTCTGAGGGCATTGCTCAAGAGGTTGATAAGGAAGTTATCAATATCATCGAGAATGCTCATAAGGATGCTCTCAATACCCTTCAAACCCACAAGTTCAAACTACATGAGCTTGCAAGTTATTTGGAGAAGAAAGAGACTATCACTGGAGATGAGTTCATGAACATCTTCACTCGTGACGATGGCTTCAAACCTGATCTTCCAAAAACTGAGAACTAAGACAAAACCCACTGGAAACAGTGGGTTTTTTCATACTTAGTTTGTGTCCAAATGGCTATTGATATCCCCCATATCCAAAAAGAGAGTCGCCCACATGAGCGACTCTCTTAACAATTAACTATTTTGTTTGGTATAGAGTGCAGTATCTCCCACCTTAACAGATTGGAAGATGTACGTAATCTCATCTACGTCACTCTTCTGGTCTGTACTAGATGCAACCATGAATACGTGAGCGGTCTTATTTGGAACGTCTACAATTACGTATCCATCACAAGGGAAATCGTATTTGTCTGTAGATCCACCAATATAAATAAGCTTATCGTTGTTTTGATACACTTCGATATTATTGAGGTTTAGAGCATCCTTAAGCCATGCCTCTACCCTAGACTTCTCAATATCTTGTAAGCCATTCAAATCCATATCGCCCAATGATTCATCGGTAATAAGAACGCGAATTGTATTATCAGAATTCTTATATGCCTGAGCCTTCTGATATTCAGCTAATGCTTTGTCATTCTTATCCACTTCTAGATTTTCGTGTGATGAGAATGACACACCTTCGAAGGTATAGGTATGTGTTTCGGTAAACTGATAATAAAGCAGGAAAGCACAAATGATAATTCCGATTATTGAAAGGATGCGTCCGGTCTTCTTATTCTTATCGGGCGCAGCTATCTCCTTCTTATCCTTATTAGCATCTGAATCGGGTTGCTTTGGTGCCCCGTCAACTTTTGTCTCAGTCTTTTCTGTATTTTGCTCTTCTTCAGTATTCTCCATAGTAATTTCCTCCATCTACGACATACATAATGAGCAATATAGAACATACAACTAAAGGTAGCGTCTCTATTACACATTCATCGTGATAGATATATACCACTAATTCAAAATGTTAGAACTCGAACGTATTAATAACAGAAAGAATAGCCTCTTACTTGTTTTAATCTCTTGGCCTGAGCTCCCAAAATGTCAATGCGGCAGCTATAGAAACATTAAGAGAATCTACGCCATGATGCATTGGAATAATTACCTTCGCGTCAAGTTGCTCCAACGTTTCGGACTTAAGGCCATATCCCTCACACCCAAAGAAATAAGCTAATTTACCATGCGTTAGAAGCTCCGGATCATCTATGCTATACGCCTTCTCGTCTAATGCAAGTGCGAGTGAATAGAAACCCTCATCTTTTAGGGTAGCTGTGATAGAGGCTGGCCATCTACCTTCAGGACGAGCAAAAGGAATTTGAGCAACTGTTCCCATACTTGTTCGAAATGCTCTTCTCGTCCAAGGATCTGCACATGTTGGACTCAATATGATGCCATCAACACCCAGTGCGGCAGCAGATCTAAATATGGCACCAACATTCGACGCGTCAACTAGACCTTCTAAAACTGCAATTCGTCGTGCATTAGTCAAAATATCATCTAATGATGCATCTTTTGGCCTTTTCACAGCCGCTAAGACGCCTCTTGTAACACTGTAGCCAACAACAGAGCGCATATCTTCATCATTAAGTACAAATATATCTATGCTATCATCAAGGTCTTCAATAAGCTCTGCCAACGCCTCTACTCTATTTTCACTAAGTAAAACAGATACAATATCGAGCTCTTCATTCATGGCTACACGCAAGGCAATTTCGCTCTCAGCAATAAAGATTCCAGCTCCAACTTCATAGTAGTTCCTAAGCTGTCTGTTTGTAAGCTGTAGATAGGGATCAAGACGAGAATCATTGATATCAATATTAACTACTGGGCGACCCATATTAACTCCGTTTATTCATTGCGTGCGAAATGTAAAATATAAGACCTGCTAGCTCAAATGAGTCAGCAGGTCATGAATTTAGAAATGATTTAGAATGGCATGCCACCAGGCATATTCTTCATCTGATTCATCATGTTTCTCATGGCGCGTTTATTCATCTTGCCACCAGAAGTCATTGACTTTATCTTGCCCATCATCTTGTTCATTTCTGACCATTGTTTGATGAGTGCATTTACTTCTGAAACCTGAGTTCCTGAACCCTGAGCAATACGCTTGCGTCGTTGTCCATTGATAATTTTTGGCTTTTGACGCTCTTCAGGAGTCATGGAATAGATGATGGCCTCAATACGAACAAGTTGTTTTTCATCCATGTTGGCACCGGATTTATTCATAGCGCGCTCCATGCCAGGAATCATGCCCATGATCTTTCCGAGACCACCCATTTTCTTGATCTGCTGCATCTGAGCAAGCATGTCATTCATTGTAAAGCCTTCGCGAAGCATTCGCTCGGCTGCCTCAGCCGCATCTTGCTCCTCAGCAATCTTTTGCGCTTGCTCGATAATGCCATAGACATCACCCATGCCCAAAATACGCTTTGCCATACGCTCTGGTGAGAATACTTCAAGACTATCTGGCTTCTCTCCCATGGAGATAAACTTGATAGGCTTTCCAGTAACTGCACGAACAGAGAGAGCACCTCCGCCTCGCGCGTCACCATCGAGCTTAGACATAATAACGCCGTCAAATTCAGTACGCTCACTAAACTCAGAAACGACATTTACAATGTCCTGACCGCTCATAGCATCAACTACCATAAGAACCTGGTCAGGCTTTACAGCACGTTTAATATCAACAGCTTCCTGCATCATTACTTCGTCAATCTGCAAACGACCTGCAGTATCGACAATTACGACGTCATGAAGTGTATCAATGGCCTCACGAATAGATCCCTCAGCGATAGCTACAGGATTTTGTCCGTCTCCACGATATACAGGAACACCGATTTCCTTACCAAGCGTCTCAAGCTGGTCGGCTGCTGCAGGACGATAAACATCGCAGGCTGCAAGCAATGGGCTCTTACCCTTTTGCTTAAGTAAGTAAGCAAGTTTAGCTACTGCTGTAGTCTTACCGGAACCCTGAAGACCAACAAGCATGATGACGTTTGGAATACGATTTGCCATCAATACAAGGTTTGATTCAGTGGAACCCAGAAGCTCGATGAGCTGGTCGAGAACGATTTTAACAACGTTCTGTGCTGGACTCAATGAATCCATAACCTCGGAAGTGAGGCATTTCTCTTTACAGTTCTTAACGAACTCTTTTACTACCTTGTAGTTAACATCAGCTTCAAGCAATGCAAGACGAATCTCACGCATAGCGAGATTGATGTCTTCTTCTGTAAGACGTCCCTTACCACGTAGGGAATCGAACGTATCTTGAAGTTTGTCACTTAAACTATTAAACACGAGTTCCTCGCTATCCTATCAATGCTTCGGCAAAAGCCTCTGGATCAAATACTTGAAGATCTTCGATAGCCTCTCCTACTCCAATTCTATAAATTGGAAGTTTAAGTTGATCAGCAATTGCAAGCGCAATGCCTCCCTTAGCTGTACCATCAAGCTTAGTTACGATAATACCATCAATGTCGAGGGCATTATTAAATTCATGTGCTTGCTGAAGGCCATTTTGACCTGTTGTAGCATCAATAACCAAAACGACCTTTACTGGGATTTCAGAGCGCTTGCGGGTAACATTTACTACCTTCGCAAGCTCTCTCATAAGCTCTTCGCTCGTATGAAGACGCCCTGCGGTATCTATCAATACAAGGTCTGCATTCTGCTTCTCAGCAGCCTCAACAACCTCATAGCATACACTTGCAGGATCTGCACCACGCTCACGAGTGATAATTTCAACACCTGAGCGCATACCCCATACCTCAAGCTGCTCGATTGCAGCTGCACGGAAGGTATCAGCACCGCCCATTACTACTTTCTTACCCTTACGACGGGCATCATCGGCAAGCTTTCCTACTGTTGTAGTTTTGCCCGCACCGTTGATTCCAACGAAAAGCACGCACGAAGGTGTGTCGCTAAAAGGATCTTCGTCAACTTCAACAAATACCTTCTCGAGAGATTTTGCCAAGGCAGACTTAAGAGACTTTGCCGTACCTAAAGCTTCACGAGCAGCCTGCTCACGCAGATCATCTACTACGCGCATAGCAAGCTGACCTCCAAGATCGCTCATTACAAGCGTATCTTCAAGCTCCTCCCAGAAGTCCTCATCGACATCACCGCCCATGTAGAAGACCTCATTGAGAGCTTCACGTGAGCGTTTAAGTCCTTCTTTCAATGCGTCTGAAAGACCCATACACACCTTCTTTATTGAGTAAACTCACAGGCCAAATTTACCAGTGAGTGATTTCTATCACTTGCATTTAGTATAGCAATTTACCGTGCAATATCTAAAGACCTAAGCAGACTTATCGATTCGTTGACTTACAACGTGGCTAACACCGTCAGCCTGCATCGATACACCATACAAAACATCAGCTTGCTCCATCGTACGTCTCTGGTGAGAAATAACAATGAGCTGAGTTGTCTCCTTGAGCTGCTCAATTGCTGTTAAAAGCTTATCGAGATTGGATGCATCAAGCGCTGCCTCAACCTCGTCGAAAACGTAGAAAGGAACCGTACGTGTGCGATATACAGCAAACAAAAGGGCTAATGCAGTAAGAGACTTCTCTCCTCCACTCATAAGCATCATCTTAGTGATCTTTTTACCCTTAGGTTGTGCGATGATTTCAATTCCTGTTTCGCTAGGATTCTCAGGATCGAGCATTTCAAGCTCAGCATGGCCGCCAGGGAAAAGCATAGCAAAGATTTCTTGGAAGTTCTTATTTACCTCATCAAAGGTAATCAAGAATTGCTTTTTCATCTTGCGATCGATAGCCTGGGTAATCTTGAGCATGCTCTTTCGAGCCTGTTCGAGATCCTCGACCTGAACGGCAATATAATCAGCTTTCTCTTTAAGCTTAGTATATTCGTCCATAGCAACCTGATTAACAGGTCCAATGTCTTCAAGCTGACGCTTGAACTTCTCTATATCATGAATGAGCTTTTCTTTATCCTCTGGAGCAGGAAGTCCTAAAGCATCCTCGAGGGTATAAGTTCCCTCTCGCGTTATTTCTTGGATTGCCTGCTCAACCTGTACCTCAAGCTTACCAGTCACAATACGAGATTCTGCAACTTCCTTCTGAGCACGATCGAGCTCACCGTGAGCCTTACCAACCTCGCGACGAGCCTCATCGATTGTCTTTTTAAGAGAATCGGAATCTGCCTCAGCTAAAGATGCTCGATCTTGTAGGCGAGCTGCCCAGCTCCAAGCTGCCTGCTGAATGTCAGAATAAACCTCATGCAAAGGATCGATACGCAGGCGCAATATATCAAGCGCCATCGCACTCTCATTGATAGTTGAATACTTTTGCTTAAGAGATTCAAGCTGATGAGTCAGATCAGACTGACGAGTCTGCTGGTGGCTCAAACGCTCAGACACCTTAGCTAAATCAAGTCTCAAATCATTAAGTTTAGAGGAGAGCTCACGCTCATGAACTGTAGCTTCTTCACGTTGCTCATTGGTTTCATTGAGCTTTACAGAAAGTTCAGCTACAAGCTTATCGGCCTCTTGAGCACGTGTCTTATGAGAGTCAAGTTCCTCTTTTGCGCTCTGGGCCTTTTGTGCAACCTCAGCACGCTTGGCGGTAACCTGTTCGCTCTCACGTTGAGTAGATGCAAGTTCAGCCTCGAGACGTCCGAGCTCACGCGTGAGTGAACCTAAAGATCCCTTACTGCGCGCTAATTCACCACGTAAAGCATCTTGTTCATCACGATGTGTATTGAGCTTTTCATTAAGGATACCCTGCTCGGCCTGAAGATCTTCGTGAAGCTTTTCAAGCTCAGGAATTGATTTCTCAAGCTCACGAATGGTTCGCTTGCGCTCAAGTGCTCCCTTAGCAGGAGCTTCACCGATACCTAACACGCATGTTCCATCAGGCAAGATTCGCTCTGAATGAGGAGTGATATAGGTTGCATAAGGATAAAGCTTATGTGCCTTAAGTCCAGCTGCAACGTTATCGACCAAAACATATGAACCAAGTAGAGCGTCGATGAGTCCTGAATATCCCTCACGGCCAGAAACAATGTTGCTTAAGGGTTGAGCCTTGATACCTGCTGAGGTAAGGGCTGATAGATCAACAGTTGCATTTTGTGAAGTGGATACGACCTGTGCTGAACCCTTGAGCTGCTTATGCTCGAAGTACTCAGCCATGGATTCTATATCTTCATCGCTTGATACAACAAGCGCATTGAGAGCCTCTCCCAATACCTCTTCAACAAGTTTTTCGTGTTTAGGATCTGCTTCAAAGATATCTGCAAATCGAGCTTTGATAGCTTGCTTAAATCCTGCATCGGAAGCTAAAGACTTAATTAAAGGATTTGTATCCTGACTTGCCGCATCCACAGATTGCAAAGCTGAAAGTTGAGCGCGAGCATGAGAAAGTTCTTTGAGAGCATCGTCTTCCTTCGAAGCTGCAATCTTCATCTGAGTACGAATATCATCCAATGACTTTTGCATATCATTAAGACGGTTTTCAAGATCACGAATCTCATTCTCAAGTTCACTCTTCTGTTGTGAGTTATCCTTCAGAGATTGCTCGCACATTTTTTTAGAGTCATTGAGTGCTTCGAGTCGACTTGCAAACATTGAGTCTTCAACCTCAGCGTTTGAAATTGTTTCTTTCAAACGTGCAAAGAGTAAAGTCTCCTGATCGCTGACCTTTTGCTGTTCACGAATTTGAGCTGTAAGGTCTTGGAATACCCTATCGAGCTTTGACTTCTCTTCGCGAGCTGACGCTGTCTGTGGACCCAATTCAGATACTTGTGCAGAAAGGTTTTCAGAGGTCTTAGTTGCATCAATAACCTCGTTATCGCAGAGATTGAGCTCTTCGCGAGCTTGTCTCATTTGATTTTCAAGCTGGCTGATAGTACGTCTCATATCCGAGAGCTTCTCAATCATGTTCTTGCCCTTTTCCTCGAGCAAGCGCATATCAGAATCGATACGTCCAACCATATCTTGCATACGACGACGCTGCTCGCCGAGATCTCCTACGAAAAGACCCTTTTGCTCAAGCATAGTCTGGAGCTTATTGAGTTCCTTTTTCTTCTCACCCACACGATATTGTGCGAGCTCAACAGCAGCTTCCTGCTCACGAATCTTATCGTTAATTCGATTCCACTGAAGCTGAAGCTGGCGCAAGTTATCAACCGAAAGAATGATAGTGGCTTCAGATAATTGCTTTTGAATATCAGCATGGCGCTGAGCTTTATCTACCTGGCGCTCAAGAGGACGAAGTTGACGGTTAATGACACGGCTAATGTCCTTAACACGAACGAGATTCTCCTCCATGCTATTGAGTTTGCGCAAAGAACGTTCCTTGCGTCGACGATGCTTGGAAATTCCAGCAGCTTCCTCGATAAGCTGGCGACGTTGTTCTGGCTTAGACGACAAAACTGAATCAAGCTTACCCTGGGAGATGATGGAATGAGTATCCTTACCAAGTCCTGAATCATGCAAAATATCCTGGATGTCCATAAGACGAGCCGGGCTTCCATTAATAAGATATTCGCTCTCACCGCTGCGGTACATACGGCGAGTAACTGCTACTTCACGAAATTCAACAGGAATGGTTTGGTCATTGTTGTCCAAAACAAGAGTTACCTCAGCAACACCAACAGGTTTGCGATTGGTAGAGCCAGAGAAGATAACATCTTCCATAGCCTGACCACGAAGCATCTTTGCACTCTGCTCGCCTAATACCCACAAGATTGCATCACTAACATTGGATTTACCCGATCCATTTGGTCCTACAACTACAGTAAGACCTGGATCGAACACCATATGCGTGCGATCTGCGAAGGATTTAAATCCTTTAAGTGTTAGTGATTTTAAATACACAGCAATAACTCCTTTAGAATCTGCTGTAAATACAACCTGTATAAATAAACGCAAGCAAACGCACACGGTTAAGTGTGCGCTTGCATATCAATTCTAGTAATCGAGATAACCCATCTTTTCGAGTGCATCTCGTGCAGCTTCTGATTCTGAAGCCTTCTTTGTAGTGCCTTCTCCGAGGCCAACTTCCTTACCGTTGACATAAACGGCAGAAGTAAAATATGGGGCATGAGCTGCTCCGCTAGTCTTAATAAGCTCATAGGTAGGAGCTACTGAGAAATCTCTTTGTGTAACTTCCTGGAGCTTTGACTTAGGACTAATTGGATTGTAGGCGAGCTTCTCGGAGATATGAGGAGAGAGCGTACGCACAACAAACTTATGAGTAGCATCATACCCAGCTTCCAAATAGAGCGCACCGATGAGCGCTTCGTAAACATCTTCAAGTGCTGATGTCATTCCACGCTTACCTGTTCCACACTCACTTGGACCAAAGATAATGAGCTCATCTAAACCAAGCTCGAGTGCAACTTTAGAGAGAATAGATCCTGCGACCAAAGAAACCTTCATACGCGTAAGATTTCCCTCATCCATTTCCGGATACATTTTGTAAAGCTCGGTTGCAACCAATGCTCCTAGGATGGAATCGCCTAGGAATTCGAGCCTCTCATAACTATCAAGAGTGCTCTTATCCTCCACTGCTGACGGATGAGTCAATGCCTTGAGCAAGTCATCCTTAGATTTGAAGGTATAACCTAAAATATCCTCAGCTTTCATAAGGATATCGTCGATATTTCCACAGAACATTTGATCCACTATGCCTCAGCAATCGCGTCAACAGCATCTCCTACAGTGTCGATGCTTTCCAATACCTCATCATCTAAACTGACGTCAAATGCGTCTTCCATAGCTGTAACAAGTTCGAGCTTAGCGAAAGAATCAGCACCCAAATCATCTAAACTTGCAGTAATGGTTACTTCACTAGGATCGACCTCGAGAGTCTCTGCTACGAGATCTTGAAGCTTTTCAAAAATTTCATCGCGATTCATATACACTCCTTTGGGCGTTACTATCATGCGAAAATTTACTTTCTACCATACCAAAAAATGTATAGAAATTTAGTGACAACTTGATAAAAAAGAAAGATATCATCAAAGGACTATGCGCATGTTTACGTGCAATGATACCTAATTGGTATCAAAAAAGGGAGACCAGTGATCTCCCTTAAAATATCGTCTCGAAATGATGATAATTTTATTCAATATTTTATATCGGATTAGGTGCAAACGATAAAATAATATACAAAGTTTACCTGGTCAAACTACTCTTGTATACCATCTTTCAAGGCTTCAATCATCTCCCCCTCAAGAGATTCACGACATACGCGAATGCCGTTCATGACTGCCTGAGGACTTGTAGAGCCATGTCCAATGAAAACAGGTGACTTTACACCTAAGAGCGCTGCTCCGCCATGAGCATCGCCGCTGAGGCTGTCTCCTATCTTTTGAAGAGTTGGCTTGAGCATTAAAGCTCCGACTGCTGCACGAGGTGCACTTGTTGCTTCTTTAATTTTCTTCGCAATAAACTTTGCTGTTCCCTCAAGAGTTTTCAAGCAACAATTTCCGGTGAAACCATCCATAACAACACAATCAAAGTCACCGAGCAAAAGATCTGTACCCTCAGCATTTCCTACAAAGTTAAGATCCGACTCAAGCAAGAGTTCATGAGTCTCGAGTGTTAGTGCGTTGCCCTTAATATCTTCTGATCCATTGGATAGAAGTCCTAACTTAATATCATTCTTTTTGAAGTAATACTTCGAATAGGCATTACCAAGGCGTGCAAAACCGAGCATCATTGATGGCTTGCAATCTGCATTTGCACCCAAATCTAGAACAACTGTCTCATGGTCAAGAAGACCTGGCAAGAAAGTAGCCAAGCATGGACGCTGAATACCTTTAAGGCGACCCAAAATAAAGGATGCGGCGGTAAATACAGCTCCTGTGTTTCCTGCAGAGAAGAATGCGTGAGCATCGCCATGCTTTACAGCCTGAAGACCGATAACAATAGATGAATCTCGTTTAGTTCTAAAAGAATCTGCAGCATGATCATCCATGGTAATAACGCTCTGACTAACAAGCGGCTTTACTCGCTCATGCTTATCTGCAAAAGGCACAACAATCTCTTCATTACCTACAACAAGCACTTCAATATCATCAAACTTATTGAGAGCAAGCTCGATACCTTGTAAAACAACCTCAGGCTCTCGATCTCCTCCCATCGCATCAACGCATACTACATACATAGTCATACCCCATTGTCGATAGATACAGAAAGAGAGCCGACCTCTATTCAGAAGTCGGCCCTCCAGACCGTTTAAGTAAATTATTACTCGGTTACAACAACCTCACGGTTCTTGTAATGTCCACAGTTAGGGCATACGTGGTGAGGAAGCTTGGTAGCTCCGCACTGAGGGCAAGTGGAGCGAGCTGGAGTTGCGAGCTTGCTGTTTGCCGAACGACGCTTGTGAGTTGCACCGCGACCCTTTTTCTGCTTAGGTACTGCCATCTTGAATCTCCTTGAATCTTACCCATCCACAAACGACAGGATATTATTTTCAAATTTTCACGAAAAACTATTATAACTCGATTA
>RCNI01000479.1_pt1 | contig 29651 bp, 29 predicted proteins | sample 2041151 | NCBI WGS metagenome assembly RCNI01 (sample SAMN09708214, study PRJNA481090) | feces metagenome | isolation source: feces | place: Antarctica: Albino Rookery
GGCAACTGCCCGGGCGCTGTCTGTTTGGTTTGGTTACTGCACTTCCTCCTGCCAGAATCCGCTGGAACTCATGGACAAGGTCTCATTCATCCGTCCGCTGACGACATAGCCGTTGGAGAAGGTGATTTCATACTCCACATGGAGGGTTTCGTCCTCATAGTCTGCCAATCCGCTGTTGGGGCCTTCCACACCGGCGGAGTAAATATAGGGATTGGTATTGTACTTTTCCGCCTGTACCGGCAGAGGAGAAAGCCGCTGGCTATCGGTGGCAAGCCACATCTTCACCTCTGGCTCTTCCGCTTCGCCCTGCTCGTCTTCCATCACGAAGGGGATGATGACGTGCATATCCACATGCAGGCGGAACTTGCGGTTGTCGCTGGAGTTGGTCATGTACATCTCCACATTGGGCAGGGTGTATTCCTGCAGGTTAGTGACGGCATGCTCATAGTTCTTTGCAACGCAAATGGTTCCGTCCGGAGTTGTCATATAATAGATGGCGTTGGTCTCCGTCAAGGGCACCTGCACCGTGGCGGTGTAGCGCTGGTTTGCTTCGTCCCACTGACGCTCCACTTCTTCCGCAATGGTCCCGTCGGTTTTCTGGACATAAAAGCGCAGCTTGGAGGCGTCCTCCACCGGGTTTCGCACCACGGCACGCAGCTCTACGGTACCCAGTCCCGCCTGATAGTCCACATCCGTCAGGTTCAGCTCCCAATGGGCCAGCAGGCCGTATTCCTGCTGCATGGCTTCCTCCACCTGGTTGCTTATCTCATGAGACAGTCCGTTCAGCTGCCCCTCCAGATGGGATACGGAGTTATTGAGGTTGGAAAGATCATTTCTGGTCTGTCCCAGCCCCTTATGCAGGCCGTACAGGCAGGACAGCACAAACACCACAAGAAGCACGGCTGCCACTGCGACCAGAATCTTGTTCCGCTTGGACATCGGCTTCTGCTTGGGCAGCTGGTTGAGGTACCGCTCCAGCACCTCGGCCTCGGTGGGCTTGTCAGACTGTGCTTCGGCGCTCTCCTCGGAAGGCTCCGCCTGTTGCACTTCCTCCTCCACCCCCAGCAGATAGCCGACGGTGACGGAAAAACGCTTTGATAGGGCAATCAGTTTTTCGATTTCCGGAAGGGCGGCGTCACTCTCCCACTTGGAAATCGCCTGACGGGACACACCCAGCTCCGCACCCAGTGCCTCCTGGGACAAATTATTCTGTTTTCTCAACTGGGCAATCCTTTGACCGATGGTCATTTTTTGCCGCCCCCTTTCTCTTCTTTGTGTGCCCATTGTAGCAAAAACGCCCGGAAATGGCTACCATCCGGGCGTTTCTTTTTGTCAACGATTGGTTGCAGGGGCATCTTTCAGCCGAATAACCCCCATCGGAGGCACATTCAGGCACAAAACGCCGTCCACCGCCAGATGGCTCTTCTCCCGATCCAGCTCCACGGCGCCCATGCCGTCCCACGGCAATTCCACCAGAGCCGGTTCGTTGCTCCGGTTGACCGCAAGGCCTTCCAACTCGCCGTCCATGCTGCGGACAAAGGACAGCACACCGCCCTCGCAGGTGCCCCACTGCAAATCGCCCGCTCGGAGCGCCTTGCTGTGCTTGCGCTCCTGACCCAAGGCGGTAAACCAAGCCCGAAGGCCGGTATTCTCTTTGCCCCAAGGGTAGGTGCGGCGGTTATAGGGGTCCTCAAAGCCCTCCATCCCCACTTCGTCTCCATAGTACACCGTGGGTGCGCCGGGGAAGTGGAACAGCACTGCCGCTCCCATGCGGAGCAGGGCTTCGCCCCGGGTTCGCTCCTCCGGGGTAAGCTGGTAGGCTTCCCGTTTCCACCGGGGCCAATCGTTCCGATGGTCGCCGCCGGTGCCCAGCTGGGTGAGGATACGCACCGTATCGTGGGTACCCAGAGAGTTCATGGCAGAGTAGAATGCAAAGGGCGGATAATTCTCCCGGAGCGATTCCATAGTTTCCTGAAATTCGGCAGCGTCGCCGCCCATCAGGTAATCAATCAAGGCTGTGCGGAAGGGATAATCCATCAATCCGTCCAAATGTCGGCCCAGCAGGTGATGCCGACGCACGCCGTAGGCAATTTTGGTGGTTCCGTCCTCCCAGACTTCACCGATCACCGCTCCGTCCGGCTTTTCCGTCCGCACCGCTGCGTGCAATCCACGGATAAAGTCGTCCGGCAGCTCGTCGGCCACATCCAGCCGCCAGCCGTCGGCACCCAGCCGCAGCCAGTGGCGCACCACGGAGTCCTCGCCGCCGAAAATAAAGTTCCGGTAGCCGGGATCGCTCTCATTCACATCCGGCAGAGAGTATATGCCCCACCAAGAGCTGTACTCCCGGGGCCACTGCTTGAAGTTGAACCAGTGGTAATAGGGGGAATCCTGACTCTGGCAGGCACCCGGCTCATCGGTATAAAAGCCGTCGCCGTTGAAATAACGGCTCACATATCCGGCGTGGTTGAACACGCCGTCCAGCAGGATGCGGATGCCCATGGCATGAGCTTTTTTGCACAGGCGGACAAAGTCCTCCTCCGTGCCCAGCATGGGGTCAATCCGCTTATAGTCCGCCGTACCGTAGCGGTGATTCTCCGCCGCCTCAAAGATGGGACAGAAATAGATGGTTTCCACTCCCAAGGATGCAAGGTAGGGCAATTTTTCCTCGATACCAGCCAGATTTCCGCCGAAAAAGTCCCGGTTGCAAATATCCTTGCCCTCCGGGGTCTTGCCCACCGGCCCGGCCACCGGGATGTCCTCCCAGTTTTCGTGGACCCAGCGGCCGCCCACCATGCCCTCCGGGTTGGGGACACGGGTGCGGTAAAAACGGTCCGGCAGGATCTGGTAGCACATGCCCTTGCCGAACCAGTCCGGCACAGGCTCAGAAGCGTCATACACCGTCAGCTGATGCTCCTCCGACTCCCAGTACCGGCCCTCAAAGCCGAACAACCGGAACTGATACCACACCAGACCCACATAGTTTCCCACATTTACCGTGCAGGAAAACACATCCTCCGTCCAATCGGTATCCGTCCAAGGCATGGGGACAGTTTCCGTCCGATCCTGGTCCATTTCAAAGCGGAGGGTCACCTCGCCCCGGCTGAAGCCCAGCGCCCGTGCCGGACGCAGGTGCAGCTCCACCGTGGTGTTGGACGCCACCGCACCATAGGGGGTTTTATAACGGCTGTCCCGTGAATTATAGATTTCCGTCTCTCTCACACAATCATTCCTTTAGGACTGGTTAATTTACTTGTTCTGCCGCTTCCTCCGGAAGCTCCTCGGGAAGTTCCTCGGGAATCTGGAAGTACGCCTCCAGAATGTCTGCGGCGATCACCGAGGTGGCAGCGCCGCTGCCGCCCTTTTCCACCGCCACGCAGACGGCGATCTGCGGGTCATCGTAGGGGGCAAAGCAGACAAACAGGCCGTTGGCCTGCTCCTGTCCCGACACCTGAGCCGAGCCGGTCTTGGCGCCCACCTGAATTCCGGCTGCCTTCAGCTTGGCAAAGGCGGCGGATACGGTCGTGGAATGCTCCGCCATCTGCCGCATGCCGTCCTTAATGGCCGCCAGATGCTCCGGGGCGAGATGCACCTCTCCCAGCACCTCCGGCGCATGCTCTGTCACCGTGCCGTCGGCGGCGGTGGCGGAATGGAGCAGGTGGGCGGAGTAGCGTGTGCCGCCGTTCACCAGCGTAGCCACATAATTGGCAATTTGCAGGGGGGTAAACAGGTTATCCGACTGACCAATGGCTGCGGAAAGCAGGTTGCCGGCGTACCAAGTGGCACCCACCTTGTCGGAATACTCCGGCCCGGCGTTGACGCCGGTGGCTTCCTTGAGCTCAATGCCCGTGGGCAGACCCAAACCGAACTTCTGGGCGTACTCGGTGAGGGTGTCGATCCCCACCGCCATGCCCATGCGGTAAAAGAAGATATTGCAGGAATCCCGCAGGGCGTCGGAGACATTTTCCTCGCCGTGGGTCATTCCATGTTCTCGATAAATCCAGCAGCGGAACTGGGTGCCGTAGTAATCCACATAGCCGGTGCAGGGAATCCGGGTGTCCGGGGTCACCGCTCCCGTATCCAGTGCCGCAGCGGCGGTGACCGGCTTATAAGTGGAGCCGGGGGAATAGGTACCCTGCAAAGCACGGTTAAAGAGGGGGCTGAGGGCGTCCATCGCATCGTCGTAGGCCATGGTTTCCGGGTCGAAGGTGGGCCAGTTCGCCATGGTAAGCACACCGCCGTCCTTCACATCAATCACCACGGCGGCTGCGCCGCCCTGTCCCCCGTTCAGTTCCGGTACATGCCGGGCAAGGGACTCCTCTGCCGCCTGCTGCAAATGGATGTCCAGCGTCAGGGCCACATCACTGCCCGCCAGCGCCGGGACCAGTTCCTTTTCGCTGACCGGGTCGCCCTGCCGATTGACGGTGACGGCATGAACCCCGTCCTGTCCCCGAAGCTGATCTTCAAAGGCATATTCCACACCGGAAAGACCCACTGTGGCGTCCATGGCATAGCCCCGGGCCTTATAATCTTCGCCCTCGGTCCAGTTTTCCGCCGTGATGGGACCCACCTGACCCAGCAGATGGGCGGCATAGGGAGTCGGATAGCTTCGGACGCTGTCCACGCCGATTTCAACTCCGTCCATGTCCCGTTCCTTCACCACGGTGATAAACGAAATATCCACATCCCGGGCGAAGGCGTACTCCGTCCACAGGATTTCATTTTTTCTCAAATAGCAGGAATACAGCACCCCCAAGGCATTCCGGGCGGTGGTTTCCTCGGTGTTTTCCAGACCAAAGGTCTGCTTCATCTGGTCGATGAGCTGCCCTGCGTCCGGAGTGCACTCCCACTTCATCTTTTTGCACATCCGCCCAAGGCGGGTATCCTTCTCCGTGCCGTCGGAGGCAAGGTAGGTATACACATCCTCCTGTGTGAAGGTGTAGGGGGCGGTTTTGCTGATGGGCATTTCCGTGTCCACCCATTCCTGCCCCAGCCGCTGGCACAGCTCCAGCAGCGTCAGCACGGTCTGGGCCTGCTCCGGGGCTTCTCCCATCTGCTCCAGCTCCAACTCCACCTGATAGCGGCTTTCGCTGCCCACCAGCACATTGCCATTGCGGTCCGTGATGTTTCCCCGGGCCGCCGGGACCGGCTCTTCCTTGGTCATGGTGTTGATGGCGGTGAGGGTTTCCTCATCCATGCCCACGGCAATCTGCGTGTAGTAGAGCAGTCCGAAGAACACCAGCAGCATCAGCACCACCGCACCCACCAGCACGGCGCTGCGGGTATGAAACTTTTTCTCTTCCATTCTGCCCTCCTCAGCCGTTGCTCATATGCTTGTGGACGAAGAGGAACAGAGGATAAAACGGCAGGGCCAGCAGCAGAGAATAGAGCAGCTCAAGCCCTCCGATGCGTGCCACCGCAGCGAGGGTCGCACCCGGCACAAACCAAAGCGCCGCAATGCCCCGGAACAGTGCCGCAGCCAGCAGCGCCAGCGCCGCACTCATCATGCAGGGGCCGAAATAGCGGCGCAGTCTGCGCTCATACCAGCCACCGACGAGCATACCGATGACCGCGCCCAGCAAAATCATGCCGGAGCCGTGTCCGGCGTGGGTCATGGTGACCAGAAATCCAGCCCCTATACCGTACACACTGCCAAAAAATCTGCCCTCCAGCACCGCCACAAAGGCGATTGCCACAGGAAGGCAGTCGGGCACGCTGCCCATCAGGGGGAACCGGGCCGCCAGTCCCCCCGTCACAAACAGAACCAGCAGCAGAGCCACGGTGTAGCCCAGCCACAAAAACACATTTCCTCTCTGGTCGTAGATGGCATTCCTTTGATCGTACATAGCACACCTCTCACTCCGCCACATCGAAGTCGGTGATGACGAACACCTGCCGCAGGCTGTCCAGCTCCGCCGCAGGCTCCACCAGAGCATACCGCTCCATGCCGGAGGGAGTCGTTCCCTCCTCGATGACGGTACCCACCACCAATCCGGCCGGGTATACGCCACCCAGACCGGAGGTAACCACGATGTCGCCCTCTTCCATGACGGCACTGCTGGTCAGATAGCTCAGCCGGCAGCGGCTCCGGGTCATGGCGTCCAGATCACCGGTAAGCACGCCGGCATCTCCGGTGCGGTGGATGGCGGCGCCCACGGAAATCTCCGGGTCGATAAGGGTCGTGATGGTGGCCCAGTTAGCAGCCACATCGCTGATGACTCCGATCAGCTCCCCCTTCTGATTCACCACACACATGCCCTTGGCAATGCCGTCGCCGCTGCCCGTTCCGATGGTCAGGGTGCTGTTCCAGCTGGTGGAAGAGCGAGCGGTGACATAGGCAGAGGCATAGGTAAAGTCCGAATGGGCCTGTTCCAGCCCCAGCAGGTCCCGAAGCCGCTCATTTTCCTCCAGCGCCGCTTCCGCTGCACGCTGTTCTTTCTCCAGCTCCGCCACCTGCTGCTCCAGCTCTGCGATTTTCTGCTCCATCGCTCCATAGCCGGTGATCCGCTGCTTGATGTCCTGCACGCCCTCGGTGCAAAAAGAGGCCGCCGCCCGAAAGGGTGTGGCAACCACACCCAATGCATGGGTGACGGGAGAGAACAGGTTGGGCACGAACACCGTCGCAAGGCTGATGGCTCCGGTGAGCACCAGCGCAGCGATCAGAATCCAGATTCCATTGTCACGCAGAAAGTGTTTCAAAGCGTCTTGCTCCTTTAATTAGTCCAGTTCTTTCAGCATCTGCTGTAAGGCGCACACCGGCAGCCCCACCACATTGTAATAGTCGCCCTCGATGCCTCGGATCATGACGCAGGCCTTGCCCTGAATGCCGTAGCCGCCGGCCTTATCCATAGGCTCGCCGCTGTCCACATAGGCTTCGATCTCCTCGGTGGTGAGCGCACGGAAATTCACCTTGGTGCATTCCGCATGGGTCCGCTCCTGACCGCCCGAAATCACAGCCATGCCGGTATAGACCTCATGGGCTCTGCCGGAGAGGGCGGTGAGCATCCGGATGGCATCCGCCCGATCGGTCGGCTTGCCCAGCACCTTATCATCCAGCACCACCACGGTATCTGCGCCGATGACGGTGCAGTCCGGACGCAGTGCCGCCACTTCTCTTGCCTTCTGGCAGGCAAGGTAGGTCACATAGTCCGCCGGTTTTAATCCCTCCGGGGCGCACTCCTCCCCACGGGCCGGCAGCACCTCAAAGTCCGCAATTCCCATCTGCCCCAGCAGTTCCCGACGGCGGGGAGAACCGGAGGCCAGCACCACCGGCTTCATCGGCTTCCGGTGCTGCCAAAGCCGCCCCGGTCGGCGCCGTTCAGGTGGTCCACCTCTTCAAAGTGGATTTTGGGCTGATTTTCCACAATGCGGAACTGGCAGATACGGTCGCCGAATTCCAGCACCGTATCCCGGGTGGCGTACACCGGCAGGCACCACTGGTCATTGTCGCCGCAGTAGCTGTTGTCGATGATACCCACGCTGTTGGTCTGCAAAATGCCCCACTTCTTAAAGGTGGAGGAACGAGGAGCCACATGGGCCTCATACCCCTCCGGCAGCGCCATGGCGACGCCCAGAGGGATCAGCTTGAAGTCCCCGGCCTTCAGCTCCGTGCGCTCGGCACAGCGCAGGTCGATCCAGTCGGACTTTCCGTCAATATAAGTCAGCTTTTCCATCTCAGGATGGAAATATTTGATGCGAATGGTCTCAATCATACTCTTGTTTCTCCTAGTTTATTCCACATCCCGGAAATAAAGTCCCCGGGTGTACTGCTCCGGCACATAATCGCCCTGTCCCAGATAGGCGTCCAGAATTTTGACGCACTCCTGCGGGCTTTCCAGCGTAAAGCTCAGCCGCAGCGCCCAAAGTCCGGCCTTTTGCAGCTCAGTCTGCTTGTCCGCAAGCCACACCGGCAGGCTGTTGAAAATCTCATTGCGGCAGCCGTAGGCACGAAGCACCGGGAATCTGGCCCGTTTGCGGTCCAGAATGGACTGCTCTTGCCGGCAGCCGTAGTTACACTTGCCGTCCCGAGCCTGATAGATGCAGTTTTCCGTAATCATCAGCGGCAGTCGGCCGTACACCAGCAATTCGCTGGGCACCGCCTTGTTCTGCTCCCGAACTCGGCTCAGCCGCTGCTCAAAGGACAAAGTGAGACTTTCCAGTCCCTGCTCCTCATACATACGGGCGCACTCGCTGTTATAGACTTCCAGCCCGAAGTCGCCCCGAAGCTTGAAGCCCATCCGCTGAGCCAGCTCGATGCCGCCCAGATTGGTCACCAGTGCGGACACCGCTCCGGCCTCTCTGCACTGGCGCAGGATGCGCTCCACTTCCGCCGTTTCCCGGTCCCACATGACCCGGGGCAGGATGACGCTGGGTTCAATGCCACGCTTGTTGAGCTCTCCAAAGCGGCCCCGCACCTCACGGGCTACCTCCAAGGGGAAGTAAATCACCGCCGGGTGACGGTCCAGCAGGGCGTCGGTCAGCTGGGCCGGGCTATGAATGGCAACGGTAAACACCGGTTCGGCCCGTCGGCCCTCGTCGGTATGCTCCATAGCGGTCCAGTCCGCATGACGGCGCTGGGGCTTTGCGCCCCGCAGTTCAGTCAGCTGCTCCAGTGCGTCCCGGCGCAGGGCGTTCAGCTGGGAAGCCGGCACCATCAGGCCTTCGCCGCAATCCACGGAAAGCTCCTCCACATGGTAGGGGGTGCCGCCGGTCTTGCTCAGCCGCTCCTGCACCTCTTCCGCCGTGACGGCACGCTTGAGGGCCTGCTCCGGCGTCTCCCCCTCCACGGTAACGGTATGGGTTCCGTCGGTGAGGGTCAGCTTGGTCGGCTGCTCCATATGCAGTTCCGCCTTGCCGGTGAGCTCCACCCGGGCATGCTCTCTGCCGTAGTCCGCTCTGGCGGCGGCAAACAGAGCCTTGGGCTCGGCCTCCTCCTGACGGGTACCGAACATATGCCGTCCGGTGCGGTCGGTAAAGTAGCCGTCGGTAAAGCCCTGACGGGAAAAAGCGCTTCTCAGCTGCTCCAATTCCTCTTTGGTCGGCTCTCTTCCCTCCCGGATGGCAGCAGAATAAATGCCGGTGACCACCGACACATACTCCGGGCGCTTCATGCGGCCCTCGATTTTAACACAGGCCACACCGATCTCGTCCAGCTGGCGCAGGTGTCCGGCCAAGGACATATCCTTCAGGGACAGCAGCGCTCGATCCGCCTTATCCCCCCAGCCGTAATTCAGCCGGCAGGGCTGGGCACAGAGTCCCCGGTTGCCGCTGCGGGTACCGATGACAGAGGAGAAAAAGCACTGTCCGGAGTAGCACATACACTCAGCGCCGTGGACAAAGGTTTCGATTTCAATGGGGGAATGGGCACAGATGGTCTCGATCTGGCTCATGGGCAGCTCTCTGGCCAGCACCGCACGGGTGCAGCCCAAATCCGCCGCACGCTTCACGCCATCCAGATTCATCACGCTCATCTGGGTGCTGGCGTGAACCTGCACATCCGGCGCCACCCGGCGCACCAAATCCAGCACGCCCAGATCCTGCACCAGAATGGCATCCACACCGGCCTGAGAGGCAAAGGCAACTTCCCGGGCAGCGCCGGGAAGTTCACCGTCAGAAAGCAGGGTATTCAGCGTCAGGTACACCTTGACGCCCCGGACATGACAGTATGCCACGGTTTCTTCCAGCTGCTCTCGTGTAAAGTTTTTCGCATTTCGGCGGGCATTGTAGTCGCCGAAGCCCAGGTAGACCGCATTGGCTCCGCTCTGCACGGCGGCGGTCACCGCTTCCCGACTGCCGGCCGGGGCAAGTAATTCCAGCATGGACGCTTACTTCTTGGAGCTGAGGCGGAAAATCTCCCGCTTGGCCTCGCTCAGGTCCGCCTTCATCTGGGCAGACTCATCCAGTGCTTCCTTCAGCTGGCGGCGCAGACGCTCGCTGGCCTCCATCTCCTTAAAGTAGCTGTCGGCAATGTTGGCGGCAGCCAGCACAGCGCTGTCCACAGCAGACACGCCGGCATTACGCATGGTTTCCTGAATCTGGCCATTCACATAGCTGGCCACCTTCTCCACATAGGACTCTCCCTCTTCGGAGATCAAGGTATACTCGCGCTGGGCGATGGTAACGGTAACTCTGTTTTTCATCTCAAATAACCTCCCAAGTTGTTTTTTATCTCTTCCTGCCGCAGCTTGGCAGGGTATACTACACCCAATTATGGATAGTAGCATTATACCATGCATCCCCCCTTTTGAAAACATTTTCTTAAGGTATACCGTCTTTTTTTCTCTTCTTCTGGCTATGATAAAAGCACCTTGGCGCTCTCTTCTTGCCAGCTTCTCTTTTTTCTGGTAAGATATATCGTGAAATGCTATTGAAATTTTAACAAATTTTGCATAAAAGGAAGGTTTCTACTTGAAATTTGAATCTCTCGGCCTCACACATTCCATCCTGAGCGCTCTGGAGGAACAGGGCTACACCCAGCCCACCCCCATTCAGGAACAGGCCATCCCCGCTGCGCTGGCGGGTCGGGATGTACTGGGCTGTGCCCGCACCGGCACCGGTAAGACCTGTGCGTTTGCAGCCCCCATTCTTCAGCGCCTTTCCGCCGACTCCAAACCCGGTCGGCCCATCCGTGCCCTCATCCTCACTCCCACCCGGGAGCTTGCCATTCAGATTCAGGACTGCTTTGAAGCCTACGGCCGCAATCTCCCCCTGAAAAGCGTGGTGATTTTCGGCGGCGTCGGTCAGCACCCTCAGGTGCAGGCCATTCAGGCCGGCTGCGACATTCTGGTGGCTACTCCGGGCCGTCTGAAGGACCTCCACGATCAGGGGTTCATCCAGCTGGAGAAGCTGGACATCTTTGTGCTGGACGAAGCCGACCGCATGCTGGACATGGGCTTCATCCACGATGTGAAGAAAATCCTCACTTGGCTGCCCAAACAGAAGCAGACCCTCTTCTTCTCCGCCACCATGCCCAAGGAGATCACCCAGCTGGTGGATTCCCTGCTCCACGATCCGGTGAAAATCGCCGTCGATCCGGTCAGCTCCCCGGTGGAAGTGATCGACCAGAGCGTCTATCTGGTGGACAAGGGCAACAAGACCAAGCTGCTGGTGCAGCTGCTGAAGGAGAAAAACATCCCCTCCGCACTGGTCTTTACCCGCACCAAGCACGGTGCCAACCGTGTGGCACAGGATTTGACCCGTGCCGGAATCACTGCCGCCGCCATCCACGGCAACAAGAGTCAAACTGCCCGTCAGGCCGCTCTCGCCGGCTTCAAGGACGGCTCCGTCCGAGTGCTGGTAGCCACGGACATTGCCGCTCGTGGTCTGGACATTGAGGCGCTTTCCTGCGTCTTTAACTACAACCTCCCCGAGGTGCCCGAAACCTATATCCACCGCATCGGCCGCACCGGTCGTGCCGGTAAGGACGGCATTGCCATCTCCTTCTGCGACTTCTCCGAACAGGAGCTGCTGCGGGGCATCGAAAAGCTCATCGGCAAGCCGGTGCCTAAGGTGAAGGAGCATCCCTTCCCCATGGAGATTTTTGAAGCTCCCGTCCGGGACAAGCACGGACGAATCATCAACGCCGAGGATGCCGAGGCCAGACAAGCCGCCAAGGCTCGCCGCAGTCAGGCGCAGAGCAAAAAAGCTCCGGCAACCGCCAAGTCTGACTCCGCCGCACCGACTGCCGAGGCATCCGGCAAGGACTCCTCCGGCAAAAAAGCCGCTCCCAAGGCCAAGCGGCGCAAAGCAGCCGTCTCTCAGGAGCCGCCCGTCCAAAAGCAGGCGGCAAAGGCAGTGAAGGTGAAGCCGATCAAAAAAACGCCCGTTCCGGAGCGCCCTGTGAAGGCGGCTGAACCGGAGGATGTCTCCCTTTCTGAAGAAAGCGACTTTTCTTCCATCCATCTGCCCGGCGAACGGAAGTACAAGCGCCCGGAGCGCAAGCCCCTCTCCGCACTGGATGAGATTGCCCCCGTGCTGCCCGAATCCGAGCGTCCCGTGTCCAAATACGGCGCCAAGCGCACCGGTCGGCTGCAAAACACCTTCTTCACCCCTGAGGAGCAGAAGGCCTACGGCGGCGAGCCGGAGCCCTTTATGGACGCCACCGCCCGTCTGTTTGCCACTCGCACTCCGGTGCCCCAGCGGTATCAGGAGGAGCGCACCCGTTCCGACAGTGCTAAGGAGCCCGGACGCAATGCCCGGAAGAAGCACCGCAAGGCTGCCGGCACGGAGCAGGCCGAACCGGAGAAGAAACCCGAGCTGAAAAAATCGGCGCAGGGCAAGGCTCCGGGCAAGAAGGCCGGGAAGTCCAAGTCCAACGGGCAGAAAACCGCCGAACGGAAGTCTGACGGCGGCAAAAAAGCCACCGACTCCGGCAAAAAGCCGGCAGAAGGGAAAAATGTTCCCAAGGCCAAGTCCGGGAAGGCTGTTCCGGGCAAGAAGAAGGCTGCTGCCGAGGCAAAGAAAGCCGCTCCCGCCCGTCGGGGCAAGGGCAAGGCAAAACAGGCGGCTGAGCCGGAGGGTCAGACCCGTCTGATTACCCCTGCCGCTCCCAAGAAGAGCAGCCGTTCTTCTCGTCCGCCCAGACCCATGCCTTCCATTTACAGCGCCCACAAGAAGGACTCCACCGAGCAGGAATCCCTGATGAAGCCCTTTTACCTGTCTGACGATTGATTTTGATTCAGGAGGAAACGCTCATGCATAAGAAGATTCCCATTTTTACCACCGCTGCCCTGCTGATTCTGGTGGATCAGCTCACCAAGCTGCTCACCCGCACTTATATCGGGCCGCTCCAGCATGTAGCCTTCTTGCCCGGAATTCTGGACTTCACCTATGTGCAGAACACCGGCGCTGCTTTCTCTTCCTTCTCCTCCAGCACCGTATTTCTGGCTCTGCTGTCTCTGGTCATGAGTGTGCTGATGGCGGTGGCCATCCTGCGCAACTGGCTGCGCCATCCGGCAGGACAGTGGATTCTGGCCATTATCATGGCCGGTGCGCTGGGCAACTTCATCGACCGGGCCTTTATGGGCTTTGTCACCGACATGATTGAAGTCCTGTTCATGGATTTTGCCGTGTTCAACTTCGCAGACATCTGCGTGGTGCTGGGCTCTATCGCCATGGCAATTTATATCATCTTTTTCTACGACAAACTGGAGGGCTGCGCCAAAACGAAGGGCTGCCCTCAGGAGGAACACCATGTCTCTGCTGACTCTGAAGGCTGATTTGGAGGGCGAACGCGCCGATCAGCTGCTTTCCCGCTGTGTGGAGGACCTGACCCGTTCCGCTGCCCAGCGGCTGCTGGAGGAAGGCCGGGTCACCATCGACGGCAAGGTTTTGAAGAAAAACGCCCGTCCGGCGGTGGGACAGGTTCTCACCGTGGACTTCCCCGAGCCGGTTCTCACGGAAGTGGTACCGCAGAACATTCCGCTGGATATCGTCTACGAGGACGAGGATGTCATTGTCATTAACAAGCCGGTAGGCATGGTGGTACACCCTGCCCCCGGGCATCCCGACGGCACCTTGGTCAACGCTCTGCTGTACCACTGCGGCGACAACCTCAGCCAGATCAACGGCGAAATTCGCCCCGGAATTGTACATCGTATCGACCGGGATACCTCCGGTCTTTTGATTGCCGCCAAGAACGGCAAGGCCCATCTGGCCCTCTCTGCTCAGCTGGAGGATCACTCCCTGTCCCGTGTGTACGAGTGCGTCGTGATGGGTTCTCTCCGGGAGGATGAGGGGACGATTGACGCCCCCATCGGCCGCCATCCGGTGGACCGGAAAAAGATGGCGGTGGTTCCCTCCGGCAAGCGGGCTGTCACCCACTACTCGGTGCTGGGCCGCTACAACGGCTTTACGCACGCCCAATGCCGTCTGGAAACCGGACGCACCCACCAGATCCGTGTTCATATGTCTTACATCGGTCACCCCCTGCTGGGTGACGCCGTCTACGGCGGTCGGGAAACCAAAAGTTTAGCCGGTCAGTGCCTGCACGCCCGGCAGCTCACCTTTGTCCACCCCCGCACCGGTGAGCGTATGACGGTGGAGGCGCCTCTCCCCGACTGGTTCACCGCAATTTTGAACAAACTGGACCGTGGTCAGAAGCCCTGACTCAACCGATTTTGGGAAGAATCTCCCTCGGTTTCCATTTATTCTGTCTCTTTCACGGCGGTCCTTGAAACGGACCGCCGTTTTTTCACCACTGGTCAACTAATCCAGTTTTACAAAACTTATCAACTTTTGTGAAATGTAGGAAGTTTGGCAAAAGTTGCAAGCCTAACTTTGAACGTTTTTTTGTAAAAAAGTCGGAAAAACTGAAAATTTTCACTAATTTGAGGTTGAATTTCTGCTCTATTTAGATTAAAATGTCATTGGTTTAGAAAGAGGTGGTTTGGTGCTTAATTTGGTTCTGGTCGAACCGGAAATTCCGCAAAACACCGGAAACATCGCTCGCACCGCAGCCGCCACGCAAAGCCGACTGCATCTGGTGAAGCCCCTGGGCTTTGACATCAGCGAGAAGGCGGTTCGCCGCGCCGGTCTGGATTATTGGCCTTTGGTCGATCTTCATGTCTGGGACAATTTGTCCCAGCTTTTTGATGCCCACCCGGAGGCTGCGGATTCCCTCTGGCTTGCCACCACAAAGGCGCCCAGAGATTATTCTCAGGTTCATTTTCAACCGGACAGCTGGTTGTTTTTTGGCAAAGAAACTGCCGGGCTCAGTCTTGCGTTCCGGGAGCGATTTTCCGATCGCTGCATCCGCATTCCCATGTACGAGAACGCAAGAAGCCTGAATCTGGCAAATTCCGTCGCCATACTGACCTATGAAGCGCTGCGGCAGAACGGATTCCCCGGTCTGCTGGGCGAAGGTGAAATGAGCACGGGCAGAGTTTTCTGATCCGGCTCCACAGGAAAGGAGAGTCCCCTCTATGTACTACAATAAGAAGACTGTCACTGACATTGATGTAAAGGGCAAGAAGGTCCTTTGCCGCTGCGATTTTAACGTCCCCCAGGATAAGCAGACCGGCGCCATCACCGATGACAAGCGTATCCGTGCTGCACTGCCTACGCTGCAGTATCTGCTCTCTCAGGGCGCTGCCGTCATCGCCTGCTCTCATCTGGGCAAGCCCAAGGGTGAGGTCAAGCCTGCTCTGACTCTGGCTCCCGTGGCAGAGCGCCTGCAGCAGCTGCTGGGTCAGGATGTCATTTTTGCTTCCGATTCCGTGGGTCCCGACGCTCAGGCCAAGGCCGCCGCTCTGCAGCCCGGTCAGATCCTGCTGCTGGAGAACCTGCGCTTTGACAAGGGCGAGGAGAAGAACGATCCCGCTTTTGCTAAGGCACTGGCCGATCTGGCCGGTAAGGACGGCGTTTATGTGTCCGACGCTTTCGGCACCGTCCATCGTGCTCACGCTTCCACTGCCGGTGTTGCTGAGTATCTGCCCGCTGTGTCCGGTTACCTGATCCAGAAGGAGCTGGAGATCATCGGCGGCGCTCTGGCTGCTCCCAAGCGTCCTCTGGTTGCCATTCTGGGCGGCAGCAAGGTCAGCAGCAAGATCGGTGTTATCAACAACCTGCTGGAGATCGCTGATACCATCATCATCGGCGGCGGCATGGCTTACACCTTCTCTGCCGCTCAGGGCGGCAAGGTCGGCGACTCCCTGCTGGAGGCTGACTGGATGGATTACGCCAACGATATGGTGAAGAAGGCTGAGGAGAAGGGCGTCAAGCTGCTGCTCCCCGTGGACACCATGATCGCTGACGCATTCGCTCCCGATGCCAACGCTCAGGTCGTGGCTACCGGTGAGATTCCCGACGGCTGGCAGGGTCTGGACATCGGCCCCAAGACCATCGAGCTGTACACCAGCGCTGTGGCTAACGCCGGCACCGTGATCTGGAACGGCCCCATGGGCGTGTTCGAGTTCCCCGCCTTCGCTACCGGCACCAAGGCTGTGGCTGAGGCTTTGAGCAAGACCGACGCCATCACCATCGTGGGCGGCGGTGACAGCGCTGCTGCTGTTGAGCAGCTGGGCTACGCAGACAAGATGACCCATATCTCCACCGGCGGCGGTGCCAGCCTGGAGTTCATGGAAGGCAAGGCTCTGCCCGGCGTCGTCTGCCTGCTGGACAAATAAGAGCTTCCTTTGACCGCGGACTTTCCCTCCGGGAGAGTCCGCCGCCAATCAACAGGATTCTTCTATAAATTACATTTGTTAGAAATAAGGAGCAATCAGTAATGAACAGACGTTATCGTAAGACCATTATTGCTGGTAACTGGAAAATGAATAAGACTGCCTCCGAGACTCGTGCTTTTGCCGACGAGCTGAAGGCTGTCATGCCCCGTGCCAAGTGGTGCGAGGTCCTCATCTGCGTTCCCTTCGTCAACATCCCCGCTGCCCTGAAGGCTTTTAAGGACACCCGTGTTGCCATCGGCGCTGAGAACCTGCACTTCGAGGAGAAGGGTGCTTACACCGGTGAGGTGTCTGCCGCTATGCTGAAGGATCTGGGCGTGAAGTATGTGATTATCGGTCACTCCGAGCGTCGCCAGTACTGGAACGATGACGATATCATCGTCAACAAGAAGGTCCATGCCGCTATCAACGCCGGCCTGCGTCCCGTCGTCTGCGTGGGCGAGAGCCTGGAGCAGCGTCAGCTGGGCATCACCAAGGAGCTGATCGACCTGCAGGTCAAGACCGCTCTGGCCAACGTTCCCGCTGAGAAGATGCGCCATGTCGTCATCGCTTACGAGCCCCTGTGGGCCATCGGCACCGGCATGACCGCTACCGCTGAGCAGGCCAACGAGGTCAACGAGGAGATCCGCACCGTCATCCGCAAGCTGTACGGCGCCCGTGTGGCTCGCAGCGTCACCATCCTGTACGGCGGCAGCATGAACGCCAAGAACGCCGAAGAGCTGCTGGCTCAGCCCGATGTGGACGGCGGTCTGATCGGCGGCGCCAGCCTGAAGGCTGAGGACTTCACCACCATCATCAACGCTGCCAATCAGGACTGATTTTCGGCAGGAGGGTTTGATTTCATGAAAACACCTACGATTCTGATCATTATGGACGGTTACGGCATGCGTTCCACCGATATGGGCAACGCTGTCCATGCCGCCAAAACGCCTGTCCTGGATGACCTGTTTGCCAACAATCCCTTCTCCCACCTGTCCGCTTCCGGACTGGATGTGGGTCTGCCTGAGGGTCAGATGGGCAACAGCGAAGTGGGTCACACCAACATCGGCGCAGGCCGTGTTGTGTTCCAGGATCTGCCCAAGATTTCCAAGGCTATCGCTGACGGTGATTTCTTCGAGAATCCCGTCTACAAGGAAGCCATGGTTGCCGCCCGTGACGCCGGCAAGGCCGTGCACATCATGGGTCTGCTGAGCAACGGCGGTGTCCACTCTCACATCGACCACATGAAGGCCGCTGTGAAAATGGCTCACCAGCTGGGCTGCGAGAAGATCTTCGTCCACTGCTTTATGGACGGCCGTGATGTGCCTCCCACCTCCGGCAAGGAGTTTGTCGCCGACATGAAGGCTACCTGCGACGAGTTTGGCGCCAAGATCGCCACCGTCAACGGCCGCTACTATGCCATGGACCGCGACACCAACTGGGACCGCGTGGAAAAGGCTTACTCCGCCATGGTTTACGGCGAGAGCGCTTCCTTCAATCCCGATCCCGTGGACGCTATTCAGAAGAGCTATGACGCCGGCGTGACCGACGAGTTCGTCATTCCTGTGGTCTGTGCTGAGAACGCCGCCATCAGCGAGGGTGACGCCTGCATCTTCATGAACTTCCGCCCCGACCGTGCCCGTGAGATCACCCGCACTCTGGTGGACCCCGAGTTCACCGGCTTTGAGCGGAAGAAGGGCTTCTTCCCTGTGCATTTTGTCTGCACCACCTCCTACGACGCCACCATGCCCAATGTGTCCGTGGCCTATCCCAAGGAGAAGCTGCAGAATATCTTTGGTCAGTACATCGCCGAGAGCGGTCTGACCCAGCTGCGTATCGCTGAGACCGAAAAGTATGCCCATGTCACCTTCTTCTTCAACGGCGGCGTGGAGCAGACCTTCCCCGGCGAGGATCGCTGCCTGGTGGCTTCCCCCAAGGTGGCTACCTACGATCTGCAGCCTGAAATGTCCGCTCCTGAGGTCTGCGAGAAGTGCGTGGATCACATCAAGAGCGGCAAGTACGATGTGATTATCCTGAACTTCGCCAACTGCGACATGGTTGGCCACACCGGCGTGTTTGACGCTGCCGTCAAGGCAGTCGAAACCGTGGACGAGTGTGTGGGCAAGGTGGTTGCCGCCACCCGTGAGATGGGCGGCATCGCTCTGATCACCGCTGACCACGGCAACGCCGAGCAGATGCTTCAGGACGACGGCGAGAGCCCCTTCACCGCTCACACCACCAATCTGGTGCCCTTCTGCATCGTTGGTGCCGATGTGGAGCTGAAGGACGGTCGTCTGGCCGACATCGCTCCCACCATGCTGGACCTGATGGGTCTGGAAAAGCCGGTCGAGATGAACGGCGTCAGCCTGATTCGCTAATCCCGGCATCCTTTGTTTGTCTTTTCTGCCGCTGCCGGGTGAGTCCCTTCGGGCCCTCACCCGCCCCGGCGTGACGCAGGGCAGTTTGTCCTGCTGGAACACCTAGGTAATATATCATCCGGAAATAGGATGAGAGAAAGGAATTGTGTGACTATGATCTACTCCCACGAAGTTCAGAACATGTGTCCCGTCGCCAAGGGCGCCTATCATGGCCCCGCTCCCATTCCCGAAGAGGGCAAGTGGGTTCAGGCTAAGGAGATCTCCGACATCAACGGTCTGACTCACGGTATCGGCTGGTGCGCTCCTCAGCAGGGCGCCTGCAAGCTGACCCTGAATGTCAAGGACGGCATCATCGAGGAGGCTCTGGTGGAGACCATCGGCTGCACCGGTATGACTCACTCCGCCGCTATGGCCGGCGAAATCCTCATCGGCAAGACCCTGCTGGAGGCTCTGAACACCGACCTGGTGTGCGACGCCATCAACACCGCTATGCGCGAGCTGTTCCTGCAGATCGTCTACGGCCGTACCCAGACTGCTTTCTCCGAGGGCGGCCTGCCCATCGGCGCCAGCCTGGAGGACCTGGGCAAGGGTCTGTGCGGTCAGGTCGGCACCATCTTCTCCACCAAGGAGAAGGGCCCCCGTTATCTGGCTCTGACCGAGGGTTACATCACCCGTCTGGCTCTGGACGAGAACAACGCCATCATCGGCTATGAGTTCGTCCATCTGGGCAAGATGATGGAGTCCATCCGCAACGGCATGGACGCCAATGACGCTCTGGAGAAGGCTAAGGGCCACTATGGCCGCTTCACCGCCGAGGACGGCGCTGTGAAGTACATCGACCCCAGAAAGGAATAAGGTGATTACAAATGGCACTGTTTGAATCTTACGAAAGACGAATCAACCAGATCACCCCTGTTCTGGCTGAGTACGGTTTCTCCTCCATCGAGGAGTGCCTGGAGCTGTGCAAGGAGTACGGCTTCAACCCCTATGACATCGTCGCCGAGATCCAGCCCATCAGCTTCGAGAATGCCCGCTGGGCTTACACTCTGGGCGCTGCTATCGCCATCAAGAAGGGCGTAAAGACCGCCGCTGAGGCCGCTGAGGCTATCGGCATCGGCCTGCAGGCTTTCTGCATCCCCGGTTCCGTCGCTGACGACCGTAAGGTTGGTCTGGGCCACGGCAATCTGGGCGCCATGCTGCTGCGTGACGAGACCAAGTGCTTCGCCTTCCTGGCTGGCCACGAGTCCTTCGCCGCTGCTGAGGGTGCTATCGGCATTGCTCGTAACGCCAACAAGGCTCGTAAGGAGCCCCTGCGCGTTATCCTGAACGGTCTGGGCAAGGACGCCGCTCAGATCATCAGCCGCATCAACGGCTTCACCTATGTGCAGACTCAGTTCGATTACTACACCGGTGAGCTGAAGATCGTCCGCGAGGTCCCCTACTCCAAGGGCGAGCGCGCTGCCGTCAAGTGCTACGGCGCTGACGACGTCCGCGAGGGCGTGGCTATCATGCACCACGAGGGCGTGGATGTTTCCATCACCGGTAACTCCACCAACCCCACCCGCTTCCAGCATCCCGTTGCCGGCACTTACAAGAAGGAGTGCATCGAGCAGGGCAAGCGTTACTTCTCCGTCGCTTCCGGCGGTGGTACCGGCCGTACCCTGCATCCCGACAACATGGCTGCCGGCCCTGCTTCCTACGGCATGACCGATACCATGGGTCGTATGCATTCCGACGCTCAGTTCGCCGGTTCCTCCTCTGTGCCCGCCCACGTCGAGATGATGGGCTTCCTGGGCGCTGGCAACAACCCCATGGTCGGTATGACCGTCTCCGTGGCTGTTGCTGTCAACGAGGCTCTGAATAACAAGTAATTGACCCTTTTGAGTCATTACCCCTGTTTGTCCAAACGAGAAAATCTCCGCTTTTCAGCGAGATTATAATAGAAACGGCAGCATCGCAAGATGCTGCCGTTTTTCTATGTCGTTCCATCTGTTCTTTTACCCCGTGCTGTGCTATACTGACCGCAAACAGAGGGTTGGAGTATAAATCGTGCCGTCTCCAACGGGAAAGGATGAGTTCTATGTGGTTTTGGTGGTTTATGTTTGCCGTTAACCTGCTGATTCCGGCAATGATGATCGGTTTCGGCTGGTGGATGTGGAAACACACGCCTGCGGAAATCAACAGCATCTGCGGTTATCGCACCAAACGCTCCATGCAGAACACGGACACTTGGCAATTCGCTCACCACTATTGCGGTCGGCTGTGGTGGAAGATTGGCTGGTTGACGACCGTTCCAACCATTTTGGTGCAGCTTCCCTTTGTGAGGAGTAACATCAACACCATTGCGATCCTTGCTCTGTTTCTGGTCACGATTCAAATGGTACTTCTTCTTCTGACCCTCATTCCAACCGAAAACGCCCTGAAAAAGAACTTCGATCCCAACGGGAACCGCAAATAAGCTTCACGAAAGCACAAACCCGGAGCGTATCCACAGGATACGCTCCGGGCTTCTTTTTTCTTAGTGCAGGAGGTTACTTGGTTTGTCCCACCGCTTTGTAAATCACCCAAGCCGTCCTAAGGGCGGTCACCGCCAGCCCTGCCAGACCTATCCAAACGAACACCGGCGAACCGAACAGATAGGGGGACAGGACAACCAGTCCCAAGAAAGTACCCCACCCGATCACCAATTCGGCATAGCGCTTCACCACAAAGCAAATGAGACTGCAAAGCAGCAGGTAGACCGCCAGAAACAGCAGCGGCGGCAGCAAGGCGAAGCCTGCAATGGCGGCAATTCCGCCCAGAATCAACAGACAGGCTGCGATTCTCTGTTGCGTCGCCCCTTTTCGGGGTGCTGCGTGTGAACTCGCTGTGACTTCCACCGGGATTGGCTCAGGGGATTCGTTTTCCACAGCACTTGGTGCAGGAGTGCTGTCCTTCACCAACGCATCCAAGGTCACCCCAAAGAAATCCGCCAGAAGCATCAGCTTCTCCAAGTCCGGTGTACTCGCCCCGGTCTCCCATTTGGACACGGATTGCCGGGACACCCCGACCTGCTCCGCAAGCGCTCCTTGGGACAGCTTCTTTTCCGTCCGCAGTGCGGCAATGTTCTCCGCCAGCGTCATATCCTCACCTCGTCCTGTTTCAGATGTCCTTACTATAACACCCACAGCCCCATGTGTCGACCAACCGCACTTGGAACTTCCGGCAACTGACAGTTGCAGGCCCTTTTTTCATGCGATTTTCCCACTGGGGCGGCATTTTCCCTGTTCCTGCACGCTGCCCGGTCAGTTCTCCCGGCACCAGTCATAAGCCACTCTAGGGCCGCCATAGCCCTCCAAAAAGATGATGCCACAGCGCCGAAAGCCGTGCTTTTGCACCAGATGGTGCATGGTAGCATTGTCCTCATGGGTGTCGATGCGCAGCATGGTGTGCCGTGCCTTGGCAAAATCCATCACCTCCGCAAAAATACCGCCGCAGCCGTCGGCTGCCACCCGATGAATGGTTCCGTAGGCGCCATCTCCGTGCCACGCTCCGTCAATGGTGGCGTAGGTGGGGTCTTCTCCCTCGGCAAGGACAAAACAGCCATGGATGGTGCCTTCCTTCTCTACCACAAACAGCTCATTCCGGGCGAGGTCTCCCCGCAGGAACTCCTCCGACGGGTATGCATCCCCCCACTGGGCGGCATTGCCTGTCCGCCGCATATATTCCTTTGCCACCGCGTAAATCTCCATCAAGCGGGGCAATTCTCCTTCTTTTGCCAGTCGAATCACAGCATTCCCTCCTTTTTCTGTCCATCTTACCCTATTTCGCCCTCCGGCGCAAGGGATTGCTTTTCAATGGAAAAGAGTTGCGAATTCTGACAAATAAGGTATAATAAAACCAGTGTATGACGAACAAAAAGAGCAAAGGAAGGACTCTGGTACTCATGAACATTTATATGATGCGTCACGGCCTCACCGATTGGAACCGCTCCCATCGGATGCAGGGCCGCTCGGATATTCCCCTCAACGAAACCGGTCTGGAGCAGGCCCGCTCCGCTGCCGAAGGCATGAAGGACCTGCCGTTGGACTACATCGCCGCAAGTCCCCTCTGCCGCACCCAGCAGACGGCTCAGGCCGTGGCCGCCTACCATAATCTGCCCGTTCACAAGGAAGAGCGGCTCATTGAAATGGGCTTTGGCAAATTGGAGGGCACGGTGGTCACGGAGCATCCCCTGTGCCAGTGCATTTTCAATGACCCCTGCGCCTATGTGCCTTTGGAGGGCGGTGAGTCCTACGAGGATATGCTGCACCGGGCTCAGCTGGTGCTGGATGAGGTGATTCGCCCTCTGGAGCAGCAGAACTACCACGATGTATTGCTGGTCAGTCACGGGGCGCTCATCCGCTCTGTGGTGAGCCTGCTCACGGAGCTGCCGCTGGCAGATTTTTGGCGCAATCCCCCTCAGAAGAACTGCTCCTCTACCGTGCTGAGCTGCACCAACGGGGTCATTACTCTGGTGGAAGAGGGCCGCATCTACGGTGCGTAAGGCGTGACCGCTGAACCGGCACTCTCCCGTACCAATCCAACTTTTTGACCGCCGCACCTCCGTGCGGCTGCCGTTTTCCGACGATTTGTGTCCTTTTGCTCCTCAGCTGTCTCCAGATGTGCATTGACACCTGTCGAAAAGTGTGCTATACTTTTCCAGTCTCAATTGGAACGAGTTTTCCGAAGCAAGATATACGACCGCCGATCTGATCGGCTGAGGCCATACGGACAGCCGGGTCGAATGCCGAGAACTGCGTATGCAGTTGGCAACTTTAGTTGCCTTATTGATTGAGTTAAAAGCTCAGTTTTATAAGTTGGTTACTATAAACCAGTGCCTCGTGGCATATACTTGTGAAATGGTCAATAAGAGTGGTAAAAGTATTCTTTGCTATATAGACTCTGACTCCATTGTGATCGTCCTGCACGCGTTCACGGCTTTTGTGCCGGGACTTTTTGCGTGTTCCCTTCACATACTCAAGTGGTATGCCGCAGATACGGCATACCACTTTTTTGTTTATAGCAGCCGACAGACTATATAGGGAAGAGGAGAGAACACACGATGGACAAGATCATTGAGCTAAAGCATATCTCCAAAGCGTTTGACGGAGAGACCGTTCTGGACGACATCAGTCTGGACATCCACGACAACGAATTTATCACCCTGCTGGGACCCTCCGGCTGCGGTAAAACCACCACCCTCCGGATGATCGGCGGCTTTGAGCAGCCGGACAAAGGCGACATTGTCTTTATGGGAAAACGAATCAACGAGGTGCCTCCCCACAAGCGTAATGTCAACACCGTATTTCAGAAATACGCTCTGTTCCCGCACCTTAATGTGTTTGAGAATGTAGCCTTCCCCCTCCGGGAGAAAAAGGTGCCCAAGGACCAAATCAAAGCGCGTGTGGAAGAGATGCTCTCTCTGGTCATGCTGTCCAACTTTGCAAACCGCCGTGTCACCAGCCTGTCCGGCGGTCAGCAGCAGCGTGTTGCCATCGCCCGCGCCCTCATCAACAGCCCGAAAATCCTGCTGCTGGACGAGCCTCTGGGCGCACTGGATCTGAAGCTCCGTAAGGACATGCAGGTGGAACTGAAGAAAATCCAGAAAAGCACCGGCATCACCTTCGTCTTTGTCACCCACGATCAGGAGGAGGCCCTCAGCATGTCTGACACCATCGTGGTTATGAGCGAAGGCAAAATCCAGCAGATCGGCACCCCCACCGACATCTACAACGAGCCGGTCAACGCCTTTGTCGCCGACTTCATCGGTGAGAGCAACATCATCGACGGCGTGATGCTGGAGGATTATCTGGTGAAGTTCGCCGGTCACACCTTTGAGTGTCTGGATAAGGGCTTTGACAAGAACGAGCCGGTCGATGTGGTGGTGCGTCCCGAGGATGTGGACATCGTGCCCGCCGATCAGGCTGAGCTCCACGGCGATGTGACCTCCGTCACCTTCCTCGGCGTCCACTATGAGATCCATCAAGGGCTTTAAGTGGATGATTCAGACCACTGACTTCGTGGGTGAGGGCGAGCGAATCGGCATTAAGCTGGACCCCGACGCCATTCATATCATGAAGAAGTCCAAGTACTCCGGCACCTTCGGTGACTATTCCACCTTCTCCGACGAAGTGGAGGAGCTGGAGCTGGAAGAGGAACTGGCCAGCGGAGGAGGCGACACCGAAGCATGACGACGCATTCCATCAAGCAGAAAAACGGGAGCTGTCGTGCGGCACTGGCCCCTTACTCTGTCTGGGCCTTCCTGTTTGTTCTGGTGCCTCTGGTGTTTGTGGCTTACTTCGCCTTCACCGACAACGACTTTAATTTTACCACCGAGCATGTCGCCCGGTTCTTCACCGCCGTCAGCCACATCAAAAGTTCCGACGGTGCAGTGCGTGAGGTACACACCTACCTGATGATTTTCCGCCGCTCCCTGAAGCTGGCGGCCGTCTCTACCGTGGTATGCCTGCTGATCGGCTATCCTCTGGCCTATCAGATCGCCCACGCCAAGCGACGCACTCAGAAAACCCTGATGACCCTCATCATGATTCCCATGTGGATGAACTTCCTGATCCGCACCTATGCGTGGATGACCATTTTGCAGGATTCCGGCGTCATCAACAACCTGATTACCAAGATCGGGCTGCCCCCCATCCATGTCATCGGCACCGAGACTGCCGTGGTGATCGGCATGGTGTACGATTACCTGCCCTACATGGTGCTGCCCATCTACTCCATCATGCTGAAGATCGACAAAAGCCTGATTGAAGCCGCCCGTGATCTGGGCTGCGGCAATCTTTCCGTGCTGCGCCGTGTGATCTTCCCTCTGAGCCTGCCCGGTGTCATGTCCGGCGTCACCATGGTTCTGATTCCTTCTATCAGCACCTTCTACATCTCCCAGAAGCTGGGCTACGGCAAGTTCTACCTCATCGGCGACGCCATCGAGGGTCAGTATCTGGCCAACAACCTGCACTTCGCCGCCGCCATGGCTCTGGTTCTGATGATTATTCTGCTGGTCTTTATGGCTCTGGTCAAATATGTCACGGCTCGCTGTGTTTACGGAGGTGACGCAAAGTGAAAAAGGCACTGCCTCATATCTTTACCGCTCTGGTCTTTGTCTTCCTCTTTGCTCCCATCGTGGTGCTGCTGGTCTTTTCCTTCAATGACTCCAAGAGCCTGTCCGTGTTTGCCGGCTTTTCCGGCTACTGGTACGAGGAGCTGATGAACGACCGCAACACGCTGGAAGCCGTCCGCAACTCGCTGGTGCTGGCTGCCAGCGCCACCGCCATCGCCACCGTGATGGGCACGGCCGCCGCATGGGGCATGGACCGGCTCCGCTGCCGGTGGTATCGGGTAGCCATCAACACCGTCACCGACATCCCCATGACCAACCCCGACATCATCACCGGTATCTCCATGATGCTGATGTTCGTGTTTGTGGGCCGTCTGCTCGGCGCCCGGAGCAGCCTCAACTTCTGGACCATGCTCATCGCCCATGTGACTTTCTGCCTGCCCTATGTCATTTTGCAGGTGCTGCCCAAGCTGCGCCAAATGGACCGCTCCCTTCCCGAGGCGGCTATGGATCTGGGCTGTACCCCCATGCGGGCCTTCTTCAAGGTGGAGCTGCCCGAAATGCTGCCCGGTATCGTCACCGGCGCTATCATGGCCTTCACCCTGTCCATGGATGACTTCGTCATCAGCTACTTCACTTCCGGCACCGGCTTTGAAACCCTGCCCATCCGCATTTACAGCATGACAAAAAAGACCGTCACGCCGAAAATGTATGCTCTGGCAACCATCATCTTCTTTGTCACGCTCGCTCTGCTGCTGGTCAGCAACTTCATCTCTGACCGGGATGCAGAGAACTCCAACCCCAAAAAAGCCAAGCGCGGCAGAAACTAATTTCTCAGGAGGCCAACGATGAAACAAAAATTTCTCATCTTTTGCGCCGTTCTCGCCGCTGCTCTTTGTCTGCTGCTCACCGGCTGCGGCAAAAGCTCCGACAAGCTGGTGCTGAATGTGTATAACTGGGGTGAATACATCTCCGACGGCAGCGACGGTTCTCTGGACACCATCAAAGCCTTTGAACGCTGGTACAAGGAAACCTACGGCGAAAGTGTCACCGTCAATTACAGCACCTACCCTTCCAACGAGGATATGTACAACAAAATCGCCAGCGGCGCAGTCAGCTACGATGTGATTTTCCCTTCCGACTACATGATTGCCCGTATGGCTGACGAGGGACTGCTCCAGCCCCTGAACTTTGACAACATCCCCAACGCTCAGTACATTGACGACTCCTTCCACGGGCTTTACTACGATCCGGAAAATCAGTACAGCATCCCCTACACCTACGGCATTGTGGGTGTGATCTACGACGCCAATGTCGTGGATGAGGCGGATGTGGGCGATTGGGACCTGATGTGGAACCCCAAGTATGCCGGCAACATCCTCCAGTACAACAACTCCCGGGACGCCTTCGGCACCGCTATGTACCGTCTGGGTCTGGATGTGAACACCACTGACCAGGCCGACTGGCAGACGGCAGCTGATTCCCTCATTGACCAGTATCATCTGGTGAAAAGCTATGTAATGGACGAGATCTACAATATGCTGGAATCCGGCGAAGCCGCCATCGGCTCCTACTATGCCGGCGACTACTTCACCATGCGGGACGCTCAGTCTGACCATGTGGATTTGCAGTTCTACTACCCCGAACGCACCAACCTGTTTCTGGACGCCATGTGCATTCCGACCTGCGCTCAGAACAAGGAACTGGCGGAAATTTTCATCAACTATATGCTCTCGGAAGAGGTTGCCATCGCCAACGCCGAGTACATCAACTATGCCAGCCCCAACCGACTGGTCTATGAAAATCCTGCCTACATCGAGGACATGGGCGAGGATGCCATAGAAATCCTCTATCCCGATCTGGGCGACTTCTCTGAGCGCTACAACCAGTACGCCTACCGCAGCATGGATGACGAAATGCTGATCTATCTGAACGATCTGTGGGAAACCGTGAAGATCAACTGATCCAATTTCGGTCATGGCGGCGGCGTGCGGCGATTCCTTTGTAAGGAGGGTATTTTTTTGAGCAAGAAATTCCGGTTCCTCTTCGCACTCTGCACCGCTGCGCTGACTCTTCTGCTCGCCGGCTGCGGCAAAAGCTCCGACAAGTTGGTGCTGAATGTATATAACTGGGGTGAATACATCTCCGACGGCAGCGAGGGCGGTCTGGACACCATCAAAGCCTTTGAACGCTGGTACAAGGAAACCTACGGCGAAAGCGTCACCGTCAATTACAGCACCTACGCCTCCAACGAGGACATGTACAACAAGCTGTCCAGCGGGGCGGTCAGCTACGATGTGATCTTCCCCTCCGACTACATGGCAGCCCGGATGATCGAGGACGGCCTGCTTGCCCCACTGGATTTTGACCACATTCCCAACGCGCAGTACATTGACGATTCCTTCCGGGGACTGTACTATGACCCGGAGAACCAGTACACCGTCCCCTACACCTACGGCATTGTGGGCATCATGTATGACGCCAACCTTGTGGACGAGGCAGATGTGGGCGGCTGGGACCTGATGTGGAACAAGAAGTATGCCGGAAAAATCCTGCAATACAACAACTCCCGGGACGCCTTCGGCACCGCTATGTACCGTTTGGGGCTGGATGTGAACACCACCGACCGAGCCGACTGGCAGGAAGCGGCTGACGCCCTCATCGACCAATTCCATCTGGTGAAAAGCTATGTGATGGATGAGGTATTCAACATGATGGAATCCGGCGAAGCGGCGATTGCCTCCTACTACGCCGGTGACTACTTCCTCATGCGGGACGCTCAGGCCGACCATGTGGATTTGCAGTTCTACTATCCCAATCCCACCAACTACTTTGTGGACACCATGTGCATCCCAGCCTCCTCCCAGCACAAGGAGCTGGCGGAAATTTTCATCAACTATATGCTCTCGGAAGAGCCGGCCATCGCCAACGCCGAGTACATCTACTACGCCTGCCCCAACCGTCTGGTTTACGAAAACGAAACCTACATCGAGGACATGGGCGAAGAGGCCTATCAGATGCTCTATCCCGATATTGGCAAGTTCTCCGACCTTTACAACCAGTACGCCTACCGCAGTATGGACAACGATATGCTGATCTATCTGAACGATCTGTGGGAAACGATCAAAATCAACTGAAAACAATCTTGGAATCCCTTTTTCCACAGGGCCGCAAAGTGGCCCGGAAAACAGGGGAAAACCGAAAAAAGCAGAGTACCGCAAAAAATCATGGTCGATTTCTTGCCGTGCTCTGCTTTGTTTTTCAGATTTTGTCCCGTTATGAGGCGTACAATTGCACCATTTCCCGAGAATTACACCTTATTTTCAATCAAATCTTGGACGGAAGTGCTCCGCATTTCCTTTTCCATCTTCTGCTGAAGCTTTGCAAAGAAGCAGTGCGCCGGGCAGGTGTTCGTGGCGCAGCGGCTGCAAGCCTCGTGGTCTTCCAGACAGCGGTTCAGGAACAAGGTGGGCTCAAACAACTTCATAATATCGAACATTGAGATCTCCGCTGGGGATTTTTGCATGGAAAAGCCGCCCTGCACACCCGTTGTAATCTTAATGATACCGGCGTTGCCCAGTTTCTTGCAAATTTTAAAAATCAGGCTGTGCGGAATGTTCAGGATTTCCGACAACTCCTTAGAGGTCACCGTACCCTCTGTTTTCGCAATATGCATGATGACACGCAGCGCATAATCGGTAGACAGTTTAATCTGCATTCAAATTCCTCCATTTGGTGCGCCGCATTGTGTCTTACACCGTTTCAATGACTCCATGCACCAAAACTATATTAAGTGTTTTATTATATTATCTCCCTCATGGTATGTCAACTATTAGTTCCAATTACGGGCATTCTATGCGGCAAACTGCACTCACAAGGCGCAGGAAGAAGCTCGGCAGATTCGTTTTTCGCTGTTGGGGTGCTTTTCGAGCCGTTTCTCTCTGAAAAATTATGCTAATTTTTTGCAAAAATGGAGTGAGAACCAAATCCCACTCCATTTTTGTTTCATTTGATGCTGATGAT
>RCNI01000346.1_pt1 | contig 29557 bp, 25 predicted proteins | sample 2041151 | NCBI WGS metagenome assembly RCNI01 (sample SAMN09708214, study PRJNA481090) | feces metagenome | isolation source: feces | place: Antarctica: Albino Rookery
GGTGTAGAGAAGACCCTCGAGCACCTTCGCGATACTCTCGATGGTGAAGTTGGATGTATGCTCCAGTGCTGTGGTAAGGTAACCAAGCTTACTGGTGAGAACAAGAACTTCGAGAGAAGAAACAAGATGGCTATCGATGAGATCAACGCAACTAACTGCGATGTAATCATCACCATCTGCCCATCATGCTACAAGGTATTCTCTGAGACTTCTGACAAGCCAGTAATTTCTTACTGGGATCTCATGAAGGAGCAGATTGGAATTCCTGAGCACCAGAAGGGAATTGGTAAGGATTCTGATGTTGTATTCAACATCCATGACTCCTGTGTAACTCGTTATGTAACAAGCCACCACGAGAGCGTACGTTGGGTTCTTGACCAGCTTGGATACAAGTGGGAAGAGATGCACCATAACCGTGAGAACACTCGTTGCTGTGGTGTTGGTGGTATGGTTTGTAACTCAAACCCTGCTCTCTATGAGAAGATTTACACCCGTCGTGCAAACGACTGCACCACTGATCACGTTGTAACCTACTGTGGTTCTTGTCGTGGTACTCTCGAAGCTGCTGGTAAAGACACCCTTCACATGCTCGATTTGATCCATGGCGACACTTACTACGGTGACTTCACCGGTAAACGTGGCTATAAGGACGAAGACGAGATGTGGGCACGTCGTCTTGCTACCAAGGAGCTCATCGATCAGGTAGATCTCGATAACTAAAATACATTACAGCTTACGCTGATACAGAAAGAGTCCGATTCGTCGGACTCTTTTTTGTATTTGTGACATTTATTTATACAAACCTGCACTTTATACAACAAATTAGTTTGACATTTTTTTTTATTTGATATTTTTATACAGGTAAATGTGTAAAAATCTGAACAAATACAGGATGGTAGTTGAATGTCAGATGAGAATAAGGAAGTATCTCAAAACGATAATGTTGAAGATGCGCTCAATACTATTAGAAAAAGTTTCGATAAGCTGAATGAGATTGCTGCAAGCGTCAAAAGAGGAAAAATCTTTGCAGTTATAGCCATAGTTATTGCTATATACGTTCTTGTGGTTATGTTATTGGCATTAGCCGGCGATGCATCTACTCATTTCTCTAAGGCCAAAAAGATCATTTATGTTGGTGTTGGTTTATCTGCTTTGTCATTCTGGCTTGCATATAAAACCAAATCAAATGATAAGGTACAGAAGATTTCACTTGTGGCTTGTTCAATATTGCTTATTTATTCCTGGCTAGCACCTGCTCCAGTTATTCCAAATCCACATCATTATAAGGATTCCTCTCAGCGAACATTGCTTGGAAAGATTAAAACCGTTGACATGGGAGTTGGCGACTGGTTTGAGATAGAGGAATGGGGTGCTGTATATAGAGTAACCTTAGCCGATCTCAACAAATTAGAAAATGGTGATCATGAAGCAAGATTCACTATTGAAAATGTTGGTGGCAAAAGTTCTTCAAATACATTTTGGAAATTTTTTAAGTGGAATTATTTTAAGGCTGCGGATGATAGTGACAGATGGCATGAACTAGCCCATGTAACTTCCAAGAATAACTCCAAAACGAAAGATACTTCTTTATATCGTGAGCGAACACTCATTATTCCGTCAAATTGTAATAAGATTATTTACAATCACGACGGCGCATTCGATTGGGTTGGGGCAACCTGGATCATTCCATAAGACTAATAATATGAGCCGGATTCATCCGGCTCTTTTTTGTATTTATTCCTCATATTCATACAGACTCGTGCTTTATGCAACAAATTAGTTTGACATTTTTTTTATCTGATATTTTTATACACGTGTTTGTATAACTAAGGTTTCGAATTGATTGCGGGGAAGAAATGCCTGTTGAGAAGAATAATCTAACAAATAAATGGAATAAAATTTATTCTAAATTACAGCTTGAAGGTGTTCTCGGTGTAATTTCGATTGTAATTGGAACATGGGCGTTAATCGAGATGATGCTAGGTTATTATGATCCTTCTAATTCTGCAATATCATATGGCGTCGCTTTTAAATTGATTATTATTGCCATTCTGGGGTCTGCAGCAAGTTTAGTAATCGCTTATAAAAATAAGGGCAAAAAGGTAGTGAGCTTTGTTGCTGTTGCTGTGAGTTGTATATTGTTGGCTTTTAATATGTATTCTAAAACACCAGAATTAGTATCTAATGATACAGATTTAAATCCTGGGTTTGTTTCAGACTCGTCCAAGAAGACGAATACTAATAAGCCAATAGCAACAAACCTAGAAGTTGGTGACTGGATTGAAATTGAGGATACTCCTGGTGATTCTTACAGGTTAAAACTTGCTTCTATTGAAGATGACGGTCCCCGCTATAAGATCAAAATGGAAATTATAAATACTGGCAAGCATCATTCTGCCAGTGTGTCTGCATTTGATTTTAGAGGAGAAAATGCAGATGGTATCTGGGAAACAGCGAGTTTTGATGGCCCTGTAGGTGGCGGATGTGGATATTATTTCAATGTTGATCCTGGTAAAACAGGATCGATAAGTAATTATCTAACAGTAAAATCAAATTCGAAAAAACTCGTCTACGAAAATAAGGGAATGGTCAGGGCGGTATGGAATCTTCCTCAGCTCTAATAAAAAGAGTCCGATTTGTCGGGCTCTTTCTTTTACATGTAACGTACTTAATTATACTATTGCGCATTTTATGCAACGGATTAAATTGACAATTCTATTTTCTTTGATATCTTTATACAGGTAGTTGTATAAATATCACTCTATTTTGGAATGACGAAAGGAAAAGAATGTCTGAAACTAAAGTTAAGAAGAACGGCCTTGCTGTAGCTTCTTTCGTATTGGGAATTATTGCTATTCTAGGCTCATGGATGCCTCTTCTTAATAATTTCTCTTTTATTCTTGCTATTCTCGGACTCATCTTTGGTATCTTTGGGCTTGTAAAAATTTCCAAGGCTAAGGGAAAGAAAACATACACAACCATTGCTCTCATAATCAATGCCGTTGCCATTGCTATTGTTCTTTCATCACAGGCTGCTTATTCTGCAGCTATCGATAGTGTAAATGAGGGAGCTCAGGCTGTATCTAACGGTGCACCATCTACAGATCTTGCTGTTGGACAATCTGCAACACTTGATAATGGATTGGTCCTTACGGTAGATAGTGTTGAGCGTGGTGTAACTCAGCAGTTTGTTGACGGTAAGCTTACTGCTGTAACCGTTACCATTAAAAATGATGGTAAGGAAAAGCAAGCCTTCGGTACATTCACCTGGAAGTCAATTAATGCTGATGGCGTAGAGTCTGGTAATGAGTTTGTTGCAAAGGATGATGTACTCGAGTCTGGAGATCTTCAGCCTGGAGGTAAAGTAACTGGTGTTATTTACTTCAAGAATAATATCGAGAAGGTAGCATATGTAACTGGTCTTAAGAGCACAGCTGCTGCATCTTGGAATTTAAACTAATATAGATATATTTTCTTATGAAAAGAGTCCGATTCGTCGGACTCTTTTTTGTATTTGTGGGAATAAGTTTTTTAATTAGTTTTATTTAATCATGGGAGGTAATACTATGTCGGATACTCAAACGCAAAATCAAAGGTCTGTAAGAAACGCTTGTTCAATTATTTCCTGGGCCTTGGGAATAGCTGCAATTGTAATTCAGCTTGTCTACGGACCTAGTTTACTTACTATTATATTTGCCTTGTCGGGTATCGTATTTGCGAGCATTGGTTACTTTCAGTTGGTAAAAGTCAATGGTATTAAATACCTTCCGGTAATTGCATTGATTATTAATCTAATTGCGCTTCTTCCAATATCCTAATGTTCAGTCTCTATGAACTGGTAATGGGAATAAGAGGGTTAGAGGCTATGTAATAGGGCATCGTCTGAGATTGGAATAATATATTCGTATTTAATATCAAATTTCTCTCATTGTTCCTATAGGTTTTTCAATAATTTTATTAATAGGGAGGTAAAGTTATGTCTGAAGAGCTTGAAGCTAAAGATCATCCAATTAGTAATGGATATACAATTACTTCATGGATTTTAGGAATCATTGCAATCTTGATGACAAGTACAAATGCTGCGGGGTACACAGCGGTCTACCTATCTGTAATTGGTATTATCTTTGGCGGTATTGGATTTGGTGTTATCGAAAGGGATAAAGGTAAGAAGGGATTTACAATTATTGCTCTTATCGTTAATGTTCTGGCGCTTCTGCCTTTCCTTTTTTAATTATTTTCAAATTTTAAACAATCATGAATAACCATTGGGCCGGGGCTTCCTGGCTCTTTTTGTATAGATATGTAGATATATTCGCAAATAGAGAGTTTAATAACTTTCATTTGCTATTTATATACATACATATCAAAATTGAAGGGGTCAATCCTCTGGAATGACGTTAAGGCTATAAAAGTTTACTGACTTGTTATTCACATCTATCTATGCAAATATAAAAAAATGAGGTTACCCATGATCAAGAAGTGTAAGCACTGTGGTGCAAACATCAAGGGAGATGATATGTTTTGTCCCAAATGCGGGGCACATGTATATACTCCTTCAAAATCATTCTCAACAACCGAGGTAAATGGTTTTGGAAACAACTCAGTGCACAGTGATAGCGATTTAAATTCTGATGAAAACAAGAGCAAGAAGAGCAACCCTAAATATCTGAGAATACTACTTCTTATCGCTTTTATTAGCTATATTGCTGGTTTTATCTATACAAATTACCTTAGCTATAATCGTGCACCAGATGCATATTCTTCACTCGATGCCTATGTTCATTCTCCCAAACGCCCAGATCCCCCTGCGGCTGAAAATGCAAAGGATAATGATGGATTGCTCGTAGGACAATCTGCAGAATTTACCAATGGAGTTATCATAACCCTTGATTCTATAAATACCGATTTTAAAGTTCCTAAGCTGGATAGAACCTATATCCAGGGTAAATTTACTATACATAATACTGGGAAATTTAAGTTTGATTTTCATCCTTACTATATTGGCTCAGAAACAAATACACTCATTTATGAGTACAACGAATCCATGCCGGAGGAGTTTGGACCTGAGTCTATGAGTTTTACCACATTAGAGCCAGGTGAGAAAATAGAGGGCTATCTCTACTTTATGGATAATTCATCCTATATCGTTTACGAGGATAAGCTCTCGCCAAAGGCTACTGCCTCCTGGGACATTACTAATGAATAAAACAAATGAAGCGTCGCGATAACCGCTGCGCTTCTTTTTTACAGGTAGAAAAATAAAAGATACTCCCAAAGCAATGAATTTAAAAGTCAGAAACTCTATGAGCATGTAGAGTTTCTAGGCTCGGTAAATATTGAGTTAATGACGTTGGGAAAGCTAGAACTTTTATATATGATAGGCTCTAAGAAGTTCTATCCATCGGGATATGTTCCCTATCGATATTGATATTAGAAAGGATCACCATGAGTTCAAAAGAAGAGATTCGCTCATATGTAGATAAAAACTGGAATCAGATAAAGCAGGATATTGCTGATATGGTTGCAATTCCTTCCGTTCGCGATGACGAGCATGCCACAGCTGAGGCTCCATTTGGTCCAGAGCCACGCCGTGCTCTTGACGAGATTGGAAAGATTGCTTCTCGCCTTGGCCTTGATGTACTTCCTTGCGATAACTACTGCTGTGTAGCAGACCTACCTGGAAAGGATGATAAGGAAGTTGCAGTTGTAGCGCATGTTGACGTAGTTCCTGCTGGTCCAGGATGGCACACAGACCCATTTAAGATGGTTGAGCATGATGGATATCTTTTGGGTCGTGGAGTAGAGGACGATAAGGGTCCTGGCGTTATCGGTCTTTGGGCAGCTCACTGGTTTGTAGATCAGGGAATCGTTCCTCAGCACAAGATTCGTTTTATCTTTGGATCTGATGAGGAAAGCGGCATGGGTGGAGTCAAGAAATATGTGGCTGAAAACCCTCAGCCTGACTTCATGTTCACACCAGATGCTGACTTCCCAGTTATTTGTGGTGAGAAGGGAATCATGCAAGGAGAGGTTGCTTTCCCATTCCCTACAAACTCACGTGTCAAAGAAATCCACGGTGGAGTAGCTCACAATGCTGTAGCTGGTAGCTGTGAGGCTATCGTTGAGGCTGATGCAAGTGAGCTTATGCCATCTAACCATATCACCGTTGAAGATCTTGGAGACGGGCTTGTACGTATTCAGGCAGCAGGTGTTTCTGGTCATGCCTCATTGCCTGAAGGAACACTTAATGCAATTGGAATTCTTGTTGAATACCTTAAGAATTCTGGTCTATTGGGTGATGACGAGCAGGCTTGGTATGAATTAGAGCATAAGCTAAATGTAGATTCTTATGGTGAGGCTTTGGGAATTGCTTGTGAGGAAGACTTCCTCGGAAAGCTCACCTGTGTTGGTGGCGTATTGAACATCAAAGATGGCAAGGGTACACAGTCTATCGATATTCGCTATCCTGGTGCTACAACTCAAGAGGCGCTCGCAGCTCACTTTGCACAGGAGGCTGAGGCTCTTGGTGGAACATTCTCTGTAGATCATGCAGAGGACTCACACTTGGTAGATCCTGAAGATGAGTGCGTTGTTGCTCTCGTTGATGCATACCGTGAGGTATCAGGAAAGTCTGCTGAACCTATCGCTATCGGTGGAGGCACATATGCCAAGCGATTCAAACGCTCTGTAGCATTTGGACCTGCTGATATGACTGAGGTTAAGCCCGCATGGGCAGGAGGCATGCACGGTCCTGATGAGTCCATGAATGAGGAGCTTCTCAAAGAAGCGCTCGTTGTGTACATTCGCTCATTGGAAAATCTCAATGACATCGAGCTTTAATAAAATATTTATTTACATTCGTATATAAAGATAGTGTGTAGCCGTTGACTTCAACCTAGCATGTGCGTAATATAGTTGGAGCGCAATGACGCAGTACATATTGCGGGGTGGAGCAGTCTGGTAGCTCGTCGGGCTCATAACCCGAAGGTCATAGGTTCAAATCCTGTCCCCGCGACCATAAAAAGTTCAAGGCATCCCATTTGGGATGCCTTTTTTATTACCTTTTAATTTTTACGTAAGTAGTAGTCGTATTAGATGCAGCTTACACCTTGTCTCTCCAGCTTATATATGAGTTGTTCGGTAGGAGCATCACAAATTATTGTATCGAGTTCATCTACGCGTCCAAACTCACATACTCCATCTCTTCCAATTTTATCGTTTGTGCACATCAAATATGACCTTTGAGCATTCTCTATAACTTGATGTTTGATGAGAGCATCATCTAAATCGAAAGTATATAGCTTGTTCTCTTCTAGATTGGCTCCTAGAACTCCAATAAAAGCCTTATTGAAGTGAAGCGGCCTTATATTGTTGATAGTAAGTGCGCCTAAGAAGCAATCAAATTCTCTGTTGACCTCACCACCAACACCTATTGTCTTAATATTATGGTTCCCTGAACACATCTCTAAGATCTTTAGCATGTTTGAATACACAACAATACGCTTATCGGTTTTAGCAATATACTCGGCAAGCATTGCATTAGTGCTTGAAGTATCTAAAAAGATGGTATCGTTTTGTTCAATTAGGTTATAAGCCTTTTGAGCAATAATTCTTTTTGCATCGCGATTTCTGCTATATCGCTTTGTAATTTCACGTTCTCCTTGTCCTAATATGGAGACAGCTCCTCCGTATACGCGACAGACAAGCCCACGCTTGTCGAGCTGCTGAAGATCCTTACGGATGCAATCTTCGGTAACGGCAAAATGATGAGCAAGTTCGGCTACCTTTACGCTTCCGTTATTGTTTACCTTGTTGACGATTTCTGCTTGTCTTTCCTGTAAGAACATACCTTTCTCCTTTATCATTAACAGATAAAAGTTTAAAGTATTATGCTTTCATTTACTAGAAATCGTAAGTAAATAAGTCGTTAGTTTCCGCCAACGGTTTTTCTAATAGTTTTATTTCCAGGGGAAGGAATATAAATGGCTTCTTATATTAAACCTTGTCAGGTATTTATTGGTATTGATATTCCAACAAGAGTGGAAACCTTAGATTACTTGGCAACACAGTCGGTAGCTTTGGGACTTTCCCAGGATAAAGGTGCGGTCCTTGATGCCTTTATATCTCGAGAAAAAGAGGGACCTACGGGTCTGACAGACGGGTTTGCTATTCCGCATGCAAAATGTAAAGACATAAATAATATTGCTATCGTCGTTGTTAAGCTAACGCAACCAATCGAGTGGCCTGATTTTGATGATAAGAAAGTAGATATGGTAATTGCTCTTTTCTCACCATCTACCGAGAGCTCTGAGTCTGATCTTAATATACTGAATCAGATTGCCTCAATGCTTATGGATGATGCACTTAAGGTTGATTTAAGAGCAACCAATGATCCAGCTAAAATTGCAAGGATGATTTCTACGCGCATAAATGCGTAGGTTCATTAACCGCTAACGGCTTTTTCAGTACAGATATAAATAAAAATACGTTTAAACTTAACAAAAGCTATGTGAATTCAACCCCGCATTCCCTTCAGAGTGCGGGGTTTTATTTAGATATGTATAAATAGATAGCTATAAATATTTATCCAAATTTTTATATTTACCTTGGAATATGTTTCAGATAAAGGGTAAAAGACTAAGTAGGTTATAAGTTATTAGGTATATGAACGACTAACATGTTTAGTCGTCTTTTTATAGGAGGAATGGCGTTGGAAAGTCAGGGGAGAGTTGACACTAGACCTATAGATGCATCAAGCACATTACAAGAGTCAGAAAAGTTTACAAAGTATAAGTGGCATATTCTTGTTGTGCTTGCGCTCGCTGTGTCCATCATTGTTCTAGATAGAACGATTGTAAACGTAGCTCTTCCTTCCATTATGCATGATCTTGGAGTTTCATTTGTTAATTCTGAATGGATCGTAAACATATATACCCTTGTTTACCTTGCATTGCTGATGACAACCGGACGTATTGCAGATATCGTTGGTCGTCGAATGACACTTATAGTAGGAACTAGTGTTGTATGCGTTGGCGCAATTATATCTGGTATATCTCCGAATCTGTCTTGGCTTTTGTTTGGTCGTTTCATTCAGGGTGCTGGAGCTGCAATCGTATTGCCTACATCGCTTTCATCAATTAATACAATCTATAAAGATAAAGATCGAATTCTTGCATTTGCTGTATATGGATCCATAGTCTCAGGCATGGCTGCGCTAGGCCCTCTCCTTGGAGGCGTGTTTACTACTTATACGACATGGAGATGGGTATTTTGGATTGATCTGCCAGTAGGCGCGGCAATTATTTTGGGATCGTATTTATGGATGCCTGAAACCTATGGAGAAAAGTTCGTCGGACGCTTTGACTGGCTTGGTTCTGTCTTTTCTGCTGTTGCCTTCTCAGCAATCGTATACGCCTTCATTGAAGGAACAACCTATGGCTGGTGGATTCCAAAAGAGGGATATTCAGCATGGGGAGGTATATCTCGTATTCCTTGGATTTTTAGCTTTGGCGCTATCGCCTTGGTACTAATGATTATCCGCGAGTCAAAGCTTATTCATGAGGGTAGATCACACCTTGTGTCTCTCGATCTATTTAAGATCCGAAGCTTCTCATTCGGAAATGTAGTATCGGGAATTGTTGCTATTGGTGTATCAGGATCCATCTTTTTGCTTTCTATTTTTCTTCAAAATGCTCTGGGTAAAAGTGCAATGGAAACAGGTTGGATTCTATGTGTCATGGGAGTTGGTGCGTTTATATCAGGTGCACTTGCAGCTCCTTTAGTTCGAGCAACAAGCACCAAGACTGTTGTAGCTACAGGACTTGCATTTTCCTTTTTCGCATTTCTGGGTTTCTATTTCACAATCAGGCCAAATACCTCTATTAGTTTACTTATCTTCTGGCTGGGAATTTATGGTCTTGGATTGGGATTAGGATCATCTCAGCTTACTGCAATCATCATGGAGGATGTACCTGATGAGAAGGCAGGGCAGGCATCGTCGATCAAATCAACAATACGTCAACTTGGAAATGCTATGGGTGTTGCGGTTGTTGGAACCCTATTCATTACCTTTCTTTGGGGAAGTCTTCCTGGAATATTTTCTAATCTTCCTCTCTCAGAGCAAATGCAAACGAATATTGAGACCTCAATCATTAATACAGGCGGAGCAAGCATTCCGATTATCGATGCTAGGCTCGACAGAATGCCTATGACTTCTCAAGAAGTAGAACAGATTCAATCTGAAAGTAAAGACAGCTCTATTCCTAGTGATGAGGCAGGAGAGGAAAAAGAAAGAATCGTAGAGCTTGTAAGAGAAGATGCAATTTCTGGTTTCGCTTCTGCAGTTTATAAAACGCTCGGAGTATGCTCTCTGTTCTTACTTGCTGGCTTTATTCTTACGCTATTCCTTCCAAAAGATCCAAAGGATAGAGGGAAGTGTACTCAACCCGAATGCGTTGAATCATAGGATTAGGATGTAGTAATTCACAGGCCTTAACACGTTACCCATTCTTAGGTGTATGGGTATAAGTGATTCGTATACTAACAGCTTATCGTCAATTTGAAGGAGGTTCTACCATGGAAGAACAAGGTATTTCCGATTCATCTAATCATATCCAAGAGCAGCCTCATAAATTTAAATGGCATGCATTGATTGTCCTTGCCCTGGCGGTATCGATTATCGTAATGGATGGAACCATCGTTAATGTTGCACTTCCGTCAATCATGCGCGATCTGCATGTATCATTTGTAAATGCTGAATGGATTGTTACTATCTATGCTTTGGTATTTTCTGCTTTATTGATTACAACTGGCCGTATTGCCGATATTGTAGGAAGACGCATTACACTCATAGTCGGAATTATTGTGTTCTGCGTTGGAGCGGTTATTGCTGGTCTTGCTCCAGACTTGAATTGGCTGCTTATTGCTCGCTTTGTCCAAGGTATTGGAGGAGCAATCGTTCTTCCTACGACACTTTCTTCAATTAATACAATCTATAAAGATCGCGATCGTATTATGGCTTTCGCTATTTATGGATCTGTTATATCAGGCATGGCTGCAATAGGCCCTCTTCTTGGTGGCGCTTTTACTACATATACAACTTGGCGCTGGGTATTTTGGATTGATCTTCCAGTAGGTTTAGCTATTGTAATCGGAGCTTTCCTTTGGATGCCAGAGACATTCGGCGAGAAATATATTGGTCGTTTCGATTGGCTTGGTTTTATATCATCAGCAGTTGCATTCTCAGCAATCGTGTATGCCCTTATTGAGGGTACTACCTATGGCTGGTGGCTATCAAAAGAAGGATATGCTTCTTGGGCAGGACTCTCTCGTATTCCTTGGATTTTTACTCTGGGAATTATTGCATTGCTCATTATGATTATCTGGGAGTTAGGTCTTATTAGAGAAGGAAAATCTCATCTTGTTTCGCTTAATCTCTTTAGTATCAAGAGCTTTTCTTTAGGCAATATTATTGCTGGAATTGTTGCCATTGGTGAATTTGGACTTATTTTCTTGCTACCTATCTTCCTGCAAAACGCCCTCGATAAGACGGCCATGGAAACGGGATGGATCCTTTGCGTGTTAGGAGTCGGTGCTTTTATCGCTGGTGGACTTGCAACACCATTTGTTCGCGCAACTAACGCAAAGACGGTCGTTGCAACAGGCCTGGCATTAGAGTTTATATCCTTTGCCGGTTTCTACTTCACTATACGTCCTAATACATCAATCTCTCTAATTGTGCTTTGGCTTGCCATATATGGCCTGGGACTTGGATTTGCTTCCGCTCAGTTAACATCTATCGTTATGGAGAATATACCTGATGAAAAAGCTGGCCAGGGATCTTCTATTCAATCTACCGTTCGTCAGCTTGGAAGCGCTCTTGGAGTTGCAATTATCGGAACAATATTTGTTGGATTCCTGTCAGTCAATGTGCCTGGTTCCTTCAGTAATCTCCCATTCCCTCCAGAAATGCAAAAGGGCCTTGAAACATCAATCATCGAATCTGGAGGTGCAAGCATTCCTTCTATCGAGAAGATGGCAGCACAAGCTCCTGTTGGTCCTGAGCAGCCCCATGCACCACAGGATGCATCTGAAGGTGCAGTTAAGGAAACTGTAGGCTCACATGGTGTAGCTCAAGAGCATGAGCGTGAGAAGATTGTAGAAATGGTACGTGAGGATGCCTTATCTGGATTTACGGTTTCTGTTTATCAGACATTAGGTGTTAGTTCCTTCTTCTTGCTTGCAAGCTTTATTCTGACTTTGTTCCTACCAAAGGACGATATGAGCACCAAACGTGCTGGTGGAAAGTCTTCAGAAGAAATAAAATAAAGACGAGTATACTTATTTGCAACATTGAAATTGTAATGTTGCAGTCCTTACTAATCCTTTAGGAGGTATTCACTATGATTATTACTACAACACCTTCCATTGAAGGTCATACAATTTTGGAATATCGAGGCATTGTATTTGGTGAGGTTGTTGAAGGTGTTTCTTTCTTTAAGGACCTAGGATCAAGTATTAGAGATGTATTTGGCGGAAGAAGTGCCGGATACGAAAATCAGCTCAATAAGTCGCGTCAAGAAGCACTTAGAGAACTCGAAGCTAATGCTGTTGCTTTAGGAGCTAATGCAGTTGTTGGTCTCGATTTCGATTATGAAGTTTTAGGCGAAGCTAATGGCATGCTGATGGTTAATGCGACTGGAACAGCAGTTTTAATTGATTAATTTCTTAAAGTATATATATCTGAAAGACGGCTCTCGTGGCCGTCTTTTTGTATGCCTATTAGACTAATGATTCCATACTGTTACAACTTTGATATCAACTCACCAATCCGCGAAGTTCATGGTATAACTTTAAAATTAGTTAAATTTATATTCGACCATATCTTCAGGATACGTGATATATAAGGAAAGTATTATGCAAGATCAAAATAGAATAGTACAAGGTACAAGACTTTCTCAGGCAAAGAGTTTTATGGTTGGTATTACCATTTTCTCTATGTTCTTTGGTGCGGGAAATCTTATTTTGCCACCACTTCTTGGCTATCAAGCGGGAGAGCACATTTTCTGGGCGTTTCTCGGATTTTGCATTACTGCAGTAGTTTTACCAATCTTAGCTCTTGTGGCAACATCTCGCTGTGCTGATATTCGACATACGTATGACAAGATCAGCCCAAATTTTTCGTTGTTCTTCAATACAAGTATTTATTTGGTAATTGGTCCTACTTTAGCTATGCCACGTACTGCCACAACTGCCTTTGAGATGATGCAGCCATTATTTCCAATGGAACATATGCGATTGATTTTGTTTATCTTTACCCTCGTATTCTTTGGCCTTGCTTTTCATTTTGCAATGAAGCCAAATAAGCTTGTTGAGTACATGGGTAGATTCAGTGGCCCTTCATTGCTTATCTTGATTGCAATTATATTAGGAGCCAATATTCTTAATCCTCCTGCATATACCATCTCAGTAGCGCAGCCTCCATATGAGACAAATCCATTCTTCGGAGGATTTATTACCGGCTACCAGACCATGGATGTACTTGCAGGTATCGTTAGTGGATATATCGTTTATATCAACGTTAAAGCTCAGGGCCTTACTGATGAGAAAGCTATCTCAAGGCAAATTGGAAAATCGGGTATATTAGCTGGCGTAATGATGGTACTCATATATGCTGGATTTGCTTATTTAGGTATCATTCAGGGCGAGGGAACAACATTTACTAATGGAGCGCAGATTATCGTTGCATCCTCTGTTTCCCAGTTCTCATATGTAGGTATGACACTTGTTGCGCTTGTATTCCTCATTGCTTGTCTGAATGTTTGTACAAGTCTCACAAGTGCATGTTCGACATATTTCTCATCTACTTTTACTTCTTTGAGTTATAGAACATGGGCTCTTATTGTTGTTGGAGTCTCTATGGCCCTGGCAAATGGTGGTTTGGATGCAATTTTGGTATATTCAATTCCGCTGCTTTTGGCTATTTATCCTGTATCTTTATGCCTTCTGGCATACGGTTTACTTCCTAAGAGTGATGCGAGTCTACCAGCATGGAGGATCTCTTTAGGCGTGTGCCTCGCTATGAGTGCTGTTAGTGCTATTCGAACAGGTTTCTTTCCAGACTCCACCCTTATGATCGATAGCTTGCCAGGATCTGCATTTGGACTAGAGTGGGTTATTCCTACGATTGTCGTATGGTTTATTGTCCGTCTTTACTGCAAATGGACATCAACGACCATGACTAATCTTCAGACAAATTAGTTTTAAAAAGTTCATGACACCCTGTCGTTATGATGGGGTGTTTTTATATATTGATTAAACGATTCAATTCCTGATTTTTATCGTTCTGGCTAGAGTATAAAAAAGTCATAAATAAAAGTTTGTTTTCATAAGTTAACTACCGTTTACCGTTCACCGAAAAAAATAATTTTTTGCATAATTTATCAGGATTAGCAGGTAGTCAAGTATAAAAAAATACCAAACAAAAATTTTGTTAACTTTAGTAAACAGAAGTGTTGACACCGGTTAACACCCTTGATTTAATAGTAGTCTGTAAATTGTTATTTATTACTTTCGATTATTTCGAAAAGGAGCAATATGTCTAAGGGTTTGAATCGTGCAACCGCGCTTACACTGTCTGCAATGATGACGGTGAATTTGTGCACAGTAGGTCTTTCTGCACCAGCTTTTGCGGCAGAGACACCAGCTACAGTTCAGAGTCAGAATCTCTCAGATATTAAGGAAAAGTCCAAGTTCCAGTTGAGGATTGGATCATATGCAAGTCGTATCAAGTTGGACTACAGCAAGAATGGACTTATTGAAATTAGCTTTAAAGAGCGCGACTATGAATCTGGACAAGATCTCATGACCGCCCAAGATGCTCTTGATTTTCTTAAGAATGCAAAAATCCAGTTTAATGACGGAAAGATTTATACCTTTGAAGAGGCTGGATTCGAGCTTGCTAAATACGGTAAGGAACCGAGCAATTCATCATTTCAATCTAAAAACATCGATATCATTGCCCAGCTTATAAATGATGACACCTTCAAGGTTGCTATTGTGGATCCATCAGGAGCTCTCGTTTTCGATACAGATGGAAAGCCTACCGATAAGATTCCTAACCAAACAGATAAAGAGCAACGTCAGGAATTCTTAAATAAATACAATGGCGTTAAAGATAATAGGGCAAATAAAGAAAAGCTTAATGATGCCATTGTTAAAGCTAATGGGCTTAAGGAAGCGGATTACACCCCTGAAACCTATAAAGCTGTACAGGAAGCCCTCGTTTTGGCTAAGCTTGCAAATGATGACCCTACTGTTAAGCAGGATGTTGTAGATACAAATACAACATCACTCAACAGTGCAATGAATAATCTCAAGAAGACCGAGGCGGCAGCTTCTCAGTCTGAAAAGGGTGAACTTAGCATTGTTGCTGCAGGCTTTGATGCTGAAAACTCTAAATGGGATGATAAGTGGGGAATCACTTTTAATGATACAGCCGAGAAATTTAAAACTGAAGTTGACGCCGGCAAGGTAGCATCCATCGAGGTAAACGGAGTTAAGTTCGAAGGCGCAAAGACCATCAATGAGAACTTTGGTATTACCCGAGTTGTAGATAATCTCCTAATTTCTACAGGCGATGCTAAAAAGGCATTCGAAAAAACCGGTAAAGAGACTCCAGCTCACGTCGTAATTACTTATACAGATGGTAAGGTTCTAGAGTTTGGCAAGGATTCAAATGCTAATCCTAAGGTAGATGAAAAGGCTGAGCCTGCAGAGACCCCAAAGACAACTGAGGCAAAGCCTGAGCAACCTAAGGCTTCTGATTCAGAAGTAGCAGGTACTGGCGAGAATGTAGCTGCAGATAGCTTCAATAAGATTTTTGCTGAGCTTGTTAAGGCAGCAGATCATAAAGAGAAGTCAATGGCAGGAACTACCATGCAGCCATCTGCTGAGCTTTTGAGAAATGGTGATGGATCCAACATTGTTGTATTGCATTTCAAGCCTGCTGTTATTAACGGCATCTTGGCATATGCAACAGGACTTACTGTTGATGGACAGACATCAAATGAATTTATTCTTGCTGAAGATAACACAGCAACATGCATCATTGGTCTTCCTGAGTTTGAAGGTGATAGCCATGTCTTCAATGGTCATATCTATTCTTCAGTAATGGATAACGATGTTGCCCTTAAGATTGGTGATATCAAGAAGGTATCAGATGTTAATAAGGCGCTGACAGATAAGATCAACGAGTGTGAGCAGAATCTTAAGAACGGAAAGTTCTATCAGAAGACCGTCGATGAGCTTCAAAATGCCATCAATGAGGCAAAGAATAATCCTTCAGATCCTGCAAGGGCATATGCAAATCTCGTATCTGCACAGACTAAGTTACGTGAAAAGCTTGATAATCCATTTGTTGGAGATAAGTTCTTCTTTGTAAATGCAATGGATACCTCAGTTGTAGGTACCAAGCTTTTAGAGCCTAAGGTGCGCGTAGACGTTGATGCGGCGAATAATAAGACCTTCACTGGTGTTTATGGAACTGCTCACCAATGGTGGGGTAAGTCTCAGATTACTGACATCAAGGTATATGCAGATGATGCACGTACACAAGAGATTCCAGTAGAGATTAAAGACCTTGGAAACGGACGACTCCAGTTTAAGTTTACCGCACAAGACGTTCCTGCAAGTGGTGTCTTTAAGACCATGATTGAAGAGAAGGATGGTCGAGCACCAATTCCTTCAGACTTGCAGCTCGATTATGCAACTATTCGCAAGGGTCCTCAGAAGGAGCTTTTGCAAGAAGCAATTAAGCAGGCAGATTCCTATGTTGGCGACGATTTCAAGACTCTCTTGCCTCTAGCTGAGAAACAGAAAGATTTCACTCCAGCAACCTGGAAAGCCTTTGAGGAGGTAATCGAGGATGCCAAGGAATCGCTCAAGACCGATCTAACACAAGATCAGATTGATACTGAAGTTCAACGCGTTAAAGATGCTCGCAAAGGTCTTATCTACAAAACTCAGGCAGGACACGGAAATACTGCGAATGCGAAGGTTTCCGCCCTCAACAATCCTGAGAATTACTACGGTAATGGCGGAGAGTTCGACAAGAAGCCTAATCGTGTAGGTTGGTCTGGCTCTAAGATTGTGTTCGGTAACGAAGGCAAGACATATCGTGTTCTTAACAATGGTAAGACTCTTACTGACGGAAAACTTTCCGACAGCAATAAGGTTCTCATCATGGCAGAGGATGATATCGCAAAGACAAAGTTTACCGATACCAATCCTAAGAGCATGGGCGAAGCAGTTCGTTGGGATAACTCTCAAGCTCGTAAATATCTCAATGGCGAGTTCTTTAATACTCATTATTCTGATGCTGAAAAAGCAGCTATCACTGATAGTGAGATTACTACAAAGTACGAGCCTAACGTATACGATAAATTGAACGTTGCGGATCTTAAAACCACAGACAAGATCTTTGCCCCATCTGTAGAGATGGTTAAGAATCCTGTTTATGGTTATGCGTCAAACGATGCACGCTCAACAGATAGCGCTTACGGTTTGCGTAATCTCAATACCAACTTCCTTAATGACATTCTTGTTATGAGTGTTAAGCCACATGGAACAATGGAGAGCTATTTCCAGCCAGCTTCCGATAAGTATGAGACGCTTCCTGCAATGAATCTTGATGCAGATCGCATCCTTATGACAGTTGATGCTAAGACCGGTCTTCCAAAGAAGGTAGAACCAGTTTCAAATCTTGAAACTAATCTATGGAAACTTGTTTTGAAGAACGATAAGCTCTCCGCATCAGATCCAAAGGCTGAGCGTCATGCTAATACAGTAAAGGTATCTGCAAAGCACAATGCAGACGACCTTGCAGCTGTAGTGGTTGATGGTGATAATCTTGCATCTGGTAAGGTGCTTGCTGCAGGTAAGGTAAGCAACGGCAGCTTCGAACTTCCAAAGGATTTCGACAACAACAAGCACAAGGTATTTGTACTTGGTCTCAATGACACCAATAGCGGCTATGAGGCATCTGATCCTGTTCAAATCCCATCAGAGATGCTCGTAGCACTACCTGAAGCACAGCCAGAAGTCGAAGCACCTGCAACCCAGGGTGGCAAGACAAACCCTGCATCTTCTTCTACGGATCAGGTAGTATCTCCTGCAACCGCAAAGAATCCTTCTGCTGGTGTTGTTACTCCTTCAGCTTCCAATACGGTTGATGTTGATATGTACAAGGATGGTCAGCGTACCAAGAGTATGGCTGATGGCATGTTCGCTGCAAAAGCAGACATTATTCCTGATGGTGACAATGTAATTCTCAAGCTTTATGTTGCATATCCAATTCCTGCATTCCCAGATCAGGGACAGAATGGAACTGTACTTAATCCTCAGATTGAGTACAACGGAAAGATGTATACAGGAAATATCGATATTACATCCAAGCCAAATATGGAAGTAAAGCGCAAGAACGGCACTTTCGGTCTTAATAAGGGCGATGTAATTCCTGCTGAGGTTATTAGCTTCCGTCTTCCAAAGGAAGCTCTTAACGAGAAATTCCTCAAGGTACATGGATACGTTAATGTTGTCATGAACGACGATGTAACATTCGATATGTACATGAGCAATCTCGATTATAATCCAGATGCAGCTTCTGGATCAGCGGGAACAGCTTCTGCTGGTACAAATGGTGGAGCTCAAGGTCCAGCTTCTTCTAAGGGCGGAGCATCTAAGGGAGGAGACTCAAAGGATGCTTCCAGCAAGGATAATAAGGGATCGAACGGTGAGACCTTCAAGGATCCAGTTCCTGTAAACGAAGCTAAGCGTGGTTCTGCCTCCGCACCTCGTTCTTCTGGAGCATCTCGCGGATCTCGTGGTACAAGTGGATCTTCAGCTGGCTCTTCCGCAGGTTCATCTGCAGGCGCACACGGTGCAAAGCTTATGAGTCTTTCAGGTTTGCCTAACGGTACATACTCTGTTCTCGGAGATATGTTTAAAGCTAATAAGTCCGGTGAGTCCATGGCTAACAAGGCTCTTGACCACAACATCAAGATTACCGTTGAAGACGGCGTATATTATGCAACTCTTAACTTCCGCGGTATTAAAGTTGGCGCAAAAATGGGCTACTTGGGATCTATTAAGTACCTCGACAATAGCGGCAACATGCGTGATGCTGAAGTATTGGAAAGCATCACTGTTGATGGTGTTAGCTATCCACAGAGTGTTCGCATTCAGCTTAATAACGATGCTATTAATAACGGCTGGCAAGCACTACAGGTATTCGTTCAGGCAATGGAGGATATCTCAGAGGGTAGTGGTACTCAGGATGTATATCTAAAGCTCGACCCTAACGGTGTAACAGAAGGATTCGATTCAGGTAAGTCATTCTTCGGAACTATCGAGCAGACTCAAAGTCAGCGTACAGCTGCCACTAGTGATCAAAATGCTATGGGTGCTGTATCTGCACTCTTAATTGCAGGACTTGCGCTTCTTGGTCTTAAGAAGTATCGCAAGCACTAAAAGATCCTAACGAATATAAGGATGCAGCCAGGTTTAGGCTGCATCCTGTTCGTGTTTATTAGATAACTTTCGTTTGAACAATTTTAGATAGGTCGGATATGAATAAGAAATTCAGTTTTGCTTCGTTTGTTTTAGCACTCGCTCTTGTTATTGGATTTGTTCCGGGCGTAGCTTATGCGCTTGATAATGGCGTCTATACCTGCAAGGTTACAACATACTATGCACACCCACAGACTGGCGTTATTGAAGATTCTGGCGGAGAGAGCTCCAAGAAGATGGGTCAGTCCATGACAGAAGGTGCAGTATCTCCTGATGGACTGTTTGAAAAAACACCAAGCGGAGATTTCGTAACGGTTCGTTTTGTGCTCATGGATGCGGTAAGCGACGTTAATTTCTTCGTTGACGATAAATCAGTTCCATATGAAGTCATGAATGAGAAGACCAGTGAATCAGGTAATGTACACGCTGATTTTCGTTTCCAGGTTCCTTCTGAATCTTCTGTTATAAAGTGCAAGATGTACGTTACGCCAATGGACCGAAACGTTATTTTCTTTATGACTGTATCTGATTTCAAGCCTGGCAATGGCGATTTCAAGGTAGCTCAGGGAAAGACATCCTCAACATCTACTGATGGACTTGCTTCTGCAAAGGCTGATGCCCTCAGTCAAATTGAGGCACTTAAGAATCTCGATACAGCACAGCGTGATCTCTTTGTTGCTTCCGTAAAGGGGGCAAAGGATGAAGGTCAAATTAAGGAAGCTCTTAATAATGCAATGGCCGCAGATTCTAAGGCAGAAGGTGACAATGCACTCGGTGAGGCAAAGTCCGCAGCATTTAAGCAGATTGATGAGATGAATCTCTCACCTGAGAAGGCGAAAGAGCTGAAGCAACAGATTAAAGATGCCAAATCCGTTGAAGAGATTCAAAAGATTATGAATGGCGAGGATGCCAACTACACCATGCCTATCATTATCGGAGCTGCTGTAGTTGCTGCAGTTGTTATTTTCTTTGCGGTAAAGGGAAAGAAGAATAATCAGAAACCTGCTTCAAAGCCTAAGAATTCTGATGTAGAGAGCTCTGAGAACTCAGACTAAAGCTGAATAAATACTCCAAAAATTTACGAATAGTAAGCAGTATTATTATGAAAACTATTAAAAATTTGGTGGCATGTACCCTCAGTATATGTGCGCTTGTATGTGGACTTTCTGGTTGTGTTGACCAACACCCAGAGAAGTCTCAGGCTCAAGCTGGTTCAGAAGTGCTCATTGCAACTTCTGCAGCTACTGCAGATATCTGCAATAAGCTTAATTTAGACCTTGCTGGAGTATGTGAGACCTCACATGAGCTACCTGATAATTACAAGACACTTCCTACAGTTGGCTCTCCTATGAAGCCTGATATGGAAGTTATTAAGTCTCTAAATCCAGATTATGTTCTAAGTCCAGCAACTCTACAAAACGATCTTGAGCCTAAGTACAAGAAGGCTGGTGTCCAATATTACTTCCTCGACCTTAAGAGCGTTGGAGGTATGTACAACTCTATCGTAGAGATGGGCGATAAGTTTAATCGCAAAGAAGAAGCAGCTAAGCTCAAAGAAGAGTTCGATTCTTACATGGTTGAGTATAAGAAGAAAAACGAGGGCAAAGAAAGTCCTCGCGTACTTGTACTTATGGGACTACCAGGATCATATCTCGTGGCTACCCCTAAGAGCTATGTTGGCTCACTTGTGGAGCTTGCTGGTGGGCAAAATGTATTTGCAGATTCCAACGAGGAATTCCTTAATGTGAATACAGAAGAGCTCAAGAAGATTGAGCCAGATATTATTCTGCGTGCAGCTCATGGTGTGCCAGATGAGGTTGTACAGATGTTCGCTGAGGAATTTGAAACTAATCAAATTTGGAAGCATTTTAAAGCTGTGCAAAACGGAAAAGTTTATGACCTTGACTCAAATCTCTTTGGCATGAGTGCGAACTTCGATTATCCAAAGGCTTTGGAATCACTCCAGCCTATGCTTTATAACTAGGGCGGGTGTATATGTTAACTACTCGTCGTAAAGTAACATCTTTTGTTGTAACAGGAATATTGCTTGTCATACTATTTTTCGTATCTGCCATGACTGGTAGTTTGAAGGTTAGTTTTTCCGAGTTGTTCCGTGGTCTCTTTGTTTCCTATAACGAGACGGTTGCAACAATTTATGATTTACGTTTTCCTCGTATTATTATAGCGATGCTCGGCGGAGCTGCTACAGCGGTATCGGGTGTATTGCTTCAGGCTGTAATGAAGAATCCGCTAGCAGATCCAGGTATCATCGGAGTTAGCTCAGGTGCTAGTTTCGCTGCTGTTATCGTTGTAGCGTTTTTCCCTGCACTTTTCTATTTCGTCCCTGTATTTGCATTTGTAGGAGGAATTTTTGCATTCTTCCTCGTATATTCACTCTCATATAAAGATGGTCTAAGTCCTATTCGAATCATCTTAGTTGGTGTTGCAATTAATGCGATGTTCACTGGTCTTTTAAGTGCATTTAACGCTGGTACTGGCAGTCAGCTTTCAGGTGTTGCAAGTATCGTTAATGCAAACATTTCCATGAAGACTTGGTCTGACTGCGAACTTTTAGCTGTGTATGTAGCTATTGGACTCGCTGCTAGTATGCTTATTGCTACTCACTGTAATGTATTGGCACTCGATGATAAGACCATTCATTCTCTTGGAGTAAATGTTGGTCGTACGCGACTCGGTGTTAGTATCGTAGCTGTCCTTTTGGCAAGTGTTTCAACTGCCGTAATTGGTCCAATTAGCTTCTTAGGCCTGATTGTCCCTCATATTGCACGTATCTTAGTGGGAAGTGATCACAAGGTTGTGATTCCTTATTCAATTTTGCTTGGAGCCTTTGTCTTGCTTTTGGCAGATACTATAGGACGCGTCATCGTGGCACCATATGAGATTAGTCCTATGATTATTATGAGTGTCGTGGGTGGTCCATTCTTCGTAGCACTTCTTCGCCATAAGGGAGGTTCATATGCAGCAGGACAATAATTTAATTAGTGTCCAGAATCTTAGCTTCTCTTATGATGAAAATCATCAGATTTTTAGAGACTTGAATCTTGATATAAAAGAGGGAAAGATCACTACATTTTTAGGTGCTAACGGCTGTGGTAAATCTACTTTGTTTAATCTTATTACGAAGAACCTTACTCCAGACAAAGGCAGTATTTTACTAAAGGGTGAAAACGTAGCCGATATCCCACTGAAAGATTTTGCACGTCGTGTGGCAACGGTTCATCAGAAGAATGTTGCACCATCGGATATTACAGTCAAAAAACTTGTATCCTATGGCCGCATTCCTCATAAGCATTCTTTGCTCTGTCAGGCAGGGGAAACCGAGGAAGATGCACGTTGCATTGATTGGGCTCTAGAAGTTACCGACACAAAGAAGTATGAAGACAGGGCAATTTCCGAGCTATCAGGCGGACAGATGCAGCGCGTATGGATTGCTATGGCATTAGCACAGGATACCGATGTTCTATTCCTTGATGAGCCAACGACGTTCCTTGATGTGCGTTATCAGCTTCAGGTCTTGCGACTTGTTCGTCGATTGAATGAAGAGTTTGGAAAGACGATTATTATGGTGCTCCATGATATCAACCAGGCACTTTATTACAGTGACGAAGTAATAGCTCTTTCACATGGAGAAGTCGTCTGCGCAGGCAATCCTAATCAAGTTGCTGACAGTTGTCTTCTTAAAGACGTCTACGATGTAGAACTCGAGATTATCAAAACTGAAAATGGAAGTTTCGTTCTTCCTTTATAGACTTAAAGCTCTTCGGGAATACCGGAGAGCTTTTTGTATGAACGAGATTAGTTAGGTGCAATATCAATCGTCTTGAAGTATAGTGTTTACAAAGATTTAGATTCAATATATGAGGTACGTTATGAGTCTTCTTAAAAGAGAATTAATTTACATCGATAAGGCACCTACTTCCACAGACCAGCTTTTTGATATGCTCGGAGATGATCTTGAGAAAAAGGGATACATCAATCCAACTTGGTTTGATGCCATAAAAGAGCGCGAGCAGAATTATCCAACAGGCTTAGGCTTTGATTCCGTAGGTGTTGCTATACCACATACAGATCCAGCTCATATTAAGACTCCTTACATTGCACTTATGAAACTTCAAAACCCTGTTGTTTTTGAATTTATGGCTGGAGCAGGAGATCCTGTTGAAGCAGAATTCGTCGTGAACTTGGGCATTCAGCATCAAGAAGATCAGGTAGGGCTTCTCCAAAGCCTCATGGGCGTATTTGCTAACGAAGAGTATGTAAAGTCACTTAAAGAGGCTAATGATGCTCAGGAGCTCTTTGATTTGCTTGATAGCTATCTATCTGAATAGTTCTAAACCTATAAAGAAACACCCTTTTCCATATTAGGAGAAGGGTGTTTTTGTAGTTATAAGTTATTTACAAGAATCGAGAGTCGCCTGTATTTCAGTCTCATCTATTCCAAAGCACCAAAGAAGATCTCTCAGTTGTTCTTTTGTCTTTGGACGATCCTCCTCGTCTATAGATTCAATAAGCTCAGCGTATGTATAGGTCTTTGCTTCGTCTGTTATAAGGAAAGTGCGATTGGGGTCAATATGGATCATGTAAGCTCCTTTAAGCATTGGGTTCCATATTTCACTATCTCACTTGTTCCTTTCTCAAATCTTACAAGTATCTGACAAGCTAGAAATATTGTTACAGGTTGAGATATTGCATATGTCAGCCCAATGATTACGTCCTCGGTTTAAGTGTGATTGATATAAAAGAAAACCGGACGGGTAATCCCATCCGGTTAATACTGAAAAGATTAGAACCAGCGCTTCTTTTTGAAGAACACCACTTCGATTGTAACGATCAAAACAGCAAGTATGATCATTGCGAAGTAAGCGTAAGGTTGGTGTAGCTCTGGCATGTTTTCGAAGTTCATTCCATACCATCCAGTAAGGAGGGTCAAAGGCATGAAGATCGAAGTCACAATGGTAAGTACTGAGATAACGTTGTTTTGCTTAACGTTAATCTTTTCTTGGTAGATGCTTCGAATCTGCAAGATGTACTCACGCATCATGTGGGTATCGTTTGCGAGTCGTGTAGCCTTGTTGTCGAGTGAGGAGTAAAGCTCTCGAGCTTCCTTAGATAGGATGAATGCAGGAGAAGTTTCAATATCCTCGGCCATATCTGCAAGCTGTTTGTAGAAGCCTTCAACTGCACACAGGTCAGTACGAGTTTGAGCTACATACTCTGAGAAGTCCTGAGGAATTTCGTTAACGTCTGAACTCATCTTATCCTCAAGTTGATCGAGACGTCGCTCAAGATCGATAAGATAGTTATTGTCATTTCGAATGACGTAGTAAAGAACTTCGAAAAGCACTGCTGCGCAGTTTGACTTTCTGAGTGACTGATCTGCAAATGCGCGCTCAAGAAGCATGACGTCTTCTGGATCATCAGTAATAAAGTACATATGATCGCGAGTGAGAAGCCATACAAATGCAATGTCATGATCATAAGATCCATCAGTTGCATCGAATTCCTCAACAGGAATTACGATAGCTCCATAGAGGAACTCACCGTAGGTGTTAGCCGCACAGTGGTGAACGGATTCGAAAGAACGTTCAATATGCTGTGCGATTGGACTCTCACCATTAACTTCCAAGAATTCACTTAGACTTAGAATTTGAACATCTGCATCGTCAAAGTTTTCAGCAGGATAGAGCATACCGTCAACTTCTGAGATGTAATATGCTCGGTTGAGCTGATCCATTGATGGAATCTCACGAGCTTTAATCTCAGGCTTCTTAATGCCTCGCCAGAATCCTGTACGCTTTTCACGACTTACTCCACGGTAATAAGCAACTGGAAGTGCCAAAAAGAGCAAGAAAGGGAAGAGGTCTATGAGGTGAGTATATCCAAGAAGGAGAGCAATCATAACGGTACTGATAAGGGTAAGTCCCACATCACCAATTATGAGAGCCTGGCAGTTTGCAACCTCTTTATAGGTGTTGCTGTTCTTTGAATCGAGAAGCCTCAATCCGTCTCGTCCTGAGAGATAAGAGAGAATTGCAACCATGAAGCTCACGACTAATTCGAAAGATACCATGGTGGCAATCGACTCAGTATCGTATATGATGCCGGTTTCTTTAGTAAGCTCTTGAAGATGAACTGAATCGAAGAGTGTAAATTCAATAAGAATGATTACAGTGATGATAAAGCTTATTACTGCGAAAATATTGAGCAGGTAGCACGATACACGCAGCATACGATTGGGCTTTGGGACAAATTCTTCTGGATTGTTTCTTTGTCTCAGCTCCTTCGTGTTTGTCATTTGCATGCCGACTCCCAACATTTAATATTTTTAATACGAACATTTACGCTAAATACTATAAACTAGCGATATACATCTATGTTACATCTAACAATACGTCACGGGTTATCCAAAAGTAGAGGATGACTGAAAAAACATGCACGTATTTGAATTAATAAGGAGGATTTGATGTCAGATTGTACCGAACGCTTTATGCGATATGTAACGGTCTTCTCAACTTCAGACCCAAATAATGAGGAAGTAGTTCCTTCATCTAAGAACCAGTTCGATATGGCAAACATGCTCGCTGAGGACCTTCGTGAGGTTGGATGTGAGGATGTTGTCGTTGATGAGCATGCTTATGTAACAGCTAGTTTCCCGGCATCTGAAGGACTTGAACATCTTCCAGCATTGGGACTTTGTGCTCATATTGATACTGCTCCTGATGCTCCAGGAGATGGTGTTAAACCTCATATCGTTCATTATACTGGCGGCAAGCTTGTTGCCGGTGTTGTCGATGGGGTTGAGGTTGCTGCTGATCCTGAGATGTGTCCATATCTCAATAATTTCATAGACGAAGATATCATCTGCTCTGACGGAACTACTCTCCTTTCAGCAGATGATAAGGCAGGCTGTGCTGAAATCGTATCTTTATTAGTAAATCTTGGTCAAAAGCCTGAGATTAAACATCCGACACTCAAGATTGCTTTTGTGCCAGATGAGGAAATTGGACATGGTGCATCTCTTCTTGATCTCGATAAGTTTGGTGCTAAATGGTGCTACACCATTGATGGTGAGGAAATTGGCGAGTTTAACTACGAGTGCTTCAATGCATGCTCTGTTGTCGTAAAGGCAAAGGGAGTTATGGTGCATCCTGGCATGGCTAAGGGTATCATGATCAATGCTATTACCTTGCTGCATGAATTTGACCGTATCCTTCCTCAGCTTGACCGACCTGAGCACACAGAAGGCTATGAGGGATTCTTCCATCCTAACGATATTAGCGGTAATGCATCTGAGGCTCAGATGTCCTATATTGTTCGCGATCACAGTGCTGAGCTTTTTGAACATAGGCAGGATCTACTAAAACGAGCTGCGACTATCATCAATGAAATGTATGGCAAGAAGGTAATCACCCTTACATTCAAGCAAGAATATCGCAATATGGCTGAGAAGTTCGACGATTGTCAGTTTCTCATCGACAATGCCCTTGAAGCATACAAGGAAGCGGACGTTGAACCAAATGTAGTTGCAATTCGTGGAGGCACTGATGGAGCTCAGCTGACATTCCGTGGACTTCCATGTCCAAATATTGCAACCGGAGGATGCTTGGCTCATTCCGTAAATGAGTTTATTCCAGTACGTGCAATGGATAAGACCGTTGAGATTCTTGAGAATCTTGTACAGCTTTTTGCTAAAGAACAACAGTAGTCTTTAACCTCGCGGGCCTTTGCTTGCGAGGTTTTTCTTTATTGGGCTATCTTCCGCTCATAGAAAATGTTGCAAGCTTTATACGACACTCGTTTAGTAACGTATAAATGCGGTAAAATACTAAGTATATATGTTGTAATAAAGTAAGCGTAATCGGGGTAATTAATATAATCGTGTGCCTTCTTATAAAGAAGTGCTTAATGATATAAAGCCAATTCCACAACTGACAGTTGGAGGTATATATGATTAAACTTATTGCGTCGGACATGGATGGAACCTTGCTGGATGAGAATTCTCAAGTCCCAGAGGAAACCTTTGAGCTTATTCGTGGACTGAAAGAAGAAGGTATTCACTTCGTTGTGTCGTCAGGCCGTCGCTATGATACCTTGTCGGAAATGTTTGCCCCTGTTAAGCATGATATCGACTATGTAGCCTCCAACGGTACTCAGGTATATGTGGGTGGCGAAATTCTTGATCGAGAGGTTTATTCTCACGCTGCTATTAAGCGTCTAGAGAAGGTAATTAAAAAGTTTGACTGTCTTCATTTAGTACTCTTTGATCGTACTAATTCTTATCTTCTTGACGATTATGATGTATATGAGCGTGAGATCGATAAAGACCTCCCAAATGCTCATCGCATCTATGAGCCACCTAGTCCCGATGTATCTATCATTAAGGCAGATGTATATTGTGATGCCAAAGAGCATCTTATGGATATGACCTATGCTCTGACTCGTGAGCTTGGAGACGAGTTTGTATTTGCCCCATCCGGAAAAGCCTGGATTGACCCTATACAACGTGGAGTAAATAAGGCAACAGGAATTAAGCAAGTTATGGATCACTACAAGGTAAAACCATCTGAGGTAATAGCCTTTGGTGATGCAATGAATGATTATGAGATCTTGCGCATGGTGGGAGAGAGTCGTGCTATGGGAAATGCTCGCTATGCCATCAAGCAGATTGCTAAGGAAACTATTGGAACCAATAAAGAGCATGCCGTACAGAAGGCAATGCGAGATATTCTAGATGAGCGTAGGGCCATGAAAGCCTAATTCGATTGCTTCAATATAAATAGAGGCCAGTGGTTACCCACTGGCCTCTATTGTTTAATAAGGTAATTTATTTGCCAAACTTCTCTTTAAGAGATTTCTTTATTGCTCCTCCTACATCAACTTTCTCACCTTCGCGCTCATCGGTAAAAATCTTTGCGATGGCTGGATAGTTTGCAATAAACATCAAGGCTGTGTAGATGAGTGTAATGAGAAATTCAGGAAATGTTCCAATATAGTACATGAATATATTAAAGAATACGCAGATTGCTACAGCTGCTGGATTGAGGAATTGAGTAATTAGTACAAATACGCCTCCTAGTAAAACGGAGAGAATTCCGTATCCTGGAGATGCAAATACAATCGCTGTGCATGTCGTCATGACACCCTCGCCACCCTTGAACTTATGCCAGCAAGGATAGTTGTGTCCGAGCGTTGCGCCAAGTCCTACTAATAATGTAGTAAGCATATATGGTTCATTAGGATAGATGGCGCGCGCTATAAAGATAGGGATGATTACCTTAACCGCATCTCCTACTAATACTAAGAGAGCCGGCTTAACACCGTACTCGATAGCGACATTTGCTAATCCGGGATTTTTGGATCCTACCTCGAAAACCGAAACCTTATAAAGCTTCCAGCAAACGATTGCCGCTGTAAGTATCATGCCAAATGCGTAACCAAGCAATAGACATATTAGTATCATTGTGTAATTTGCTGTAACCACAGTATTCCTCCCTTGTTTACTATTATTCTACAGCAATTTGTTATTGGTGGGTAAGCGAGAACATATTTTGAAATACGGAACACTTCTAAATCTATAAAGAGGAGTCTACTTATTTAGAAAGATTGCTGAATCTATAGTAGTAAAGAAAAGCTAAGTGTTTGTTTTCTTGCCTTATAACATCGATTAGATATATATCAGTGCAAATAACTGAGTTTCACAACTATTTCAGAGCGTATGAACAACTTGTGTAGAGGAATATAAACACCTTTAAGTTGATCTCGCATACTAAAAGACGAGGTAGATATATATTTATGCTTTAGATTACGTTATAAAACATTGAACATTGTCTGCCATCAAAAATTAATTTTAAAAAAGATTGCCAATTCGCTTGCAATGGAGAGGGAAGGTGCGTAATATAGTTCAGGCACGCAAGCGAGAAACAACTCAGCTTGCAGCGCACACAAGATTGTGTACCTTGAAAATCGGATA
>RCNI01000348.1_pt1 | contig 29512 bp, 33 predicted proteins | sample 2041151 | NCBI WGS metagenome assembly RCNI01 (sample SAMN09708214, study PRJNA481090) | feces metagenome | isolation source: feces | place: Antarctica: Albino Rookery
AATATACATATCAGGTGTAAACCGCAACTGCCATCTGCTGTCCTGCATGGCGGCCGGTACGATCACCTGAAATTCAAGGTCGATCTTTCCGTTCCTCTCTGCGACATTCCTGAACCTTGCCGTAATGACGGCCTCGTCAAGCATCTGATGCGCCACCATCTCCCCCTCAGCATCCCTGACGGCATCCATTATGAGGAATTCGTGTTCACCGTCCTTAATCTTCAAGGTATCCTTCTTCACGCGTTGCGCTTCCGGAATCTGCGGAATATAATCATGCTTCTTGGCAAGGCTGATGGAGGCTCGCATCTTCTGTTCCTGAATTTCCGCCAGTTTCTTCTGCGTACCGCAACCGACAACAGCCGCAAGGACAACCGCCGAAATCATGGTCACCTTGAACACATCGTTCTTGAAAAAATCTCTCATATTTAATCTCCTCATGAACTTAAAAAAGGAACGTCACGGATACAAGGAGTTCATTCGGAAGAAAAAACCATTTTGAACCGCTTTCAACGATCCTTCCACAATGTGGACAGGCATAATTGACATATGCCTTCTTGCCACCCCATCCGCCGAAACCGAAATCAAGGTTGATGTTGCTATGGATCATGAGCGAATAACCAGCAGCTATTCCAAGACCGAAAGCATCGCCTTCCTCAGTCAGCCTCGGATAAGGACCCTTCCTGCTGATGATGCCACCGCGATTATATTCCTGATACTGAAACTTTCCTCCGAACCAAAATCCAGAATAAACATTCCATGGCCAATATCTCATTCCTATGGCATAGGTCTGATGACGATTCTGCATCTGAGAACGTGGATCTCCCTTATGAAATGTCCATGGATTATATCTTGCCGAAAGATTTATGGTGATATGCCTTGCAACCGATGCAGAACCCTCGATGTTCAATGTCCCGAGATTCGCATAGTCCACAGCATTCGTTGATACTCCCCATCGAAAAGACTGCTTGCTTCTGTTGATTCTCTTGACTTCCTTCTTCGCAACTGATTCTGATGCAAGTTCATCTGCAGATTTTGAATCATCTGTTCGAGCTGTTAAATCCCTGCTGGAAGAAAACATGATCGTCAAAATAAAGAGAGAGACGAAAATTGTTCTTTTCATATCGACTGCTGATAAAGATAATAATACTTGTCTCTCAATCGGAGACTTAAAAAAACGCAGTCGCAAAATTATTATATTTCAGGAAGAAAACAAAAGAAAAACACATATTCTTCAGGGAAAAACAAATAAATACAAAGAAAACACACAAAATGAACGGGATTTATAACGAATTATATTAAATTTGTATGACAAGAAAGACGAGACCACAAAAAACTCAAACATCTTTCTTTCAATACCTTTCTCCAGCCAAGTTAGTTTTTGGCAGATGATGACAAGGGGGAAAATGAACACTGGACGCTAATGCTCATTGTCTTAGAATCTGTCGGATTCCTTGTCGTTCATCCCTTCTCGCCAAAAACTCTTTTCTGCTGTACGAAAGCCATTGAAGACACCCATACGGGTGTCAGACTTTTTACTATTATTTTTCATTGTTTAATTATTGAGATTCAAAACATCAATTCAAAATCTTAAATACTATGAGCACTTACAATTCAAATCAGGGTGGTTACGGCAACGCATCCAACAAGAAACAGGAAAAAGTCAACCAGTGGGTTGGAGTAGGAATCATCCGACCTCGTTCTGCCAACAAGTCAGATCCCATCAATTTCGTACCATTCAGAAACGGCGGAGGTGTCATCAATGCGGATCTTGCCATCACTCAACCCGCAGGCTTGGATGAGAACGGAATGCCAAAGATGAAGAATGTATCGATTCCAATTTCCATCAAGACAAACAAAAACATCACCGCACAGCAGCTCCAGAGCATCGTCAACGGAATGAAAGTGCGTGTGGTGGGTCCAATGGAACCGGAAACCTATACAAACAAGAAGACCGGCCAGCTCGTGTCGAGCCTTGTCTGCAACGCCTATGTCTTCGAAGTGATTGACAGCAATGTAAATTCAGCCTCACCTCAGGGCTACTACCCACCACAGGGACAGCAGATGCCACCACAAGGCGGCTACTACCCTCCGCAGGGCCAGCAGATGTCTCCGCAAGGTAATTTCCCTCCTCAGGGCTACTACCCTCCGCAGGGCCAGCAGATGCCACCGCAAGGCGGCTACTACCCTCCGCAAGGTCAGCAGATGCCTCCTCAGGGCTTCTACCCTCCACAGCCAGGAAACAATCCATATGCACGACCTGCCCAGGCACAGCCACAGACACCACAGCAAGGAACAGGATACTATCCTCACGGCCAGAATCCTGCTCCACAGAATCCCGGGCCTCAGTATCCACCGATTCCAGCGCAGGCTCAGACTCCTGCATCAATCCAGGATATCGATGACCTTCCCGCAGATTAACAAAAACATCTATCCATGTTTCTCCTGAAAAACACGATATTCAACAAAACCCTTGAGGACAAGGTCCTGCTCAAACTGGATCATGTTCTTACAGATGCAATTCAATGTCTCTCGGATTCATCCGAGGGACTTGAATTCAATGCGGAAAAACACCTCTATACATTTTACGGAAGACCGGTTCCATGCGTATCTGACTATGTAAACTATTTCGCTCCGTTCAACAGTGAAGAAATGGCCGCACGCTGTGTCAAGAATCCGTCTCATGAACACTACGGCAAGAGTCCTGAACAGGTCATCGCCATCTGGAACAAGAAGAGAGACGATGCCGCCGCAAACGGCACTCAAATCCACGCCTTCGCCGAGGCCTGCTGTCTCTACTGGCAAGGCAAGAGCAGGCAGATCTCACCGGAATACCAGTCAAGAATTACCCCGGATGGATTCATGGCAGAAACACCGCAGGAAGAGGCCGCCGTAAGATTCTGGCAAGATCTTGATCCTCTCAGATATGCAGTCGTGGCAAAGGAGACAAGAATCGTCAATCCGATTCTCAATTATGCCGGAACCTTCGACCTGCTGCTCTATGATATCGTAAACAACTCCTTCCTTCTACGGGACTACAAGACAAATGAAGATCTTCTCCGATGGTTCGGGAAATATCTCAAAGTTCCGCTGAATTTCCTGAAGGACAACGATATCGGGAAATATACCCTGCAGCAGAATCTCTATGCAATGCATATCGAGAATCTGGGACTTCCTGTCTCGGATATCAAGCTGATATGGCTGAAAAAAGACGGTTCATACGAAGCCGTCGGAATCCAGAAAGTCGAGAAGGCCGTCGAATATGCCATGATAACTTTACCATCATCTGTCACAAAATAAAATAGTATGAGAACATTAACAAATAAAGAAAATGAAGCCCTGTCAATCGCTTTCCAGACTTTCATGAGAGAGCTTGACGGGAAAAGAAGAAATCTGACTACAGTCATGCCGATCGTCGAGAAAGCCTTCGATGCCGGCCTCACGATTGACGAGATTTTCAATCCCTATAACTATGTCCGTGCAAAGGAGTTCCTGAATGAACTCTCTCCGGCAGATTACATCAACATCCTGATCGACATGTCCATTCCTGTCCGTGACATCAAGGATGAACCTGACTGGTGTGATAATCTTGACAACATGACACTCATCGCGAAGTGTTTCCATGACTTCTATATGGCTATCTCTCCAAAAGGCGGAACATGGAATACGGACAACGCCCGGATGAACCTTGAAAAGGCCATCAGAAGAAATTCACTTCAGACCATCATGTCCGAGGATCTCATCATTCAGGTCGCCCTGAAAGAACAGGAAACCCTCAGGAAAAAGACCGGCGACACGGAAACTGATCCAGACAAAGAACAGGCAGTCCTCAATCTCACCTGCTTCAACTACATTCTCAGCCTCCTCAAAAATGCAGAAGACTTCAACATCCAATGCCAGCTCACGGAAGGACAGATAAACAGGAAGAACTATCTTGCCAATCTTGCAGAAGAGGCTGCAGCAGAAGCTGCCGAAAGTTCTCTTCCGGAGCAAGAGATCGCAGAAGAGGAAATCGAGGAGACCGTTGAAAGAAACGAAGCAGAAAAAGGCAATCCGGTCATCACTGAAACGGCATCAGATAAGGATGACGGCGATATCTATCCTGAATCTCCTTCCATTTCCCTGACATCCGAAGAATCTCTCGCAAAACAGAATGGCCAACCGGAACATGAAGAATATATGGCTCCAAATACGGATGTCTTCATCTCGTATAATTCGCCTCATGAATACAAGAAGAACTGCATCAGGCTCATCATCCAGGATCTCAGTCTGGAAGAACTGGACAAATTTCGCATGCATCTGCCCGATACCAGAACACTTGGTGACTTCATAGACAAGCTGACTGACTGCGAACTGGAAACCGACAATGAGGATCCGCAGCTCCGTAATCTTCATCAGATACTCAACGGAGAACTTCAGGCAAACTTCATCTCATGCGTGAGACTCCAGGGGTTCGACATGAATGAGGAGATGGCCGCTCAACACGACATCATCAACGAGAACTGGGATTTCCGTGATGAAAAGACAAGAAAACTCTATAAACTGAGAAGTCTCATCCTGAAATACGGAGAAAATGATACGGATCTTCTTAACATCATCACCGAATTGGAAGATCTCTATCAAGAAAATGACAAAAACAACGGAACATTATCCATCTGATATAAGACATCATCAGAGCAATGATGATCCGACAAGAATCCGACAATAAGACAGGACGGGAAGATGCTTTGCAGCGTCTTCCCGTCTCTATTCTTTCCATCAGCATCACCATGAAGTTCCAACAAACAGTGCAGAATACATAAAATTCTTCAACTTTACAAATGAACTTTATTTTTCCTCAAAATGAACTGCACCGTTCTCCGTGAGACTTCTGTTCCACAGAGCGTCCATCACTCGCCCGGTTTTGTTCCAAAATAAAGTCATTTGAGTTGTCCCGACAAAATCAGGCACCGGACTGTGCCTGACACAAAACTGTATATCATCCTTAAAATTCAATCAAATATGACACAGAATCAAGACTTCAAGTCAAATATCTGGACTAAACTCATGCAGATTCAAAGAACCTGTCCCTCCTTCAGCAACACGGAACCATCAGAAAAAAAGAAGCAGGGTTCAAAGGCCAGCAGTTACGATTACACTCCAGGATGGAAAATCGTGGAGACCGTAAAGGGACTCATGAACAATGCCGGACTCATGCTCCTGACAAACATCAAGGAAGAGAAACACGAGATGATAGACTATCCAGTCTATAAGATCATCAACGGTCAACTGACCACATGCCAGAAGAAAGAACTTCTCTCAACCCTGAAGGTCGAATTCACCTGGCTCGATACCGAATCCGGAGAAAAAACTGAACCGTTCATGATGGTCGCATCTGGAGCAAACGGTACGGATAAAAGCACGGCATCCGCCCTTTCATTCGCTGAACGCTACTTCCTTCTCAAATTCTTCCATCTCACCACAAAGGACCCGACTGAGGAACTTGATGCTCATGACTCCTCCTATATCCCAGGCCTGAAAGATCAGCCGGTAGATGCAACCATGGAACAAATGGCAAACGCACAGCCGGCAATGGCGCAGCCGATGAACATTCCTCCACAGCAAGGATATTATCCGGCAGCACCTCAGGGATATATCCCATATCCGCAATGTCCATCACAAATGACATATCAGCAACAACCGATGAACGGAATGCAGGGATATCCCCAGACACAGCAGATTCCTGTACAGCAGGCTCCAGTACAGTCTCAGGTACAGCATACCATGCCACCACAGGAAACGAAAAGACCTGCGGTACAGCCGAATGAGGTCAAGAAGATCACCTATGCGGATGCAGTGAACCAGCTCTGCTACTTCGCAAAAGGAACACTGACCCATCAGGCACAACTTCATAAACTCATCACGGAACTCAAAGATGCCGGTTATCATACGCAGGACCAGGCATTCATCAATCGCCTGATTGAGGATGCCCAAACAAAACGAATCAGACAATCAGCACATGCAGGAAACTAAAGCATTAATTCATAAACCAGCAAACACATTTAAAATCATAATCAACATGAATACACAACAGAATAACATTCCAATGAATGAAACCTGTCAACTTTTCGCAGACACACTTGACGAAATCTTCCAGCAGGAAGGCGGACTTGCGCCTGACAGATACGACGAACTTGAATCATTCACCGCAACACCGGAAAAGATCATGAACTGCATTCCTGCGTTCAAGATGCTCGCCGAGGAATTCAAGGAATCAATCGGAAACTGCAACAATCAGATCAAGACGTGGCAGGACTACAAGAGAACCTGGCAACTCCGTGAAGAACAGCTTCTCAAATATTCCGAGGAACTGTTACGAAGATCAAACATGAAATCACTCAAATCATCTGAAGGTTCAATCACTCAGACATCAAGAAAAGTCCTCGAAATCAATGAAGATGCGCTTCTCAGACCATATGCTGAACTTTACAACGCCTTCGTCGGTTCTCTTCCGGAATTCGTGAAGGTATCCATGGGCATTGACAGAATCAAACTGGCCAATCTTGTGAAAGATGACAACACCCTTCTTGTAAGCCAACCTCAAGACTGTCATTGGAAAGAACAGATCACAACAAAAATCAAATAGATTCTTTAAGGTCATGGCCACATTGCCGGGCATAACCTTATGAAAACAGAAGCATTCAGCACACTTCCATTTCTTGACTTTTCAAGAGGAGAAATAAAAATAAAAATATCTTTGATAAAGAATAAAACATTTTAGCTTTTAGCTATATTTATCTCATATTTTAACTTATACAAAAAATGGAACAGTATGGAAAATAAAATTGAAATTTTAGTAAACACAGCGTTCTCTTCTGACAGCAAAAAAGCTGTTTTCAAGGAAATGATCAAAAGAACCCTCCTTCTCTTTGATGAATACAAATCTTCCTTCAGCTCACAAGAAAATGTATCACAGGATATAATGAATGATATCCGTGAGAATTTCCAGAACATCACAGTGGACTGCTACATCGTCCAATGTGCCAGAAATGATGAAGAAGACGAACAGGAAGAATCCCACAAGAAAGACGAAGCCGTATTCAGGCTCATCGAGGAACTGTTCTCCTAAAGGAAATTATCGTCATAAATGTTGCACGGTATTCAAGTTGTCTCGCTATTCAATGGAATAGCGAGACAACTTTTTTAAAATAAAGAGAATAATAGATTAAATTAACTATGTTTGCAAGTGAATCAAGTAACATAGAATCATAAGATCACAAGATTATGGAAAACAAAATTAAAAATGAATGCACATCACATCTTCATGGTGATGTTACGAAAATCAACATTTATGAAATGAACAACGGCAGTTCCCGTGTCATCATGAATGTAAGAACCATTCGCTTCTACGAAAAAGATGGTGTAAAGAACTATCCAGCAACAAACCACACCGTAACGGTAAACACCTCTGACGAAAACTTCCTCAAGGAAGCAAGAGGCATCGAGGAAAGACTGGAGGCAAGAAAGAAAGGCTTCGAGAACAAATCCCAAAAAATCGAGGATTGTCCGAAAGTGTCTCTCGACGCAGTTCCTGTACTGAGAAACAATCCGGCCTTCATCCAGTTGAAGGACAACCAGCCGATTCTGACAGAAGAAGGAAAACTCAAGTTCGTCCAGGAGGGAAAGGATGCCGGTAAACTCCTCGACAGCAAAGGTGAGCAGATCGTGTTCAGGAATTCGGAATATGTCGCCAAGCCTGAGACGGTCAAATTCGATCAGGAACTCCAGAAAGACGAAGTCCGTAACAAGACCATCCTCAAGGGTAACATCAGATCCATCCAGAAACATGAAGATCATGACTTCATGACACTGTTCATCGACACTCACTATCTCGCTCCTAACCCGAACGCCAAGGAAGGTGAGAAACCTTACAAGGAAATGACAAGCGAACATATCGTGAAGCTCAACAAGGACAGAAGCAAAGGCATGGAGAAAGCCTACAACGATATCATGAACGGTGATATCGCCGTCGGAGACCTCATCACCGTCCAGGGACCGAAATATCAGACAGACTACCCTGTCAAAGGATATTTCAACGGCAAGGAATACACCTTCTCCCGTTTCGAACTCTACACAAGCGCATCATCCCTTCAGCTTGAAATGAGATCGAAGAAGAATCTCCAGGCTGGCGAAAAAGAGGCTCCGGAATCAAAGAAGGAGCAGAAAGCTGACGCCAAGAAAGCGACCAGCAAGAAGACAACAAAGGCAACAGAAAAGAAAGCAGCTGGCGTGAAGATGTAGTCTCGCTCCAGTACAATACAATAAAAAGGGGCGTTTAAGCCCCTTTTTTTGTAATAGCAGATCTTTCTCCAGTTAAACTCAACTCAAAAAAAATTCTCTCTTCAGCAATAATTTGAAAGAAAATGAATAAAATCATAAAGACACCGTCTGCCCCGGAAATAGAAATACAAGGCATCCCCTACCGCTGCGTGGAAGGCACCACAAGCAAAGGAGGGTTCGCAAAAGTTGACATGTTCACGCCACTGTCCCTTTCCGAAAAGGACAGTCACGAGAACTATCCACAGATATTCAACCGTATTCTCATTTCAATAGATGAAAGTAACAGGAATGCCATCAAGGAACTTAAAAAACAATGCAGGAAGAATCTCAATCTCATCAAGAGCGAAGGTTATTCCATAAATCCGGATTTCTCCTCTCTCTCGGCACGGACCGAGATGATCGAGAACATGCTCGTCGTAAAAAACGGCAGTTTCAAATGTCCTGAAAACATCGATTTCTCAAAACCGATTGAAAACACCATCCGTGGTGTCATCATCAACATACAGAAAAGCAAATTCCTGTCCTCAATGGATATACTGATAGGACAGGGAAATAATGTAAGACCATCAGTCTTTCCCGTATTCATCAACAAGAAAAAAAGCCCAAAAATATGGAATGACATGAATGGTTCCCTCATTCCTGGAACAGCCGTGGAAATAAAAGGTCAAGTCAAGAGCGAGGCATTCAATTCCGGAAACGGTCGGCGGATCATCCTTCAGATGACAGATCCTAAGAAGATATCCATCCTTGACATCAAAAAGAAACAGATCGAAGAAAATTCCCAGACAAAGAAAGTAAGTCTATAAAACATCAGGTACAGTACAAAGACAGTTCTCTCAAAAACAATTGGTATGACACACAAAGAAATCAAAGACAAACTTATCAAGACACTTCTTGATATCAATGTTCAACCATTCGCATCGATTCAAGATGAATTAGGACCTATAAATGAAACATTACGGGAATCATGGTATGTTGACAAGGCTCAAGAAATTGGTATAAAGAATGTAGAATATGTCGGTTTGAATGGCAGATCCGGATTTCTTGCAATAACCGATAATGGATATATTATGTCCGGTTGCAATATGTTCATCGGCTTGCCATTCGCATCAATATTCGAAAATGTCATTTTTGATGACAAGTTGAACCTTTCAACGGAAATATCAGACAGATTTTGGGAAAACATATATGATGTAGCATTAAAATATTGGAAAACTTATTCTAATGAAGATGATCAAGACGATGCATTTACATATATCAAAGCGGAAGACTTCTTTGATAAATATCTTGATAAGGCTGCATTACTTCTGGGTTTCAACTCCTTTGAAAATCTTACCGCAGAATTGAACAAAGGTCTTGATATGAATAAGATCAATGATGAACTTAGACAGTTCATCACGCCTGATTTTACCTATGATCAGATTTATGAACTCCGAGAAGGCTTAAAATCAAATGTAGATATATATCAATATGCCAATAAAAACTATACATCTGAACAAATGAAACAATTAAGATCCGGCCTGGAATCAGGAATTGACATTAATATCTACAAGAATCCGGAATACAATGCAGAACAAATGCAAGAACTGAAAGAAGGACTTGAAAAAAAATTAAATGTTTCCATTTATGCCAATAAAGAGTTCTATTCTGATGAAATGAAAAAAATCAAAGAAGGCCTTGAAAAAGGTATAGATGTTTCTCTTTATGCCAATACGAAATTTAATTCCAATCAAATGTTTGACATTTATGATGGCCTTTGTAATGGCTTATCAAAAGAAGAAGTCTTACAATATGCTGATCCGAAATTCTCATCATCACAAATGTTCGAAATCAAGGAAGGATTATTGAGAAAACTGGATGTATCTCTATATGCCGACCCTAAATACACATCGGAACAAATGCGAATTATCCTCAGAGGTTTAATCACTGGTGAAAATGTCGAGGTCTATCGTTCAATCGAATATTCAGCAGAAAAAATGGATATGCTATGGGATGCCTTAAATAAAGGATTAGATACAACTGACCTGGCCAATCCAAAATTCACAGAAAAACAAATGAAATACCTCAAGTACAAACTTGAAATGGGATATGATATTACCCGGTACGCAAATCCCAATTATACGATTGACCAAATGGCAAAAATAGAAGAAGGTCTCAAAATCGGACTGGACCCGACAATCTATGCCAATCCAGATCTTACGGCCAGACAGATGAGCATCATCCTGCAGGCAATGAAGGAAGGACTTGAAGCATCTTATATCGCCTGGCCAGGATACGACGAGAACCAGATGGAAATCATCTACAAGGGACTTCATTCAAAATTTCCGGTATCACTCTATGCGACACCATCCTTTACAGCACAACAGATGGAATGCATATACAATGCTCTGGATTCCCATCTGTCCAAAGAGCAGCTGGAACCGATATGCATGCCCGGATTCAAACCGGACCAGATGGAATATCTGATCTCATCGCTCAAAAAAGGACAGGACATATCACTTTACTGCAGTCCATCCATTCCGTTGGATCAGATGAAAGCAATCGCAACACAACAGTACGACTACAAAGCAAGGCTATTCAAGGACTTTGACACAAATCAGATCAATGAGATCTGCTGGGGAAAGGAAAAAGGTCTTGATGTCTCCATCTATGCCTACCCTACATTCCGAAGCGACCAGATGTCAGTCATCAGAGAAGGCCTGCAGGACGGAATCGACGCATCCAGATATGCAGACCTAAATCTGAACTTCAGACAGATGTCCATCATCCGTTCTGCGATGAAAGAAGGATATGACCCCACACCGATGCTTGACAAAAGATTCACCGCAGACCAACTCAGAATACTGCACCGAACTTACCGTGACGGAGGAGACCCATCTGAATTCGCAAATCCGGAACTGAACCTGGACGAAATGAACCTTGCCAAAGCAGTCCAAAAATATAACATACCTGGACTGATGGACTTCGTCAAGGAAAAGAAATACGAGATATCCGTAGTCCCATTCCAGGAAAAAAACGATATAGAATACAATTCGGAAACCTACAGAAGTTCCTTTGAACTTCTCAGGAAGATGGATGAACAAAGCCGAGAAGTCATGTCCTCACTCTCTGCATCTGACATCAGACATATAAAAGAGATGACGGACAAATTCCATGAACACGAGAACTCAGCATTCCTGTTAAAAGGAAAGGTCTATTGGTTCATCAAAGAAAACAATGATACCTACAGAGTCATCGAAAATCAAACGGAGACATGCAGGAAAATCCTTGAAGAATGTCAATACGGACAGAAGGAATTCAAACTCCGATACATTGATGACCTGAATGCAAATGTACAGAGCATAGAAAAAACAGTGCTTGAAGGATCCAATAAAAATAAAACCAAACTCAAAAAGAAATCCGATGTTCTCCCCAAAAGCACAAAACCTGAAAAGAAAACTTCTCAGGTAAAAATTATGAGATAAAAACCCTTAAAATACCAAAAAACATGAAAAAATACACAGAAAACCAAAAGAAGAAGATCCTTGAGAAATGCATGACCTTCTCCGATATCGAGATGGCTATCGACAAGATCAATTCCAGTAAAGGAGTGAAAATCAACAAAGCCCTTTATTTCGGAGATGAAACCGCCAGCTCCCTTGACAAGAACCGTCTGTACGGAGAAGCCTTCATGTATGAAGAAGATGAAATGAAACTCATAAAACTGAAATGTTCTGAACTGGAACTTTCCGGTGAGACATTCAGAGAGGAATGCATCCAGGAAATCAAGGAATACTACGAGCGGAATCATTCCAAAATCTCCAAATGCCGCATAGACGGAAAAGACTGCCTTGTCTATGGTGAAATAGTAAGTGATTTTTCCTCCAATATTGAAATAACGAACACCTACCTCGTCAAAAGAATGTCTCCGGAAAAAGGCTGCATCATATACGCAATGATGAGATCCACATCCTACGGAGATTTCGGAAACGGAGCTGAAGTGAAGAAATACAACGACGGAACAACGGAATTTTGCCAAAAATATAATTATATCGGATCAGACGAAGAATCCTGGTCAACCTCCTATACATTTTCCCCTTATGGAAAACTCATTAAAGTCTCCAGTGGAGATTATCACCACGGAGATTATGACAGTCCTTCTGCCCATCTGAAACCAAATTACAAGGAAAAGGTCAAAAAGATGAAGGAAAAGATCATCAAAGAGAACATAATGCAAAAACATGGAATAAAACGATAGAAACAGCTCAGTCAGGAACTCGCTGAAGGTCCTGGAAGAAGTGAAATCTCACTGTTTGCGAAGTCTTCCACAGTTTCGATGAAAGACAATTGGAAGAGATAAGAAGAGCATTAAACAATAAAGGGGGCGCATCACTGCGGCCCCTTTGGGAATGTAAACTTAACTGTGTCAAGTGATATTTTTCGGAGTGGCTTTTCGTTACGTTTACCAGATGTTGAATATAAGGATTTAAAAAGAATGCCGCACAAAATGGCCTTGAAGTGAGAGTTAAAAACTCAGGGTGGGCGTAAGTATAGGGAGTATAATGTTTAATCCTTTGTTTCTTTTTGTGGTAGAAAACGATGAATTTATTTGTGTGGTGAAAATAAAAGAGATTATAACTAACTGATAATCAGTTTGTTCTTTTTATTTTTAAAATTAATGTTTTGTAAAAAGAAAGAATATAAAGTCAATATAATCTTTCAATGAAGGTAAAATCATTGGGCCGATATTCATTATGGAGGAGAGCGCAAGATTAAGTCATCCTTAAACTATACATCAAAAGAAATAGACATTAACACCCAAGCCGAATTCAGGATAAAAGACCTTTTCCTGATGCCTATGTCCATACAGTTGAACTCTCGGATATCCATATGCGATTAACGACACCGACCTGAACGGGAACACCTCGAACTCAAGTCTCGGAGTGAATCCATAAATGAACTTCACCTTTGGTAATTCATGATTCTTATCCCTCGCTTTCTCGAGCTCATATCCATTCGCATCAAGTCCATAAGTATGAACTCTCGCACCCAAATCAAAAGTTACACCTCCATAAATGTTGAAGATCCTGTTCCTGGTACCATACAGTCTCCAGAGATATCCTCCGGACGCCATGATGTCCATGCTACGCAAATAATAAGTCATCGGCAACTTTTCCTTATGTGTCTCAAAAGAAAGTCTTTCTGATACAGTATTCATCACTGAAAGACCTATGATCAGTCTTCCGTCCCTACTGCATGATCCCCAGTTAAACCTTCCTCCCATCTCATCATAGAATGATCCGGATACCGTCAGAACATTCTGTCCAGGAACAAGTCTCTGTGCATTACAGATACCACTCCAAATGAACAGACAGCATAACGCCACAATTAATCTTCTAAATGATTTACTCCACATATCCATTTATTTTTCAGAACAATTGCAAATGTATAACATTTACAAGATAAAATAAAGTAAAACACAACTAAAACAAAGGAAATACAACTTATTCGCCTCAAAATAATGTATTTACACTATCTTTGTAAAATAAAAAACACATGACCATGGAAGAGAAAAAAAACCAAAAAGCCAATCTGAAGGAAAATATCCAAAACAATAAGAAAACCTTGATCATCCTCGGTTCAACGCTTCTGGCAAGCATCGCTCTTCTTTCAATCTCGTCAGGTTGGGGAGCTGAAACCGAACCAGAGGAAGGATCAAGACACACGATCGAATCATCTTCTCATGAAGAATGGGAAAGACTCAGTGCAACGGGCGATCCCCTAAGATTCCCGACGACAGAGGAGATCCATCACAAGCCCTCATCCGATCCGGAAAAGCAACAGCCGACGACAGCAAAACTTCCTTCAGAGAGAACACTCCATCCCTCACCGTCATTCGTCACGACAAGCCGTGACACGCTCATCTGGGAAGGAGGAATCTACCGTAAGGTCGGCGAAGTGCCGAGACCAAAATCCATGAACACCAGACCAGATACACTCATCATCAAAGGCAAAAGATACATAGAGATAAAATAAGACATGCTCTCACTCAGACCATATCAGCAGACTGCCGTACAGAAAGCCATAGACTACTTCAACAGCCCTGACAGCGAAGCTGCCCTCATCGTTCTACCGACGGCTTGGGGAAAGTCCATTCTCACAGCATTCGTCGCCGCACACATCCCGGATTACGAAAAACTGCTGGTTGTTCAGCCGTCAAAGGAACTTCTGGAACAGAACTACAACAAATACATTGCTCTTTGCGGAAATGAAGCGAAGGCGGGCATCTATTCCGCATCATTCGGAAAGAAACAGGTAGAACGAATTACCTATGCCACCATCGGATCGATCAAGGAACTGGGAAACCTCTTCAAGCAGCAAGGATTCACCAAAATGCTTATCGATGAGGCACACCTATATCCGAGAGAAGAAGAATCAATGCTCGGAAAATTTCTTAAGGATTCAGGTATCCGTCAGGTACTGGGAATCACGGCCACTCCACTCAAGCTCGAACAGTTCGAAGAGAAGATTGGAAATCATTTCGACAAATGGTCACAGCTCACGATGCTCACCAACATTTCCCAGAGCGGAACCTTTTTCAAGAAAATTCTCCATGTCGGACAGATACAGGAAATGACAGCCATGAAATGGTGGTCTCCTCTCAAATATGAAATAATACCATTCAATCCGAAGGACCTCAATCTCAACTCTACCGGGAATGAATATACAAAAGATTCCGAGGCTCTATCCTATGTCCTGAACAATATCCGGGAAAACATCTACGGAGCCTTGAACTATCATAGAAACCGCAGGCATTGCCTCGTATTCGTGCCGTCCGTGGAAGAAGCTGAGCTTCTATCCAGGGACTATCCTGATTCAGCCTACATATCCGGAAGCATGAAGAAAAAGGAAAGAACACAGGTCATCAATTCGTTCCGTGAAGGAAAGATCCGTGTGATCTTCAATGTCGGAGTCCTTTCCACAGGATTCGACTACCCTAAAATTGACATGATCCTTCTGGGCTTCTCGACCGCTTCTGTAGCCAAATACTACCAGATCCTCGGACGAGGTGTCCGTGTGGATATGGACGGATGGAAAAAGGACTGCATCATCATCGACATGGGTGGCAATGTGAACCGTTTCGGCCGAGTTGAAGACATCCGCTTCGAGAAGACCGACCGATGGAGAATGTACGGTACCAACGAGATTCTTCTGACCGGACTCCCGATCGACATGATCGGTACGATCCACCGCCAGGATATCCAGCGAATCTACAGCTGCCGTTATCCCGTACCGAATTGGACCTTCGGAAAATACAACGGGAAACCCCTCGATGCCGCTCCGTTCCAATACATGAAATGGGCTGTAATGAACATGGAGTCCCTGTCACTTCAATTCTGTGACTGTATCATCCGTACCATGGAGAACCATGTCCGGGATACAAGAAACGAACCTCCTGTCGTTACGATTCCCGATGGGGCCCATGCAGGAGAACTGCTGAAAATGATTCCGAGAAACTATCTGGCCTGGTATTATAATCAGCAGAACTGGAACGAATGCAACGATTCCCTGAAAAGAGGAATAGAACTCGCTTATGGAGGAATACCACCATACTTCAAATCAAAAAGAAAAACAGCATGAAAACAGATAAGCTCAAAACAGACGAGAGGAAGACTACATAAAATTCAAACTTCTTCACATTCTCTCAGTCTTCACAAGACATGCAATCCGAAAGAACATACCCACACAGTCGGTATGTTTTTCTTCATCGCATTTACTTCTTCGCCCTACGGGGTGAAGCCTTCCGACAATGTGATCTTTTCTTATAAAATCGGAAGATCATTCTGACTTCCGATAAACATCAAAAAATCATAAAAATCATCTTAAACTGTTGGAATCATGAAAGCCAATGCAACAAGAAAACCATTCAATGTCTGTCAGGAAGTGACCAAAAGAATCGTATTCTCTCTCGTAAACGGAGAGATTCCATGGAGAAAACCCTGGAATGCACCAGGAAAGGAAGACATCATCAACTTCAAGAGCCGACAGCCTTACAAGGGCATCAACCGACTGCTTCTCGGAAAACCAGGTGAATGGATGACCTACAAGCAATGCAAGGATGCCGGCGGTCATATCAAGCAGGGAGAGAAAGGACATCTCATTGTCCGCTTCGACACCTTCATCCCGAAGGAACTCAAGGAAGAGGCCAAAAAGCTTGAAAACGAAGGAAAGAGCATCGAACACCTGAAAAGAGTTTACATGAAGCATGACTGGGTGTTCCATATCGACCAATGTGAAGGCATCGAATCAAAGACGGAGCATCATGAAATGAACAAGGCTCAATCACCTACAACAATGGCCGATCTTGTCATCAACGACTATGAATACAAAGAGAACTTTCACATCATCCAAGATAAAGTGGACAGCATCACCATCGAACAGGACTCGATCACTCTGCCAAACAAGGAACAGTTCACGAATGAAGAAGGATTCTACAATGCGGTCTTTACCGGAATGATCGCTTCAACAGCCAATCCGTCACGCTGTAACCGCAAGATAACGACGGAAAACGGCAGACTGAGCATAAAGGAAGAACTCATCCGTGAAATCGGAGCTTCCATGACTCTCAACGGAGTCGGCCTCGAACACAAGGATGAATCAGAAAACACTTCCGCAAAATGTCAGGAATGGATCAAGGCATTCAATGAGGACTACAATCTCATCATCAGCGTCAGTTCTGCAGCAGAGAAGGCTGCAAGATACCTTCTCAAACCCATCTATGGATAAATGTAAATCAAGACATGACCAGCGAACAGAATCTACGGAATATGGAGACCCTGGAAAATAACTTCCGGGTATTCCACCAGAAAGGCCGATTCTGGAATAAAGAACGCCAGATTCCCCAGCCTGCCTGTCAAAGACTCGAAGACAGTCTGAACAGTATCCTTCACAAAGGAATCTGCTTCACGATGGGCGAAATGGAAACCATCAGGAAAGCACAGAATTTCCTCAATGCCGTACAGAAAGATAAGGCAACCATCACAGATCTCGAAATGAGACTGTTTGAAGATGGAATCCGGATGACACAGAGACAGATCAGCGTCATCAGGAATCAGATCAGAAAAGAACAGATGAAACGGACAATGCTCTCCGCAACATATAGAAGAAGATAAGACATGCAACAGTTGACACCGAATCTTCAGGCAATGCTTGACAAATTCAATCCACCACAGAAAGAGGCCGTTCTCAACACATACGGTCCACAATTAGTCATTGCCGGGGCTGGCTCCGGCAAGACAAGCGTTCTGACGACAAGAATCGCCTATCTCATGGAAATGGGCGTGTTCCCGGAAAGAATACTCGCTCTCACCTTCACGAAGAAGGCCGCAAACGAAATGAAGGAAAGAATCATCAAAATGGAAGGAGAAGCTGCCTACCGACTCGTGATGGGAACATTCCATTCCATATTCATCTCCTTCATCCGTCCTTACGCACAATGTATCGGATTCCCGACCAACTTCACCATCCTGGATGAAGATGACGCCGTCAGCTGCGTAAAGAAGTGCATCAAGAACATCGTACAGCCGAACCGACCTGAGGAAGAGGACATGACGGATGAACAGCTCAGATACTATAAGGAACTTGACTCGAAATACAAGCCAAAATTAATCAAGTCCATCATCTCAAGCCTCAAGAACGAACTGGTTTTCCCGGACGCTTATCTAAACGATCCTGAAAGGCAGGCTTATGACAGAAGAAAGGGCCGTGAATTTCTTGGCCCCATCTATAAGGAATATTTCGAGACATGCCACAGAAACGGCGTCATGGACTTCGATGACATTCTGCTGTACATGTATCAGCTCCTGGTATCATATCCGCAGATAAGGGCCGGACTGGAAAGCGCATTCGACTTCATCATGGTCGATGAATACCAGGATACCAATGTGGTGCAGTACATGATCCTCCAGCTCATGACCATGAACAACAAGAACATCTGTGTCGTAGGAGACGACTCCCAGTCCATATATGCCTTCCGTGGAGCCAAGATCGACAATATCCTGAACTTCGACAGAGACTACAAAGGTGCCAGAATCATCCGTCTGGAACAGAACTACCGTTCAACTCCGAACATCGTCAATGCAGCAAATACCCTAATAAAGAACAATACCAACCGCATCGAGAAGGTCTGCTTCAGTCAGAGAGCCGAAGGCTCCTACATCACATACAAGGAGTGCAATGATGAAAGACATGAAGCGAACTACATCGCTACCGTCATCGAAAGCATGCACCAGACCAGAGGAAAGAAATACGGTGATTTCGCTATCCTGTACAGAACAAATTCCCAGTCAAGAGCGATTGAGGATGTACTGATCCGAAAAAGGATTCCTTATACCATCTATTCAGGTACATCATTCTTCGACCGCCTTGAAGTCAAGGACCAGATCGCCTATTTCAGACTTGTCATCAATCCATGTGATGATGAAGCACTCCGTCGCATCATCAACAAACCGGCCAGAGCCGTCGGAAACAAAGCCTTCTCCGTCATCGAGAGCTACGCCTACACAAACGGTCTTCCAATATGGAAAGTGATTGCAAGTCCGGCACTCTACACGCTCGGACTGAAGCCCCGTACCATCGACGGGATCGAGAAGTTCATCCACATGATCCTCGAGGCCCAGGAACTGAGCAGCACAAAGACACCATCCGAAGTGGCCACATGGCTCTGCGACATGTGCGGACTCTATGATGAATACATTCAGGAAGGATCTGATGAAAGTCTCAAGAGAGGTGAAAACATCAAGGAAATCCTCAATGCCATCAAATCATACGAAGAAGACATCGCAGAACAGAACAAGCATCTGGAACCGGAAGAACAGAAGATTCCGACACTATCAGGATACCTTCAGGATATCATGCTGCTGTCAAATGCAGATACGGAAGATGACAATGACGACAAGGTCGCACTCATGACCGTACATACCTCAAAAGGCCTGGAGTTCGGGAATGTCTTCGTCACGGGCATGGAACAGGACCTTTTCCCTCTCGATATAGAACATAATCCGTTCGAAGTCGAAGAAGAGAGAAGACTGTTCTATGTGGCGATGACCAGAGCAAAGGACAATCTCTTTCTTACAAGAGCCATCAGAAGACTACGCAACGGAAAACGGGCAGACACCCGTCCAAGCATGTTCATAGAAGAACTCTCCCTTATCACAAGACATTACAGATAACAAGAAAAGTGAATCTCATGAAAAAGACAGACAGAATTCATGTAACTTTCCACATCAAGGACCTGGCCGGAGAACCGGTCAGGTACGCCATCCTATGCAAGGATGAAAAAGAAGCGCAGGCAATCGCAGATGATGCAAGAAAAAGATTCGAAACCTTCTATCTCTACATCAACAGGTGCGGAAAATTACCGAAAAATGCACACAAAATCATAGCATCCGGCTATCCGTTCCTGATAGGAAAGTAATCCCTGCATGGTAAGTATCGGTACATACCGTACCGATACTTACCACTTTTTTCCATGAATTCATCAAATTAAATTTACGACAGCATGAAAATCAACGGTAAAGAATACACTCCGGCAAAAAACATAAAAGACGAGGATTTCTACACCAAGGAATTCGTTTCAGGAGACTCCTCCCTGTCCAGAGCAGACCTCGAAGGTCTTCCTTCCCCATTCGTGACCATCTTCCTCACGGATGAGGATATGGCAGAAATAGTCAGGAACACGGACCAGAACACAAGGTCGGACCTCCGTCTTTCTCAAGGAGAAAAAATCGACTTCTCTAACGACCGACATAGCGAAATATGGTGGAAAGATATGGAAGATGCCCTTACTGACATTGCCGGCTGTCTCTCTTATGAAGACATGACGGAAGAGGAAGAAGCAGAGCTTGAAAAATTCGAAAAGACTCTTGAAGAGCCTCTCGTCGGTACCATCGTCAATTCCATCGGCATGCTTTCCGAAACGGAAGATGACGATCTCGATCGTCTCAATGATGAAGAGCTGACACAATTCATCGTTTCCGGCCATACAGGAGAAGAGATCATCGAGAAATTCCTGGAACTGGTGGACGATACCGAAGGAAATCTTGGAACAAAAGAAATAGAAGGCAGAATCATAGCCAGAAATGAAAAATATGTACTGACCTTTACGGGAATGCTCAACTACACCTTATGGAAGATCCAAGATGACTGACAAGAGAATAGATAAGGAAGGGAGAGCCATCAGCTTGATATGCTCTCCCTTTCATTCTACTCTTCATTATCTTTCGAGTAGATATAATCATAACGCTCGAACAAATGATTCTTTAGAGCACTTACCACATAGGCTTCCTTGTATTTCTCCCTTCCGGAAGAAATCAGTCTCTGTATCTGCCCATTGATACGGACAAGAAACTGGAAAAGTGTCGGATGCATCTCATCCTCTCCCGTCATCTTCGAATGAGCCACGAAAAGAAGGGAAGACATTCCCATGAGGTCAATCTGGTTGAACAGCATATCTTTCTTCAGGAACTGAACCGTCTTCTCATCAATGAAAAACATGTTCTGTACAGAACCGTTCACCGAACGGATAGTAAAGTTTTCCGGCTGGCGTCTCGGAATGAAAGTTATGCTTGCAATCGAATTCCGACCCTTACCTTTCCCGTTGTATATGCGATTGACCTTATAGTCGAATGTGTACGGTGATTTCTCGTCCAATTCCTTCTTGGCGACATCTATGACCATCCGAAGCATATGTGAAGTCTGCTTGTACTTGTTTTCAAGACCAAAGATCTCACGCAGTTTCTCCAAGGAATAAGTGATCGGAACGCTCTGTCGATTCACGAACTCGTAGAAACGGACAGCATACTTGTTCTTCAGTTTCATGGCAATGTTGAGATCCACCGTCTTGAACCCCTTCGTGAAATTCAGAATAGCATTCCAGACCTCAATGTCCACCTGTGCATAGATATATCCTCGTTCCACACTGTATTCCTTATTCGAGACCAGTTTCGTGATGAGAGATGTCTTCTTCACGACAGGAACCATATTCCCTTCCTTGTCAAGTACGGGATTATTATTGCGATCACGTTTCACATCCTCCCATCTGACCGGACATTCCGTGAGTTTTCCGATCTTCTCCATGATATAGGTATAGTTCGTCCTGTCATTCTCCGCCATTATTGAATTTATCGGAATCCTCACTACCACTCCACCGTAACGGCAATCTCCGTATTTCTCAATCTGAGGCTGAACCGGACGGAGATCGCTCTGGTCCTTGAAATCAAGTCCTTGGATATCAATCTGTGCAATCTCAACGAGCTTGAGCAGAAATCTCTCCTCATATACACCCCAATTTCGTCTGCCGGATGTAAGAACATAACTCATCAGGGCCTCGTTCGCTATCTGAAGCGTTTTTCTTCTCGCGATTTCTTCATTCGTATCACTTTTCATGACTGATGTATTTTAGAAATATATGCAAAGATATTTATATTAAAGAAAAAAACACATTAATTCAAGAAAAAATTGAATACATGAACCTTTTCCATCATTATTTATTTTCTATTATTGACATCAATAGTGCTTCAAATAATATAAACAATCATTATCTTAATCGGTATAAAACAATATCTTACAATCAAATCTGAACTGATAGCCACGTATCAGATATCTTGTTTATCATCAAAAATAGAAAACAAATCACCGGATTTTATATTATTGATGATCCAGAATTCCTCCATTAATAAAAGAAATATTACAGACGAATTTTCTTTTATTCTATCCAATCATTATTTTTTTTCTATCCAATCATTAATTTTTTTCTGTTTATCATTATTTTATTTCTTTTATTAAAGAAAATATCATCTGTAAATGATTGAAAAGCAATATATTACAAATGAAATTTAAAATCCGATAAGACTTAATACGTTCTATCTTAAATATAAAATTAAATTAAATAGAGTTTTAATAAGTAAAAAATTAGATCTAAATATAGTTTTGATTATTCTTAACTTTATTTAACTACCGGCCGGGAGGGGAAAGATTTGGCTTCCTGAACGGGAAAATGGGTCTTCTTCAATCCCCTCCCCCCTTGTTGCGCCGCCCCCCCCCCCCAATAAAATTCAATCCCTCTACGCATCCTCACAGCAGATACAAGTCCAGGCCATGTTAGCATGACCTGGACTTCAATGAGCCCTTCGGGGTATCTGCTTTACATGATGCGTGCCCTTCATTCAGTTCGGTGAGGATCATGATCCTCCCGAACGTATAGTACGATAAACTCATAAAAATCAATCTATCCACTCATGAAATGCCCCGAAATGACGCCAGATGAAATCAACCAGCTGATCGTTTTCATCAACGAGGACAATATGCCTCTACCGTCAAAAGAAACCATCAGAAAACTCAACTTCCTTCACAGCATGCTTCATGACAAGATTTTCGAATACAGCATCAAAACGGAAAAAGACCTCACGATCGCACGAAACCGCATGAACAGAGCTGCAACCAAGAAACAGGAACAGGAAAGAACCGGAAACATCGACTTCGGAGAGACCGGCCTTGACAGCGTTGAAGTCGCATACGCTCTCCTCTATCAACTGCAGTTCATCAGCAACGGAAGAAGAATCTCCCCGTCAAGAGTGATCGGAATCCTCTACGAGATCTATGCATCCTGGCTGCTCAATCACAAGGAAAGACTGTTCGTCGAACATCCCGTCTGCACCGAATACGGACCTCAGTTCTGGAGAGTTTACAAAAGACTCGTCAATCTGTCCTCCGCAACCTATGATGACTTCAAGAAGCTCGCAGAACAGAATCCTGGTGTTGCCATGCTCTGCAAGAATGCAGCCAGCAAATATTTCGACATCGACATCCGGAGCTTCACCGCCATGCTCAAGAAAAGTGAACCTTACAGAAATGCGCTTCCTGCAACCAACGGCGGAAAATGGAACAAGGAACTTAACGACAGCGACATCTTCGTCTGGAAGCTGAGTCAAAGCAAAACCATCAAAACCGCACAGAACGCCTAAGACCGGCCATGACGGGCTCCGGATTACCCGAATGATAAGACATATCATCCGAAATAAAACAACGCCTTAAAACGGCTAAAATCAAAATAAAAACAATAACTTTAAAGATTATAATAGATAATGAATACAACATTGAACAAAACACAGATCGAAAATGTACTGAAAGGCAAATTGAATGAAGAAATCCTCGATATTCCATTCATCATCATGAGAGATTCCATCAGGCTCATCAAGACCGAACATGTATCCTGGGAATACCTCCTCGTTTACAGCAACGAGATCTCAAGGACAGAAGGCCCCAAGAAAGCCGTCGAGATCGACAGAAAAACAGCGATGGGACTCATCAAGAAATTCAGCATGCAGAAAGTGATGTCTCAGAAAGGTGGCCAGATCTGGGAGAAACCAGGATGTCCATTCAAGGCAAAATATCCGAAACACAAAATGTGCTACAACTGATAATCATATAAATCTCTCAATCCATTTCATCATGCCAAACTGGTGCTTTACAGAAGTCAGAATACATTCTGAAAACAAAGAAACCCTTGCTGAACTCAACAGTAAGATGGAAGAACTCGAAAACATGAAGGAACCGCTCGTTGAAAACGATTTCGGGAAAAGATGGCTCGGATGTCTCGTGACGGCGCTCGGCGGTGATCCGGATGAATGCGAAGCTCGGGGAGAATGGAACAGCCGCACATTCGACGGTAAAGAAATCCAATACCAGGCTCAAGAAGCCTGGGCACACAAATATCTCGTCGACCTCCTCATCATGGAAAAATATCCTGATCTCAAGATCTCGTTCTATATGGAAGAATGCGGCTGCGAATGCTATCTCACGAATGATCCGGAAAGATTCCCCTACTGCATCATCATCGACACCGATAAGGAGGGAGAAGAATATTTCAGGAATGAGAAAGAAGCTCTTGCCGAACTGAACAGGCTTTATTCCCAGAATTTCAAATCCCTGGATGAAGCCGAATCCTTCGAGGACGAAAACGATGATACCTGGATATCTGTCAATGAGGTAGATGTGGATGTGAACATCTACGAAAAGATAAGAACAGAACTCAAGAAAAACCACATCGAAACCCTCATCAGAAAGAAAGGCTGATAAACTGTCCAGATAACGGACCTACAAGACATAAAACATATTAAAGAAGACACGAAATGATCAATATAGTAAAGAAAGACGGCATCACGCTCACCGATGAAATACTGACAAACACGACGGTAATGTACACCCTGCTGGACGCTGCGACAAGAATGTGCAACAAGACATCAAGGATGTTCGATGCACGCAAACTGGAAGTCAACCTGTATCACCAGTACAAAAAAAGTTTCAACGAAGCACTCAGATACCTCCAGCTGACCATATACCATCTCAACAATGCCTTTGACGGAGCGTTCGTCGCCATTCACAGAGACAGTGCGGAAAGGGCAAGCATAACTGACGGCATGGCCGTTGACATGATCAAGACCGCTCTGCTGTACATCTCAAGAACGGACGCCGACATCTCCAACCGTGAAAAGATCAAGAATCTCATCAGACAGATACCGGGAACAGATCTGGACATCGAAGGTCTCCTTAAAATATATGACATGCAGGTCAATAATCATACAGAAAAAAAGACGGCAAAGAATGAAATCATCCTGAATGCTGACAAAAACGAATCAGGTTCATATATCCGGCCATCTCTCGGTGAAACGGAAGAGACAAGAAAAAAGGAATATCTGCAGGAGTTAAATACTATCCATGAGGCATTCAAAGGACATTCCTTCGATGAGGTACATGACTTCTGCCTCCAGAACAAACTCATACATGACGATACGAACATATATGAACAGAACATGCAGCAGAAGGAAACCTTTTCCATAAACTTCCAAAACATCAGAATCTATCTGCACAACATTCCATATTTCCATATAGAAGACAACATCGGCTGTCTCAACGAAAAAGGACAACTCATCAGATGGCTGATTCCATCTGAAAACGGAATCGGAAACACAAGAATTTCATAATGGGACAAATAGAAAAATCAGCATCTGTATCTCTTCCGGAGAAAAGAAGAAAAGACCATGTAAACATGGCCGGAGACATCTTCTTCAACAGATTGAATAAAAGTTACATCCGTCTGTCTTCAAGAAACGACGATACCTGGAGCACGGAAATCTTCGATTTCTGTACATTGACCTGGCAAAACTTCAGGAACATCCCTGAGACGGACCTGAAATACGATCATATCCTTTTCCTGGAAGACTGGAATGAAATCTTCGAGCTGACGGAGAAGATGAAAGCCGGAACGATCAAAGCGAAGGATATCTTCCCACAGAATAATGATGTCCCGGATACAATGGAACTGACAGGTACCTGTGACCGGGCATCCATCACCTCACAACTTGAACAGACTGAACTCATTGAAAGCAAGATGCTTTCAATTCAGAACATGATGAGTGCCATGGTCGAATGTCAAAACAGAAGAATCAGAAAGCTCAAGGATGAGATGGAAGGGACAATGACCTTACTGAAACATCAGATAAACAATGCCAGAAAAGTCCTTTCCGTTCTGGAAACATATTCCGGATGCGAAGAAACGATAGAAATCATCCGTACCGGTAGCTATGCCTCAATCGAAGAAGACATATGCCTTCGACAGCGCATTCTCTTCATGGATGAGGAGATGATGATCAGAAGTGAAGAAGGAGGTGCCGACTATACTGACAAGGAACTGTTCTATAACTGGCTTCAGAACAAGGAAAACATGAAGATAATCCTACCGGAAGAAAAATGCGTGGTCGTGATGAAGCCAAGACGATTCGAGAAGAGATACACGGAGAACAACATCGAAAACGAGCTCTACAACCAATGGAACTTCCATTCCTTCGTCCTTATCCGCAACGGTGAGAATGTGTGGTCCATAGAAAGCCGAAACCTCTGCGTATATGATTCCACGATTCCTCATTCCGATGAAATGGAAGATCTGCAAAGACAGGTAGATCAGAACAATCTCTTCGCAGAAAACAGAATCATCGATATCCGTTACAGAAGTATCCTCCTCGGCATGTTCCTGCAGGGAATCTGTGACAGAACCGATATATTTCAACACAAGTCCGTCACTGTGCTTAAAATGCAGGGAATCCGTTTCATCTTCGATGACGAGAACCTCATCGGCAACGGGATGAAAGAATGGCCGGATTTTCTGAAGGAAATAAACAAACAGATCACACATGGATCGAGAGTGATCTATATCAAACCATATTCACCGAACAAAGGAGGAAAATTCTTCCGTCTCTTCAACAAATACAGAGAACCAGACGATCCTTCGACAGGTATCTACAACATTGAAATCGTTGAAGGAAAGTTCACCTTTCTCTATTTGCCATCCAAGAAGGTATTCCCTCGGGAAACCTGGAAAGATATTGAAAGGAAAAGAAGAGAGAGATGGATTCCATATACAGATTATCTCATAAACTACGATGCCCTGTCTTTAGAGAACATCGAAATCTATCTGAATGACCGAAGTCAACGGAAATACTATCAGAACATGATACCGCTTCTGCTCAGACTGAAGAAGGAAAGACAGTATGAAAAAGATGAAGAGATCCATTTCAGACAGCTTCTCAAAGACACGATCCCATCGGATTATCCGAATGAGAAGATAGAAAAGGTGATAGATGACAGCATCAAATGGTGGAAAGACAAGGTCATCATGAAACGCCGTCTCACAAGCGATGATGCGAAGGCCTGGAGAATGATCAAGTCAAAAGTGATCAGAACACTTAACGAACAGAAATGACACAAAATGAACGATTATAATCAAAACCAAAATGTCACGAAAGTCAAGGAAAAATTTAATGAGGCCCTTGAACGCTACAAGAAGAACATTGACTTTGACCTTGAAGAAAAAATCAGAAACAATGAAGCGTTGAACTTCGACAACGGTATGTTCTACAGACATATCGGATACGGTACCGTTGAACCAATAAAAAAAGCCGACGGAAAAACCTGCTACAAACTCATCGAGAAAGACGAGAAGAAATATAGGACGAATGTCTTCTTTGATAAACAGTCAGAATATAAAGACGGCTATCATGAACTGATCTATCAGAAATGTCAATATGAAGATTATTATACCGGATATATTCTGTTCCCGATGAAAAACGGGAAATACTGGATCGTAAGTTTTGAATCATAACAAACCATCATACCATGCAGATAACGATTACCCAAAAGGAATATGAAGCTATAAGCTTCGCAAGATCAGAGATTCAATCATTGATCGAAGCAGCTGACGATAAAGAATATTTGAAATCAGCCACAGATGCAGAATCTCAACTATACTCAATTCTTGACAAATTCAAGAAAGCAAAATCCAAAAACAACACACTGAAAATAATAAAAAAAGAAGTGAAGAAACAATGTCCACACATTTCAGACAATATAGCCATGAAACATGCAAGACAAATATTGAAAGAATATAAAAAGGGAAAATGATCACATTGAATGATAAGGATGTCTCCGAAATAAAAGCAATTCTGTTTAAAGTAGAGACTCTGAATAAACCAACAAGAAACAGCATTTACAACAAGACAAGGCTCATCCGTCTGATCCTTAAAAAGAATGAACAGAAGATGAAGAAAAAAATGAATAAGACATAACCAAACAAAATAAAACATGTTTGAAATCAAGACTCATACGATTAGAAAATACATACTATCTATCGATGGAAAAGAAATAGCCATACGCACTAAAAGACAAGCCATATCTTATGGGAAATCACTGACAAGACAAAACATAAAAGTTAAACTGATAGAAAAAGAGACCGTGATAGCGGAAGGATACAAAAAAACGACTGTTCTTTCCGTAACAAAATTCGATCGAACCTTTCTCATAAATCCAAAACTTCAATGACGGACAAAAAACAATTCGCAATATTCTTCTATAGAGAGAAAGAAGAAATCTATATCCTGCCGGAAATCAGCAAGATAACTGACAAGAAGGCATATATATTCCGCTGGCTCAGTCTCAGAATACTTGCAGCATCAATAACCGTCAAGCGTTTCAAATAAACCGAAACCGGTAAATACCAATATACCAGTCCGATACATCAAAAACATAAAAAACATCAAAGCACTTCCTCAGAACCTGCAAATGAAAAGCCGCAAATATCTTGCTTTTCATTTGGATGTCCTGACGGACCATGTTCTTCCGGCAGTGCTTGAATCACCTTCAATTCCGGGAGAGACCATGTCTCCACCCGGAAACAATTTAAGATAATTTAAAATTCAATGAAAATGACACAATCAGAAACACTTGATCTCATCCAGAACATCATGTGCCAACTCGGAGTGAAGACCTCGATCACTCCAAGCCAGGAAACTGCCGAAACACCCAATCTTTTCTATGCAAGAAATGCCATCGAATATGGTATCTCATCCTTCCTTACGGTCAATCTGGTTGATCTGAAAACATTCTTCGGCATCGCTCAGGACGGTCGAATCTTCACGGCATGCAATTCCATGAACGACTCCCCTATCCATAAGGACAATGAAATCTTCAGCAATTTCTCCGATCAGCTATTATTCGTAAACACAAATGAAGATGAAAATCTCTCCAACGGAGAAAAATTCTGGACATACATCATAAATGACGATGACAGCAAGGACATATTCATGCTTACCACACCAGAGGAATTCCTTGAATACTACGAAACTCTTGCAGTCAAACATGGACTTCGACCAAGAATCATCTTCAAATTCAAGGACTGCTTCGGACAAGAAGAAACAGTCGGAGTAAGATATTCTATCTATCCGAATGACAGCCTCGCCTGTCTGCTCGACTGCCCACAAGGAAAACATGATCTCTTCTTCAAGGAACATTTCGCAGTCGCTACAGTCAATCTCGACATTGAAAGTACCAAGGATTTCAAAAAACAGTTCATAGATGAAAACGATCTCTATGGAATCGGCAGATATCTGACGGATAACGGTATCGCCAAATCAACGGGAATAGCTGTCCTCAGCGGACTCAGCATCTATCCCAAATATGAATTCAACCTGTCAGAAGAAGACCTCAGGGACATACAGAAACTGCTCGATCAGAAACACAAGGAAGAAAAATGAAAACTGACAACATCAAACTTCTATATATCGACCTGTTCTGCGGAGCCGGCGGGACATCGACGGGAGTAAACAGC
>RCNI01000349.1_pt1 | contig 29472 bp, 33 predicted proteins | sample 2041151 | NCBI WGS metagenome assembly RCNI01 (sample SAMN09708214, study PRJNA481090) | feces metagenome | isolation source: feces | place: Antarctica: Albino Rookery
ATTTATATTTTTATTACTAGAAGTTTTTTTAATAGCATATAATATATCATTATTTGTTTTAACATTATTTTTTAAATTTATTATTAATATATTTAAATTACGAATAAAATTTAATTTGAACAAATTATTCTTTAGAATCACATATTGTATTGGTAAACTTCCAAAAAATATGCTTAAAACTATTGAAAAAATAAATATTTTTGTTTTAACGAATAAAATAATTGCAGCTAATATTATAAATATTACTTCTATTATAAATAAAATTTTAATATTTATATTTTTTCCAAGATTTAAATTATTAAAATAGTATATGTTTTTTAATATGTTTGAGTTTTTATTTTTATTAAATTTTATATTTTTTATTTTATTTATACTTCTATTCATAAAATTATATATATTTTGTTTATCTATTTTAAAGTTAACTAAAAATATTGAAAAACCAATTAATAATATTAATTTAATAAATTTTATAATTATTTGCATATTTTTTCACCTTTCTCATAAACGTTTATGTATTTATAACTATCTTTTAAATAATCATAATCTATTTCTAAAATAGTATTAATTTTAAAATTTTCTAAATGAATTATAACGTCTATACTAGATGCAAATAGCATTTTTATAAAATTTATATCTATTGCATTTGTAGTTGCTGATCTTTTAGAAAGCATAACTAATCTATTTAATGTATTATATGCACTATTTGAATGAACAGTTGCATATCCAGTATGCCCTGTAGAAATTGCATCAAAAAATACAATTGCTTCTCCACCTTTTAATTCACCAACAATAATTACATCATTTGATGTTATTAAAGATTGTTTAGTTAAATTTTCTAAAGTTATATTATTTGTTTTCCTATTATCTATAATTTCTCTCTGTATAATATTTTTATTATCTATATATAATTCAGTACTTTCTTCATTTGTTGAAATTGCTTTACAACTATCTATTTCATTTATTATTGATCTTAGTAAAGTAGTTTTTCCACTACCACCTTTCCCACTAATAATAATATTTTTACCGGTGTTCACATATTCTAAAATTTTATTTAATACTTCTTTATTAAACATCTTATATTTACTAGATAAATTACTTAATTTAATATTCTTACTATTTCTATGTATTCTTATTACTAAACTTGGACTTTTAGAATTTACTGGTGCTATTCCAGCTTCTATTCTAAGATTATAATTTTTATCTACTACAGTTGCTATAGGAGAATCGTAATTAATTTTTCCTCCATTTTTTATGATAGTACACATTACAAAATCAGTTAATTCTTTTATATCTTTAAATTTTTCCTCAACTTTATTCCATTTACCTGATTTTTTAATAAAAATTTGATTATATTCTACAACCCTTATATCAGTAACTAATTTATCATCAATAAACTTTTGTAAAAAATCATATCCAAACATTTTATTAATAATTTTTTTAGAATACTTAGAAATGCAATTTTTATCTATAATATTATATTTTTCTATCAAATCATTTTGTATTTTTTCTTCTATTTTATCTTTTTTATTTAATCTTATTAATTCAGAACTATTTAAAACAATATCCATATATATTTCTCTAATTAATTTTTCTTTATTTATAAAAGTATTATCTGTAACTTTATCTTCAAATATATTATTAATCATATAATTTTACCTTTTTTAAATTTAATATATTTTTCTTTTTTCTATCTATACAAAAATATTCTAAAATTTTATCAAAGCAACAATTTAAATTTAATGTACTACCAGAATTAATACTTTCTTCTACTTTAGAATTAAAACTTATGATATCATATATTTTATATTTTCCTAATATATTTTGGATGTTATTCTTACTTAAGCTTTTATTTGATACTTTATTAATTACAATTTTGACTTTAAAACGAGGTATTTTCCATAATTGATTTATTAATTCTAAATACTTAATAGCTTGTCTAAGACTAATATAGTTTGGATTAATAACAAATAATATTTCAGTTGAATTTACCAAAAAATATTTTATTTGATCGATAAATAAACAATTTGTTAAATCTACAAACGTAAATTCATAATTTTCAATAGAATATTTTAATAAAGATTCATACTTAGATATATCTAACTTGCTCTGTGTTTCATATAAAGATAAATTTGAAAAAATATAATCTAATTTATCTTTTCTGTAAATACATTCTTTTATATATTCCTTATCTTTACACAATTCTAATTCTTCTATTATATCTAATATATTTTTATTTTTTTCTTTTTCACTAGCATATATATCTACACAAGAATTTTGGATATCTAAATCTAATAATAAAGTTTTTTTATAATTACTAATTTCTTTACTAATAGCATATGATATTGTTGATTTTCCTGAACCAGAAGTACCGAACACCGATATAATCTTTGAATTTTTAATATTTGAATTAGATTGATATATTATATTTTTATTATTATATATTATATCATTAAGGGAATTAAAATCTATTTTTATACCTTCTAAGATATTAAATACATTATATTTGAACAAAATATTTTTTTCTGCTAAAGATATCTTTTCAGCTAAATAAATAATATTTATTTTGGAATTTTTCTTTTTTATTAACCTAATATATTCGTCTAAAGTTATATCATTTAATATTTTCTCACTAGTAATTAAATAATCATAATTTTTATTTTTAGATAAAAATTCTTCTACATCTTTAAAACTAGATAAATCATATTTATATATATTTTGATCTTTAAATTTTTTACTAAATTCTTCTTTAAATCCATCAATATTGGTTGCTAATAAAAAGTTAATAGTCCATCCCCTCCTCAAGAATTCTTTTTTCATAATCACATGAATCTATTTCTAAAAGCATCTGATTATTATCAACTATTGCTAAACACCTTCCTTTAAATATATTTCTCGTATCTAAATCTATTTTTCCAATAACTTTATAAAGCATATCTCTTTCAATATTATTAATACTAAAAATAAACTTAAAATTAGAATTATTTAATACTTTTTTACCATACCTTTCTCCTTCATATGATAAAAAATCCTCTAAATCTTGTGTTATAGTAACAATAGATGCATTTTTCTTTCTAATAGTCTTATAGAACTCTGAAAATATCTCAGAGTACTTAACCTTATTAAGACTTATTATTTTCCATATTTCATCAAAATAAATAATTTTTTCTGAATCTATACAATTTAAAAAATTATCTACAAATTTTAATGAAATATCTATGTACAGTTCTAATTTTGATCTATCTACTTTTGTAAAATCAAAAATAATTAAATTGTTATCATCGTATAACTTTGAATAATATTCATCAGTTATTCCATTAAAAAAATTAATTTCTTTTAAAATTTTATTAGATAATAACATATTAATCGTAGGCATATCTGCAAAACCTTTTGGAACTTTTCTAATAAACTTATTATTACCATCATTATTTTTATAAAGACTATCTTTACTATTGGTAATATTTTTTAACTTGTATAACTCTTTAATCTTCTTTTCAATATTATTAATTTTAATATTAAAAAATGATAAGAATTCTTTAACTTCATTAACCTTATATTCTAAAAAATTATCTACTTTAATAAAATGCATAATATCTAGAATATTTATTTTTTTACTTTCGTCGAAATCAACTATAATAGCGTTAGATTTTTTAAATATTTTTGTATATTCACCTTCCAGATCAAATACAACCTGTTTTTTATTTGAAAGAATATTTCTTAATATGAATAATTTAACAAAATAGGACTTACCACTGCCTGATGCTCCTAAAATAGAAACATTTGCGTTTTTATATCTATTATTAAAAACATCTAAAAACACAATTTTGTTATTATACAGATTACTTCCTAAATAAACACCATTTTCATCTATAATATCTGTAGAATAAAATGGGAAAAGGTATGAAACACCTTTTGAAAGTAAGTTAATTTTTGAATTAAAATTATTTATGAAAAAAGGTAAACAACTAAAAAATCCAATATCTTGTCTATAATTTAATCTTTTGAATACAATATACATTGAAGAAAAATAAGATTCAATATAATCTACTTTTCTATACAAATTTTCTAAATTATAATCACAAATCATAATATTAATGGTAACTTCATATAAAGCTTCCCCATCAATTTGAATTTTTCTACGAATTAATTCTAGGTCATTTTTATTTTTCTTTAAAAATTCAATATCTATTTGATTATTAATAGTTTTTATTTCGCTTGTACAATTAACTATTTTATTCGTTAATTGTTTAGTTTGCTGTAAAGAATTTAACCTTTTAATAAAAAAACTTATATTACACATACTTAATGTTTTTAGTTTATCTATTATTTGTAAAAATTCAATATTTTCTGGCAACTTAAAACACTGTATAACAATATAATATTTACCATCACTCTCAATATATTTAAAATTTTTATATTCTATATAAGATGGTAAAATATTATTCATTATAACCTTTAAATAAGCTAAGATTTAATACTTCTAATATTTGTTTATCATTTAATAATTTACAACTTACTCCATTCTTATTCAAAACAGATAATTTATTAGAAATATTATTAATACACTCATTACTATCTTTAGTCTTCTCAAAATAAGCTACAAAATAATAAATTTCATTTATTACATTATTCTTATTTACCTTATCTTTTAAATATGACATTAGCTGCTCTTTATACTCATTTTCCAATGAACTGCTTTCTTTACTTTTTTTATTAAAGTATCTACTTACATCTAAATATCTATTTAAAATAAATATTTGAAATTCATCTAAGTATAAATCTAAAAATTGTTTGTATATCGTAGTAATAAGCTGTTGTTCGTTTTTTTTATTTGTTTTTATGTTGAAAGGGTTTACTTCGAATATTATAACATTTTTAGAAACTAATTCTATATAGTTTTTTCTTAAAGCAACTATTTCCATTAATTCATTTATTGATTTTGCTTTATTTTTTATTTTTTCTTCTCCTTTAGTAACATTATTTCCTATCCAACATATAATATAGTATTATATGGAGGGATAATTATGAACAATTCAGTTAATAATCAATTACTAGAGTTATTATCAAATTTAGACTCTGCAAAATTAAATCAATTAAATTCTTTAATTAATAACTTATCTAAAGAAGAACTAAATAATATAATGAGTTTATTAAATAAAAATATTAAATTTAACGGCTAAACTATAAAGGAGGGGAATTACATGGAAAATTCAAATGAAAATATAAATATTAACGATTTAATTAATACTTTAAAAAGCAAATTAAATTATAATACACATGATTCTCCTCCTGAAAATCCAAATATAGACATAAACTCTATATTCAATACAATTAGTCAAAACACTTCTAAAAACACTGAAACACAAGCGCCTAATTTTGATCTTGGATCAATTTTAGGGAATTTTTCAAGTAAAGATCCAAGAAAAGAACTTTTACTTAGTTTAAAACCATTTTTAAATAAAAGTAGACAAGATAAATTAGATACTTATATATCATTATTATCACTTTCAAGTGTTTTGAACCTGACTAATATTTTTACAGCCGAAAGTAGTGATAAAAATGCTTGATGCTAATAGTTCTAATAATAGAAATAATAACTGTAATACTTTTTTTGAATTTGGTCCTATTTCTATTAATAATAAATATGTTAAAATCTTTGATATTGAAATAGAATTAGAAATATTATTAATTTTATTAATCGGAGTATTTTTATATTTAGAAGGTAACTCAGATTTAATTTTATTTTTAATATTATTTCTATTAATCATTTCTTGATGTACAATTTCGGGAATCATTGTGCATCATTTTTATTTTATGATATTCAACTATTAGGACATCTAGCTTTTTACTTGTTTCACATAGTCTTTCATAAGGCACATTTTCTGATAATTGATGTTCTAATAAATTTCTTAGTTCACCAATTTGAATTACAAGTTCATTAAGCATATTATCACGCCCCTTATAAGTTATACCATTTTGTATAAAATTTGTCAATCTTTTTTTGAAAAAATCGTTCGTATTTTTTCGACATTTTTCGACATTTTAGCTATCTTCTTACTCTATTATCGACATAAATTGTTTACTTTTTTCAAATATTTCATTAAGAGTCTCAATTATATCATTTGGTGTTATACTTTCTAAAACATCAATAGCAGAAAACACTGGTATATCAAGTATTTCAGCTTGTATAACCTCTCTCCAAAAAGTATCAATATTATCAAAAGAATATACTAAATTTCCATACTTTTCACGCTTAATAATTTCAAATAACTCTTTGTCGAATTTTGTCGAAATTATTTCATTAATGTATGTAGAAATTTCACTTTTTATTTTTTCTTTTTCTCTACCTTGTGCTGTCAATATAGCAAATGAATAAGTTTTTCCAGATTCATATGACAAATCTAATGGAATTGTTAATATATTTTTATCGTACATGTCATTATAAAATTTAGATAATTTACTAAAATACATGCTTTCAATTATTGAAATTACTAATTCTCTTTTTAAATTTTCTATTCCAATTAAAGGATTTAATTTAAAACCATATGTTATTATTGGCATATAAACATTCATTTTCTTAGTAATTTCTTTATTTTCACTAGTTTTATCATCATCTTTATCAACATATTTAACAACTTTTTTAACATCTGCATTATTATATTTGTTAATTTCAGTATTTATAAGATTAATTGTTTCATTTGCATCTACATTTCCTACAATAACAAAAAACATGTTATTTAAATTATAAAATGTTTCATAACACTTATATAAAGTTTCTTTTGTAATTTTAGAAATAGATTCTGCACTTCCTGCAATATCTATATTAATAGGGTTATTATTATATAATCCTTTTATTACTGTCATATAAGCTTGCCAATTAGGATCATCTCTATACATATTTATTTCTTGATTTATTATTCCTTTTTCTTTTTCTACATTTTCATCTGTAAAATAAGGTGTTTTAACTAATTTTATAAGAGTTTCTATACCCTTATCTATATCTTTAGTAGTTTCAAAATAATATACTGTATGATCATATGAAGTATATGCATTAGAATTCATACCTATTTTTGAAAATAAATCTAATGCGTTAGAATCTTCTTGTTCAAATAATTTATGTTCTAAAAAATGTGCTACTCCATCTGGTATTACAATTTTTTCAGAGTTATCTATGGAAAATGTATTATCTACTGAACCAAATTTCGTTCCAAACATTCCTATTGTTTTTTTAAATTTAGTTTGTGGTATTACATATACATTCAATCCTGAATCTAATTTAGTATAATATAATTCATTATTTAATAATTTATCTGTAAATTTCTCAATTTTATACATTTTCTTCTCCTCCTAACATATATATAACCTTAGGTTCAATGTTTTGAGCTACTTTTATAACATCATCTTTACTTACTTTCTTTATTTCCTTAATACTATCTTTAATACTAATATCCTCTCCAAAATACACTTTATTTGTAAAATAAAAAGAATCTAACATTGTTTGTATATCTTCTATTTCCGTATAATTATTTTCAATTAAATTTAAAGCTGTATCATACTCTTCATCTGTTATATTTCCAGCTTTTATATCTTGTATTTGTTTATTTACAAGTTCTACTGTATTTAAATAATTTTTTGGTTCTATCCCTGTACATACTATTATTTTACCTGTAAATCTATTTAATTTAGAATAAGTGTAATATGCTAAACTAGACTTTTCTCTAACATTTTGAAATAATTTTGAAGTAGATCCTCCTCCTAAAATTATATTTAATACGATATATTTATTTAGATCTTCTTTTTTATAGTTTCTTATTTTAAATCCTTGCGTTAAAATAGCTTGAGATAATGTATTATCCACTTCTCTTTCTTTAATTAACGTATAATCTTGTTTATCTATAATATTAGATACTTGTCTAATTCCTGTTACTCTTTTAATATACTTATTTATTTTAGATTCAACTGAATCATCAACATTTCCTGTAACTATAACTTCTACATCTGCATTATTAATTATTTTTAAATATTGTTTATATGCTGTTTTCTCATCTATTCTATCTAAATCTTCTATTCTTCCATATAAATATACATCTTCATCATTTTCATTTAATAACTCTTCACATTTATTTAGTGCATAGATTTTTTTGTCATCTTTTTGAGAATTAATCATATCTCTTAATATTTTCTTTTGTTTATCTACAATTTCCTTGTCAAATCCGTTATTTATAACTAATGGATTATATATTAATTCACTTAATAATTTTAAATTTTCTTCTAATATATCTTCATTATTGGGAAGATATTTTGAATCTAATAATTCAAGTTTAAATTGAATAGCAAATAAATTTCCTAATTTTTCTACACTTATTCCGTAACTAGATGAATATAAACTTGCAAATTTCCTTTCTATATCTAATGGTTTTAATCCAGTATTTGTTGCTTTAATTATAGTTTTAGCCCAAATAATATTTTCTGTTACTTCCTCTTTTTTTAATTTTGTAACAAAATTAACTGTAATATATGTACTTTTAAACTTATTTGTTTTAATTAATTTCATTATTATCTCCTTTCAAAAAAAAGTTTCTCATATGAGAAACTTTTACGCTAATAATTTTTTTACTATTTCACTAACTACTTTTCCATCTGCTTTTGCAGCAACTTTTGGTTTTATATTTTTCATTACTTTTCCCATATCTTTTGGTGAAGTAGCATTTTCTTCTTCTATTGCAATTTTAACTAATTCTTCAATTTCCTCTACAGTCAATTGTTTTGGTAAGTATTTGCTTAATATTTCTATTTCTTTATCTAGTTTTTCTACTATATCTAATCTTTCTGCTGACTTATATTCTTCTCTAGATTCTTTTCTTTTTTTAACTTCTTTTGCAACTATTTCAAGTATAGCATCTTCTTCTAAAGTTATTTGTTTATCTTTTTCTACTTGTAATATAGCTGCTCTAAGCATTGTAACAGTATCTTTCTTTACTATATCTTTTTCTTTCATAGCTGCTTTTAAATCTTGCATTAATTCTTCTTTTATCATAATTATTCTCCTATTCTATCTATCATATCAATTCTTTTTTGGTGTTTACCACCTTCAAATTTGGTATTTAAATATATGTTTATTAATTCTTTAACTTTTTTAAAATCTTTACCAACTTCAGTACGTTCACCAAAGCATAGTACATTTAAATTGTTATGTCTTACTGCCATTTCTGTAGTAAATTCATCATAACATACACTTGCTCTTATTCCTTTAACTTTATTACACGCTATAGAAATACCAATTCCTGTCCCACAGACAGCAATACCCTTTGTATTATTATTAACTACTAATTTAGCAAGTTTTTCTGCAATTACAGGATAATCATCTGCTACATCATCTGTAACTACTATTTCTACATCATAACCTAATTCATTTAAATATTTTTTAATACTATTTAATAAATTTTTTCCAGCATGATCCGCTCCTATACATATCTTATTCATATACACCTCATATTTTTTCTAAAAATTTATCTACATTTTCTACTATTTCTTTTGCAATATTTATATATACATCTAAATTATATCCCCATGGATCTTCAATATCTTTTGAATACATATCATTTCCTGCTACTTCACGTAAAGTAAAAATTTTATTTTTCAATTTAGGATATATTTGCATTAATATCTTTTTATGAAGCTCAGTCATTCCTATAATATAATCTGCATCTTCAATTAAGCTATTTTCTAAAGTATTAGCTCTATGCTTATACAAATCTATTCCATATTGCTTCATAGCATCTATTGCATTTTGTGTAGAACACTCTCCTTGATAAGCGTTTATTCCAGCAGATTCAATATAATAATCTTCGGCATTAGCTCTTTTATTTATAACACTTTGTGCATAATATTGAGCCATAGGACTTCTACATATATTTCCTGTACAAACAAAAATAATTTTTGTCATAATTTCACCTCGTACTATTTATGTAATTATATTATCATATTAATAGTAGTATGTCAATAAAATATAAAGTCATATTTTGTCGAATGAAAATAGACATAAAAAAAACTCTTACGTTAGTAAGAGTATTTGGCGGAGATTAAGGGATTCGAACCCTTGCGCCCCTAATGGAACCTAACAGTTTAGCAAACTGTCCCCTTCGACCGACTTGGGTAAATCTCCAAAAAAATAACGGAAGCTTGTGGCCCCCGTTTAAACTGGCGGAGGAGGTAGGATTCGAACCCACGGGGCTTTGACACCCAAAAGTTTTCAAGACTTTCACCTTAAACCACTCGGACACTCCTCCACAACTTGTTACAAATATATTATAACAAATTTTTTTTAAAAGTCAACACTTTTTTTAAAATTTTTTAATTTTTTTTTAAAAAACTATAAATTAATATTTAATTTATCTAAAATTCTACTTAATTCATCATTATTAAAATATTGAATTACTATTTTTCCTTTATTTCTACCAGCATCAACTTTTACTTTTGTAGAAAAATAATCATTTAACTCATTTTCGATTTTTTCTATTAAAGCTGTTTTTTTAGTAACTTTTTTAGTTTTGACAGTAGTTGGTTTATCTTTATAAACGATTTTTTCTATTTCTCTACATGTTAATTTTTCATCAACAACTTTTTGAGCAAGAAGTAACTGTTGTTCTTTATCAGTTACTGCTAATAAAGCTCTTGCTTGCGCTTCTACAAGTTTTCCTTCCATAACCATTTCAATTATTTCTTCAGGTAATTTTAATAATCTCATATGATTAGAAATTGTTGATAAATTTTTACCAGTTATTTTAGAAACATCTTGCATAGTATAACCATCTATATCCATTAAATCTTTAATAGCTTTAGCCACTTCAATAGGATTTAAATCTTCTCTTTGAATATTTTCTATTAATGCAACTTGTTTCATTTTAGTATTAGAATAATCTTTAACAATTGCAGGTATAGTTTTAAGACCTGCTATTTTAGAAGCTCTCCATCTTCTTTCACCAGCAATTATTGTATATGTTTTATCCATTTTTACTACTAAAATTGGTTGTAAAACCCCATGTTCTTTTATAGATTCTGCTAATTCTTCTAATTTTTCCTCATCAAAATTTTTTCTTGGTTGATTTAACGTTGGTTCTACATCTACAATATTTAATTCAATAACTTTTTCAATATATTCTTCTTTTTTATTTTCAGTTACATCTTTTACAGATTGTACATCATCTCCAAAAAATGCATCTAAACCTCTCCCTAGTCCTTTTGCCATTTAATAAATCTCCTCTTCTTGTTCATTTAACTCTAATAATTCATCAGCAAGTCTTGTATAAGTATCTGCCCCTTTAGAAGTTTTGTCATACATTGTAATTGGTAATCCATGACTTGGTGCTTCACTTAAACGAATATTTCTAGGAATTATAGTTTGAAAAACTTTATTTCCAAAATATTTTTCTACTTCTTCTGCTACTTGATTAGATAAATTAGTTCTAGGATCAAACATAGTTAAAATAACACCTTCTATAGTTAACGAACTATTTAAATGTTTTTGTACTAATTTAACTGTGTTCATTAGTTGTCCTAGTCCTTCTAATGCATAATATTCGCATTGAATAGGTACAAGTACACTATCAGATGCTGTAAATGAATTTAATGTTATAAGTCCAAGTGATGGTGGACAATCTATTAAAATATAATCATAAAAATTGCTTATACTGTCTATTGCTTTTTTTAATCTAGTTTCTCTAGAAACCATTGATACTAGCTCTACTTCTGCTCCAGCTAAATTAATATTTGCTGGACATACATGTAAATTATCTACTACTGTTTCGCAAATAGTGTCTTTCATTTCTGCATTATCAACTAATACATCATAAATAGATAGTTCTTCTCTTGCATCTATCCCCAATCCACTTGTTGCATTTCCTTGAGGATCTATATCTACTAATAAAACTCTTTTTCCACGTTGTGCAATACATGCACTTAAATTAACTGCTGTTGTAGTTTTTCCTACTCCGCCTTTTTGATTTGCTATTGATATTATTTTTGCCACAAATCTCACCTCTCCTACATTATATCTTATTTTTTTGTAAAAAAAAAGAGAATTGTTAAAAATAATTAACAATTTCTCTTTTTTAGTATTATAATGGACTTTTTTTGATTTTTCCAAACACTCTCGGATATTTTAAATCTATTTTCTTATTTTTCTTAATTTGAATAATTGAATGCTTTATTTCATCTTCTAAGAAATATTCTTCTTGTAGTATTATTTTAGAATTTAATTTAACTAATGCGTTTTTAGCATTTTGTATTTCTTCTTTGTAGTTAGAACCTTTCATTATAACGGCTATACCGTCTACTTTTAAGTATGGTAAATCAAATTCAGATAATACTGCTAAATTAGCTACAGCTCTTGAAACTACATGATCATATTTTTCTCTATATTTTTCATCATGAGATAATTCTTCTGCTCTAGCATGAATAGTTATAACATTATTTAATTCTAATTTTTGTTTAACTTCATTTAAAAAATTTATTCTTTTATTTAGACTATCTAATAATGTTACTTCTACTTTATCTTGCATATATATAGCTATAGGAAGGCCTGGAAATCCAGCTCCTGTACCTACATCTATAATTTTTGTATTATTTTTTATGTACTTTGTACAAAATAATGAATCTACGAAATGTTTTAATATAATTTCATCTTCATCAGTAATAGCAGTTAAATTCATCACTTTATTCCATTCAATTAATAAATTTTTATATATTTCAAAATCATTTAACATTTTTTCTGTTAATTCAAATCCATATTCTTTAGATTTTTGATATAGTTTAGTTTTAAAATCACTCATAATTACTCCTATTTATTTTTATTTTGACTTAAATAGATTAATAACACAGATATATCTGCTGGAGATACTCCTGATATTCTTGAAGCTTGACCAACTGAAACAGGTTTATGTTTATTTAATTTTTGTTGTGCTTCTAAACAAAGACCTTTTATTGTCGTATAGTCTACATCTGTAGGAAGTTTTTTAGTTTCTAATTTTTTAAACTCAGCTATTTGTTGTAATTGAAGTTTTATATATCCTTCGTATTTTATTCTAGTTTGAGCTTGTCTATATACTACTTTAGGTAATTTAGGTCTAGTTGTATCTATTTTTTCTAAATCTTCATATGTAAGTTCACTTCTTTTTAAAAGCTCTGCCATTTTTACACCATTTGTTAATTTAGAAGATCCTAATGATTCTAATAATTCATTAACTTCTTGTGTTGGTTTAATATGTGCATTTTGTAATCTTTCAACTTCTTGTAAAATTAGTTTTTGTTTTTCTTTATACATATTATATTTTTCTTCTGTTACTAATCCAATTTCGTAACCTTTTGGAGTTAATCTTTCATCCGCATTATCTTGTCTTAACATTAGTCTATATTCTGCTCTAGATGTCATCATTCTATATGGTTCATTAGTTCCTTTTGTTACTAAGTCATCTATTAATACACCTATATAAGCTTCTGATCTATCTAACACTAATGGTTCTTTATTATCTAATTTTCTAGCACTATTTATACCTGCTATTAAACCTTGTGCTGCTGCTTCTTCATATCCAGAACTTCCGTTAATTTGTCCTGCAAAGAATAAATTTTCTATTCCTTTGTATTCTAATGATAATTTTAAATTTGTTGAATCTATACAATCATATTCAATAGCATATGCTGGTCTCATAAATTCCATATTTTCAAGTCCAGCTATAGTTTTGTACATAGCAACTTGTACTTCTTCTGGTAAAGAAGATGACATACCTTGAATATACATTTCTCCAGTAGATTCTCCCATAGGTTCTATAAAAATTTGATGTCTTTCTTTATCTGCAAATCTAACAATTTTGTCTTCAATAGATGGACAATATCTTGGTCCTATACCTTTAATTTGTCCACTATATATTGGAGATTTATCTAAATTTGCTCTGATTATTTCATGTGTTTTGGCATTAGTATATGTTAAATAACATGGTATTTGTTCTATATTTTCCAAGTCTTTATCTTCATTGCTGAAAGAAAATGGAACTATTTCATTGTCACCATTTTCTAAAGACATTTTAGAAAAATCTATTGTTTTTCTATTTATTCTAGCAGGTGTACCTGTTTTAAACCTTCTTAAGTTTATACCTATTTTATTTAAACTTTCTGATAAATAATTAGATGGAAATACTCCGTCTGGTCCACTATTTTTAGTATAATCTCCTATTATTATAGTACCTTTTAGATATGTTCCTGTAGCAACAACTATACTTTTTACTTTATATGTTGCACCAGTATCTATTTGTATCCCAGATATTTTTCCGTCTTCTACAAAAATATTTGTTACTTCTCCTTGTCTAACATCCAAATTTTCTTGGTTTTCTAAAGTTCTTTTCATTCTTTCTTGATATCTTTTTCTATCTATTTGAGCACGTAAAGAATGTACTGCTGGTCCTTTTGTATAATTTAATAATTTAGATTGAATTAATGTAGCATCTGCAGCTACTCCCATTTCTCCTCCTAAAGCATCTATTTCTCTTACTAGATGTCCTTTAGAAGTACCACCAATACTAGGATTACATGGCATATTTCCTATTGTATCTAAATTTATTGTAAATATAATTGTTTTTTTACCTAATCTACTAGCTGCTAATGCTGCTTCAATACCTGCATGTCCAGCACCTATAACAGCAACATCATATTCTCCTGCGTTATATTTCATTTATTTTCCTCTACTTTCCTAAACAAAATTTTTGAAATATTGTTTTTATAACTTCTTCTGATACATTCGTACCAGTAATTTCTCCTAAATATTTCATAGAATTTCTAATTTCTATTGTTATTATTTCTATAGGCATATTATCTTCTACTGTATTTATACTGCTTAATATAGATTGTTTTGCTTTAACTAATAAACTTTTATGTCTTTCACTAGTTATTACAACATCATTTTCTAAATTAAATTTATCATTATTAAACATTTTTAATATTATTTCTTTTAACTCTTCTATACCTTCATTTTCTTTAGCAGAAATTAAAACAGTTTTATATGTTTCACATGAAATTGTATTTCTTATTTTTTCTATATTTTCTTTAGAAGCAATATCTATTTTGTTTATTATAACTATTACATTTTTATTTTTAGTTTCTTTTAATAACTTATATTCTTCTTGATCTACACCTACTGTAGCATCTACTAAGAATAGTATTAATTCAGCTTCTTCCAATGTTTTTTTAGATTTTTCTACCCCTATTTTTTCTACAACATCTTCTGTTTCTCTAATACCCGCAGTATCAAAAACATTAAGAACTAATTCTCCTATATTAATACTTTCTTCTATAACATCTCTTGTAGTTCCTGCAATATCTGTTACTATTGCTTTTTCATATTTAGCTAAAGTATTTAATAATGATGATTTTCCTACATTTGGTTTACCTATTATAGCAACTTTTATACCATCTCTAATTATTTTACCATCATCATAAGTAGATATTAAAGAATTTAAATCGTTTTCAACATTTTTTAAAACATTTTTTATTTGATCATTAGATAATTCTTCATAATCATATTCTGGATAATCTACACTAACTTCTATTTGAGCCATTAGATTCAATAATTTTTCATTTATTCCATTTATTTTTTTAGATAAATTACCAGATAATTGTTCTGTAGCAATTTTACTTTGCTTTTTAGTTTGAGCTCCTATAACATCCATTATAGCTTCCGCTTGTGTTAAATCTACTTTACCATTTAAAAATGCTCTTTTAGTGAATTCTCCTGGTTCTGCTAGTCTTGCACCATTTCTTAGTATTAATTCAAGTATTTCTAATGTTATTTTTCTTCCACCATGGCAATTTACTTCACATACATCTTCACCAGTAAAAGATTTTGGATTTTCAAAATACGAAACTAAAACTTCATCTAATTTTTCACCTGAAATATTATCTACTATATGTCCATAAACTATTGATGAATGTTTTAATTCATGCCTTGTTTTAAATATTTTTTTTATTATTTCTAAACTATCTTTTCCACTTATTCTTATAATACTAATTCCACTATTTCCAACAGCTGTACTTATAGCTGCAATTGTATCTGTTAACATAATAGCACCTCCTTTTATTTAAAAAGCCAGCTAAGCTGGCTTATTTTGTTTATTTTCTTTTTAATTTAATTACTACTCTTCTTTTTGGTTCTTCTCCAACGCTTTCTGTATATACATATTCATTTTTTTGTAATTCATTATGAACTATTTTTCTTTCATATGCTGTCATTGGTTCAAGTTTAATATTCTTTTTAAATTTTACTACATTTTCTGCCATTTTATTAGCTAATCTTTTTATATTTTTAGCTTTTTTTTCTTTGAATCCGTTTATTTCTAAACAAACTTTTGCATATTCCTCATCAGATTTTGCTAAAGATGCATTTATTAACATTTGTATATTTTCTAAAACTGCTCCGTTATATCCAACTAGATGATTTATATCTTCACCATTTAATTCAACATATACAAAGTTATTTTGTTCTGTAATTGTATATTCTACCTCATCTTTAGTTATATCAAAGAAATCTTTTATCATTTTTGATACTTTTATTTTAGTTTTATTTAATGTTTCTTCAGACACCTTTTTGTTAACTGTTAATTTAACTTTTGCAAGTTTAGAATCTAAAAAGCTAATGCCTTGCACTGGTTCTTCTAAAACTTCAACTATAACATCTTCTCTAGAAACTTTAAGTTCTTCAATACCTCTTCTTACAGCTTCTTCTATAGTTTTAGCTGAAATTTCTACTGAATTTTTCATTATTTGTCTCCTCCTTTATTTAATAAATCATGTTTTGGAGTAACTTTAAATTTATAGTCTAGTATTTCTTGTTGTATTAATTGAATAACTCCACCTAAAAACCAATAAACTCCTAGAGCTACAGGCATTATATATGAAATGTATGTAGACATTATTGGAGACATCCACATCATAGTTTTTTGCATCTCTATTTGTTCTGGAGTCATATTAGATTTTTTTATCATTCTCTTATTTTGATAAATAGCTAATGCTAGTGTAACAAATGGTATTACTAATAAATATGGTTTATTTTTTACATTTTTTGAAGGTACATCTCCAAAATTAACTCCTAAAAAGTTCATATCCATTAATTTATTTTCATTTGCTACTTGAATTTCATAATTTCTTACTAACTTATCGTTTAATTTTTTAACTTGTTCTTCTATTTGTTTTTCATTTTTACCAGCTGCTCTTAAATCTGCAGCAACAATTTTTTCGGCATAAGGTTTAATTTCATTAACTGGCATTTGTTTTATGTAAGTTAAAGGTTGTCTAACTATATAAAACATAGCTAATATTATTGGTAATTGTATTAATAATGGTAAACAACCACCTAATGGATTTATTTTATGTTGTGAATATAACTCCATAAGTTTCATATTCATCTTTTCTGGATTATCCTTATACTTCTTTCTTATTTCAGCTTCCATTGGTGCTATTTTTTGCATTTCATTCATTGATTTTGTTTGCTTATATAATAATGGAAATGTTATAAATTTAACTATTATAGTGAATAATATAATAGAAAGTCCAAAATTTCCACCAACCGCATTGTAAATCAACCTGATTACGCCACCAAATAAGCCTGCTATCGCGTTAATCATGTATTCAACTCCTTTACTTTAGCGGATCATATCCCCCATCATTAAATGGATGGCATTTTAAGATCCTTTTTATTGCCTTAAAACTCCCTTTTATTATACCATATTTGTCAACGGCTTGTCTAGTATACTCAGAGCAAGATGGTACAAATCGACAATTATTTCCTAATAAAGGTGAAATGTAGCGTTGATACACTTTTATTAATGCTATAAACAGTCTTTTAGGGATATTAATTATTTGTTTAACCATTCATTACATTCCTTCATATCTATATCTATTAGATTAAATGAAATCTCACTAGGTTTTACTGTCTTTTTAGCCATTATAATATAATCGAAAGGCTCATATTTATTGTAAATATTTTTTCTATAAGCTTCTCTTATCCATCTTTTTAGTTTATTTCTCATTACACTATTACCATTTTTCTTAGATACGCATACAGCAAATCTAGAAAAATTATTTTTAGTCGGTAATTTATAAACAATTACATATTTACCTGCTTGATATTTTCCCCTTCTCATTACTCTTTTAATTTCAAAACCTTTTTTTATTCTGTATTTTTTCAAAATAACATCACCTCACAAATAAAAAAGGTTATATATCTAAAATATACAACCTTATCTAAGTTTATTATGCACTTAATACTTTTCTTCCTTTAGCTCTTCTTCTTTTTAATACATCTCTTCCTGAAGCAGTAGCCATTCTTGCTCTAAAACCATGTACTCTTGATCTTTGTCTTGTTTTTGGTTGATATGTTCTTTTCATCTTGACACCCCCTAGTAATTAAATATTTATCTTTGTTTAGATTTTTTTCATACAATATCTTTTACATTATACACTACATTTTTAAGTTTGTCAATGTTATGTTAAGGATTTTTTTATTTTTTTTATTTTAACTTTCACGCGAAAAACATATAAATATAAAAAAATGATTTTACACCATTTTTCGAAAGTTTTCCACAGGTTTTGCAAAGTTTTCCACAGGTTTTAAAAAGTTTTCCACAACTTTTGTAGTTTTATACCCAATCTACTTGAAAACTTACGATAAATTTGATATACTTGTGGCAAATAAACCAAAAAAATTTTGCCTTAAATTCACTTTTATCGCAACATTTTATGTAATTTATTTTATACTTATTAATATATTAACAAAAGTTTTCCACATATGTGGATAACTATGTGGAAAACTTTTTTTACTTTTAAAGAAATGGAGGAAAAAATGGACGCAGAAATATCTAAAATTTGGTTAGAAGCACTAGACTCTCTTGAGCTTGAAGTTAACGCTATATCTTTTCAAACATATATTGAAACTTTAAAACCTTCTCTTATAGATGAAAACACTATATGTTTAGAAGCACCTTCTGATTACCATATCGAAATTTGCAAAAAACGTTATTTAGATTTAATTCATAACACTTTAGCTTACATAACTAAAAAGAACTATAATATAAAATTTAAAGCTGCAGATGAAGAAATAGAATCAGTAGGATCTAGTAATATAGATAAAGTTAATAAAATACATCCAAATACATCTATAGAATGTTTAAATTCTAAGTATACTTTTGATAATTTTATTATTGGTGCTAGTAACAGATTTGCGCATGCTGCAGCAGAAGCAGTGGCAGATAATCCTGGACAACAATACAATCCATTATTTATTTATGGTGGAGTTGGGCTAGGTAAAACGCACTTAATGCAAGCAATTGGACATGCTATGTATGAAAAAAATCCAAATACTAAAATAATGTATGCAACAGGTGAGCACTTTGCTAACGATTTAGTATCAGCTATTATGAACAAAAGTAATGAGGCTTTTAGAAATAAATATAGGGGAGCTGATATATTATTAATCGATGATATTCAATTTATAGCTGGAAAGGATAAATGTCAAGAAGAGTTTTTCCACACATTTAATGCTTTATTTGAAAGTGGTAAACAAATAGTTATTACATCGGAAAAACCACCAAAAGATATAATGATTGAAGAAAGAATTAAATCTAGATTTGAAATGGGGTTATCTGTTGATATTCAATCACCAGATTACGAAACTAGATTAGCAATTTTAAGAAAGAAAACTCAAGCAGGACAATATATCATAAATGATGATATTCTTGTTACTGTAGCCTCTAGAGTTAGATCTAATATAAGAGAATTAGAAGGGGTATTAAAGAAATTAGTAGCTTATAAAGACTTTAGTAATCATGAATTATCTAACGATATTGTAGATAATGCTATAGAATCAACACTATTAAAAAGCACTAATGTATTAACAAGCAAACTTGTAATGCAAGTTGTAGCTAAATTTTTTAATGTAAAAGTAGAGGAATTAATTAGCCAAAAACGTTCTAATAGTATAACTTTCCCAAGACAAATTGCAATGTATCTTTGTAGAGAATGTGCTAATATGTCTTTTGCAATTATAGGAAAAGAATTCGGTGGAAGAGATCACTCAACAGTTTTACACTCTTATAACAAAATTAAAGATGAAATAAATAATAATCCAGAAACTTATGATCTTGTTAAAGATTTAAAAGCTGCTTTATCAGTTGATTAAAAATTATCCACAAAGTTTTCCACATAGGAAACACCGCTGGCTCTAAGGCTAAATATAGTTTTCCACAGTTTCCACATATCCTACTACTATATAAATATACTATATAGAATATATATATACTAATTGATGGAAATCGATAAAAAAAATTGACCTAAAAAAGTTTTCCACACATTAACATAAAAATTGTGGAAAGTGGTGGAAAACTCCGTATACATAATATTGATTTTAAAATTGTAAATCCTAGTAACCTTGTAATACCAACGTTTTCAGGTATTGTTACAAAAAGATTACATTTTTAAAACAATTTTATTACAATAAAAAGTTTTCCACATAAATTGTGGATAACTATGTGGATAACTATGTGGAAAACTCTCAGAAAAAAAGTTATCCACATATGCGGTGGAAAACTCAAAAGTTATCCACAAAGTTTTCCACATCGAAATTTGGCTTGGCTCTAAGGTTAGATATAGTTTTCCACAGTTTCCACATACTCTACTACTACTACTACAACTATATATATATTATTAATAGATAGATAGATAAGGAAAATTTGAAAGGTTATTAACACTCTGAGTGGTGGATATTGTGGATAACTTTTTATAAAATCATTAAAAATGTTGATATACAAACATTTAATCAGTGTTTTATCAATGTGGATAACTTTTTTACTAAAAAATATGAAATAGAGGAGGAAATAGAAATGAAAATAGAATGTAGTCAAAAAATATTAAAAGACGCTTTAAATGCTGTAGTAAAAACTGGTTCAACAAGAACAACTATGCAAATATTAGAAGGTGTTTTATTAGAAGCATCAAATGGAATATTAAAATTAACAACTAACGATTTAGAAACAGGAAGAGAATATACTATGGAATGTAATGTTTTAGAAGAAGGTAAAACAGTAGTAGATAAAAAAATGTTTAGTATGATCGTAGATAAATTAATAGGCGATATATCTTTAGAATTAAAAAATGATATATTTACTATTAAATCAATGGGAAGTGTATATAACTTAGCAACTATGAATGCTAGTGAATATCCTAGATTACCTTTCTTTAATGTAGAATCTAGTGTAACATTACCACAAGGTGTATTTAAAGATTTAATCAGAAAAACTAGCTTTGCAGTTAGCTTAGATGAAAATAGACCAGTTTATACAGGAGAATTAGTTAAAATAGAAAATAACATTTTAACAGTTGTAGCTATAGACGGATTTAGATTAGCTTTAAAAAAATATTTACTAGAAAAAGAAACAAATGATTTCAAAGCAATTGTTCCTGGTAAAGTTTTAAATGAAATAGTATCACAACTTAAAGATGATGATTCTGAAATAACAATTGGTATTAATAAAAATAAGGCAATATTTGAAATTGGTAAATGTATTGTTGTAAGTAGATTAATAGATGGAGAATTTTTAAATTACTCAAATATTATTCCAGCTGAAAAAGAAACTTGTGTAGAAGTAAGAACTAAAGAATTATTAGAAGCATTTGAAAGAGTTGCATTATTTTCAAGAGCTTCTATAGAAAAAGATAAAAAAGCATCAATAAAAATGAATATAAACATGGATGGAATTGTATTATCTTGTAATAGTCAAACAGGAGATGCTAAAGAAGAAGTACTTGCAACAATAAGTGGTAAACAACTAGAAATTGGATTTAATCCAAATTATATGATTGAAGCATTAAAATGTATTGATGAAGAAGTAATACGTTTAAACTTCTTATCTAACATTACACCAGTTACAATAAACCCAGTAAACGGAAATGAATATATTTATATAGTATTACCTGTTAGAGGAAGATAATGAATATAAGAAAAATAAAACTATCGAACTTTAGAAATTATGAAAGTACTGAAATTTCTTTATCACCTAATATTAATATAATATATGGGGATAACGCTCAAGGAAAGACAAATTTATTAGAAGCAATATATATAGCTTCTATTGGAAAATCATATAGAGCAGATAAAGAAGTTGAAGTTATAAAATTTAAAGAACCATATTCTAGAATTAATTTAGAGTATGAAAAAAATGATAAAATAAAGAATATAGAATTCTTTATAGATTCTAATAATAAAAAACAAATAAAACACGGAGATACTGTAGTAAGATCAAGTGATCATATAGGAGAAATAAATGTTGTAATTTTTTCTCCTGACAGTATGAATATCATAAAAGGTTCACCATCTAAGAGAAGAAAATTTTTGGATATTTTAATTTGTCAAATTTCAAAAACATATTTATATAATTTGCAACAGTATAATAAAATATTAAAACTAAAAAATAGTGTGTTAAAATCTGATTTTGATAGAATAGATAATACATATTTAGATATTTTAGATGAAAAGTTAAGTGAGTTTGCATATTTAATAATTAGTGATAGAAATAAAATGATTAATTACATAAAAGAAAAAGCAGAAAAAATTCATGAAAATTTAACTTGTAAAAAAGAAAGTTTTGATATAAAATATATATCAGATTATAAAAACTTAACTCAACAAGATATTTTGAGTTCTTTGAAAAAATCAAGAAAGCAAGATATCATGAGGAAAATGTCTACTAAGGGACCACAAAAAGATGATTTTGAAGTTTATATTAATGAAAAAAAAGTTGATGTATATGGTTCTCAAGGACAAAAAAGAACTTCTTTGTTAACGTTAAAATTATCAGAGTTTGAAGTTTTAATGGAAAAAAAAGAAGAAAGACCAATACTATTATTAGATGATGTATTGTCTGAATTAGATAATAGTCGTATAATTTATTTATTAGAATATATTCAAAATTATCAGACTATATTAACTACAACAGAAATAGATATAATTAAAAAAATTAAAAATGCAAACCTTTTCAATGTTACAAAAGGAAATATAAAAATAGAAGGAGTGGTTTAAGTGGCTGAATACGGAGCAAATCAAATTCAAGTTTTAGAAGGATTGGAAGCAGTTAGAAAAAGACCTGGTATGTACATAGGAAGTGTATCAGAAAGAGGACTACATCACTTAGTTTATGAAATAGTAGACAACAGTGTTGATGAAGCATTAGCAGGATATTGTAATGAAATCAATGTAGAAATTTTACCTGAAAATATAATTAAAGTATCAGATAATGGAAGAGGTATTCCATTAGGAATGCATCCAAAAATGAAAATACCTGCAGTAGAAGTTGTATATACAATTTTACATGCTGGTGGTAAATTTGGTGGAGAAGGATATAAAGTATCTGGAGGATTACATGGTGTTGGTGCATCAGTAGTTAACGCTTTATCAAAAGAAGTTACAGTACAAGTTTGTAATGGAGATGGATTATATGAAATATCTTTTGAAAGAGGTAAAAAAGTAGTAGATCTTCATAAAATTGCAGAACAAACACAAAGAGGAACTACTGTATATTTTAAAGCAGATGATGAAATATTTGAAACAACTAATTATAATGCTAATACATTAGCAGATAGATTTAGAGAAATGGCCTTCTTAAATAAAGGGTTAAAAATAACTTTACATGATAAAAGAGAAGAAAATACAGAAAAAATAGAATTTCATTATGAAGGTGGTATAAAATCTTTTATAGAATATTTAAATAGAAGTAAAGAACCAGTTCACAAAGAGGTAGTTTATGTAGAAGCTAAAGGTGAAAATGATATTGAAGCAGAAATTGCATTTCAATATACTACAGCTTATTCAGAAAATTTACATTCATTTGTTAACAATATTAACACTATTGAAGGTGGAACTCATTTAGAAGGATTTAAAAGAGGATTAACAAAAGTATTTAATGATTATGCTAAAAAATTTAACATATTAAAAGAAAAAGATAAAAATTTACAAGGTGAAGATATAAGAGAAGGAATCACAGCTATTGTAAGTGTTAGAGTAAAAGAACCACAATTTGAAGGACAAACAAAAACTAAATTAGGAAATAGTGAAGTTACTTCAGTAGTAAGTGGACTAGTAACAAGTAAAATTGCAGATTTCTTAGAAGAAAATCCTCAAATTGCAAAAGCTATATTAGAAAAATGTATTAGTGCATCTAGAGCAAGAGAAGCAGCTAGAAAAGCTAGAGAACTTGTTAGAAGAAAAAATGTATTAGAATCAACTACTTTACCAGGTAAACTTGCAGATTGTAGTGAAAAAGATAAAACAAAATGTGAATTATACCTAGTAGAAGGAGACTCTGCAGGAGGTAGTGCTAAACAAGGTAGAGATAGAAGATATCAAGCTATTTTACCTATGTGGGGAAAAATGCTTAATGTAGAGAAAACAAGAGTAGATAAAATTTATGGTAATGATAAATTAAGTCCAGTTATTACAGCGATAGGTGGAGGAATTGGAAAAGATTTTGATATTTCTAAAATAAGATATCATAAAATAATTATAATGGCCGATGCCGATGTTGATGGATCTCACATTAGAACTTTATTATTAACATTCTTCTTTAGATATATGAGACCACTTGTTGAAAATGGTCATATTTATATAGCTCAACCACCATTATACAAATTATATAAAAAAGGAATGCATGATGTATATTGTTATAATGATGAGGATTTAGAAAGAAGATCAGCAGAATTAAAAGAAAAAGGAATTGAGAATTTTTCAATTCAAAGATATAAAGGTCTTGGTGAAATGAATAGTGAACAATTATGGGATACAACTATGTCTCCAGAAAATAGAATTCTTTTAAGAGTTACTTTAGAAGATGCAGCACTTGCTGATCAAACATTTAGCATATTAATGGGCGAAAATGTTGAACCAAGAAGAGAATTTATTGAACAAAATGCAAGATATGTAACAAATTTAGATATTTAATTATGTAAATTTTACAAAAATTGTTGACAAAGTAATTTTTATATTGTATAATAAAACCTGTAAGTAGGAGGAATCTTCTCACCTTGCAGGTTTTGTCTATGCATGGGTTATACAATTAAATACTTTTTCATATAATGAAAGTATAGTAAATTTGTATTTGAGAAGATTGCTACGTGCAATCTTTTTTTATTTATAGTAACGTGGAGGTGTTTAATATAAAACCAAATTTTTTAGTTAATGAACAAATAAGAGTTCCAGAAATACAACTTATTGATAATGAAGGTCAAAAAGTTGGAGTAATGTCTGTAAGAGAAGCTCAAGGTATTGCAAATGAAAGAGGCTTAGACTTAGTAATGGTAGCCCCTACAGCGAAACCACCAGTATGTAAAATTTTAGACTATGGAAAATTTAAATTTGAAATGGTTAAAAAAGAAAAAGAATCAAAGAAAAAACAAAAAACAGTTGAAACTAAAGAAATTCGTTTATCACCAAACATTGATAAACATGATTTAGAAGTTAAAGCTAAAAATGCTAATAAATTTATAGCTGCAGGTAACAAGGTTAAAGTTTCTATGAGATTTAGAGGTAGAGAATTAAGCTTTGTTAAACAAGGTAAAGAAATATTAGTAAGTTTTGCAGATATGCTGGATAATTGTTCGGTAGATAAAGAACCTAAATTAGAAGGTAAATCAATGATAATGGTTTTATCACCAAAACAAAAATAAAATTTTGAAGGGAGTAATTATTATGCCAAAATTAAAAACACACAGTAGTTCAAAGAAAAGATTTTCTTTTACAAAGAAAGGTAAAGTTAAAAAAATGAGCGCTAACAGAGCACATTGCTTAACTCACAAATCATCAAAAAGAAAATTATCTTTAAAAGGAGCATCTTATGCGGATAAATCTAACGTATCAAACGTTAAAGATTTATTACCATATGGTTAATCAAAATTAATTTAAACAGAAATTATTTAAGAGTATTAATAGGAGGAAATTAAAATGGCAAGAGTTAAAGGAGCTGTAACAACAAGAGCTAGACACAAAAAAGTGTTAAAAAGAGCAAAAGGTTATTATGGAGCAAAAAGTATAAGATTTAGAATGGCTAACCAAGCTGTTATGAAATCATTAAATTATGCATATGTAGGAAGAAGATTAAGAAAAAGAGATTTTAGAAAATTATGGATTGCAAGAATCAATGCAGCAGCAAGAGCAAATGGAATGTCTTACAGCAAATTCATAAGTGGTCTAAAAAAAGCTAACATCAACATCAACAGAAAAATGTTAGCAGAAATGGCTGTTTCAGATATGACTGCATTTGCAGCATTAGTAGAACAAGCTAAAAACGCGTAATGGGGGTATAGCTAATGATATTTGCAGGAGATTTTAGAAATGGAGTAACATTTGAATTAGATTCACAAGTATATAGAGTTGTTGAATTCCAACATGTTAAACCAGGAAAAGGTGCAGCATTTGTTAGAACTAAATTAAAAAATGTTATAACAGGGGCAAATGTTGAAAGAACATTTAATCCATCAGAAAAAGTTGAAGAAGCACAAATAAGTATCACAGAAATGCAATATTTATATAATGATGGTGAAAACTATACTTTCATGGATAATAATACATATGAACAAGTTGAATTATCTAAAAATGAAATCGAAGAAACTTTACCTTATTTAAAAGATAACATGAACGTAAAAGTATTATCTTACAAAGGTAAAATATTTGGTGTTGAACCACCAACATTCGTTGAATTAGAAGTAATTTATACAGAACCAGGTATTAAAGGAAGTACTTCAACAGGTACTACTAAACCAGCTAAAGTTGAAACTGGTGTAAGCTTTAATGTTCCAATATTCGTAGAAATTGGAGATATTATAAGAATTGATACTAGAACTGGCGAATACATGGAAAGAGTATAATCTTATAAAACTGCTATTGCATATTGCGTAGCAGTTTTTTTGTTTTAAGGAGAAATTATGAGATTTGTAAATAAAGCGAAAAATGAAATTATAGATAGATTAAAAGACAAAAAAGTAAAATATTTTGTAGAAACTATGGGATGTAAATTAAATGAAAATGATAGTTTAAAATATCAAGGTATAATGGAAACTATGAATATATATGAAGCAGACAATATAGATGATGCAAAAATAATTTTATTTAATACATGTTGTATAAGAGAAAATGCAGAAGAAAAATTATTTGGAAGATTAGGGGCATTAAAAAATAGAAAACAACAAGAAAAAGATCTAATAATAATAGTTTTAGGTTGTATGACTCAACAAAAACATATAATTGAAAAAATAAATAAATCATATCCTTTTGTAGATATAGTTTTAGGAACAAATAGTATGGCTACTTTTCCAGATAAATTATTAAAAGTAATAGATTCTAAGAAAAAGATAAGAGAATATATAGAAGATACTACAGAGGTTTTAGAAGAAGTTCCAATAAAATACGAAGAAGGAAATAAAGCAAGTGTAAGTATTATATACGGATGCAATAACTTTTGTTCATATTGTATTGTTCCATATGTTAGAGGAAGAGAAAAAAGTAGACAATTAGAAGATATAATAAAAGATATTAAAAAATGTGTTGAAAAAGGATATAAAGAAATAACTTTATTAGGACAAAACGTAAATTCATATGGAAATGATTTAGAAGATAAAAATATTACTTTTGCAAATTTGTTAAGAGAAGTAAATAAAGTAGATGGAGTAGAAATAATAAGATTCATGTCACCTCATCCTAAAGATTTTAAAGATGATGTTATAGCAGCTATTAGAGATTGTGATAAAGTTACTAAACAAATACATTTACCATTACAAGCAGGTAGTACAAAAGTATTAAAAGCAATGAATAGAAGATATACAAAAGAACAATATTTAGAATTAGTAGAAAAAATAAAAAAAGAAATTCCTGATGTTTCTTTTACAACAGATATAATAACTGGTTTTCCTGGTGAAACAGAAGAAGATTTTGAAGATACATTAGATGTTGTAAGAAAAGTAGTATATGATCAAATATTTATGTTTGTATATTCAGTTAGAAAAGGAACTGCTGCTGAAAAAATGGAAAATCAAATAGATGAACATGTAAAAGTAGAAAGACTTGAAAGATTAAAGAAATTAAACATAGAACAAATTGAAGAAATAAATAAATCTATGATAGGAAAAACATACAAAATTTTAGTAGAAGGAAAGTCTAAAAATAATGACGAATTATTTACAGGTAGAACAGATAATAATAAAGTTGTAGTTTTCCAAGCATCAGAAGAAGATGTAGGTAAAATATTAAATATTAAAGTAGTTTCAGAACATCTTTGGTATTTAAAAGGAGAAAAGGTATAAGTAATACCTTTTCTTTTTTTGCATAAAATATACAAGGTGATAATATGGAAAAGTATGTATCTGCAAGAAGATTAAGAAGAAATTATGTAGAAAAACAAGAAGAAGAAACACAGGAAAAGTCTAGTAATAGCTTTATGTTTAGGACTATTTTAAGTTCAATGCTTATTATAACTTTATATATAGTACATGAATATTATCCAGAAATAGTTCATAATAATAAAATTTTAAGTAAAATAAATGAAGAATACAAAAAGAGTTATTCCACAGAAGATATTAAAAAAAAATTAAAAGAAATTTTTATATATAATGAACCTGAATTAAAAAAAGAAGAGAAAACTGTAGCTGTATCACAACCAATAGTTTTGCCTATTATTAAAACACCACAAAGCGAAGCAAGTTCAATTAATGAAACATATTTGTTAAAAGAGAAAATAGATAAAAACTTAAAATTTATATTGCCTACAAATGGTAAAATAACTTCTAGGTATGGGTTTAGAAAAAGTGAAAATTCAATAGTAACACCATATCATACAGGTATAGATATAGCAAATAATAAAGGAACCCAAATAAAATCATCAATAGATGGAGTGGTAAGTGCAAATTACAATGATAAATATTATGGTAATACTATTGAAATTGATAATGGTAATGTTAAAATAAGATATGCTCATTTAGATGAATCAAAAGTTACTAAAAATATGAATGTGAAACAGGGACAAATTATTGGTACAATGGGGAGTACAGGAAATTCAACAGGACCACATTTACATTATGAAATTATAGTGAATAATGTTCAAATAAATCCAGAGGAGATACTTAATGAGTTTACCCAAAGTGAAATTTGATTATGATTTAATTTTTTTCCTAATATTTAGTTTAATATATAGAAAAAAAGAGTTTACTTTATATTATTTAACGTATTTTTTTATATTTATGCATGAAATGTGTCATATATTAGTTGCTTATATATTTAAAACTAACACTAATAAAATTAATTTTACATTATGTGGGTGTAATATAGAACTTGATAATAGTATATTTAATTATAATTTAAAAAAAGATTTATTAATAAAGCTAGCTGGACCTATGTTTAAT
>RCNI01000379.1_pt1 | contig 29285 bp, 23 predicted proteins | sample 2041151 | NCBI WGS metagenome assembly RCNI01 (sample SAMN09708214, study PRJNA481090) | feces metagenome | isolation source: feces | place: Antarctica: Albino Rookery
TATGGGTATAGTGGCTATATATTTATTATTAAATAGTAGAAAATAAAAAAATAATATTAATGAGAGAACAGGGAAAAGATTGCATAAAATATATTTATTTGCTTAGTAAATAAAATGAGTCCTTGACTGAATGGTTAGTATATACTATATAATAACCAGAAAATATGGGGGAGGTGAAATTGATTGAAGTATAAGGAGCTAAAAAAATTTTTATTATATGTGAAAAACCAGGAAAAATCTAAAATTTTGGTCGAAAAAATTTTCTTAGAAACTTTATTGGAAGAATTTTTGTCTTTTCACAGAAAAAATGCAACTATGATAAGAAAAAATATGTGCCAAAAGAATTCTACTATCAAGTAAAAAAATAGCAAGGCTTACTTTCACAGAAAACCGTAAAGTCGGTGTTACCTGCATAGTTTAAAATTAGATAGAATTAAGCTGTGAACTTAATTTTATGGCAGTTAAGGATGAGAACTGTCGTAAAATTAGGTTTTTTTATTTTCTAGGTAAAAAGATTTTATTGAAGGGCGGCATAGTGGTATTTAGGAGGTAAGGTTATGAAATCGCTAAGGAAAAAAATGTTAACTAAAATCATCCTGGCAACGGTCATGGCTGGCTGTGTAGGTTATTCTGGACTGGCTCAGGCAGAAATTATCGATATGACTGCTGCAGAAAATCTCGCTGGTGTGACGATTACCAATCCTACGGAGGAGGTAAATAATACCTACATCTACAAATGGGACGAGGCCCAACAGAGCCTGACGGGTGGTAATATTCTGGTTACCTCCAACCAGAATATTAAATATATTAATGCCAAAATCGTAGTTGACAAAAATAATTTACCCGATATGAGTACGGCAACAGTAAGTAAGGTTGTTGAGCAGCTGGTGTCCAAGGTGCAGAGTCAGCTGGAAAGTAGAAGTTATTACATTTCTGCAGAGGTATGTATTTGTGACGGAACTTCAGAAAAGGCTGAGGTTTTACGCTCCTATAAGGTATTACTTAAGGATGTGGACGAGGGTAATACCGATATTGGTAAGGTGGGCGACTTTAATGGTGCCAGCTATAAAACACCGCTAACTAATACCGGTAAGAAAACAAGTGAGTACGATTTTGTGAAAAATAAGCTCCATCTAGGCAACGGCAATTATATTATTGCTCCTGATTTCAGCCAGCCTACCAAGGATCATATTTACAAGGCTGTTTTTAATTCCGCTAGGGATATGACTGTTACTAGCCGGGAGGATGGCTACACGGCTTTTAATACCATTACTATCATCGCCGATGCAACGGCTGACCCGCAATCCAAGGTTTATGGTATTTACAATGGCAGAAGAAATAAAACAGAGCTTTTCTTTACCAACACTCCTACGATTACGGTTAAGGGTAATGAAGCAGTGGGCGCTTATGCCGGCGGTAAGGCAGACAGCCGGGTTACTCTGGGCGCTACCTCCGGTGACGAGTTTAATTTGATAGTGGAGGGTACGGAGCAGTCTTATGGCCTGGAAGCAGGGCAGGATGGTACTGTCGCCCTGGTAGTTGATAGCGGTCCTGCCAGAAAGCTGAATATTGATGTCGGAAACGGTATTGGTCTATATGCTCATGATGGCGGTCAGGTAATTTCTGCGACGAACATAAATGGTAAAACTATTACTGAGGGTAATGATAGTACAGTAATTACTACTACGGGGGGAGTACTTGCGTTCGCAGAAAAGGGTGGACAGATTAAAGGCTTTCATCTTTCTGTTCTAGATGGTATCTTACAAACTGATGATGCTCCGGAAAGCTTGATTGATATTACTCTGCTAAATAAAAACAAGGTTACGACTAGTGGTGATGTACAGGGTAATATTAAATTATTTCTTGTAGGTGGTAATAATAGTAACAGCCCATTTACCTGGAGTGGTAATTTTAACAGCACCAATACCATGATTATAGGAAAAAATGCGATTTGGTCTGGAAGCTCCCAACTGGATGCGGTTAACGAAGTAAATGTGCAGGCTAATGGTATTTGGAATCTTAAAGAACAGCAAAACTTGCCTTTAGTAAAGCATCTGGTAGGTAGTGAAAGTATTGCACAGCGTGGCTACATTAATATGGGTACTAAAGATATTATTATTGATGAATATACTGGTAATGTGACATTTGTTTATCAGCATAATATCGATGAGGTAGAAAATATTGAAGGTGGAAAAATTGCCATTAGTAAAGTTATGCCTTTAACTATTACTACTTCAGGATTGGGTGATGATAAAAATTCTACTAGTACTAGTATTAAGAAGTCTACCATCATTTTAACTACAGATTCTTCTGGAATTAATTTGGATAATGTGGCTGAAGTAAATAAGGTACTAGACGGCCTGGCTAATAAGCTTACTTATACAAATTATGCATGTGGAGAAAGAAACCTTACTGGTAGTGTGGAAATTTCTGAAGGATTGACTTCTGCCTCTGTTACGAAGAAAACCAGCAGGTTGACCTTTGATGAACAGACAGGTCAAGCTGGTCGCGAAGAAAAGGTTCTGACTCCCTACACGGATAAGATTATGGGCGATATTAATATAGATAAGGCTTATAAGGATGTTATCAGGCAAGATGAGGCAGGTAATTTAGTTTATAGCTTCGATAAGGATGTTTATATTTTAGATAAAACTACTAAGGATCCACGTTTTTTTGCTCAAGGAGGTCTTTTTTTTGGCAGTATTAATAATTACGGAGATAAGAAATACAACAATAACGGACGAAACTCTTTAAACGGACCTTCCTATACTTTAGATATGCAGGGGCATGATTTAAATATTGAAACCATTGTATCTCCTTTAACGGGTAGTACGGGTAGTCAACCGATGTGGACTACGGGTGCCATTTTTGGTGTACGTGAAGGGAATATTACTATAGATAATCCTGGTAAGATTGATATTAATTATAATGCTAATTTTTACTATGGTGGAGCTATTTCTGTAGGTTCAGCCATTGCTACTCCCAAGGGCGTCCATGTCATTATTAATAATGATAATGATCCTGCCCATGCAGTCAGAGTTCGTGGGGGAATTACTACTCCAGGTTACGAATTGGATTATGCAGCTATTAAGGCTTCCTCACAGGATGGTTCACGTAATACTATCGAAATAAGTGGTCTAGTGGATTTGGAAACCAAGCATTCTGCCGTGCTTTATGCCAATAAGGGTGAAAGTTATATTTCTATCGGTGGTGGCCGACTTGTAACTCCTGATTATGACGCCATCATGACCTCCGGTACTGGTGCCCGTGTGGATGTCAATATTCTGAAGGATGAAGCTGGTAAGGTACTGGGCGCAGGTACTAATACCGTAGTTATAGAGGGTGGTGTTGCTACTGCTACTGATTTCTGGGGTAATGACGGTACCATCAATTTGGGCTTGACTACGGCCGATTCCAGTTTAACAGGTGGAATTCATGGTGCTGGTAATCACCGTAGCCTGTGGTTGCAGAACGGTGCCACTTGGAATAACCAGGCCTATAACAAGCACTGGTGGAGCGATGGTTCTGTGAAGCTAGTGGATAAGGCTTCTACCGTCAATAATTTATATGGCGGAGAGAGTATGGCTCAGGCTGGTATTATTAATCATAGCAGTAATGAGCAGCTGACCATAGACCAACTGACCGGTGCTGTAGAATTACATATGTTAGGTTCTGGAGATGGTATCATTGAAAACTATCAGGGTGAGGCCAATGTGTTCTATAAACACGATGCAGAAAATCCTGTCCAAATTGAGGGAGGTCAACTTACTATTAATAGGGCAGCTCCTGCTTCTAATGTTAATTTAATTACCGATAATGTCGGTATAGATGTAGATAACAGTTTCCAGGTTCATGACGTACTGACTTCTCTGGCTAAACAGCTTACTTACCAGAGCTATGTAGAGGGTGAAAGAAATTTGGATGGTTATGTTCAGATTGCTGAAGGCTTGACCTCTAGCTCTATGGCTAAACGTACCGGGGCCATTACTTTCAACGAAGAGGATGGTGTTGGCAGTTTGACAGAAAATAGTGTACAGCCTGTATTCAGTTATCCAAATGAACAGACAATTGCTGAATTTAATACTGCTATTTTGGGTAGTGCGGAAGAGGATATGGATTATGTAAAGGGTGGTGTACGTAATCTTGATGATAATATTTATACCTTTACCCAAGATAGGACTGTTATTAATGCTGATAATAATTTAATTGCTGGAGGACCATGGCTGGCTAAAATAGCTTCGGTCGTTTCCGGTGGTAATGCCGAAAGATCCGTTGTCCTAGATTTACAGGGAAACAGTCTGGAGATTAACGGGGTTAACAAGGATAGTCATAGTACAGGTATTACGGCCATTGGTGAGGATGCCGTGGTTGAAGTAAAAAATATTGGTGAGCTTAGTGTCAATGTAGATGGTGGCGGCCAGACGGCAGCACTTTTTGTCAATGGTGGCGGTCGAATTAAAATTGAAAATGATGGGGGCGGTTATCTGATAGTAAGAGGTAATGCGGCTCAATCTATTAACGGTGCTTTAATTAAGTCCATGAATGGTAAGGCCGGCGTCCGCAGCTGGCTTACTATCGATGGACTGATCGACCTGTCCGCTAACATAGTGGACAACGAGGGCATTGGTGAAGGCCTGAGTGCTGTGGCCTCCACTATTGAAGTAGGTGGCGGCAAGATCATTATGAATGATGACGGCTCCGGCGAAACTAATTTTGGCGGTGGTAATTCCTTTGCCATCCGTGCCTACGGTGAATTTGTCACTCAGAACTATGGCATTGTCAACGTCAATGTAATCAAGGAAGCAGACACCGCTGAAGCCAAGGCCATTGGTGCAGGTGATAAGGTTACCCAGATTGTCGGCGACTTCAGTACCCGTGGAGGTATGGGTACCAACGGTATCATTAATGTAGGCCTGAACACGGAGGACTCCTACTGGTATGGTGATTACAGTGCCGGTAGCGGCTTTGGCGTAACTCCCGGCGACTATGGCTGTCTGAATCTTTTCATGGGTAATGGAGCCCGTTGGGAGGGGTATACCCGGTATGCAACTAATCTGCAGATGGATAACGGTGCCGTATGGCGTGGTTATTCCCATGATAATGACAACCTGGATATGAGCCTTAAGAATGATGCCCAGTGGATTGCCACCACTGCTGGTGTGGGCGATACCAACATTAGTAAGGTAAGAAACTTCAACGGCGCTGGTGAGGGAGAACGTGTAGGCTCTATCTTTATGTCTGATGCTAATGCGGTAGATGTAGTAGTGGACAATTATACCGGCAAGACCATGCTGCTCTACCAGCATGATGCAGAAAATCCGGCAACCATCATTGGTGGCAGCTTTACTATTAACAAGGCTGCTGAGGGCTCGGAAATTAGTCTGGTAACCGATAATGTTGGTATAGATACGGATAACCGCTTCCATGTGAATGATGTTCTAAACTCCTTGGCTAAACAGCTTACCTATCAGAGCTATGTAGAGGGCGAAAGAAATTTGGACGGCTATGTTCAGATTGCTGAAGGCTTGACCTCCAGCTCCGTGGCCAAACGTACCGGTTCCATCGCCTTTAGTGAGGAGGATGGCAGTGGTAGCTTGAAGGAAGGTAGTATTCAGCCTGATTTTATCTATCCTACTGAACAGACCATTAGTGAATTTAATGTTCCTATCCTAGGTAGCACACAGGAGGATATGCAATATGTAGAGGCTGGTGTTCGGAATCTGGAGGAGAATATTTATACCTTTACCCAAGACAAGACAGTTATCAATGTTGATAGTAATTTAATTGCCGGCGGTCCTTGGTTGGGACAGATTGCTTCGGCTGTTTCCGGTGCTAGTGCTGAAAAATCCCTTGTCCTGGATTTACAGGGAAATAGTCTGGAGATTAATGGAGTCAACAAAAATAGTCATAGTACTGGTATTACTGCTATTGGGAAAGATGCTATAGTAGAAGTAAAAAATATTGGCGAACTGAGCGTTAATGTAGAGGGTGGTGGCCAGACCGCGGGCCTTTTTGTTAACGGCGGTGGCAGGATTAAGATTGCCAATGCTGACGGGGGGACCCTAATAGTAAGGGGCAATGCAGCCCGTTCTATTAATGGGGCTCTGATCAAGGCTATGAATGGGCAAAATGGCGTTCGTAGTTGGATTGCTATTGATGGAATGGTTGATTTATCGGCTAATATTGTAAACGATAAGGGAATAGGCGAAGGACTCAGTGCCGTAGCTTCCACCATTGAAGTAGGTGGCGGCAAGATTATTATGAATGATGACGGATCCGGCGAGACTAATTTCGGCGGTGGTAATTCCTTTGCCATCCGTGCCTACGGTGAATTTGCCAGTCAGAACTATGGCATTGTCAATGTCAATGTAATCAAGGAGGCAGACACTGCTGACGCCAAGGCCATTGGTGCGGGTGATAGGGTTACCCAGATTGTAGGCGATTTCAGTACTCAGGGCGGTATGGGTACCAACGGTATTATTAATGTAGGCCTGAACACGGAGGATTCCTACTGGTATGGTGATTACAGTGCCGGTAGTGGCTTTGGCGTAACTCCCGGCGACTATGGCTGTCTGAATCTTTTCATGGGCAATGGTGCTCATTGGGAGGGCTACACCCAGTATGCAACTAATCTGCAGATGGATAGTGGTGCCGTATGGCGTGGTTATTCCTATGATAATGACAACCTGGATATGAGCCTTAAGAATGATGCCCAGTGGGTTGCTACTACTGCCGGCGTAGGCGATACCAGCATCAGCAGGGTTAGAAACTTTAATGGTGCTGGTAAGGGCGAGCGCCCAGGCTCCATCTTTATGTCCGATGCTGACGCAGTAGATGTAGTGGTGGACAATTACACTGGCAAGACCATGTTGCTCTACCAGCATGATGCGGAAAATCCGACAACTATCATTGGTGGCAGCTTTACCATCAATAAGGCTGGTGAGGGCTCGGAAATTGTCCTTAGTACGGATAATGTCGGCATCGATGTACATAATCCCGACGTAGTTAAGTCTACCTTGAACAGCTTGGCTGGCAAGCTCTATTATCAGGGAGCAGTCGAGGGTGAAAACAATCTACAGGGACAGGTTCAAATTGCCGAAGGTCTGCTTTCCTCTTCTGCTGCAGTCAAATTAGGTAGGATTGGGTACAGAGCAGGTGAGGCTGAAGGTGGTCAGGGTTTTTTGGAGGAGGGCTCTGTTATCACTCCGGAAATAAAACATGACGCGGATATTATTTATGGTGATAGTGAGACAGCCATGATGCGTGGTGCCAAGTCTGCAATGGCTTCTACAGTAATGCTATGGCGTAGTGAAGCTGATGATTTGATGAAACGCTTGGGTGATTTAAGGTTGCGTCCTTTAGACCAGGGGATTTGGGCTAAGTACTATGGTGGTAAATATTCTATGGACGACCAAAAGACCAGCTTTGATACTAAATACTCTGCTTATCAGGTGGGCTATGATCAAGCAATAGGTAATGGTTGGCTCATTGGTAGTGCCTTGTCCTACAACGATGGCGAAAGTAATTACAGCCTTGGCTCTGGCGATAACGAGGCTATCAGCCTAGCCGCCTATGGCATTCTGCTGCAGGAGGATGGTACCTACGTGGACATTATCGTTAAACGTAGCAAATTGGAAAATGATTATAGCATTAATAACGTATACGGTCATGCCTTGCAGGGCGATTATAAGACCTGGGCTACATCCTTCAGTGCTGAATATGGCAAGAGAATGGAACTGGACAATGGTCTTTATATTGACCCTAGCCTAGAAGTAACCTTGGGCAGGGTGGAAGGTAAATCTTACGATGCTAGTAGTGATTATCTGGACGCTTATGGTAAGCGTAAGTCCTTAAAAGTACAACAGGACGATTGCAATAGTTTAATTGGTCGTGTAGGTATTAAATTTGGACAACAATTAGATAATGCCAGCTATTATTGCAAGTTTACCGCAGCCCATGAATTTGACGGTGATTTCACTACTAGCTTTAAGGCGGATGGTGAGCCGGACGGACGTACTAAACTAGATTTAGGCGATACCTGGTACGAACTGCAGCTGGGCGGTTCTATAATGCTTAGCGATAACAGCTTACTCTATGCCAGCTACGAAAGAAGCTTTAGCGGAGACCTGGAAGAAAAATGGCGTGCTGATGCGGGCCTGCGTTGGAGCTTTTAAATAATATATTAGTTTGCTTAATAGAGTCTATGGTATACAGGGCCGTTATTGGCCTTGTATCCTACTTTTTTATTTAGGCAAATTTATAAGTAGAATAGGAAAATCTCAGAAAAGAGGGATACGGCATGTCTTTACAGCAAAAAAGTAAAATTGCCCTTGCCCTTGCCCTGGTATTGGGTTGTGGGACAACGGCCTTGAGTAATAACGTCCATGCGGAGGTTTTGGGTGATGAGGACCACTCCTTCCTCCTTGAGGGGATTACAGTTGAAGCCCAAAGGCCGGATTGGGAAACCAAGCTTTCTCCAGGTACTGTTACCGTAGTACGTCCCGATGATTACAAGGGCGAGCAGAAGAGCTTACCGGATTTACTGCGCAAGGTTCCTGGGGTGCATGTGCGTGAGGTCAATGGTAAGGGACAGTATACCACGGTTACAGTCCGTGGTTCTACGGCGGCCCAGGTAGGTGTTTTTATTGATGGTGTACTTAGTAATTTAGGCGGTGACGCGGCCGTAGATATTTCTACCATACCTATTAAAAATGTAGAAAGAGTTGAAGTTTACCGTGGTTATATTCCCAGCCGTTTCCCCGGCACCTTTATGGGCGGTGTTATTAATATCGTTACTAAAAAGCCGGAGAAAACCAATGTTTCTGCAGAGGTGGGACCCGCCTCCTACGGTGGTCTAGATGCATCCCTGCAGATTACTGCCCCAGCAGGCAGCGGCAGCCTGATGGTGGGAATTAATCATGAGGCAAGCGATGGTGATTTTAAATATAAAAATTTCATGTCCAAGGTTAAGGCTAACAGTCTGAAAAAGGAAATTAATATCATTCAAAATATTAATGATAATTTTCATAAATACGTTATCGATGACCTGATTAATGACCAGAAAATCAGCCTTACTCCGGAGGAGAAGGAGCATTTTTATAATGATGAAGAAAGCTGGCTGGATTTTGTTTATAGTGAAGATGAGTACGGCCTGGCCCAAGAGGTAAAAAAAGGTTATCCGGAAGAGGTAGCCGGTATGTCAGTAGTGGAATTCAAAAGCATTATGGAGAAGCAGGGCTATAAGGATGCCTATATTGCTACGGGTGTATTTGATGAGCATAACTGGCTGGAGGGTGCTGCCATGGACTGGGATAATCCTGTAATGGGATTTGACATTATTGATGCCGCAGCCAAGCAAGAAATTATTGACGAATACGTGGATGAAAATATAGATGGCTATGTGGAGGGAATAAGGCATAAAGCAGACCCAAGCAAAAACTCAGAATTCAAGGATAATGAGCAGCATATAAAGGATGATAAGAAAAAGCTGAAAGAGGCAGAAAATCCTGATCGCTGGCGTAAATATAATGATTATAAAAAGAGCAGCTCCATTGTAAAATGGCAGAATGATAAATGGGTGATTAAGGGCTCCTGGAATAAGATGGACCGCCATTTGCCGGACAACTTGTGGGGCAGTGATGACGCTTCAGTAGCTGATAATTTTTATAATGTAGATTTATATGATACCTATCGTTTTGATAGTAGGCATCAGGATATAGAGACCACGGATCTGCTGGTACAAAATCGTAACGAGGTAGGCAAATTGGAATGGGGCTGGATGGTGGATTATACCCATCAGGATAAGGATTATAAGGCCGAGCATCTGCTAGATATTTCTGAAGCAGAGTCTAATTGGACGCCTTTATCTGAGTGGAGCAAATATAAATCCAATAAATATAATGGTCAGATAGACGGATCCTATAGGCTGTCTGACAATAATATGTTGGATTTCCAGATGAATTATGCCTATGAAAAAATGGATATTGACGGGTCTAAAATGGACAAGGTCTTAGAGGGTATCTATGAAAAAATGTTGGTTGGACAAATGCGTAATCGTTATGAACAGGAGGTTTTTAATGTTCAGCTTCAGGATTCCATTACATTGGATAAGAATGAAAGCTGGATTTTAACTCCCAGCATCCGCTATAACCAGTCTAAGATTACCGGTATCAGTGATGGTAAGCGCTTTAAAGAGGGACAATTCAAATGGATTACTCCCCATGACAGTGAAACTAATGGTAAGGCTACCTGGCAGTTGGCAATGAAGAAGGAGTTTAATGAAAACTTTACCCTACGTATGACGGGTGGTACTTACTATCGCTTATTGAACATGTATGAAATTGCCGGCGATGGTGCCGGTATTCTGCCTGCGGTACGTAAAGAGGGCCTGGGCTCCATCTTTCCTAAGCCGGAATCGGGTAAGCAGTTTGATGTCAGTGCCATCTGGAACGGTAGGGCACTAGGAGCGGATAATAAGAGTACGATTACCTATTTCTGGCGTGACTCTGAAAATATGCTGCAGTTAGTTCGCGCCGGCTTGTACCATTGGAGTTATTTTAACGATAATAAAGGTACTGCCAAGGGTGTGGAGCTGGAAAGTGAATTTAACTGGAATAAATTTGGATTAGACTTACAGGCTACTTATACCCATGCTGATATGCAGCGGAAAAATAGTGCTGTTAATTATGATTATTCCGATGTCTGGGCTACCTACCAACCGAAATGGGAGGGACATATCCGTCTCAACTATAGTCCGACGCAGGATATGACCTTTTTTACTGAGGCTCATTTTGTGGACGAATATTTTACCTGTGATGCTAGGGATACTACCAGTGCACAAAAGGATTATCTGGCCGGAAAGCCTGTTTCTTCAATTTGGGTTGTGAATGGTGGTATGAAGCTGAAGTTTAAGGATAAATGGCAAGTAGCCTTGGGCTGCAATGATATCTTTAATGAAGGCCCCAAGCAGAAGATAACCTCAACATCACTTTTTAATGGTATTGCTTATGTAAATCCTGAATTTCCTATTCAGGGGAGAACCTATTACGCAACATTAAGATACGATTTCTAAAGGAGGGATAATATGTATAACATATTTGCTAAAACAAGGAAGGCGGCTGTCCTGGCGACAATCTTGAGCGGCTGTATTATAGGCAGTACAGCTTGTGCTGCGGATCTTTTGATGGGCATACCTTCGAATTATGCTACCAGCCAGTTTGGCACCCTGACCGGTTCTCGTGTAAAGAGTGAAATTTGGGGTGTTAACGAGGGCGTTATTAGCAGTCTTAATCGTGACCCATCCCTGAGAAATGTACATATTAATGGTAAAAGCATGGCTTTTTTACGCCAGTATAACTATTCCACCACTAATCTGATTCCTAATGTCTTAATGGACCCTAATGCCTGGCCGGTGGATTATGAATGGAATAAGCAGGAAACCAGTAAGGACCTTATTACCGGTGTCCTGTCCTCCGTGCCCAATCCCCATTACGCAGTTTCCCAGGGAAACACCATTTATGTTACGGGTTATGACCTGGGGCAGATAGGTATCGTCCTTGTCAAGGATGGTGCTATGATTGAGCAGTCCTCGCAGACGATTAATCTTATGGACACTATTAAGGAGTATACCGGTGTGGACTATAAGGCTGCGGATGCCGGGGCCTGGGCTCATGGTGAGGGCTTGGCTATTAGAGGGGATTATCTATACGTCTTGGTAACAGTTAATCCCCATGGCGGTTACGCTCCCTATGATGATTCCTATGTACTCCAGTACAAAATAACTGATGGTGGCCTGAGCTCCATGGCGAGTGACAGGAAGAACCTGGGCTATGTCCGCATGGGTAAGAATGGTATGTCCGGTCTGGATGATAATTTCTATAATGATTATATGTTTGCTGCTTTTTGTGGAGGACCGCAAAATTATGGTTATCCCAATGAAGAAACAAAAATTTCCTGGGGCAGGCTTGCTGATGGAGAATTGAGCCACACCAATGCTGGTGATGTTATCGTGCCGGAAGCTGTTAAAAATGATGGCGCAGAATTTAGGGATATGCAAATCTTGCCCAATGGTACGGCCTATATTTTTAAGTTTGTTTTAAGTGGTACTAGTGAATGTATCAACAAGCCGTTTATTTATAAAACTACTGTTTCCAACCTAATGTCCAAGCATCCTGAAGATTGGGAACTGATCCAGGACTATACGGGGAAAATTGAAAATGGTTGGTTTGGCGAGGTTTTGGCAGATTATTATACGAAACGTATTTACGCTGAGGTAGGTAACAATATTTTTGTCTATACTAATAACGGAGCTGACCCGGAATTGAAATGGGAGACCAAGGATTTTTCCACGAATAAGCAGCATTACCAATGGAATAGTATAGAGAAATTGAAAAATGACCTGGTCTGGGGACCTAAGGCTGTCTTGGGTGTAGCTCTGCCGGAGGGCTTGACGGCTCCTTCAGTAACCAGTGCCGTGGTTAAGAATCCCAATGCCCAGCTGCTTGACCCCAGCTATCGCAAGGCTATTACCGGTACAGAGCTTGACAGTCAGGACTACGGTGAGGTGAGCCAAGATTTAAGTAATTATAAATTCAATGAGGATAAAACTATTTCTTTAAATAAATTTAGTGAAGGTAATTTGAAGACGAATGTTATGGCAGCTATTGATGCCTCTCGGGGTAATGACGTACATGTGGATGCATCAGGACAGCAGCTTCAGCTCCAGGTAAAAAATAGTCTGTATACCCCTGTTGGTATATATGCCGGTCAGGGCAAGGCTGTAACCGTTGATGCTGATAAGTTGAATATCATTACGATGGGCTTAGCCCGCGAGGACGGTGGTAATTCCCTAACCAATGCTATATGGGCAGATGGTGGTGAAGAAGGGAGCAGTATTACCATTAACGCGCCTGTGAATATTACTATGCAGGGCGGTTTAGGAGGTAATGGTATTGCTACCCAGAAAACCGACCGCTGGGGGGAGAATAGCCATTCCGCCACCGCGGCTACAAAAATTACTATAAATGGTGATGTGGCTATTAAGGGCGCAGATAGTAGTCAATGGGGTATTGACCTGAATGACGAAATGGTACTATCCCGTTTTAACAATACCGGTCTGCTGACTACCATTGATAAAAGTGAAATTAACGTAAATGGTAATGTGGACCTGGATATTTATGGTAACGGCATTGCTTCTCTAGCAGAGGATAGCCGGATAAATGTGCGGGGAGGCTCCATTATGGTGCCCTTGGGTATGGGTTATGCTTATTACACATTAGCAGCCTATATGGGAACTATTAATATGAATACAGGCAGTGACGGCACTACTCCTGGTACGGAAGCAGTACATTTGGATGGTGACGTATTTGTGCTCAAGGACAGTGGCCATCTAAATTTAGCCCTGACCACGAAGGATTCCTATCTGAATGGTATCGTGGATAATGGTAATGAGGCTAATCTGTATCTGCAAAATGATGCCCAGTGGATTAATGCTGCTACTACTACTCATTATTATCAGGATGATGAAGACGTTGGCAACGGCGAGCAAAGCCATATTAATAATTTTTATGGTGGTAAAGACAGAGAACATGCAGGTAGTATCTACCAGACTGTAGATAGTAAGGCACTGACCATGGATAATTATAGTGGCAATACCAATGTTTTTTATACCCATGATCAGGAGCGACCATCAGAAATTTTAGGTGGCGCAATTGTGGTTAAGCATGCGGATGCCGGTAGCGGTATGATACTGAAAACTGATAATACAGGTATTGATACTGAGGACCAGGATCTGGTCAATGAAGTGCTGGAAGGCTTAGCTAAGAAGCTCTATTATACGGCCAGCATGGATGGTGAAAATAATCTTCAAGGTAAGGTAGAAATCGTAGAGGGGCTTACCTCCCAGTCCATCGCCAAGAGTGTGGGCACTATTGATTACAATAGTAATGGACAGGGCTATTTAAATGGAATAGAGGAGCCGGAGCCTAGACCGGATATTGTGGAGCCGGAAACCGTAGACATGCGTGGTCAGGAGGACAAGCACTATCTGGCTAAGGATGTTCTGGCCCAAAATTATATTTTTGCATATGACAAGGAGAAGGACAATATTACCAGCGGTAAGCTGTATATTGGTGAGCTGGAGGAAAACTCTGCTCGGATGAATATTGTTATTGATGCCCATGAGGTGGATATGACCGATAATGCCGCAGTGATCAAGGCAATGGACAAGGCACTTCAGCAGATTGTGAACGAAGGCCAGAATTCTGTTGCTGTCAAGGTCTTCTTTACTGATGGCCTAGTGCCGGGAGCGGAGATCGTCAGAGAGTATTCCGGCAGCTATAGCAGCGTTAACGGCCATGTGGGAGAGACGGAGGCCATTAATCCTAATAGCATTAACCAGGGAATTTATACTACTACGATTACGGGCAATCAGAAAAAGGATAAGGAGTATGCTTATAATTTTCCAACGGATGCCGATGTGGAGTACCAGTTAGCAGATAACTTTGAGCTGCGTAAGCTTTATAACCAAGCGGAGGCAGATGGTATTCAGGCTGCTGTTAAGCCGGATGGTACTGTACAGAAGCTGACGCTCAGCCATAGCCCGATGGACGATGCAGCAGGCACCATATGTCTAGGAGTGGATGTCAGCGGCCTGCAGGGGGCAGCAGCTTACGGTATTTATAATACTCATGCAGGTAAGCTGGAGCTGCAAGATAATGGTGAGCACAGTAACTTAGTCCTGAAAATAAAAGGAGCAGCTGACGGCGCAGGTATTTATTCTGTTAACGAAGAAGGTCTGCATGAAATGACTTTGGGCCATGAGTTGGACGGGCAGACTAATAATACAAGGGTAATGGCTATTGATGCCAGTGACAGCCGGAACACTGTTGAAGGTATCAGCGCCGGTAAAAATAGTGTAATTAATGTTAATTACGGCAAGCTGCAGATTAACGCTCCTGGAAGTGGCTTACATGCCGTGGATGGAGGTAAGATTAATGCTCTAACTTATAGCTACGAGGGACAGGGGCCGGCAGCGTATGCTGAGCGGAACGGTGTAATTAATATCAATAACTGGTCTGATGAGGAATGGCAGGGTGCAGAATATCAGGACTTACAGGGCGACCTGGTAACTGATGCTACCGGCGTTATTAATTATAATTTGCGTGCTGCTGCCAATCCGCAGGGTGAATATCAGGAAGCTGCCCATACTACCTGGACGGGTGATGCCAGGGGTAATGTAAACCTTATTATGGATGGTGGTAGTACCTGGTTGGGCAATAGTCTTAATAATCAGGTCCAGCTGCAGCTGAGCAATGGTAGTGTCTGGTCCACTAATGGTGTGGAGGATAATTATTTAGGCTATTTACAGGGAGCCGTTGCTGGTAAAAGGGTAGGTGCCATCAGACAGCAGAGTGAGGGCGACCTGCATATAGCTGACTATAGCGGTTCCACCGCAATTCTTTATGAACACACCAAGGAGGAGCCCCAGACTATTTTAGGTGGCAATACTATTATTGATAAGGCAGCAGCAGCTTCTGAAATTACCTTAATCACCGATAACCAGGGCTTAGTTTTGGGAAAGGGTAGTAGTGAAGCTCAGCAGCAGGAGGTTAATGAAACCTTGAATGCGTTAGCCAATAAGCTCTACTATACCGCCTATACTACAGGAGAACAAAACCTGAAGGGTCAGGTAATGATTGCTGAAGGCTTAACCTCTAGCTCTGCAAGCTTGCGAATGGAGGATATCAACTTTGATAAAGAAACAGGCCGGGGCAGCTATGCTTATACTCCTGAAGAAAAGCCTCTGCCACCTACTCCTCCAGTAGAGCTAACCGGTCCGATTACAGGTGATGGCAGGACCCATGACGCTATTTATACTGAAAGCGGTATTTGGGACGAAGCTACCAATACTTATACCTTTACACAGGATACAGCCATCAATACTATTCAGGCAGGTGTGGATATTGATGGAAAGGACGTTGTTATTGATGCAGGCGAGCATCGGCTGAGCATTAACACCGAGATACCTGCGGGTCAGGGGAAGGAAGCTGTTGCCCGCGGAATGCGCGTTCATGGTAATAGCCTAAAGGTAAAGAATGTTGTTGCGCTTCATGTGGTAGGTGATGGTCCTGCTGTTGGTATTGAAATTCCCGGTCTTACCTATAATGATGCCCATGAGCCGCTTCAAGGTGTTCCCACTCAGGTTACCTTTGCTAAGGACTTGAATCTCCAGGTGGAAGCACAGGGACAGCATGATGCTTCCGACGGGGTTGCGGATACAGGAGCTTGTGGTATTTATGTAGGCAATAAGGCTTCTGACCTAACAGTTAAGGGTGATACCGTAGTAAAGGTTACCTCCGACCAGGGCGGCGATGCTTACGGCGTCGTAGTTGCTGACCGTGAGGTGGGCAGGCCCATGGTCGATAGTGCGGTAATTAATTTACAAGGGGCGGACATTACTGCCCAGGCTGGCACTGCTGAACAGCGGACTTATGCGGCAGCAGCCCTGGGTGGCAGGATTAATATTAATACTGACGGTACGCAGGCTGGTTCTGAAAAGGTTGTTCTTCATGGTGACCTTTATGCGGCAGCTTGTGGAGAAAGCTCTGATGGGGACGGTAGTAGACATACTAACGGCGAACTGAATATTGCTTTAGCTACTACGGATTCACAGCTGAATGGTGTTATTGATAATAGAAGTGCAAAGCAGTCTGATAGGTTGGATTTAGGAACCGTTAATTTATGGCTACAGAAGGGAGCCACCTGGAGGCATGAGGCAGCCGGTTATATTGATACGGAAAATAATGTTAATACCAGCTATGTCACCCGTCTGGTAGGTGGTGCCCCGGGGCAGGAGGGTGTTATTTATCAGAATAGCGCTGAGCGCGATATTGTTATTGATAATTACAGTGGTAATACCAAGGTTTTCTACCAGCATACTACAGAAGCTCCTGCTAATATTATTGGTGGGGCATTAACCATTAATAAGGCCGAGGCTGATTCCGGTATTTTCTTGGTTACGGACAATAATGGTATTGATATGAAAAATGAGGCTCAGGTCAAGGATACTCTGGACGCTCTATCCGGCAAGCTCTATTACACTGCTTTTGTAAAGGGTGAAAATAATTTAGCCGGTAAAGTAGAAATTGCCGAGGGCTTGTTAACAAGCTCTGCTAGTCAGGCCTGGGGCGATATCGCGTACGATAATCAGACCGGTAGGGGTTCCTTGGATGAAGCTACCTTGGATTTTGCCGAGGGATTTGGCCCCGATAAGCCGATAGGACCCGGACCGGTGGACCCGGATAAGCCTGAAATTCCTGAAATTATATACGGTGACAGTGAAACAGCTATGATGCGTGGTGCAAAGTCTGCGATGGCATCCACTGTTATGCTGTGGCGTAGTGAAAGTGATAATCTTTTGAAACGGATGGGAGATCTGCGGCTTAATAGGGAAGAACATGGCGTTTGGGCGAAATACTACGGTGGTAAATATTCCATGGATGCACAAAAGGCAGATTTTGAATCTACCTATGATGCAGTGCAGGTGGGCTACGACCAGGCCTTGGACGAGAATTGGATTACAGGTATAGCCTTTTCCTATAATGATGGTGAAAGCAAGTATGCCCTTGGCGGCAAAGGCGATAACACTGTTACCAGCCTAGGAATTTATGGTACCCTGTTGCAGGAAGATGGCCAATATTTGGATTTAATCCTTAAACGCAGCAAGCTGGAAAATGAATATCGAGTTTATAACGATATGCATTACAAGCTGGATGGCGATTATGATACCTGGGGCACTTCCTTTAGTGCTGAATATGGTAAGCGTTTTACTAATGACAAAGGCTTCTTCCTTGATCCTTCCTTAGAGCTAACCTATGGTAGGGTGGAATCTAGCAGTTATAAAGCCAAGAGTGACTATGCAGGTGGTAAATTGATGTATGTGGATCAGGATGGCTTTGACAGTCTCATCGGCAGAGCTTCCCTTCGCTTTGGCTATGCTGATGATAGGGGCAGCTACTATGCTAAGCTGGGCCTGGCTCATGAATTCTCTGATGATTTTACAACTACCTATGCGGCTGAAGGTGAGCCTACCAGCAGTACCTCCATGGATTTGCGGGATACCTGGTACGAAATTCAAGTTGGTGCTACCGCGCTATTGCAAGAAAATATGTCTATTTATGGTAGCTTTGAAAGAAACTTTAGCGCTGACGTAACGGAAAAGTGGCGAGTTGATGCCGGCTTAAGATTTACCTTCTAAATCTACAAAATAAAAGTATAAATTATAAAGACCGTTGCCCTTTTGGGGTGGCGGTCTTTTTTGTGTGGGACATGTGAAATAATTGTTAATACTGGTTTTCTATGTAAGATAACATAATAAAGATAATTATCTTTGAAATAAGTAATGGCAAATTTTGAAATTCAAAAAGTTTGTTATGTTTATAATATTTCTTGAGACAAGATTTTTATTGACTGCTATAACTACAACTGTAATTGTTTTACATATGTTTGGAATGTAAAGGTTTCTAAAATGTGACTTGAAATTAGCCTTACAATGATTTGAAGTTAGAAATGTAATTTTCTATATCAAGTGAAAGATATTTTCTTGAGATAACTTGACATTTTTATTTGAATCTAGTATAATAACATTGTTGTTCGGGGCGTGGCTCAGTTTGGTAGAGCACCTGCCTTGGGAGCAGGGGGTCGCAGGTTCAAATCCTGCCGCTCCGACCAGATAAAGTTAAGTGTGCGGGTGTAGTTTAGTGGTAAAACCTCAGCCTTCCAAGCTGATGTTGTGGGTTCGATTCCCATCGCCCGCTCCATATTTCCGGTTCAGTAGCTCAGTTGGATAGAGCAACGGCCTTCTAAGCCGTGGGTCGGGGGTTCGAATCCCTCCTGGATCACCACTGAAAACGTAGACGCAGACTGAGGTTTGCGTCTTTTCTTTTTTATGGTCGGGCCTAAAATGGGTCCAGGGCTACTAATTAGTCTACAAATGTTTTCTGATATAGATGGAAAACGGGACATATATTTTATTTGCATTCAAGCTGTTGACAATAAATTGATTTTAAGTCTAAAATTGTAGTAGGTAATTGTATGAAAAATTTACTGATAGCGTGCAATGATTTGCTCAATAAATTAAGAGAAAAAAAGAATATGATAGGTATAAATTCAAAAAATGATCTTATAGCTTCTTTATTGGCTACCCTTGCGACTGGATATGCAGCGTTTCTGTCATTTTGCGAAAAAGGTTATTGCCCTGATACCTATTTACATATAATTTTTACTGTTATATTTTTAGCTTATACCGGTTATGTGGGATATAATATTTTTTTCGTGCGATGTGATTACAATGATTTATTCAATGAGATAAAGGATTTAGATAAAATGCAACATCGTTTTTCACTAATAATAATTAAAGATGAATATAATCAGTACTCCAATAAATTTCTGTTAAGGTATGATGACAGATGGAATTGCTGGCTGTTACCATACTATAAAACAGCGGATAAGGATAACGAGATAGTAACCATCAATCGCCTAAAGAATGATTTGCATCTATCCAGTGAGATAGAATTAATCAAAAGTCGAGTGGATATTACAACTAAGTTTTCCTATAGTGCTAACAGGAATAAAACCTACGAGCATACCTATTACGAAGCTAAACTGAGCTGTTCAGACACCATGAAGGAAAAAGAATTTATAATAGATTCTGCTAAGTACAAATGGTTTAGTATAGATGATATGAGAAAAGATGCTGATATCATAAAGAAAAATGCCGATACCTTAGCAGTATTAGAGGTTATGCCGTAGTAGTGTAGAATATATGCCAGTCCCTTTATTAGTGGGCTGGCATTTTGCTTTTTCCAAGGGCTTGTATTATGACTGATAATGTATAATAAGTTGCACAAAATTAAAAAGACATGTTTTGCAGATCTCTGTTAGAATTAAGTTGCTACACAAAATCTGAAAGGAGATTGCAAAACATGTCTAAAAAATTTTATAACTAAACGAGGAAGTAATCAAGGTGTGGGAAAAAGCAACGTTACTTCACATATGCCCCGTCTTAAAGGTATATCTTTTGAAATAACTATTATTGAGCGCTAACGCTATATCTACCTTAGCAGTCAATCCACTCTATCTTTTTCTCAACTTCCCAAAAGGTCTTGTCGTCAAAAATTTTTGCTGCTTCAAATTCTTCCACAGGATAGCTGTCATCATTGGAAAAAGCTCTCCAGTGGAAATTATTTTCAGCAGGATATAAAATGTAAACTTCTAACATTGGCTTTTGGTTCTCATAATATCCTTGTACGAAATATTTTTTACCATTATACAAGAAAAATCTCTCGTCACCATAATACAGGCCGTCAATAAATTCCCTGCTATCTCCATTTATCATTTAATGACCATCCCCTTAAAGTATTTTCTGTATTTTTTTATTTCTGCAGGAGTTAATAATCTTGGAGAGCGATCATTAAAATTATCTCGCTTGTATTCGTGGATATGCAAAACATTTTCAGACCTGTTTCCATTATTAAGACTTGGTTCTGGATGATAAGCTATCTCTTTGACAAGATAATGATCCTTGTCATAGATACGCATTTCATGAAATATGCCATCAGGCTTCAACTTAATATACGCCTTGCTGGAGTGTGATTCCTCCGGTAATCCATGTTTTCCGTTTACGCCTTGTAAAATTTTAACTCCCTCAATCGTTCCAGTTGTTTCATAAACATATGGAATTGCGTTGCCAACCGCAAAGGTACCTCTACCACCCATATCAGCGCACCACCTTTCTAGATTCATTGTAATCAACAGTGAGAATATTTCCTTCCATCTCTGAAAACGGAGTTCCGAATACAATGATTTGTGATGGCTGGAGTTTATCAAGCATAGCTGCGTATCCTCGCATAAAACCCAACCGGTTCTTTTTACAGCCAATCATACCGACCGCCACAGAAGCGCCTGTTTCAACACCGTCAAAACAAAACTCGAAGCTGCTGGCAGTGCTCCAACTGATGGTCGGAATTACCTTCAGCCCTTCACTCTGCCAAAAAGCACCTACCCAACGATTTTTCGCCACACTCTCAATTTGCCTCCAAAGGGGCATATCGGCATACAGGGAAAAATCAGGACTCAAAAGGAAGTCGTACTGCGCATAACGATTCAATGATCTCTTGGGGTTATTATAGATACCCTGAAAGCGATAGTCATCCACAAAGAAATGGACTCCCTTGTGTAAATTTTCTTTTCGGTCATGCGCTCTGGTGTCGGAGCAAGCAACCAACTGAATATTCATCTTTGTTACCGTTTCCTTATGAAGCATGGGAATTCCGTATTTTCCGGAAATTTCCGAAGACTTTCGCATAAAGAGCGGGTTTTCTCGCATATATTTACTTTGCATAAACATTACTCTTTCCGGGGGTTGATCAGAAAACGGTATAATACCCCCTTGGTCAAAAATTTCCGCTTTCCGTTGATTTATTCTCCGAAAAGAACTATAATATCTTTACAACAAAATCGAATAGCAATATTCGGAGAGATGCTGCTGTGACTGCGCCAACAGTTACAGCAGCGTTTTTTTGTTTTTGAATACCCTCAACCGCATCACCTCCAATAAGATTAAATGTGTGCTCACGCAATTTCACGGAATAACAGGAGCGTCATGTGTTCGTAGTCTTTCAGTGTTCCGCTGTAACACAGCCACTTCTGGTAATAGCCCAGAGCGTAAACAGCTGCTTTATTACTAACCGCAAATACATCGACAATTTCTTCCGGGGTTTTCAATTTGAACTTATGGACTAAAACTGGAGGCACTAGTGCATATTTGGCGAAAAACTTGACTTCCTTTTCTGCCAGTTCGCTGTCCTCACTGTGATCTAGGATGATATGCCCAATTTCATGGAGAAGGGTATTGTTGATACGCCCATAATCTCGATGATCATTATAAAAGATCAGCCACTTACCATCGCCTTTTTCCACGCAGAACCCGTCCTCGCTTTTTTTCAAGAGAAGTCGTTGAATATGCTTTTCCTTAGACGAGTATGGAATAACTTTGACGCCCATTTTTGTGGCTATTTCAAATCCATTGACGGGCACACAGGTGACACCATACTTCACAAAGGTATCAACAACAGTTCGTTTTATTTCTTCATATCGCTTATCAGACAATACAATGCTCAAATTTAATCCTCCCCAAACAATGCATTAATGAGTTCTTTCTTTTCCTGTTCAGTCATCGATGAAGCATTCCGGGCAATTAAGCGCCGAATTTTAGGATGATTGTATTCGGAATCTTCAATACCCAGCAGAAAATCTGAAGTGGTGTGCAATGCAGTAGCAATATTAGCCAATACATTAGGTTTTGGTTCGCGGTCACCAGAAACATATCGGGACAAAGTTGCTTCTGTTGTACCAATGCGGGATGCTAGTTCTTTCTGTGTCATGCCTTTAGCACTAAGGGCTTCTTGGATTTTCGCTCCCAATTCCTTACTCATGATGTTTACCTCCTTAGCTGTTCATTCCAGCAAAATTAGTATACCTTATACTTACCGTTTCGTCAAGTTATATTTCCAGTTCGGAAATATTGTACTTCAAAAAAAGGATAACCGCACATTCTAACTGGTGTGCTTTTCTGTTTTAGGCTGAGATAGACGGCGAAAAACTTTTCGGTGTCACTATTTCTAACCATCTTAGCTAAATTGACCGACTAAGAGGTTTTTGTATTGACTAAGCTTTGAATAATGCTTATTCTTGAAATAAGGGAAGGTAACGGAAAGATGTTATGAGGTAAGGACATGATTGACGGTGATCCTAATAATTTTCTAGAGGTTGTTTACAGTGGACAGGACATTAATTTTCGCTTTGATGGTGTAAATTATTTCTATCAAGACTATTGGAATAATGGCCTTTTCTATATGGAAATATGGGAATACGATAATCCAGATCATCCATACCTTTGGCAATATCAAGGAACCAAGCTAACTGAATGCTTACAAGCCTTTGTAGAGGCTCCTATTTTTAAAGGCAAAAGCTTTTGGAAGGTAGAAAAAGAGATTACATGGCTATACCTATATTGATATGAAAATAATTGTTGCTATAGTTGATACTAGCGCCTTTAAAAGGGTATAGCTTTGTTAGAGCTGACAGGGAAGGTAGTGTGGTGGAAAGTACTTTAAAGGGGGGACACCAGATGAAAGGAAATACCTTAGCCGAGTTTATGGATGATTTATTAGTATCGGGTGGCCCGGAGAAAGAGTTTGTTTTTCGTGGAAAACGCTATTTTATGGAATCACAGCCCTATGCTGATAATTCCAAAGCTTACGGAATTTGTTATCTTTGAGTGTTTTGGTGAAGAAAATTATATTTTTCGCTGTCATGGGAAAAACAACGCTGAGTGCTTAAAGCAATTTGAAAATGCTAAAATTTTTGATGGCTTGACTATTTATGAGGCAGAAAAAGAGATTGAAGTTCTGTATGGCTAAACTGAGGAACTATTTAAAATAGAGGCAAGAGGTTTAGAAAACCTGGAAAGTATATTGAGTGGCCGCTCGAATGAAGGTGATTTTACATGAATGAAAGTATGCCAGATTTTACGATCTATCATGAGGTGATTAAAGAAAGAATAACTAATCCAAACGCACAATACTATGAAAATCCTTGTTGGGAGGCAGAAATTAAACAGTTCATTCTTGATATTGACACCTCCATCCGCTTTATCAAAGAAGATTGTTCGGATGAGGAGCTTTGGTGGCTTGGTGAAGTCTTTGATGATCTTATGGAGAATACTAGAAACGCAGAGCTTTTGAATGATCTTCGTGAACGGATTCAGCTCGTAAGTAACACCGTATGGAAAAAAGACATTTTGGAGGATATTCGAACTGCAGCTGAATACATAGAGGATTGACTATGGAAAAGGGGATAAATGTTGTTGTGTTAGAAATGTTCCTCAAGGTTTTAAGCTTTATCGAAAATAGGTTGTGGTAGTTTTGCAGAGGAGGAGTGAAATAATATGCTAACTCTTGAATTAACGGAAGAATACGTGCAGTACAAATTTTTCCCCGAGGGTAAAGAGGATAATTTTGGTATTGTACAGGTTAACTTAAAAGATTTTAGTAGAGTGTTGATTAAAGACGCTGAGGGTGTTTTAAGTAATTACAGAGGACATGCTGCTGCTCAGGTTGTAAGACTTGCACAGAGGGGTGAGTTTCCGCAAAGAAGTGGAGCGGCCTGGGGATGATATAATCAGCTAATTAATTTGGAAAAATGACATGTTATTTATTAAGCTCATAGCAGTTGCTGTGGGCTTTTTTCATGCCAAAAATATGGTATTAAGCACACTGTAATAGGTGCGCTTGTTTCATTTTTATTTGACGATAGTGTTTGACTTCAAGTACAAGGTGCTTCTTCAGTTCATCCTCATTGCTTATGCAGGCTAACCAAGCTGTACAAGGGCGAGGTTGATCTAAGCAAGCAGAGCAAGGATATTAGGGGCAATGGCAACCAGTACTTCCAAGGCTTGAGCAAGCAGCAGAGGCAGGAAATCCTGGGCGTACGCAATAACCAGCAGTACGAGCAGGGAGGAGACTGGCAGAAGACTGGCAGAAGCTTCTGCCCAACTGGCAGGGACTGGGGAAGCAGGGGAGTAGGCTAGATTATGCTCAGCTATACAAGATTCCTAAAATTGGAACAGATGTTACTAGTGAAAAATATCCTTCTACGAAGCCATTTATTAAGGGTTTTAAATCAGTAAAAATACTCAATTCTAAATATAACCTAAGAATATCGGACAATGTCAGATTAAAACCTAAGATGCTGAAAGAACTAGAAAGCCAGCTTAATCAAGCAATAAAGTTGATGGGCATAAAGAATTTAGATGAATTTCCCCAGATAATCATTGCTGCAGATAAAGATCTTGGCGGAGCGTTGGGCTCCTATGTTGCAGTAGAAAATAAGCTGTACATGAATTCTCTTCTTCTTGATAAGAAAAAACGTCAACATTATCTTTCTTCAGGGAATAATTTAGGAGCGAAATATCGGCTTGCTACCGTGGTTCATGAATTATTCCACTGGAAGGATGCAATGGAATATGTACACAAGTATGGGAAGATAACTAATCCAAAAGAGTACATAGAGGCTATAAGGGAGTACCATAGGCCTAATGTGGACAAATTGATAAAAAAAGGGTACAATATAGAAGGAATAAGCGAGTATGCTTTTGCTATGTTTCGTATAAAAAGGTATGATGAGGTGATGACTGAATACCGCACACTGTTGTTGTTAGAAAGGAGTGGTCAGAAGTGGTAATTAAGTTATCTGAAAGAATGCATGAGTTGATAGATATTGTGGCCACTTATGAAAAAGAACACGGGCCGATAGACGAAAATGCGCCTAAGGAAATTCAAGAAGCATATAAAGAATTTATGGCTGAAGCAGAGAAAATAAACGATGACTACCTGCAATAAGTAAATAAGTAATCGTAAACAATTAAAACTTTTATACCACTAAGCACTTACAAGAATTTGTGAGTGCTTTTTTCATGCCTAAAATATGGTATTAAGCACACTGTAACAGGTGTGCTTTTTATATGCCCAGGAGAGGGCAAAGGAATAAGAGCGCAGGAGAGTGCTCAGCTATGGAGGTAGTATAATTTAAAAGCCCCTTGTAACAATGATTGGTTACAGGAGGCTTTGAGTTTGTATAATTCAGTTGTTTAGTGACAATAAGCCTTTATAATTCTATGATTATGCTAGCTACGAAAGTAAACCATTTTTTTGCCAGCAGCTTCTGCCAAAATATTCTACTAAGAATAAGGGTATGGCGCTAATAATGTAAACTTTATTTTCGTTAAGTAGTAAAATCTTCTGATATTTGAAGATGTTCAACTGTCTACACTTTGTAGTAAAAATATTATTAGCTAATTACTTCAATGAACAGAGTGAAGAAGATATTTTTGACTACATTCCTCCACAAGAGACTAATCAAATATTTACTCCTAAAGCAGTAGTAAAAATGATGGTTGATCAGTTAGAGAAAAATGAACCTAATATTTTCTCGTGTCCAGATAAGACATTCGTTGATTTTTACATGAAATCGGGTTTATATATAACAGAAATTGTAAAACGGTTATATCGTAATCCCTTAATTAAATCACTTTATCCTAATGATAAAGAACGTATTAAACACATTTTGGAATGTCAAGTCTTTGGGTTTGCCCCTACAAGGATTATCTATGACATTGCAATGTCTTATGTTTTTGGCTTTGACGAAAGTGGTAAAGAAATAAGTAGGCACAACTTTTTTGCTATTGACACATTACCTTATGCTGAAAATGGTACACTGCAAAAGCTTATTAATAAAAAATTGGGGGATAGAATTAAATAAAATATTAAAAATTGGCAGAAGCGGGATGTTTTTACTCCCGTTTCGTTAACTAATATTTTTAAATTAATGCCACATAGATAATTTTTGTAGAAGGATGAAAATAATATATGGAAAGACGATAGAAATATTTTTAGCAAATGGAACTTCAGAAAGCATAGTTACTGATGAATTATCTAATTGGAACGGCAAAGCTATAAAAATTCCACGAAATGAGGTTTTAGCCTGTGACAGGGAAGATATAAAAGGTGCTGGGGTATATTTCCTGTTTTGTCAAAATGAGGATGGGAAGGATTCTGTGTATATTGGTGAAGCGGAAAATATATTGGACCGGTTAAAACAGCATATTAGCAGCTATGAGTCCAATGGAGGTGGAGACCAATATTATTGGAATATCGCCATTTCCTTTGTAGGTAGAGATTTAAATAAAGCTGATATTAGGTACTTAGAAAATAGGCTAGTTGAAATCACATAGGCTTTCAGCTGACAGGTGAAAATGCCAATGAGCGTAATCTGATTACAGGTACCCGCTATCTGAATATCCAGGGAATGCTGTTTTGGGAAAATCTGGTGGCAGATTTTATCAGGCAGACCGGTTACCATGTAATGTATAGGGTAACGCCTCTATACCATGGTGAGGAGCTCTTGGCCAGAGCGCTGCTCATGGAGGGCTGGTCCGTGGAGGATGGAGGAGCAGGTGTCTGCTTCTGTGTAGTAGCTCATAATGTACAGCCCGGTGTGTGGATTGATTATGCGACAGGTGCAAGCTCCGCCGGTGGTTCCGTGGTCCAGAAGCAGGAGGAGGCAGGCTATATTGTCAATATCAGCTCCTACAAATTCCATCGCCCCGGCTGTCCCAGTGTCCAGAGGATGAAGACCTGTCGGGGACCGCGTGAACGCCTGCTTGCCGGTGGCTTTGTGCCCTGTAAAAGATGTAATCCCTAAGGAGGAAAATGCTTTAGCAGGTGGGGAAGGTATTAATATTTCTAAAAGGATATTATTCATTTTTCGACTGAGGGAGTTGCTATGTGGATGCCGATTTTGTACTGGTAAAAAGATAGTATATTATGGTAGATTATACTGATTACCTTTTATGTAGGTTTGATAATGAAAGTCGCATGTGTTGCGAATATTACACATCTTGTTCAGATTAAAAAATCGTGTGCAAAACTAACAAATTATTTTCATTGGCAATTGTTTTGTGATACAATAGAATGAAAAAGTATACCTATAAAGTAAGGGGGCATTATGAACAAAGTTTCTAGACAGTCACCGACTGTCCTCAGAAATGAAAAAGTAATTTTTTCTGAAGAAGCAACTACATCTGCAAGCAGATGTGGCTCCTCTCTTGCGGCCTTTTTATGCCCTGCGTCAGTCTGTCCTTGTGTCAGTGCGGCGCGGGGTATTTTTTATTGTTCGGAAAGAGGTGGCCTGCTATGAGTTTGCCAAAACGAGACGGCGTAAATGGCCGTTATTATTTGATTCATAAACCGGACACTTCACCAGAGGTGCTGACGGAGGCGGATCTCTGCATTCGGGATATGCTGAATGGCACTGCCCGTGAAAATCACTCTGCCTACCCGACCGTGGTGCGAAATCACAACGGGACACCGTTTCTTCCCGATCAACTGCTGGAGCGGTATTTGACTGGACTGCTGCCGAAGAAATTTCCCTGTGAGGATGCTGTTTCCGTCTGCGATGCCATGCGGCAGCTGGTTGGCTGGGAAGAGATCCGCTATACATTGGAGAAGTACATAGAAAAGCAGTTGCAGGAGCGATTCTTCCTTGTGGGAGAGCGTGAAGATGGCTTTACAGTCTTTCCGCCCTGTACGGTGTTGCCAGAATTGCGAGCGGAGGATGTGGACGAAGGGCTGCTGCATTTTTCCTGCTAGGTCTGCTGCACGGTGTACGGTCAGAGTTTTGAATCTCTCAAAACCGAACACATCCTCGGTCTGGTTTCCCAACTTCGCCCGGATATGGTGAAGCAGTTGAAAACATCCGGCAGCGGCAAATTACCAAAGGACATTCAGCAGCGTAAGACAGAGCATTTCACCGCAACGGCCAATGATGCGTTTGCCACCATCCGCATCACCGCCAGAGACTCCACCGAGGAGTGCTATGCTGAGATCCTGGACTACCTGTGTGCGGTGCTTTCTCAGAAGGAATTCCCTCGCAGTTACTCGGTGGAGTTCAGAGGAAAGGAAAAACTCTATCTGCCCATTCCCGGCCTGCCCAAGAAAGGAGTCAATCAGCTCTTTGCCTGCGCTGTGCAGCACCCTAATCTGCATCCGGCTATGGAGCGATACGCTCGTCTGGCTATGAGGGAGTTTGAGTGGTACCAAAATCTTGCGGATGAAGCCTGTGCGATGCCCGGCTCTTTCGCTGTGTTCGCTCTGGGGCTGGAAGGAGAACAGTGGGCACCGCTTGTAACGGAGTATCTGGATCTCTGCGACGACGAGCACTCCTCACTACAAGGAAAATTTCTTCATGCCTTGATCCGGAAGTTTGGTTTTCAACCATGGAATGGAAGGCTGATGGCACAATGCAACTTCACCCTTTTGAACTGATTCAGCAGGAGTCCGGAATCCATGTGCGTTACCGCTATGATTGGCACATCGGTGCGATGCCGGAGCGACATACCTACGATAAGACCGGGCAGAAGCAGCCTCTCAATGAGCTGGCATTGGATCTGGCTCCCGGTGAGTACGGGCAAGCTGTCTGTAATGGGCGGTTCCGGGACTGGGATACAGGAATCTGGTATTATGTGCTGGACATTTTGAATGTGATGCCACTTACGGAACCCACCGACTCATTGACCACTTTTACGGACAGAGAACCGAATAAGATATATACCCAGATCGACCGGCTGTGGTGACGAAAGACAGGAGGATAACCACATGATTTCCACA